>Ga0187894_10006827_pt1 | contig 11015 bp, 8 predicted proteins | sample GBC1701081metaG_FD_136650 | JGI IMG/M metagenome (GOLD analysis project Ga0187894, IMG submission 136650) | White microbial mat communities from a lava cave in the Kipuka Kanohina Cave System on the Island of Hawaii, USA - GBC170108-1 metaG ...
ACATCAGGGTGATGAACAGCAGCGCCTCGCGGCGTAAGCCAATGAACTCGGTCTGTGCCACGATGTTCTGTGCGATTCCGGTCAGGTCGAGCAGGCCGACGATGGCGACCAGCGATGTATCTTTGAACAGCGAGATCACCTGGCCGACCAGCGCGGGCAGCACCGCCCGCAAGGCTTGCGGCAGGGTGATGAACAGCGTCACCTGCCAATTCGACAGGCCGAGGGCTTTGGCGGCTTCTTCCTGCCCCGGCGGGATGGATTGCAAACCGCCGCGCACATTTTCCGCCAGATAGGCCGCGCTGAACAGCGTGATCGCCACCATCGCGCGGAAGACGTTGGGCATCTCGGCCAGCGACTGGTTGACCAGCGGCAGCAGCAGTTGACCCATGAACAGCACGGTAATCAGCGGCACGCCGCGCACAAATTCGATATACAGGGTGCAGAAGGTGCTGACCACCGGCAACTGGCTGCGCCGCCCCAGCGCCAGGCCGATGCCAATCGGGAACGAGGCGACGATGCCGACCACCGTCAACATGATCGTCAGCAGCAGGCCACCCCAACGGCGCGTGTCGGTCAGCGGCAGGATATTGCCCACGCCGTACACCAGCCCGAACATCAGCACCGGCAGGGCGATCAGCAGCCAGGTGGTCGCCCGGCGCGAGGCGAAGCGCGGCTTGATCGGGTTGACAAATGCGCGATCCATCCCGCGCCCGGCGAGATAACCCAGGCCGACGGCAGCCAGGAGCAAGGCCAGCGGCGCGGCGACCTGCTCGAAGAAGGGCGCGACGTACAGTCGTAGATAAGCGGCGAGATGGGTTTCGCCCCGGTAGCGGTTGTCGATGAAGATCGCCATCGGCACGTCGCTATCATCCACCCTCGGACGCAATTCCTGGGTGGTATAGCCGTCGGTCATGCGGACATATTCGGAGATGCGCCCGGCGACCGAGGTGGTTTCGCCGCTGATTTCGTCCACTTCACCAGCACGGGTGAACTGGCGCTCCAAAATCGGCTCGATGCTATAGGTTTCCAAAAGGGCGAAGATCGGATCGCCATCCGGCACAGCCTTATCCAGCACGTACCAGCCATCTTCGGGAAGGATCACGGTCAGAGCGGGCGACCCTAGCGACAACACCCCTTCGGCAATCGGTTCGAGCGTCGTCCCGCGCAGGATACGAACCGTGATCTCACCCTGGTTGAGGGCATAGGTTTCGCTGATGGGCGGCGGGGCTTCCAGCTTTTCGCGCTGGACGGTGAGGCGCTGGCGCTGCCCTTCGGTAAGCAGGTCAGTTTGAAGCTGCGCGTCAATCTGGGCAATCTGCTGCGCCGTCGTCAGGCGGTTTTGCGCGGCGTTGCCCAGCAGCGTCGCGGCTTTGTCTGAGAAGCCGGTCACATTTTGCAGGGCGCTGTCATCCGCCGCATACTGGTCGGCCAGGCGGACGCTGACCGTTTCCCCGGCTTTGGCGATGAAGGCAAGCTGCTGTTGAGGCGTTTCCGCCGCCGCGCCGGAGGTCAACTCGACATTCCCGGCGGCCACATACGAGGGCAGACGCGGGATCAGGGCATACACGACCGGCGGCACGATGAACAGCAGCGCCAGCAGGACGAGGGCGGCGACCACCACCGTCCGCGAAATGCGCGACCAGGCCGCGAATGCCAGTCCGACCGCGCCGCAGGTGATGAGCGCCAGGAGCGTCACCCGCCACAGCCCATCGAGCGGGAAGCGTCCGACCAGCAGCAGCCGCAGGTTGAAATTAACGATGAACCAATTGGCCTGCCCGATCACCCAGACCAGGAACGACGTGACCGCGCCCGCGATCACCAGGGCGGCCAACAGGGTGAGCAGCGCATCGAGCCACGAGGCAAACAGGTTCTTGCGTATCCAGGCCAACGGCCCGACCGCCAGCAGCGGCGGCGGCTTGATGGGCGGCTCGTCGTAATTCACGATTGGGGGGGTCAGCCCGCTCGAACGCGGATCGCTAATGGTCGTCATAATTTATCTCGTCACCAACTGGAAGCGGCGGTTGACCCCGTTCACCACCGAGGCGATGAGCAGGCTGATCGTCAGATAGGTCAACATAATCATGGTGATGCCCGACACCGATTGGCCGGACTGGTTCATGATGGTGGTCGTCACCAGGACAATATCGGCGTAGGCGACGGCCACCGCCAGGCTCGAATTTTTGGACAGGTTCAAATACTGGTTGCCCAACGGTGGGATAATCACGCGCAAGGCCTGCGGCAGGATGACCATGCGCAGGGTTTGCGCGGTCGTCAGCCCCAGGGCGCGCGAGGCTTCGATCTGCCCGCGCGGCACGGCTAGAATGCCGGCCCGCACGATTTCGGCGATGAATGCGCCGGTATACACCACCAAGCCGAGCATCAGCGCCAGATAAGCCGGGGTGATCTCCGACCCACTTTCGAGGCCGCTGATGATGCCGGCGCGGTTGACGCGCTGCAACGGGCGGCTGTACTCAAGCGGCTGCTGGCTGTAGAGCAGTTGATCCTCGCGCGTGAACAAATCAGCGACCTGCGCGTCGGGGATCGACATGTAAGTGATGGTGTCGTCTTCCGCCGTGACCGGGATCACGGCTGGCGTCGGTTGTGTGCCGACGACGATCCAGCCGATGACGGCAAACGCGACAATGGATATAAAGGCGTATAAACCCCGGCTAATCGGCTGGCCGGTGGTTTCGGTGATACGCCCGAAATAACCCCACAGGATGCCCGCCAGCACGATGCCGACGGTCACAAACACGGCCCACTCGGCGAAGCGCGCGGTCGGCAAAATTTCCGGCAGCACCAGGCCGCGATTGCTGATGAGGAGTACCGGGTACACTTCAACGCGAAATGAGGCGGTGGGAATAACGCCAAAATAAAACAGCAAGCCGCCGATCAGTTGGCCGCCCGCCAGCCCGACCAAACGCCACTTCAATATGGCTGGCGCATAAAACCAGGCGGCAGCGATCAGCGCGACGCTGACCGCCAGATACAGCAGGAAGACCGGCCTGCCGCTGTCGCCGCTGCCGTACACCCCTTCCCAACTGGGCTGTGTCGCCGCCAGCCGGAAGGCGATTTCCAGCGCGACCACCGCCGCGATCAAGCCGTTCCAGATCAGCACCCGGCGCGGCGCGACCGAGGGGAGGTTGCGTAACGAGAACCAGGCGAAGAGGATGGCGACTAAATATAGGATGGGACGGATCGAGATGGGGGTAATGCCTTCTTGTGGGAAGCCGACCGCGTTCTGGAACAACGGCAGCGACAGCATCACCACGAAAAACCAGAAGATCAACTGCACCAGCAGCGGGGTATTGCGCACGATTTCGACGATGACGCGGGTGATCGTGCGGATCAGCCAATTGGTGCTGAGGAGGAAAACCCCGCCCAGGATGCCCAGGATGGTCGTCAGCACCAGGCCGGCGGTTATCACGCGCAGCGAGTTCTGCAAGCCGACGACGAAAGCGTCGACATACTTGCTGTCGGAACTATACGAATCCGGGCTTTCGCTAATGTCGAAGCCAGCACGATTTTGCAGGAAGCCGAAATTGGGGGTCAGATTCCGGTCTTGCAGCGAGGCCAGGATGGATGTCCAGATGGCCGACAGCGCCGCCACAACCAGGATAGCAAACACGACCTGGCCGATGATTTGCAGCACCCGTATATCGCGCAGGAAGGCAGGCAGCAGGCTGCGGTTGGGCGGTTGTCCAGTGGGTGGTGATAGGGTGGACATAAGGTGTTGTTGCTCTAAAACCTATTTGGGTAAGGGAGAGGCGTCCGCGTGCCGCGTGAACGCCCCTCCGTAAAAATTTTACAAGAATACTCAAGTAACCTTAGGTAAGTAACTTTGAAAAGGACGGGCTGCTGTAGGGGCGTGATAGTTCACGCCCTTACAAAAACATACCTATAGTTACTTCAATCCCCGCTGCCCATCTATTCCCTCTCTCCCCTTGTGGGAGAGGGGTGACCGACTGGTCGGACAGGGGGAGGGGATTATTGCCTAACGGAAGGGCGGCGAATACAGCAGGCCACCATTCGTCCACAGGTCGTTCACGCCCCGTGCCAGGTTGAACGGCGTGTCCGGGCCGAGGTTGCGGGCGAAGATTTCGCCGTAGTTACCGACCTGGCGGATGACCGTGACCATGAAGTCGTTGGGGATGCCGAACAGCGAGCCGATGGCGTTGTCGCCCTGGCCGAGGAAACGCTGGTATTCCGGCACGTCGCTGGCAACGAACTCGTCGATGTTGGCGCTGGTGATGCCATATTCTTCCGCCTGGATCAGGCCGTAGACCGTCCAGCGCACGATGTCGGCGAACTGTTCATCTGACGAAGACGACAGCGGCCCCAGGGGTTCTTTGCTGATGACTACATCCAGGATGCTATAGGCACTGGGGTCTTCCGACGCGCCCACATAAGCGATCACACCACTCAGACCGGTCGTGAAGGCATCACAGCCACCCTGTACAAAGGCGTCCCAGGTGGCCGCCGCTTCGGTGAACACGTTGGGGCTGTACTCCAGGCCGCGCAGATTGAAGGCATCGGCCAGGTTGAGTTCGGTGGTCGTGCCAGTCTGGACGCACACCGACAGCCCTTCCATTTCTTCCAGGGTGGTGATGCCGGACTCGGCTTTCACCGCGAAGCCTTGACCATCATAGAAGGTGGTCGGGGCAAAGGTGGCACCCCAGACCGAGTCACGGCTGAGGGTGAAGGTGGTGTTACGGGACATGATGTCGATTTCACCGCTTTGCAGGGCGGCCTGGCGTTCGCCCGCTTCCAGCGGACGGAACGAGATGGCGTTGGCGTCGCCCAGGACGGCGGCGGCCACCGCGCGGCAGATGTCGATGTCGAAGCCTTCCCATTCACCGGCGTCATTGACGACGGCGAACCCGGCCAGACCGGATTTGTTCGCGCCGCAAATCAATTCACCACGATCGAGGACAGCCTGTGTGATCGGGCCAATGACCACTTCATCCTGCGCCACGACTATGCCCACAGCCGCCAGCAAAACGGCGACCATGACGAACAGTAAACCTACACGTTTCAGCATCGGATTCTCCTTCGTAAGAAAATAACAATTGTGCGCTCTGTCGCAGCCAATCCATGTGGACAGGGATGGTACTTGCAAGGCTGCATGACCGCGCAGTCTACCGTAATATCCGCGATATGTCAAAAATTGCGGCAGGTGGAAACGGACGAAAAAAGAGGCGGTTGCGGTGGCATTTTTCGCTATTGAACGACATTTTTCAGGCAACCGGCGGTTCGAGCAGGTTGGCACGCAGCGCGGCAAGTGTGTCGTCATCCAACCCGGCGGCATCGCGCAGGTAGGCCTCGACCGAGCCGTAACGGGCGCGGATGTGGGCGATAGCAGTACGCAGAGTGGCCGGGTCGGCCAGGAAGAGCGGCTTGAGGTCATCGGCACGGACACCGAGCCAGCGCAGCGAGTGGGCGATGCGTTTGCCATACTCGAAAAAACTCTCGAAGTACAGGTTGCTCAGGCTGTAATCGGCCACGATGACCTCGTCCGGCACGCCCAATGCCAGCAGCAGCAGGGCGACCGCCACGCCGGTGCGATCCTTGCCAGCAGTGCAGTGGATCAGCGTAGGCAGGTTGGTCGGGTCGGCCAGCCGACGCAGCAGGCCGCCGTACAACTTCGCATTGCCGTCGATCATGGTGTGGTTGTACATCTCCGGCAGCATCGGGGCGACCGCCGCCGGGTTAAACACCAGCGCCCCCAGCCGCTTGCGGCGATCATCCTGCACCGTGAGCGGCAGATGCCAATATTCCGGCGCAGGATTTTGCGGCAGGCGATCCGGCTCCTGGGCAATTTCGTCGTCGCCGCGCAGGTCGCACACCAGCTTGAAGCCGATGGCGTCCAGGGCGATCAGGTCGGCGTCGGTCAGCCGCGCCAGCGCCCCAGAACGGAACACCAGCCCCCGGCGCACACGGCGTCCAGCAGCGGTTTGGTAGCCGCCCACATCGCGGAAGTTGACCGCGCCTTCCAGGTGGAGGATGCGATCCGGCGCGTCGTCCGGCAGGCGGATGACCAGCGAGTCGGGCGCGGGGTGCGGGGTGCGATTGCCCCGGCGGACGAACACCCAGGCAGCCGCCAGCCCACCGAGCGCGACCAGGGCGGGTAAAAACCAGGTCATAACGATGCTCCGATGCGTTCGGCGGCCAGGCGCGCGCCGATAAAATTGCGGGCGACCGGGCCGACTTCGAGTTCCGCCAGCGGGCCGGTGACGAACAGGCCATCCGCCCAGCACAGCGCCGGATCGAGGATGGGATAGCCGTCCGGGGCGACGGGCAGGCCATGCGCGGCGACGGCCTCGTCCAGCCATGCGCCGCCAGGACGCGCTGGGTCGAAGCCAGTGGCGAGGATGAGACAGTCAGTAATGAGTGATGAGTGATGAGTGATGAGCTGTAAAGAAAGGGCTGCGGACTGCGGACTCAGGACTGAGGGAAAAGCGGCTGCTACAACCGTTGTGGTTTGGTGGTGGAGCAGGCCGGACACGACGGCGGTTTGCAGGTCGTGGGCGACATCGGGCGGCATCGACCCCCGGTGGCGCGCGGCGCTGATGATGGCGCGGCGGGCAGTGTAATCGCGCGTCTGGTGGAACGGCGCTAAATGGCGGCTGTCGATCCAGGCCGGTTCGGAGTCGAAATGGTGGACACGGACGGGATGGCGGGTGAGCAGCGTGACCGTCCCCGGCTGCCGCAGCGCCAGCGCCAGAGCGGTTTGGGCAGCGGTGATGCCGCCGCCGACTACGACGGTCTGTTCCCAGGACGGCAGGTGTTCGCGGTCAAAACCCGCCTCAAAGACGTGCTGTACCGGCGCGCCCGCCGCGCGTAGGGGGATCGCCCAATCCGGCCAGTACGGATACTCGGTGTTGCCCAGCGCCAGGATGATGTTGCGCGCCTCGATCCCGCCGCCCGCCGTTTCGACATGCCAGCCGTCGCGCAGTCGGGTCAATCCTTGCGCGCGGCCTACGATCCGCAGCCTGTCCAGCGCATAGCGGTCGATCAGGTGGTGGCTGTGGGCGCGGAACAGGTCGAGTGAGGGGCGGCTGTAGGCATTGATGAAGCGGGCGAGGGGCGCACCGGCGCGCGTGCGGGCGAAGGTGACGAGCGAAAAAGGATCGAAATGCAGGTTGTGCGCGTGGGAGGAACGCAAAAATTCCATGCCGGTGTTGGCGCTATGGCGTTCCCACACAGCGAGCGGGGCAGGATGGGGGTCGAGGACGCGGATACGGTCGGGCGGCACGCCTTTGCGCCGCGTGAGGAACAGCGACAAGTGCGTACCGTGTATGCCGCCGCCAATGATGAGCCAATCGAGCATATTTGCCAGTTTATCCAGGCTTCAATTTGTGCATATCATACCATAGGTTCAGCGCAGACGCGGCGATTGGTGGACTACTTTACCGTTTTCATGTATTATTAATGTTAGGGTAGCCTAAGGAAATTATGGGGCGCAGTGTAGGCCGTCCCCGACTCTTGTCCGATGCGCGGCTGGCGCATTGGTGAGTCGTGTCTCTTTCCGGCGCAAGCTGGGAACTACCGAAGCGAGGATACCAAGCAATGAACCCAGAAGAAGGCATTCCATCGCGTCCTGACATTATCAAGGTATCTGCCAAATCTCGCTCAACTGCGGTAGCGGGTGCGATAGCCGGGGTCATCCGGGAGCATCGCTACGCCGAGGTACAAGCCATCGGTGCTGGCGCGGTCAACCAGGCGGTGAAGGCCCTGGCAATCGCGCGGGGGTATTTGAGCCGCGACGAAATCGACATCGTGTTCACACCGTTTTTCACTGAGGTGATCATCGACGGGCAAGAGCGCACGGCGGTACGGTTCACGGTAGAACCCCGTCCCGGATAGGTCATTATCCTGCGTATTGATTTGCACATGCACACTACCGCGTCGGACGGCGCGCTGTCACCGTCGGCGCTGGTTCAACTCGCCCGCAAGCGGAAAATCGACATCATCGCCATTACCGACCACGACACAACGGGCGGTATCCCCGCTGCGCAGGCCGCCGCACAAGGGATGCCGCTTTTGATTCCGGGCATCGAACTGAGCGCGACGGCGGCGGGCGCGGACGTGGATATTTTGGGGTATTGCATCGACCCAGCGCAGGCCGATTTCCAGGCGCGATTATGCCAATCGCGGGCGCAGCGCATCACCCGCGCCGGGGCGATGGTCGAGCGGCTGGCGGTGTTGGGCGCGCCCATTCGCTTGGAGCGGGTGCTGGAACTGGCGGCGGGCGGCTCGGTGTGCCGCCCGCATATCGCGCAGGCATTGGTCGAGGCCGGCTATGTCGAAGGGCTGCGCGAGGCGTTCGAACGCTACCTGGGCAGCAGCGCGCCCGCCTACATCCCCGGCGACAAACTCACCCCGACTGAAGCGATTGACCTGATCCACCGCGCGGGCGGGGCGGCAGTGCTGGCGCACCCGGCGCTCGTGCCGGATTACGCGGCGCTGATCGAACGGCTCGTTCGCGCCGGGCTGGACGGGGTGGAGGTGGCGCACCCCAAAAATCCCAACCCCGTCCGCGCCAACCTGCGAGCGCTGGCGAAAAAACATGATCTGGTGATTACCGGCGGCTCGGATTTCCACCGCCCGGAGGCCGATTTGCTCGGCTCGGTCACGCCCCCGGCAGGCTGCGTCGAGGCATTACAGGCGCGGGCGGCTATCTACGCCTAAGGGCACGCGGGGGTCGCCGGTTGCAACCTGTTGTGAGCCGCAGGGCGTCGTCAATAGACGTGGTTAGGGTTGGCATTTGATCTACCTGAAAATATCGCTGACGGCGAGGGTGAAGCCCGGCAGCACGTCGCGCCCGTCCAGCACGCCGTCGATGCCGACGGTTTGAACGTCGTCCGCCAGCCAATACACCTCGACGGTCTGATCTTCGGGGAACACGAGCCAGACCAACCGCGTGCCATAGGCCAGATATTTCTCGGCTTTGCGCCGCATTTCGCGCTTCGAGTCGGTGGGGGATTTGACCTCGACGGCGAAATCGGGTGGGCCAATTACTTCGCGCCGGGGAATTTCGGGCAGATGTTCTTTGGAGATGTAGGCCACGTCGGGGTTAAAGGTATCCTCGTCCGAAAGAACGTAGCCACCGTCTGCGCCGGTAACATAACCTATATCATGCTCATCTTCGGCGAATGTTCCGACACGGCGGCTGATTCGCCCCGCAACGTTAGAAGGCGTAAAACTCGGCATTTTTTCGACAATCTCCCCCTCGATGAGTTCGAAAATGCGGTCTGCGTTCTCCGGTAGCTCTTGGAACTTCACGTAATCGGCATAGGTGTAGGTTTTTTTCTGTACAGCCATTGTTCTTCTCCGCGTGACGGACAAATTCTATTATACGGCAATTATGCGCTAGGCCTTGCGCAGCCCCGGATAATCCAAAAACATGACTTCGAGCGCGAGACGCAGGTTGAGGTTCATACTCAGGTTGCGCAGCGTGGCGCGCGTGGCCTGTAAAGCAGTCAGGGCTTCCTCGGTGGACAGGCGGGCGGACAGGCGCTCGATCTGGTCGCGGCGGTCGCGGTTGGCGGGCGGCACGGGCGCGTTTTCGCACATGAGCAGCACATCGCGCCAATACGACTGCCACAATTCCAGCAGCGGGTACAAAGCGAGTTTGTCTTTGCTCAGGTCGTCAGCCAGGTCAAAGCGTTTGGCGCGCGTCACATCGAGTACGTTTTCCAGCAGGGACAAGGCGCGTTCGCGCTGTTCGAGCAAATCCGGGTCTTCGAGGGCGCGGATCGCCCAGCCGATGCGCCCACCGCACAAACCCGCCAGCACATCGGCTTGCTCTGGCGCTGCGCCTTGGTGGGCGATCAGGATGTCGCGCACGGCGTCGGCGGCAACGGGGCGTAAAGGGATGACCTGACTGCGGCTGGTGATGGTGGGCAGCAGCGCATCGGCAGAGGCAGCCAGCAGGATCAGCAGCGCCTGCGGCGGCGGCTCTTCCAGCGTCTTGAGTAAAGCATCCTGGGCTTGGCCGCGCGCGTGGTCGAAGTTGCGGAAGATGGCGATGCGGTAGCGTGCCTCGAAGGGTTTGAGGGCCAGCCTACCCGTGACGGCGCGGACTTCTTCGATCTTGAGAGCGCCGGTATTCGAGTCGAGTTCAGTATACAGTAGGTCAGGGTGGTTGCCGCCGGCGATCAGCTTGCAGGCGTGGCACTCGCCACAGGGACGGGCGGCCTCGTCAGCCTGGGTGCAGTTGAGCGCCTGGGCGAAGGCGCGCGCCAGTGTATCCTTGCCGACCGACTCCGGGCCGGTGATGAGGTAGGCGTGGCGGATGCGGCGGTTGGCAAGCCCCTTGCGCAGGTGTTCCACCGCCCAATCGTGTCCGTATATAGGCCAGTTGTGGATCGTCATCAAGTTAGTGGATTCCATCCATGATACAGCGTCATATCTCTCGCCATAAGCGGCGACATGCGTGTTATGATAACAGGAGATAGGGTGCTTACTCAACAGGAGTCTTTGTGGGGTTTTATGATCGTTTTCAGCCGCTCGTGAGGCTGTGGAATCGTCTGGTCGAGCCAGTGGAGTCCGTGCGCGATGAGGAAGGCAGGCAGGAAGCGCGCATTCTGGCGGGGCTGCTGCTGTCGATCATGCTTATCATCACACTAATCCTACCGATCCGCTACCTGAGCGATATTAATGGGCAAACACCCCTGCGGCTGCTCTTTGCTGGCCTGGGGATGGCGACGCTGCTGGCCGCGTATCGGCGGGCTAGGCAGGGGCAAACCCAGGCGGCGGTGATGATCGTGATCGCGCTGGCGACGCTGCTGATTTTCGTGACGGCCATCGCGCTGGATGCCGGTATTGGCATGGGGTCGCTGTATTACCTGACGATCATTTCGGTATTCGCTAGCCTGTTCCTGCCTAGCCGGGTGGCGGCGGGGGTGACGGTCGTCCACATGGGCGGGATGGTGCTGCTGCTGCTGCTCGATCCCGCCTATGAACTGAAAGCCATCGTCAACGGCCCGTTGAGTTTCAGCCTGGTACTGACG
>Ga0187894_10006828_pt1 | contig 11014 bp, 6 predicted proteins | sample GBC1701081metaG_FD_136650 | JGI IMG/M metagenome (GOLD analysis project Ga0187894, IMG submission 136650) | White microbial mat communities from a lava cave in the Kipuka Kanohina Cave System on the Island of Hawaii, USA - GBC170108-1 metaG ...
CTCCGCGGCCCGGTCGCGACGCTCCTGGAGCGCTTCTCTCCGCCGACGTGCCGCTTCTGCCATGTCCCCGGTCTACAGCCGACCGGGGACATTATTACCTAATTACGCGAAGCTCTCTAGCCTGCGCGGCCGGCCATGAAGCGAATCCTCGTCCAGTTCCTGCGCCTGCTCGGGTTCCCGATCGGCGCGACGAGGCTCCTCTCGACGCCGCCGCGAGCCCTCTCGGAGACGGACGCGTTGCGGCGCGCCCGCACCCAGGTCCTCGACGGGCTGCGCGTGACCGCCACGGCGTTGTCGGCGGAGGAGAGCGTGCAGGTCTTCGGCGTGGACCTCGCGAGCGACGGCATCCAGCCCATCTGGATCGAGGCGGAGGACCAGGCTGGGAAGCCCCGCGTCTTCCTCCTCGCGGCGTGCGATCCGAACTACTTCACGCCGCTCGAGGCCTCGCACCGGAGCCACTTCGGGAGCTTCTTCTGGTACCACTTCCCCCCGATCCAGAGCCTCAACCCGGTGAAGCGCGCCAACGCGCTGCTCGACCGCCGTCTCACCGAGTCGGCCTACCCCCGGCGCTTCCTGCTCCCGAAGACGCGCGCGTCAGGCTTCATCTACTGCCCGCTGCGTCGCGGCGTCCGCTGGCTCCCGATCCACTTCCTGACCACCGGGCTCTCCCGCACGGTCTTCGACTTCGAGCTCTCGGCGCCCGACCCCGATCTCGACCACCAGCAGGCGGAGCTCGAGAACCGCTACGCGGGGGAGCGGGCGGGCGAGGTCCGGGCCGTGGACCTTGACGGGCTCCGCCGCGGGCTCGAGGGGATGCCGCGAACCACGTCGAACCGCAAGGGGAACCGCGAGGGGGATCCCGCGAACCTCGCGATCGTCGGTTCCTACGCGCACATCATGGCGACGTTCTCGAAGGCGGGCTGGACGAAGACCGAGAGGCTCCACCGCGGCGCCACGATGAACACGATCTTCTCGTTCGTGCTCGGCCGCACGTACCGGTTCGCGCCGGTGAGCCCGCTCTACCTCTTCGGTCGGAAGCACGACCTCGCGCTCCAGAAGGTCCGCGACTCGATCCACGAGCGCAACCACCTGCGGCTCTGGCTCACGCCCGTCCTGTTCGAGGGACAGCCCGTGTGGGTCGGCCAGGTGAGCCGCGACATCGGCGTCCGGTTCACGCTGAAGACGAAGAGCCTCTCGACGCACATCGTCGATTCCGACGTGGACGACGCGCGCGACTCGGTCTTCCTCGACCTGATCCAGACCGGCCGCGTCCGTTGGACCGGCTACGCGAAGGGCGTCGAGCCGGCGTCGCAGGACCGGCCGCGCAGGAACCTCACGGGGGAGCCCTACTTCACGGACGGCTGTCGCGGCGTCGTCATCCTCTCGAAGGACGAGGTCGAGTGGCGCCACCTGGACTGGGAGTTGCCGTACGTGGACGAGGCCCGGAAGCGTGCGGCGGGCGGCCTGCCGGATCGGCGCTGATCGCACGGCCTGCCCCCGCAGCCCCCTCTCTTCGGGCGACGACGAAGCCGTGGGCCGACCTCTCGGTCCTCAGGGCTTCCAGTCCACCGCGTGCTCTTCGAGGTAGGCATCGACGGCGGCTCCCACGGTGGGATGGAAGCTCGCGGCGCCGAAGCGATCGAGCAGCTCGAAGCGCTTCAGCTTGTCCTTGACCGGATCCTTCATTTCGGCGAACCGAAGCTCGATGCGCGACGCGCGCAGCGCCTGCTCGAGCTCGGCGAGCATGTCCGCCGAGGTCACGTCGATGCTGGTGACCGGTTCGGCGGTCACGACGATCCGCCGCACGGGCGTCGGCGACTGCGCCACCGCATCGAGCACGCGCTGGTGGAACAGCTCGGCGTTCGCGAAGAACAGCGGCGCGTCCCAGCGGAACAGCACGAGGCCCGGGATGAGCCGCGCGTCCGGATAGCGCTTGATGTCGTGATAGCCCCGGATCCCCGCGGCTCGGCCCAGCACGGCGTGGTGCGGCCGCCAGCCGTCCCACAGGAACTCGATGACCGCGATGACGATCGCCACGCTGATGCCCGGAATCACGCCCAGCCCCGCGACGCCCGCGAAACAGGCGACGGACAGCCAGAACTCCCAGCGCTGGATGCGGAAGATGCGGCCAAGGTCCCGGAACTCGAAAAGGCCGATGGCCGCACCAATGGTGACCGCCGCGAGCGAGCTGTTGGGCAGGGTCTCGAGGAGATTGGGGGCCAGCACGAGCAGCGCGGCGACGGCCGCGGCGCCGAACACGCCGGTGAGCTGGGTCTTCGCGCCGGAGGCCTCGGCGACCGGCGTTCGCGAGGAGCTGCTGCTGATCGGAAACCCCTGGAACAGTCCGGCGGCCAGGTTGGCGGCGCCGAGGCCGATCATCTCCTGGTTCGGATCGACCGCGGTGCGCGTCTTGGCCGCATACGTACGCGACAGGACGCTCGTGTCGGCGAACGACACCATCGCGACGGCGCAGCCCCCGATCACGACTTGGCCGAGATCCGCGAGATCGACCCACGGCACCAGGAACGACGGCAGGCCTTGCGGCAGCTCACCGAGCACTTTCACGCCGGCGCTCTCGTCAAGCCCGAACGCGCCGACCGCGACGGTGGCCCCGACGACGGCGATCAGGATCCCCGGGATTCGCTTGAAGCGCTTGAGCAGGAGGATCGCGGCGAGCGTCCCGCCGCCGACGGCAAAGGCGCTCCAGTTGACCTGGCCGCCGGTCACCGATCGAGCGATCTGCCATAGGCTGTGCAGCGGCCCGTCGCCGTCGATCGAGAAACCGAAGAGCTTCGGCAGCTGGCCGATCAGCACCGTGAACGCGATGCCGTTCATGTAGCCGTAGCGGATCGGCTTGGAGAGGAGCTCGGTGACGAATCCCAGGCGCATCACACCGACGAGCGTGCACACGAGCCCGGACACGATCGCCAGCAGGCTCGCGACGGCCACGGCGCGCAGCGGATCGCCGCGCGAGAGCGGCAGGACGACGGCGAGAATCACCGGCGCGAGGGAGGAATCCGGCCCGAGGACGAGGATGCGGCTGGGACCGAAGAGCGCGTAGGCGAGCAGCGGGGCGATGGTGGCGTAAAGGCCGTAGATCCCCGGGACGCCCGAGGCCACCGCGTAGGCGATGCCGACGGGAACGAGCATCGTGGTGAGCACGAGGCCGGCCATGAGGTCGTGCGGCAGCCAGGCGGCCTGGTATTGGCGCAGGGTCTGGAGTCCGGGCAACCAGCGCGTCCAGCGTCTCACGGCGGGGGCATTATAGGTCGCCGACCTGCGTGTCCCTGCTGGGCATTGTCAGTCCTCCTGTGTGTCGCGTCCGCAAGCAGTCTTCGGCGCGCGAACGCTTTCGGCTGTCCGGGGTGGCTGAAGGACCCAGGTGGGGGACTGCCTAGGCCGGCCCCGCCTCCGCGTACTCCTCGACCCCGCCGCACGCGCACACGAGGTGGCGGTCGCCGTAGGCGTCGTCGATCCGGCCGACCGGCGGCCAGTACTTGTGCTGGCGCGTCCAGTCCGCGGGGAACGCCGCCTGCTCGCGCGTGTACGGGTGGTTCCACTCGGTCGCGGCCACGGCGTGCGCGGTGTGCGGCGCGTTCTTGAGGGGGTTGTTCTCCCGGTCCGCGCGCCCCTCCTCGATCGCCTTGATCTCGCCGTGGATCGCGACCATCGCGTCGCAGAGCCGGTCGAGCTCCGCCTTCGACTCGCTCTCCGTCGGCTCGATCATCAGCGTGCCCGCCACCGGCCACGACATCGTCGGAGCGTGGAAGCCGTAGTCCATGAGCCGCTTCGCCACGTCCACGGGTCCGATCCCGGCGGTCGCGTTGCACCAGCGCAAGTCCGCGATGAACTCGTGCGCCACGAGCCCGCCCTTCCCCTTGTAGAGCGTCGGGAAGTACGACTCCAGCCGCTTCGCCATGTAGTTCGCATTGAGCACCGCGACCTGCGATGCCTTCTTGAGCCCCTCGGCGCCCATCATCGCGATGTAGACGTAGGAGATCGTGAGGATGCTCGGGCTGCCCCACGGCGCCGCGCTCACGGGGCCGATCGCCTTCTCCCCGCCCACCCTCGTGAGCGGGTGGCCGGGAAGGAAGGGGGCGAGGTGCTTCGCGACCGCGATCGGGCCCATGCCGGGGCCGCCGCCGCCGTGCGGGATGCAGAAGGTCTTGTGCAGGTTGATGTGGCAGACATCCGCGCCGTACTCGCCCGGCCTCGCGAGGCCGCACTGCGCGTTCAGGTTCGCGCCGTCGAGGTAGACCTGACCGCCGTGCTCGTGGACGATCTTGCAGACTTCGGTGATCCGCGCCTCGAACACGCCCGCCGTGGACGGGTATGTGACCATGATCGCGGCGAGGGCGGGCGCGTGCTGCACGGCCTTCGCGCGCAAGTCCGCGAGGTCGATCGCGCCCTTGTCGTCCACTTTCACGGCGACGACCCTGAGCCCGGCCATCATCGCGCTCGCCGGGTTCGTGCCGTGCGCCGACGTCGGGATCAGGCAGACATCCCGCGCGCGTTCGCCGCGACTCTCGTGGTAGGCGCGGATCACGAGCAGCCCCGCGTACTCGCCCTGCGAGCCCGCGTTGGGCTGGAGGCTCGTCGCGTGGAACCCGGTGATCTCGGAGAGCATCGCCTCGAGCTCCCGGAACATCTCGCGGTACCCTTCCGACTGCTCCGCCGGCGCGAACGGGTGGATCCCCCCGAACTCCGGCCACGTGACCGGCAGCATCTCCGAGGTCGCGTTGAGCTTCATCGTGCACGAGCCGAGCGGGATCATCGACGTCGTCAGCGAGAGGTCCTTCGCCTGCAGCCGGTGCACGTAGCGGAGGAACTCGTGCTCCGCGTGGTAGCGGTGGAACGTCTCGTGGGCGAGGTACTCGCTCGTGCGGAGGTGCGGCCCGCGGTAGCCCGCGCCGATCTCGCCCTGCGGCGCGGTCGCCCCGAAGCACGCGAGGAGGTCGTCCACGTCGCGCGTCGAGACCGTCTCGTCGAGCGCGATCCCGAGGTCGCCGTCCGGGTACACGCGCACGTTGATCCCCTTCGCGCCCAGCGCGTCCAGGATCGCCGGTTTCCTCTCCCTCCCGACCCTCACCTTCAGCGTGTCGAAGAAGGGCTTGCCGCCGAGGTCGAAGCCCGCGTCCCGGAGCCCCTGCGCAAGGACGCAGGTGAGCCGGTGGACCCGCTCCGCGATCGCGCGCAGCCCCTTCGGCCCGTGCCACACCGCGTACATGCTCGCCATGATCGCGAGCAGCACCTGCGCGGTGCAGATGTTGCTCGTGGCCTTCTCGCGGCGGATGTGCTGCTCGCGCGTCTGGAGCGCGAGGCGCATCGCGGGCATGCCGTGCGCGTCCTTCGAGACGCCCACGAGCCGCCCCGGCATCTGCCGCTTGTGCTCGTCGCGCGTCGCCATGAACCCCGCGTGCGGCCCGCCGAACCCCATCGGCACCCCGAACCGCTGCGAGTTCCCCACCACGACGTCCGCGCCCCATTCGCCGGGCGGCGTGAGCAGGCAGAGCGCGAGGAGGTCGGTCGCGACGACCACGAGCGCGCCCGCGTCGTGCGCCTTCTTCACGAAGTCGCGGTGGTCCGTGATCGCGCCGGTCGTGTCCGGGTACTGCACGAGCGCCCCGAACACGGGCTTCGACATCTCGCCGCCGACGATCACCTCGATCCCGAGGGGCTTCGCGCGCGTCCTCACGAGCTCGATCGTCTGCGGGTGGCACGCGTCCGAGACCCAGAATGCGTCCGTCTTCCCGTTGACCCGGTGGAGGAGCGTCATCGCCTCCGCCGCCGCGGTGGCCTCGTCGAGCATCGACGAGTTCGAGATCTCCATCCCGGTGAGGTCGCGGATCATCGTCTGGAAGTTGAGCAGCGCCTCGAGGCGCCCCTGCGAGATCTCCGCCTGGTAGGGCGTGTACTGCGTGTACCAGCCGGGGTTCTCGAGGATGTTCCGCTGCACGACCGGCGGCACGATGCAATCGTGGTAGCCGAGGCCGATGTACGAACGCCACACCTCGTTCCGCGCGGCGACCGCCCGAAGGTCGCGCAGGGTCTCGAACTCCCCCTTCGCCGGCGGCAGCTTGAGCGCGCGGTCGAGGCGCACGTCCTCGGGGATCGCGGCGCGCGCCAGCGCGTCGAGCGAGTCGTAGCCGAGCGTCTGGAGCATCGCGGCGACGTCGTCGTCCGACGGGCCGATGTGGCGGCGCGGGAAGGTGTCGGTGAAGTCGAGCATCGGGTTCCTTTGGAAGGGAGGGGGCCTCGGGGGCCTACCGCTTCCTCTTCTTCTTGGCCTTCTTCTTGGCGGCGGCGCGGGGCTTGGGTTTCACGCGCTTCCCCTTCTTCCGCCGCGCGGGCTTGGCCTCTTGGGTGGCGAGCCACCGCTCCGCCTCGAGCGCCGCCATGCAGCCGGTGCCCGCGGCGGTCACCGCCTGCCGGTAGATCCAGTCGGCGACGTCGCCCGCGGCGAAGACGCCGGGCACGCTGGTCGTCGTCGTGCCGGGCTTCACCTTCACGTAGCCGTTCTTGTGGAGCGCGAGCTGGCCCTTCACGATCTCGGTCATGGGCTCGTGGCCGATCGCGAGGAAGAAGCCCGTGACGGGGAGCGTGACGACGTTCCCGGTCTCGAGCCCCTTGATCTTGACGCCGGTGACCCTGCCTTGCGCGGGGTCGAGGATGTCCACGACGACGTGGCTGAAAAGGACCTTGATCTTCGGGTTCGAGAGCACGCGCTTCTGCATCGCCTTCGACGCGCGGAACTCGTTGCGCCGGTGGATGAGCCAGACGGTTCGGCAGATGCCCGCGAGGTAGGTCGCTTCCTCCATCGCCGTGTCGCCGCCGCCGACGACGGCCACGTCCTGGTCGCGGAAGAAGTAGCCGTCGCAGACCGCGCAGGCCGAGACGCCGTGGTTCTTGAGCTTCTCCTCGTTCGGGAGGCCCAGGTACTTCGCCTTCGCGCCGGTCGCGAGGATCACCGCCTTCGCGAGGTGCATCTGGCCGTCCGACCACACCTTGAAGGGGCGGGACTTGAAGTCCACCTTGGCGACGTCCTGCGTGACCAGCTCGGCGCCTTGGCGCTCCGCCTGGCCGCGGAAGCGCTGCATCAGGTCGGGGCCGGTCACCTTGTCCACGAACCCGGGGTAGTTCTCGACATCGGTCGTGAACATGAGCTGGCCGCCGGGCACGAGGCCGCCCGCGTTGAACCCCTCGAGGACGAGCGGCTTCAGGTTCGCGCGGGCCGCGTAGATCGCTGCCGTGAGGCCCGCGGGGCCCGATCCGATGATGACGACGTTCCTGGCTGCCGACTCTTCCATCGCACCCTTAGGCTACGTTCAGGGTCCACGTTTCCCGGGCCGGCGCAACCCCTTGGCGGGCGGGCCGTTGCACGCGCGTCCGAGTCGCCCGGCGAGGCGCCGGCTTTCGTTCCTAACCGGTGCCGGAACCGCGCATCCTCCGCCCCGGCGCCGGTAGTCTATGGATCGAGATCCTAGTCGCAACGTGCCGATGCGTGGCACGAGCGGGAGGTGAAGTATGGGTCGTCGGGCTTCGTGTCTCGTTCTCATCCTCGCGGCGTGCGGAGGAGGCGGCGGGGGCGGCGTTGGGTCCGGCCAAGAGGCCGCCGCGCTGAACCTGCGGGTGCAGGTGCTCGATGCGCCGACGGACACGGGGCCCGTGCCGCTGCTCGTGTCGATCCATCGCGGCAACGCGCTCGAGAGCGACTACACCGGGCTGGTCTCGTTCGAGTCTCCCGACCCGGCTGCCTGGTACCCGACGAGCTACCGCTTCACCGAGGCCGACCGCGGATCGCGAAGCTTCGCGGCCGCCTTCGTCTTCCCGGTGGGCGTGCACGTGCTGACCGTGACCGGCGAGGGGATCGACGAGCCTGCGCGGATCGCGATCTCCGTCCAATCGAGCGCGTCCCCGGCGCCGAAGTTCGTGCCGTCCGCGCCCCCGGCGCCCCCTGACCACGAGTTCATGACCCGGATGGAACCGGCGTTCGCGCAGACGGCTCCGCTCGATCTGGTCCTGCTGGATGCCGACGGCGACGGCGATCTCGACCTCCTCGGCCCGGGCTACCAGTCCACGGGCCTCTGGCTGAACAACGGGAACGGCGGGCTCGCCGGCACGTCGCAGGCCTTCCCGGCGGCGACCGGAGGCGCATCCGCGGACATCGACGGGGACGGCGACACGGACTTCCTGCTCGTCTCGGTCGCGAACGGCGCCCACAAGCCGAAGCTCTGGATCAACAGCGGCGGCACATTCACCGCGGGCGCGGCCCTCGAGCCGGCCTCCAACCCCGCCTTCGGCGACGTGGACGGCGATGGCGACGAGGACCTCCTGATCTTCGAAGGCCAGACGCTCGTGGTGCGCGCGAACGACGGCGAGGGGGACTTCGGCAGCACCCTCCAGGACCTGTACACGGGCCTCAGCAAGCACCGCCCGGTGCTGGGGGACGTAGACGGCGACGGCGACCTGGACCTCTTCGCGAACCGCAGTCTGTACCGCAACGGCGGGTCAGGCGTCTTCGAGGGCACCGGCCTTTCGATCGACCGCGACGTGCGCGGCGCCGTGTTCGCCGACATGGACGGGGACAGCGACCTGGACTTGGTCCTCGGCAACTTCTACCAGCAGAACGACCTCTACGTGAACGACGGCCAGGGCGGCTTCACGAAGTCGCCCGCGCTAGAGACGTGGGAGTATTGCACGACCGACATCGTCGCGATCGACATCGACGAGGACGGCGACTTGGACGTCCTTGAGTGCAACCTGTCGTCGCCCGACTACATCTGGGTCAACGAGGGCTCGACGTTCACGGGCATGGCGATGATCTTCCCGGGTGGCGAGATCCGCTTCGCGGCCGGAGACCTGAACGGCGACGGTCTGCTCGACGTCATCAGCTCCGAGTACTGGGACGGCCGGATGGTCTGGTACCGGAACGACTGAGAGCTTGTGAAGAAATCCCGGCGTCGGCCCGAGGCCGGCCGGAGCCAGCAGGGATTTGCTCACAGGCTCTGACGCTACAACCCGAGTAGGAACGCGATCAGCGCGGCGCGTTCCGTCGGCGTGAGCGCCTCGAACGCCTGGCGGACCGCGAGGGCCTCGCCGGCGTGGCGCCGCACGGCCTCCTCGACGGTCGCCGAGCGGCCGTCGTGGAAGTAGGGCGCCGTCTCGGCGAGCCCGCGCAGCGGCGGCGTGCGGTAGAGCCCCGACACCGCCTCGCCCTGCGCGATGCCCACGAAGCCCAAGGGCTGCACGTCGTGGAGGAGCACGTCCGTGAACGCCTCGACCCCGTCGAGCGACGGCACGTGGCACTTCGCGCACCCGACCGACGCGAAGAGCTGCTCGCCCTGCTGCGTCTGCGCCGTCGCGGGCGCCCGCGGCGGGAACGCGAGCATCTCCATGAAGAACGCGATGTCGTCGATGTCCTGGGCCGGGATCTCCGGGTCCTGCACGGGGTCCGCGTCCGCGAGCGTCCCGAACGTGTTCGCCGGATCCGGCGGCGACGTGATCCCCATCTCGTTCGCCATCGCGTCGCGCACGAACGACTTGAGATCGGGCACGTTCGCCTTCCAGCCGAACCGCCCGATCTGGCCGCCCGGAAGCCGGTGCGCGATCCCCTTGATCCCGTCGGCGTCCGCGTCGGCCGGATCCTCCCGCGCGAGGATCGCCGCCTCGGAGATGTCCTGGATGAGCCCGAGCCCGAGGAGCGTCGGCGAGTTCCGCTCCTCGACGAGGAGCACCGGCGGGATCTCCTCCCGCCTGAGCCCCGGCACCGCCTTCAGCTGCGCGAGGATCCCCGTCTCGGGCGGGCTCGTCCCGTCCGCGAGCATCGGCCGCTGCACCTGCACGTCGATGCCCCCGGACCCCCCGATCACCGGATCCTGATGGCACGCCCTGCAGGAATCGCAGTTCATGAACGGCCCGACGCCGTCCTTCGAGAAGAAGTCCTTGTCGAAGAGCGCGCGTCCGCGGACGAAGCGCGCCTCTTCCGCGGAAGTGAGGGGGCGGCGGGGGCCGCCGGCCTCGCCGACCGGCGGGACGGGCGCGCCCTCGGGCACGATGCCCGCGACCGCCGCGAGCGCGAGGCCGAGGAGGATCGCGAGGCGGCGCATCAGCGGGTCTCCAGGAAGGCGACGATCGCGTCGCGGTCGGCCTGCGGCAGCGCGGCGTAGGCGTCGCGGATCGACTGGGCCTCGCCGCCGTGCGCGCGGATCGCGTCGTCGAGCGTCCCGGCCCTCCCGTCGTGGAGGAAGGGCGCGTGGTGGCGCACCCCCCAGAGCGGCTGGGTGCGGAACTCGTTCCCCTGCGCGAGGAGCTGGACGACCCCGTCCGCGAGCTCCGGCCCCATGTCGTGGACGAGGAGGTCCGTGTAGGCGAGCGCGGGCTCGCCCGCCTGCTTGAGGTTCGGGACGTGGCACTTCGCGCAGCCGGTCGAGAAGAAGAGCGCCTCGCCGCGGCGCTCGGTGTCGTCCATCGGCAGCGGCGCCGGCGGGGCCAGCTCGCGCAGGAAGATCACGAGGTCCACGAGGTCCTCGTCGGAGATCTCGGGGTCGGGGACGCCGTCGTTGTCCGTGAGCGGCGCCGGGGGCGGCGCGACCTGGGCCAGCGCGGAGAGCTGGCCCGGCGGCGGGATCACGGGGAAGTCCGACGTGATCCCCATGTGGTTGAAGAAGGGGCCGCGCACGAAGTCGATGAGGCCGCCCTCCTGCGACTTGTAGCCGAACCGCCCGACGAGCGGGCCGTCGATGTTCGTGCGCCCGCTGATGCCGTCGCCGTCGAGGTCGGTGGGATCGGAGTTCGCGGCGATCTCGGCGTCGGAGAGCCTCTCGAAGACGCCGAGGCCGAAGATCGGGGGCGCGCTGCGCTGCGCGACGAGCGTGTCCGAGGGGATCGTCTCGCGCTGCGTCCGCACGTACGAGAACGTGCGCGCGACGGGCTGGTTCCCCTCCATCGCGGGCTGGAACGAGCCGTTCGGCTGGATCCGGCCCACGAGGAAGAAGTTCCGGTAGAGCGGCGCCGA
>Ga0187894_10006829_pt1 | contig 11012 bp, 10 predicted proteins | sample GBC1701081metaG_FD_136650 | JGI IMG/M metagenome (GOLD analysis project Ga0187894, IMG submission 136650) | White microbial mat communities from a lava cave in the Kipuka Kanohina Cave System on the Island of Hawaii, USA - GBC170108-1 metaG ...
GGCACGTTCGACACGAAGGGGCGGGAGCTGTTCTTCCTGAAGAGCTGCCTGGAGAAGCTCGGGTTGCGCACGGTCACGGTGGATCTGGCCACGTCGGGCAAGCCGTCGCCCGCGATGATCCATCCGCGCGAGGTGGCGCGGCATCACCCGCGAGGCGAGCGGGCCGTGTTCACCGGCGATCGCGGCTCGGCGGTCAGCGAGATGGCGGTGGCCTTCGAGCACTTCGTCGCGCGGCGGCGCGACCTCGGCGGCCTCATCTCCGCGGGCGGCTCCGGCGGCACCGCGCTCGCGACCGCCGCGATGCGAAGTTTGCCGGTGGGCGTGCCGAAGGTGATGGTGTCCTCGGTCGCCTCGGGCGACGTGAAGCCATACGTCGGGCCCTCGGACATCTGCATGATGTACTCGGTCACGGACGTGGCCGGCATCAACCGGATCTCGGAGCGCGTGCTCGCCAACGCGGCGCACGCGCTCGCCGGCATGATCGCCTACGGCCGCACGCAGGAGGCGGCCTCATCGGCCAAGCCGGCCATCGGCCTGACGATGTTCGGCGTGACGACGCCGTGCGTGCAGGCCGTCGTGAAGGCGCTCGAGGATCGCTACGACTGCCTCGTGTTCCACGCGACGGGCACCGGCGGGCAGTCGATGGAAAAGCTCGTCGCGTCGGGCCTGCTCGCGGGGGTGATCGACGTGACCACCACCGAGATCGCGGACGAGATCGTTGGCGGCGTCCTCTCCGCGGGGCCGGCGCGGCTCGACGCGATCATCGCGGCGCGGCTGCCGTACGTCGGCTCCTGCGGCGCCCTCGACATGGTGAACTTCTGGGCGATGGACACGGTGCCCGCACCGTTCCAGGGCCGGAACCTGTACCGCCACAATCCCAACGTCACGCTGATGCGCACCACGCCCGAGGAGTGCGCCCGCATCGGACGGTTCATCGTGGACAAGCTGAACCGGATGCAGGGGCCGGTGCGATTCCTGATTCCCGACGGGGGCGTGTCGCTGATCGACGCCGCGGGCAAGCCGTTCTGGGATCCCGATGCCGATCGGATGCTGTTCGACGCGATCGCCTCGGGCTTCCGGCCGGGGTCGAACCGCGCGCTCGTGCGGCTGCCGTACAACATCAACGACCCGGCCTTCTCGGACGCGCTGGTGGCGAGCTTCGAGGAGATCGCCGGCGCCCAGGCGGGCGCCCGAACGCGCGTGGGATAGCCATGGCGCGCATCTCGCGGCGGGACTGCCTGAAGAAATTCCGGGCGATGATCCGGCGCGGCGAGCCGATCATCGGCGGCGGCGCGGGCACGGGACTGTCGGCGAAGTGCGAGGAAGCGGGCGGCATCGATCTGATCGTCATCTACAACTCCGGGCGCTACCGCATGGCCGGACGCGGGTCCCTGGCCGGGCTCATGGCGTACGGGAATGCCAACGACGTCGTGCTGGAGATGGCGCGCGAGGTGTTGCCCGTCGTGACGCGCACGCCGGTGCTGGCCGGCGTCAACGGCACCGACCCGTTCATGATCACGCATGACTTCCTCCGGCGGCTCATCGACCTCGGCTTCACGGGCGTCCAGAACTTCCCGACGGTGGGGCTGTTCGACGGGATCATCCGCGCCCAACTCGAGGAGACGGGCATGGGCTACGCGCTCGAAGTGGAGACGATCCGCGCCGCGCACGAGCTCGATCTGCTGACGACGCCCTACGTGTTCTCGGAGCAGAACGCCGCGGACATGGCGAAGGCGGGCGCGGACATCGTCGTTTGCCACCTGGGGCTCACCACCGGCGGCGCGATCGGCGCCGAGACGGCGCTGACGCTCGAGGACTGCGTGCCCCGCATCGAGTCCTGGGCCGCCGCCGCCCGCTCGGCGAACCGCGACGTGATCGTGCTGTGCCACGGCGGCCCGATCGCGCGGCCGGCGGACGCGCGCTACATCCTGGAGCGCTGCCGGCAGTGTCACGGCTTCTACGGAGCCTCGAGCATGGAGCGGCTGCCAACCGAGATCGCGTTGACGGAGACCACAAGAGAGTTCAAGCGAATCCGCCGCTGACAGCGTCGGAGACCAAGCAAGGCGTGCGAGCGTGTGACGACATGGCTGCCGACAGGCGTGACTCCCGGACACGGCCCGATGATGCGTGACTCCGGTCACGGCCAAATGATGGCCACGGCCACATGACGAATGTGATGGGGGGGCATGGGGGAGGACGTGTGAGGCGCAGCCGCAGGCGAGCCGAGCGAATCTAGAATGCCCGAGCGAGCGGAGCGAGCCAGGCGCCGCTCCCCCCCCATTTCCAGAAAGCCTTTAGGAGGCGTTTCATGACTGGAGCGCAATTCGGCGCGGTGATCCTGGGGCTGATCGTCGCCGCGATCGTCGTGGCGATCGTGGTGTGGCTGATGCACTGGCTCTACCTGCGCTCGTCCAAGGAGCGCGCGTTCGTGCGGACGGGCCTCGGGGGCCAGAAGGTGGTCATGAACGGCGGGGCGCTCGTCCTGCCGATCGTCCACGAGGTCGTGCCCGTCAACATGAACACGCTCAGGCTCGAGGTATCGCGCGGCCGGGACAAGGCGCTGATCACCAAGGACCGCATGCGTGTCGATGTGGTCTCGGAATTCTACGTCCGCGTGCAGGCGGCCGTCGACGCGATCGCCGCCGCCGCCCAGACGCTGGGCCAGCGCACGCTCGAGCCCGAGACGTTGAAGGAGCTGGTGGAGGGCAAGTTCGTCGACGCGCTCCGCACGGTGGCCGCCGAGATGACCATGGAGGAGATGCACGAAAAGCGCGGCGAGTACGTCAAGCGCGTGAAGAGCGTGGTCGCGGCCGATCTCCAGCAGAACGGGCTCGAGCTCGAGACCGTGTCGCTCACGCAGCTCGACCAGACCGGCATGGAGTACTTCAACCCGTCCAACGCCTTCGACGCCGAGGGCCTCACGCGCCTCACCGAGCAGATCGAGCGCCGCAAGAAGATCCGGAACGACATCGAGCAGGACACGATGATCCAGGTGCGCAACAAGAACCTCGAGACGGAGCGGCAGGCCCTCGAGATCGACCGCGAGCTCGAGTACGCACGGCTCGCGCAGGAGCGCGAACTGGAGATGGAACGCGCGGCGCAGCGCACGGACGTCGCCCGCCAGCGCGCGGAGAAGGAGCAGGAGGCGGAGCGGGCCCAGATCGCCGCGCGGGAGGCGGTGGATCGCGCGCGCCTCAGTGCAGAGCGCGCGGTGGAGGAGGACCGGATCCTCAAGGAGCGCGAAGTGCAGCAGCTCGAGATCGCGCGCCGCCAGGCGGTGGAGCTGGCCGAGCAGCACCGTGCGATCGCCGTGGCCGAGCAGTCGAAGGCCCAGTCGGAGGCACAGGCCGCCGCCGACCTCGCCCGCGCCCTGGCGGTCGCCGAGGAGGAGCGCGTCTTCACGGCGCGCGAGACCGAGATGGCCGAGCGCCGGAAGCGCATCGACCTGATCGCGGCCGAGCAGGAGGCGGAGCGGGACGCGCTGCGTCTCCGGATTGCCGCCGAGGCGGAGCGGACGGCGTCGGGCGACCGCGGGGCAGCCGTGCGCGCGGAGGCCGAGGCACAGGCCGATGCGGAGCGGGTCCGCTCGATGGCCGCCCGCATTCGCAACGAGGTCGAGGCCGAGGGGGTCCGGTTGATGAACGAGGCCCAGAACCTGCTCACACCGGATGCGCGCCTGTCGGCGATGCGCCTTCGCCTGATCGAGAAGCTCGACCTCATCATCCGCGAATCGGTGAAGCCGATGGAGCGCATCGAGGGCATCAAGATCCTGCAGGTCGACGGCCTCGGGGGCGGGGGCGGCGGCCGCGGCGACGCGACCGGGGGCAGCTTCGCCGACAACGTGGTGAACTCGGCGCTCAGGTTCCGTGCGCAGGCGCCGCTCGTGGACCAGCTCCTGCGCGAGATCGGCATCGACTCGGGCGACGTCGGGAAGGTCGCGCGCGGCCTCCTCGACCGCGGCGCCAACGATCGGGGTGGAAACGCCGCCCTGCCCGAGGCGGCCGGCGGCGACTCGGGGCGGCACGAGTAGGCTCGTGATCCGGGTGTACGTCAGCAGCGTCATCGACGCGCCGGCCGACGAGGTGTGGGCGCTGATCCGCGACTTCAACGGGTTGCCGAAGTGGACGCCCTTCGTCGCGGAGTCCCGGATCGAGGGCGGGCTGTCGGCTGACACCGTCGGCTGCATCCGGAACTTCCGTCTCAAGGATGGGGGCGGGATTCGCGAGCAGCTGCTGACGCTCTCCGACTACGACTTCCAGTGCACGTACTCGATCCTCGAGAGCCCGATGGGCGTGGACAACTACGTGGCCACGCTCAAGCTCACGCCCGTGACGGACGGCAACCGCACGTTCGCCGAGTGGTGGGCCGAGTTCGATTGCGCGCCGGAGCGCGAGGGCGAGCTGGCGCAGGGGATCGGGCACGGAGTGTTCCAGGCCGGCTTCGACGCGCTCAAGACCTCGTTCCGCCGCTGATCTCGATCCGATGATCAAGGTCACGCGCTCGGCCGTGATCGACGCGCCGATCGAGCGCGTCTGGGACGTGCTCCGCGATTTCAACAGCCACGCGGCATGGCATCCGGCGGTGGCCGAGTCCGAGATCGAGGGGGGAGAGCCGTCCGACCAGGTCGGCTGCGTGCGCCGCTTCACGCTCCGGGACGGGAACCGGATCCGGGAGCAGCTCCTCGCGCTGTCGGACCGCGAGCATCTCTCGACGTACTGCATCCTCGACGCGACGCTGCCGATCCGGCGATACGTCGCCACGCTCGCCCTCAAGCGCGTGACCGACGGGGAGCGCACCTTCTGGCACTGGCAGAGCACGTTCGATGCCCCGCCGGGACGCGAGCGCGAGCTGGCCGATCTCGTCGGGACGGGCGTCTACGAGGGCGGGTTCGAGGGGCTCCGCGCGTATCTGCGACGCCCGCGCGATCCGCGCGAGTCTGAACGCGCGCGCACAACGCTGTCCGGAGACGTCCTCCCGACGCAGGGCGTCGTCGTCTCCGCGTTCGGCGGCCCCGAGGTCCTGCATCACCAGTCGCTGTCCGCGCCGCCGCCCGGAGCGGGCCAGGTGCGGATCCGCCAGACGGCCGTCGGCGTCAACTACATCGACGTGTACGTGCGCGCCGGTCTCTATCGTCTGATCGATCCTCCGGCGTCACTCGGCATGGAGGCCGCCGGCGTGGTCATCGACGTCGGCCCGGACGTCGCTCACCTCCTGCCCGGTGACCGCGTCGCCTACGCGTGTCCGCCGCCCGGCGCCTACGTCGGCGTGCGCACGATGTCGGCCGAGCAGGTGGTGGTGCTCCCCGACGACGTGGACGACGAGATCGCGGCGGCCGTGATGTTGAAGGGTATGACCGCCGCGTGCCTCGTCCACCGGACGCATCGCGTGCGCGCGGGAGAAACGGTCCTCGTGCACGCCGCCGCGGGCGGAGTAGGGCTGTTCCTGTGTCAGTGGGCCACGGCGCTCGGCGCTCGAGTCGTTGGGACGGTGTCCAGCGACGACAAGGCGAGACTGGCGCGCGAGCACGGCTGCGAGCTGCCGATCGTCAGCCGCGACCACCGCTTCGCGCGGGCCGTCCACGACGCGACCGGAGGCCGCGGCGTCGACGTGATCTACGACGGCCTCGGCCGCGCGGCGCTCGAGGAGAACCTCGCGGCGCTCGCGCGCTGCGGCCATTGGGTGAGCTACGGGCAGGCGACGGGTCCCCTGACGCCGCTCGCTCCGGAGACCCTGAGCGAGAAGTCGCTCACCCTCAGCCGCCCGGTGGTGTTCCACTACACCGCCGAGCGGACGGCGCTCCACGAGATCGCCCAGGAGACGTTCCGAGCGCTGCGCGGCGGCGTGCTCCGGGTGGAGCGGCGCCACCGGTATCCGCTGGCGAGCGCCGCGGAGGCGCATCGCGATCTGGAGGCGCGCCGGACGAGCGGCCCGCTCGTGCTGCTGCCCTGAATCGGCTCCGGGCAGGCCCGCGGTCGAGGAGTTTCGCCTTGACGGCCCCCGCCGCTGCTTCTATCGTGAGTTTGCTGTCAGTCCCCGCGCGTGACTCGAACCCTCAAGTCTCCACACGGAGGATACCGACATGGCGACCTGGACTCCGGACCCGAGCTTCTACCCATCGCCGCGCCTCGCCACCCAGGCCCCTCCCGAGACGCACGCCTACGTCGCCGAGTTCGATCCGCAACGCCAGCGTCCGGACCGCCTGGCCGTGGTCGACGTCGACCCTCAATCCGCCTCGTATGCCACGATCGTGAATCGCGTCACGGTGTCCGGCGCCGGCGACGAGCTCCATCACTTCGGCTGGAACGCCTGCAGCTCGTGCCTGTGCCCGAACGCGCCTCACCCGCACGTCGAGCGCCGCTATCTCATCGCGCCCGGCCTCCGCTCGTCGAACATCCACATCCTCGACACCAAGCCCGACCCGAGAAAGCCCGTGCTCACGCGGACGATCTCGGCCAAGGACATCGCGGCGCGTGCCGGGTACTCCCGGCCGCACACGGTGCACTGCGGGCCCGACGGCGTCTACGTCACCGCGCTCGCCAACGGCGAGGGCAAGGAGCCCGGCGGCATCTTCGTCCTCGACCACGAGACCTTCGACGTGCGCGGCCCATGGGAGGTCGACCGCGGGCCGCAGCGGTTCGGCTACGACATGTGGTGGCACCTCGGCCACGACACTGTCGTGACCAGCGAGTGGGGCACGCCGGACATGTTCGAGGCCGGGCTCGTCCCCGAGTTGCTGCTCGGCGCCAAGTACGGCCGCAAGCTGCACTTCTGGGATCTGCACACGCGCAAGCACGTGCAGGAGATCGACTTCGGCCCCGACTATCAGCTCGTGTTCGAGCTGCGCCCCGCGCACGATCCCACGAAGGCCTACGGCTTCGTCAACTGCGTGCTCGGCTTGAAGGATCTCGGCTCGTCGATCTGGACGTGGCACAAGGACGGCGAGAAATGGGCCGTCACGAAAGTGATCGACATTCCCGCCGAGCCAGCCGATCCCGACACGCTGCCCCCCATGCTCAAGAGCTTCAAGGCCTGCCCGCCGCTGGTCACCGACATCGATCTGTCGGTGGACGACCGCTATCTCTACGTCTCGTGCTGGGGGACCGGCGATCTCAGGCAGTACGACGTGTCCGATCCGTTCAAGCCAAAGCTCACCGGCACGCTGCGGCTTGGCGGCATGGTCGCGCGGGCGGCCCATCCGAACGGCGGCGGGCCGCTGAACGGCGGGCCGCAGATGGTCGAGGTGAGCCGCGACGGCCGGCGCGTCTACTTCACGAATTCGCTCTACGGCGTGATCGACGATCAGTTCTATCCCGACGGCGTGAAGGGCTGGATGGTCAAGGTCGACACGAAGCCCGAGGGCGGCATCGAGCTGGACCGGAAGTTCTTCCTCCAGTGGTCGGACGGGTACCGGCCGCATCAGGTCCGTCTCCAGGGCGGCGACGCGTCCTCGGATTCGTACTGCTTCCCGTGAGGCGGCGCTGATCGCGCGCCGTCCGCGGGCGACGACGACCACCGGGTCGCAGTGACCCGGTGGTCGTGGCTGGCCCTGATCGGGCTCGGTGCTTTTCACGGCGTGAACCCGGCCATGGGCTGGCTGTTTGCCGTCGCCCTCGGTCTCCATCGCCGGCGCCGGGCGGTCGTGTTCGCCTCACTCGCCCCGATCGCAATCGGCCACGCGCTCGCGGTCGCGGTCGTCGTGCTCGCGATCGTCGCGCTTGGCGCCGTCGTGGATCAGCGCGCGATCCGCATCGTCTCCGGGCTCGTGCTGATCGGCTGGGCGATCTACCACACGTTCCGCGGGGCGCGCCATCGCGTGCGGGTCGGCATGCGTGTGGGGTTGTTCGGCCTGCTCCTGTGGTCGTTCCTGATGGCCACCGGGCACGGCGCCGGACTGATGCTGGTGCCGTTCCTGCTGCCGATCGCGCCGCACGGCGCGCACGCGGGCCACATGGCCGGGCACGACGCGGCGGCGAGCTCGTTCTCGCTCGCGCTGGCCGCCATCGGCGTGCACACTGCCGCCATGCTCGCCGTGACCGGGCTCATCGCGGTCACGGTGTACGAGTGGGTCGGCGTGGCCTTCCTGCGCCGCGGCTGGATCAACCTCGACCTGCTGTGGACGTTCGCCCTCGTCGCGACCGGGCTCCTGCTGCTCGTCACCGCGGTCTCGTGACGCCCTGTTGCTGCCACACGAATCTGACCCTGCGAGTCGAGGACGGCGCGTCCAGCGTCCCGACGGGAGTCGGGCAGCGCTGAGGGTTGGTGCCGTCAGGGGCGGAGAGCCGCGACGAGATCTCGGTGCAGGCCCGGATCGGCCGCGATGATCAGCCCCGAGGCGAAGCTGGGCGACGGCTGGTTGTAGCAGAGCGGTGCCCCGCGAGGATCGGTCGCGGCGCCGCCGGCCTCGCGCACGATGAGGTCCACCGGGGCGATGTCCCATTCCGAGGCGTCGACGGCTCGGCCCACCGAGAGACCGACCATCGCGTCGATCGACGCCGACGGCGGCACGAAGCAGCGCGGGCAGAGACTCCACGTAGCCTCGAGCAGCGTCGCGCCGAGCGCGCTCGCGGCGGCTTCGAGCGCGGGAAGGTTGTCCGGGGCGCCGAGCCACGCCTTCGTGGCGATGCGGCGCGGCGTGCCCGGGGCCAGCACGAGCGAGCGGCGGGGGCCGTCGCCCGATTGCACCCACGCACCGCGGCCGGCAGTCGCGCCGAGCATGAGTCCGGTCACGGGCTGCAGGCTCACCGCCACGACCGGCGCGCCGTCGACGGTGAGGGCCACGAATGTGTCGAAGTCGTCGAGGCCCGCGACGAAGTGGCTGGTCCCGTCGAGCGGGTCCGCGATCCAGCAACGGCGGCTCGCCAGGCGAGCGGGATCGTCCACGCCTTCCTCGGTGAGCATCGCGTCGCTCTACGCGCGTGCCCTCGGCCGCTTTGCAAGCGCCGCCGCGCGCGTCGCGCCGCGACCGGCCCCACGCCACTTCGCGCGACTCGTCGCGGTCTACGAGGGCTCCGCCATCGCGTCGACGATCGGCGGACTGCTCGATGATGCGTGGACGTCGCCGATCTTGAGCCAGCGCGTCAAGGCGCTGATGTTCGGCGTGATCGCGCGGGGGCTGGGCGACGCCGCCGCGCTGTCCGAAGCTCGGGCGATGCTCGCGCAGGCGGGCGTCGACACCGTGACGAGCGCGCGCGCCCTCGACCATCTCGGCGCCCCCGGACTGACGGACAGCGAGAACCTGTTGCTCGGCTTCGCGCGCGACACGCTCTGGTATCAGCCGGCCGCCATCCAGCGCCGGGCGCGCGCGGTCCGCGATCGCCTGGCTCGCCCGGAGTTCATCGAGGCGCTCGGCGTGTGCTCGCTCGCGAATGCCGTCTGCCGGCTGTCTGCGGCGGTGGTCGAGCCCTGATGGCGGAATGGGGGCTCGGCCTCGCGCTGGTCGCGCTGGCCGGCTCGATCGGCCTCTGGCTGCGCCAGCGGGCACGCACCTCGGAGCTGACGGCACGCCTCCGCGCAGCGACCGTGGATCTGCAGCGGCTGCAACAGTCCTGCGCGCGGTTCGCCCCGGCCACCGTGGTGGACCGCCTGCTCACGGACGGCGCGGAGGCCGCGGCCGAGCGCAAGGAGATCACCGCGCTGTTCGCCGATGTCGTGGCGTACACCAGCCTGGCCGAACGGCTCGAGGCTCCGGTGCTCGCACGCATTCTCAACGGGTACTACCAGCGGATGAGTGACGCGATCAGCGAGCACTCGGGACACGTGTCGACGTTCATCGGTGACGGCATCCTCGCCTACTTCGGCGCCTTCGAACCCAACCCGTGGCAGTCGGACGACGCGGTGCGCGCGGCCCTGGCCATGCGCCGGGCCCTCGCGGGCTACAACAGGGAGCTGGGCGCGGAGGGTTTGCCGCCGCTGGCCATCGGCATCGGTCTTCACCGCGGCATGGTGCTGGCCGGACTCGTCGGGACGCGGGAGCGGATGGAGTACGCGTGCATCGGCCGCACGGTCAACGTCGCCGCGCGCGTGCAAGCCCTCACGCGGACCCACGACACCGACATCCTGCTCACCGACGCGGTGCGGGAGCGGCTCGACCCGACCTTCCAGCTCGCGCCGCGGCCGGCGGCGCCCATCAAGGGCATCGCCGAGCCGATCGTGACGTACACGGTGGCCTGAGCGAGCCTCGCTCCGGCGGACGCCGCCGGAATCGGTGGGCGCTCGACAGCCGATCGGAGTATTCTTGGGGGCCGTCGGGCCGGAGACCACACCGCGAGCCAGGAGGCTCACATGGCACGAGTGCTGGGACTGGGACACGTGGGCATCTATGTGCGCGACCTCGAGCGCATGGTCGCGTTCTATCGCGACGTCATGGGCATGCAGGTCACCAAGCAGAACTGGCGCGCCGGCCTCGTCTTCCTGAGCGCCGATCCGGACGCCGTCGACCACGAGATCGCGCTGATCCGGGGGCGCCCCGACGCGGCCGACCCCCATCTGATCAATCAGATCTCGATGCGCGTGGGAACGCTCGACGATCTCCGGACGTTTCATCGGCGCCTCGTCGCGCAGGGTTACCGGATCGACGTCGTCGCCAACCATGCGAGCGCGATCGGCTGCTACTTCTTCGATCCGGAGGGCAATCGAACGGAAGTGTTCTGGGTTACGGGCCGCCCGTGCTGGGTGCCGACGGCAACCCCGATCGACGTCGAGCAACCAGACGAAGCCGTGATGGCAGAAGTGGACAGAATCTGGAACAAACTCCGCGAAGTCCCCATGGGCGGCCGAATGGAGACCGAGCCCGCGGGCCTCGCGGTGCCAGAAGAGGCTACCCGGTAGCAAGAGTTCCACTTCGAGCGCCGGCTCCGCCGGCGCAATCCTGGGGGAGGTTTCGGAGGGGGCCGTCGAGGCCCCCTCCGATCAAAATCCTGGGGGAGGTTTCGGAGGGGGCCGTCGGGGCCCCCTCCGACTGAAAATCCTGGGGGAGATTTCGGAGGGGGCCGTCGGGGCCCCCTCCGACTGAA
>Ga0187894_10006830_pt1 | contig 11008 bp, 10 predicted proteins | sample GBC1701081metaG_FD_136650 | JGI IMG/M metagenome (GOLD analysis project Ga0187894, IMG submission 136650) | White microbial mat communities from a lava cave in the Kipuka Kanohina Cave System on the Island of Hawaii, USA - GBC170108-1 metaG ...
CGCATTCCACGACATCGCAGGTCGCCCTTCGGGCCTCATCGCCAAGACTGTCAACACGCTGCAGTGGTTCGCCGAACACGGCGGCCCGCCGCTGACGCCGCCCGCAACGCCAACGACGACTGCGGCGCGCTAGTCGCAGCGCACCGGTTGGCCGCAAGCGCTGCGCCGCCTACGTAGAGCGCGATGCGCCCGTCGGAGATCCTCTGCCCGAAACCCGCCGGGCTCTACTGCGCGCCGGGCGACTTCTACATCGATCCCGTGCGGCCGGTGACGCGCGCCGTCATCACCCACGGCCACTCCGATCACGCGCGCGCGGGCCATGGCTCAGTGCTGGCGACGCGCGAGACGCTCGCCATCATGGGCGAGCGGTACGGGCGCGACTTCGCCGGCGTCGAGCAGCCGGTGCGCTATGGCGAGACGACACACATCGGCGGCGTCGATGTGAAGCTCGTGCCGGCGGGCCACGTGCTCGGCTCGGCGCAGGCGGTGGTGGAGCACAAGGGCCGGCGCATCGTCGTCTCCGGCGACTACAAGCGCCGCCGCGATCCTACCTGCGCGCCGTTCGAGCCGATCCACTGCGACGTGTTCGTCTCCGAAGCGACGTTCGCGCTGCCGGTTTTCCGCCATCCCGACGACCGCGAGGAAATCGCGCGCCTGCTGCGCTCGGTGGCGATGTTTCCCGAGCGCACGCACATCGTCGGCGCCTACGCGCTCGGCAAGGCGCAGCGCGTCATCGCGCTGCTGCGCGAGGCGGGCTACGCGAGGCCCATCCACATCCACGGCGCCATGGAGAAACTCTGCGCGCTCTACGAAGCGTTCGGCGTCGCTCTCGGCCCTCTGCTCCCCGCCACCACGACGCGCAAGGACAAGTTCGCCGGCGAGATCGTCGTCGCGCCGCCGATGGCGGTGCAGGATCGCTGGTCGCGCCGTTTCGCCGATCCGGTGGACTGCTTCGCCTCCGGCTGGATGACCGTGCGCCAGCGCGCGAAACAGCGCGGCGTCGAACTGCCGCTCGCCATCTCCGATCACGCGGACTGGGACGAACTCACGCAAACGGTGCGCGATGTCGCGCCCGGCGAGCTCTGGATCACCCACGGCCGCGACGACGCCTTCGCCCGCTGGGCGACGCTCGAAGGCGTCAAGGCGCGCCCGCTGCGGCTGGTGGGATATGAGGATGAGGACGATTAAACAGGTGTCGGGTGTCAGCCATCAGGTGTCATCGCCTTGCATCGACACCTGACACCTGACACCTGACACCTGACATGTACCGCGCCATCCACGCCGCCAGCGTCATCGCCACTATCGAGCGGCTGCACGCGCGCATCACCGAGCGCTTCGCGGGGCGCGGGCTTGCGGCGGTGTGCGCCGAGCTTGCCGATGTGGCGCGGCGCGATCGCGACCGCGTCAAGGCGCTGAGCCGGGCGAACCCGTTCGTGCGCGCCGGCCTCATCGCCATCGGCGTTCTGCTCGCCGTTGCGCTCGGCTTCGTGGTCAAGGATTTCCGCCTCGCCGGCGTTATCCGCGCGCTGTCGCCGGAGGACGAGCGCGGCGCCATGCTGACGTTCTTCCAGGGCGTCGACTCGGCGGTGAACATTCTCCTCCTCTGCGGCGCCGGCCTCTTCTTCCTGCTGCAGCACGAAGAGCGCCGCAAACGCCGCCTCGCGCTCGACGATCTCTACGAACTGCGCTCCATCGCGCACGTCATCGACATGCACCAGCTGACCAAGGATCCGACCACGTTGCTGGCGCGGGAAAAGCGCACGGCATCTTCTCCGGCCGAAACGATGACGCCGTTCGAACTCGTGCGTTATCTCGACTACTGCTCGGAAATGCTGTCGCTCGTCGCCAAGGTGGCGGCGCTCTATTCGCAGGACATGCGCGATCCGGTAGTGATCGAGGCCGTGAGCGACCTCGAAGCCATGACCGCCGATCTCTCGCGCGAAGTCTGGCAGAAGATCATGATCGTCGAACAGATGCAGCGGACGGCGGGGTGATCCCGGTGTCCAGAATGCGCTTGTGTTTCCGGAATGACCGCTCCTCCCCCTGCAAGGGGGAGTTAGAGGGGGTTGGTCGTGCAGCGGGACATGCTGCAGTACCTGCGCCGACAGTTCTGCAAGACTCCCCGTTGCACCGCGAACCCCCTCTAACTCCCCCTTGCAGGGGGAGGATCGGTCTCGTCCTGCACGGATCGTGCGCTTGAGCGATACGCGCACGCACGTGGCGACGGCCGACGACGCCGGCGAGCGCATCGACGCGGTGCTCGCGCGCGCGTGGCCCGACCTTTCGCGCTCGCGCGTGCAGGGGCTCATTGGCGCGGGCAAGCTCACCGCCGACGGCGCGCCCGTCACGCACGCCAGCGAGAAAGCGCGCGACGGCGCTATCTACGCGCTCGAACTCCCCCCGCCCGAACCGGCGGCGCCGCTGCCCGAAACCATCGCGCTCACCGTCGCCTACGAAGACGCCGATCTCATTGTCGTCGACAAGGCCGCCGGCATGGCGATGCATCCCGCGCCCGGCTCCATGCGCGGCACGCTGGTCAATGCGCTCTTGGCGCACTGCGCGGGCTCGCTGTCCGGCGTCGGCGGCGTGGCGCGGCCGGGCATCGTGCATCGCATCGACAAGGGAACCACCGGCCTCGTCGTCGTCGCCAAGCACGATGCGGCGCATGTGGGCCTCGCGAAGCAGTTTGCAAAGCACAGGATCGAGCGCGTCTACTACGCCGTCACGCGTGGCGCCCCTCATCCGCGCAGCGGCACGATCGACGCGCGCCTCGCACGCTCGAACGACGACCGGCGCAAGTTCGCCGTCGTGCGCGATCCGGCGAGCGAAGCGGGCAAGCGCGCGGTGACGCACTACTGGACGATCGAAACCTTCGGCCAGCTCGCCGCCGCCGCGGCGGGCCGACCGGCGGCGGCGTTCGTCGAGTGCAAGCTCGAAACCGGCCGCACGCACCAGATCCGCGCGCACCTGGCGCACGCCGGCGCGCCGCTGATCGGCGACCCGCTCTACGGCAAATTCCGCGGCCTGAAGCTCGACGGCGCCGGCCCCGCGCACGACGCCGCCGAAACGGCGGCGCGCGATTTCCCCCGCCAGGCGCTGCACGCCGCGGTGCTGGGTTTTGTGCATCCGGTGTCGGGAGAGACGCTGCGCTTCGAGAGCGCGCTGCCGGCGGACATGGGAGCGCTCCTGGGCGCCCTTCGTGCGCTGTAGCTTTTCGAGATTATTTGTTTGACAGTGGGCTTTTGTTCCTGTAATCCTTCTCCCCATCGCTTCCGCGAGGAGGGCGGCGCTGGCCAGGTCGAGCTTGAGCGCGGGCGCGGGACGGACGAGCGCGAGAAGGCTGCGGCATAGGGAGGCGAAAGCCGACCGAACCGGTCCGAGGGAGTACCCGTTTCGGGGAAACGGCGGGCGATCGGCGTTCCGGGGATCCTTCGACCTTGAGGACCCGCGCGCCGACGGCGGCGACCGCATCGGGCGTGAACAATCCCGACGCGGCGGCTGAGCGGAAAACGTCCGTCGGGGACGCGGCGCTGTCGCGAACCTGACTACCCCCGGCCGTCGCCAGACGGCATGCGCGGCCTCGCCGCGTCCCCAGCCCTCCAATGGGAGGGCGCGTGAAGCGAACCCGCATCGGCGGACGTGCTTGCACGCCCGGACCGCCGGCGCCCTCGCCGGCATGCGGCGCCTGGGCATTCACCTTCATCGCAAGCCGAACCACCGCTGCCGGCGAGGGCGCCGGCGGTCCGTCCGAGCCAATCACGGAGAACGACGACGTGTTTTCTCCTCTCAGGCGTGGGGCTTGCACCGGTCCGGGTCGCACCACGCCCGAGGCCCCGATGCGCATCATTTCGGTACTGCCCGCCTTCGCTTTCCTGGCCGCCGCCGGCGCCCTGCTGGCCTGGCGACCCGCCGCCGCGCTGGCGCTCGGCGTCGTGTTCGGCGCCCTCGCCCTCTGGCGCCAGAAGGCGCCGGTCAAAGCCAAGTCCCGCGCCCCCGCCCCGGCCGAGCCGGTCGCCGCCAACGACGCCGCCCCGACCTTCACGCCCGATCCGGCGCTGGTCGCCCGCATCGCGTCCGCCGGCTGGACGCTCGAGCCCGCCGCCCGCGGCGGCCCTTGGGTGGTCGCCGTCCGCGACAGCGTTCGCGTCGCGCTGCGGGCTTACCCCAACGCCCCCCAAGCCGGTTCGCAGGACGTCATGGAAGCCTTGTCCGCCAAGCGCAGTGAGAAGGCCCAGTACGCCGCCGTCATCTGCCGGCTGCGGCCCGAGGATCACGTGGCCGAGCGCGCCAAGTCCGCCCAGGTGCACATGATCAACCTGGCCCGTCTCGACGCATATCTGACGCTCGCCGCCTCCTACCGGCCCACGCCGGCGGCCCAGCCGGTCCGCCAGCCCGCGATGGTCTGAAGAGTTATCAAAGAGTTTAGCTGCGCCGCCTTCCTTTCGCCGCTGGCGACCCCTAGAGTTCGCGTCCTGTTCCTCGACGCGGGTTCTTCACATCTGGAACCCGGCATCCCATATCGGGGCGTCGGGAAAACCACAGGACCTCGGAACCGGACGGACGCTCGCTTCGTATGGAGGAGCACCCGCCACCCGCAACGAGGGGCCGAAAGGGGAATGACCATGGCTTCGACAGCCCTCACCGTTGCTTTGTCCCCAGAGATGGGGTTGCAGCGCTACCTCCAGGAAATCCGCAAATTCCCCATGCTGGAAAAGCAGGTGGAATACATGCTCGCCAAACGCTGGCGTGAGCAGGGCGACACCGAGGCTGCGCACACGTTGGTGACCAGCCATCTGCGGCTCGTGGCCAAGATCGCCATGGGCTACCGCGGCTATGGCCTGCCGATCGGGGAAGTCATCTCCGAAGGCAACGTCGGGCTCATGCAGTCCGTGAAGAAGTTCGAGCCGGACAAGGGCTTCCGCCTGGCGACCTACGCGATGTGGTGGATCCGTGCGTCGATCCAGGAATACATCCTGCGCTCGTGGTCGCTCGTGAAGATGGGCACCACGGCGGCGCAGAAGAAGCTGTTCTTCAACCTGCGCCGGATGAAGGGCGAAATCTCCGCGCTGGAAGAAGGCGATCTGCGCCCCGAGCACGTGGCGACGATCGCGCACAAGCTGGCGGTGACGGAAGACGAAGTCATCTCGATGAACCGCCGTCTGTCGGGCGGCGATGCGAGCCTCAATGCCCCAGTCGCGTCCGACAGCGAGTCGCAGTGGCAGGATTGGCTGGCCGATGATTCCGCCGTGAGCCAGGAAACGACGCTCGCCAACAGCGAAGAGTTCGGTCTGCGGATGGAGCTGCTGCAGGATGCCATGGGCACGCTCAGCGAACGCGAGCGGCACATCATCCAGGAGCGGCGCCTGAAGGAAGAACCGGCGACGCTGGAAGACCTGTCCAAGGAGTACGGCGTCAGCCGCGAGCGCGTGCGCCAGATCGAGGTGCGTGCGTTCGAGAAACTCCAGAAGGCCATGAAGGCCGCCGCCGGCGAACGCGGGCTGCTGGAAGAAGAAGCGGCGTAGACCCGGAGCGCGGGCGTCCTCGCCCGCGTTCTGACTTAAAACGCCAACACTTTCACAAACCGCACCTGCGGCAGCGCCTCGATCCTGGCCAGCGTCGCGGGCTGTACTGTCTGGTCGATGCCGACGAGTGCGACGGCATCTTCGCCCGCTGCGACGCGGCCGAGATTGAACGTCGCGATGTTGACGTTCGCTTCGCCCAGCAGCGTGCCAAGCGCACCGATGAACCCGGGCTTGTCGGAGTTGTTGACGTAGAGCATCAGCGGATGAAACGCCGCTTCCAGCGCCATCCCCTTCACTTCGACGATCTTCGGTCCGCCGGCGATCACTGCGCCCGCAACAGTTCGCCAACCGCCGCCAGTCTGCACCTTGATGCGCACGACGCTGTCGTACGTCGGCGAAAGCTCGCGCCTCGACTCCGTCAGCGCGACGCCGCGCTCCTTGAGCAATGCTGGCGCGGAGACCATGTTGACGTCGGCGAGCATCGGCCGCAGCAGACCGGCGAGCGCGGCGGCGGTGAGCGGCTTCACGTTCATCGACGCGACATGCCCCTCGTACTCAATCTCCACCGCATCGAGACTGTCCGCCACGATCTGCCCCGCGAACGCGCCGAGCCTCTCCGCCAGCGCCGCGAACGGCTTGAGACGCGGCGCTTCTTCCGCGGTGATCGACGGCATGTTGAGCGCATTGGTCACGGCGCCCGTCATCAGGTAGTCGCTCATCTGCTCGGCCACCTGCAGCGCGACGTTCTCCTGCGCCTCGTTGGTGGAGGCCCCCAGGTGCGGCGTCGCAACGAGGTTCGGGGCGCCGAAGAGGATATTCTCCTTGGCCGGCTCGGTGCTGAACACATCGACGCCCGCCGCGGAAACGTGGCCGGATTCCAACGCGGCGCGCAGCGCCGCTTCGTCCACGAGCCCGCCGCGCGCCGCGTTGACGATCACAACGCCCTTCTTGGTGCGTGCGATGTTGTCCGCGGAGAGGATGTTCTTGGTCTTCTCGGTCATCGGCGTGTGCAGCGAGATGAAGTCGGCGCGCGCCAGCAGTTCGTCGAGTTCGACCTTTTCGACGCCCAGTTCCACCGCGCGTTCGGGCGACAGGAACGGATCGTAGGCGACGACCTTCATCTTGAGGCCAAGCGCGCGCTCGGCCACCAGCGAGCCGATGTTGCCGCAGCCGATCACTCCAAGCGTCTTGGCGTAGAGCTCGACGCCCATGAACCGGTTCTTCTCCCACTTGCCGGCCTGCGTCGAAACATCCGCCGCGCCGAGCTGGCGTGCGGCGGCGAACATGAGCGCGATGGCGTGCTCGGCGGTGGTGATCGAATTGCCGAACGGCGTGTTCATCACCACGATGCCGCGCGCTGTGGCGGCAGGAATATCGACGTTGTCGACGCCGATGCCGGCGCGGCCGATGACCTTGAGATTCTTCGCCGCCGCGATGATGTCGGCCTTCACTTTGGTAGCCGAGCGGATGGCGAGACCATCGTACTTGCCGATGATCCCCTTCAGCCTGGCCGCGTCCGGCCCCAGCTGCGGCTGGAAATCCACCTCGAGCCCGCGCGCGCGGAAGATTTCGACGGCAGCGGGGCTGAGTTCGTCAGAGATGAGGACCTTGGGCATGTTCAGGCTCCGGAATTGCGGGCGCGCCAGTCGGCGCGCGTGAGTTCGTGCACGAGGCAATCGTCCTCGTCGTTGAAGAGGCGGCGATCGACGGGACGAAAGCCGAGGCGCTGGTAGAATGTGTGAGCGCGTGTGTTTGACGCGAGCGGGTCGATGACGATGCCGGTCACCGCCGACTCGGCGAAGCACATCTCGATGGCTAGGCGCATCATCGTTTCGCCGTAGCCCTTGCCGAGATCGGCGGTCTCGCCGATCCAGATGTCGAGCGCGCGCAGGTTCGGTGCGATCTCGCCCCAGTAGTGCGTCGGTTCGAGATGCGGATCGATGATCTGCATGGCGCCGATGGGCCGCGCGTCGAGTTCGGCGATCCAGTAGCGCGAGGCATCGGAGGCCGCCGCGATCTCGTCCTCCCACACGATGCCCTTGAACGCGTTGTCGGCGTCCGGATCGTCGGTGGTGACCGAGATCACGTGCGGCTCCTCGTCCCAGCGCTTCAGCGTGGGGACATCATCGAGCGTAGCGTGACGGAGAGTGACGCGCGCCATGACGGCGGCCATGACTCAGAGTTCGTCCGCGCAGGTGGCGAACGCCCACTCGATCCAGGGCACGAGCGCCTCGACTTCGCTCTTCTCCACCGTGGCGCCGCACCAGATGCGCAGGCCCGGCGGCGCCGAGCGATACGACGCGGCGTCCACCGCGACGTTCTCCTTTTCGAGGAGATCGCTCAGCTTCTTGGCGAAAGCCGCCTGCCCCGTTTCGTCGAGCGCGGTCACGCGCGGATCGGCAACCTTGAGACAGACGCCCGTGTTCGACCACGTGCGCGCATCGTCCGCGAGCGGCGCGATCCACGCTGTCTTCGCCGCCCAGTCGTAGAGCACCTTGGCGTTCGCATCGGCGCGCGCATGCAGCGCCTTCAATCCGCCGATGCTCTCGCCCCACTTCAGCGTGTCGAGATAGTCCTCCGTCGCCAGCAGCGACGGCGTGTTGATGGTCGAGCCCTCGAAGAGCTCGGCGTCGAGCTTGCCCTTCTTGGTCATGCGGAAGATTTTCGGCAGCGGCCGGTCCGGCGCGTAGCTCTCCAGCCGCGCGACGGCGCGCGGGGAAAGGATGATCATGCCGTGCGCGGCTTCTCCGCCCATCACCTTCTGCCACGAGTAGGTGACGACGTCGCACTTGGCCCATTCGATGGCCTGCGCAAACGCGGCGCTCGTCGCGTCGTTGATCGTGATGCCTTCGCGATCCGCGGCGATCCAGTCGAAGTTCGGGATCTTCGCGCCGGACGTGGTGCCGTTCTGCGTGAAGATGATGTCGGCGGTCTTCCGCGCTTTCGTGAAGTCCGGCAACGCGCCGTAGGGCCGCGCGACGTTGAGCGTGCAGTCGAGTTTCAGCTGCTCGCCGGCGTCGGTGATCCACTCCTCGCCGAAGCTCTCCCACGCGAACACATCGACGGGCCGCTGGCCGAGCATCGACCACATGGCCATCTCGACCGCGCCGGTGTCGGACGCCGGCACGATGGCGATGCGGAAATCGGCCGGCACTTCGAGCAAGGCCCGCGTCCGGTCGATCGCTTCCTTCAGCTTGGCTTTGCCCGCCTTGGAGCGGTGCGAACGGCCGAGCACGGCGCCTTCCAGCGCCTGCAAGGTCCATCCCGGTCGCTTCCTGGTCGGCCCCGACGAAAAGCGGGGATCAGCCGGTTTCACCGCCGGCTTCGGCGGAGCGTTGCTCATCGATGTCTCCCATCCTCACAGATGGACGTCCGCCGGTGGGAGCGGATGGCCCGCCGTCCGTGTGCCTTGCGCCGGCGCCGCGCGTCAATGCGCAAAGTGGCGCGGGCGCGCCGTTAACGCCTAAGGTAAGCCATGGTGAAGATTGCGGCTCTGGCGGTGTGGGCGGCGATGCTCGCCGCCGCGGAGCGCGTGCGGCCGTCGGCGCCGCGGCCTGCCGGCGAAGCGCGGCTCATCAGCAATCTCGGCTTCTGGCTCTGCAATGCCGCGCTGAACCCGCTGCTGACGCTGCCGATCGCAGCGGCGGCGGCCGGGTTCAATCCATGGTCGCGACCCGACTTCGGCTGGTCAGGTTTCGTTTTCGATCTCATTGTCCTCGATCTGTGGGCGTGGGCCTGGCACATGGCCAACCACCGCGTCGCGCTGCTCTGGCGCTTCCACGAAGTGCATCACCGCGACGCGTTCCTCGACGTCACGAGCGCCGTGCGGTTTCACCCCGGCGAGGTGGTGATCTCGGCGCTGGCGCGCGTACCGTTGATCGTGGCGCTCGATATTCCGTTCGCCTCGATCCTGGTGTTCGATGCACTGCTGACCGCGAGCGCGCTCTTCCATCATTCCAACGTCCGCCTGCCCGCGCGCGGCGAAGCGCTCCTGCGAAGCATCGTCGTGACGCCGTCGCACCACTGGGTGCATCATCACGCGCGCCAGCCCGACACCGACTCCAACTACGGGGTTCTGCTGACGCTCTGGGATCGTGTCTTCCGCACATGGAGCCCGACAGACCGCACCCCGCACATGGACATCGGCGTCGAAGGTGCACGCACCGATCTGCCGCTGCTGCGTCTCGTCACAAGACCCTTCGTCGCGCGCGGTTGACCGGACGCGCGCCGCTCGCCACGCTCGCGGCGCATCCGGGATTCAATGACATCTTCCCGACCTAGCTCCGCCGATTGGTCGGCCTTCGCTGTCTGCGTGCTCACGTGGAGTTCGGCGTACGCGTGCGTGCGCATGGCGCTGCAGGCCGACGCGGAGCCATGGACCATTGTCGCCGGCCGGATGTGGATCGCGACGGCGGCGCTGCATCTCTACCTTTGGATGCGCCGGGCCGCCGGCAAGGAGCCGCCGCCGACGCCGAACAGTCTCGGCAAGCTCATCGGCATGGGCCTTGTCGGCGCGGCAGCCCCATTCGCGCTGCTCTCGTGGGCGCAGACGCGCATCGACTCAGGCCTCGTCGGCATCCTCGCCGCGCTGACGCCGATCCTCGTCGGAGTCACCGGGCCGATGTTCGCGCGCGAGGAGCGGCTGACGAGCGGACGCATCGTCGGCCTGGTGCTCGGCTTTGCCGGCGTGGTCGTGCTGATGGGACCCGAAGCCATCGCCGGACTCGGCGGTCCCGCCTTTCTCGGCCAGTTCGCGGCGGCGGCAGGCGCGGTCTGCTACGCGGCCAACGCGCTGATGGGCCGGCGCGGCGTCGACATTCCTCCGCTCGAAGCCGCCGCCGGCTGGACGCTGTGGGGCGCAATCTTCTCCACGCCGTTTGCGATTTGGACTTGGGCAGGACCGCCACTGCCAATGGCGTGGATCATGATCACGGTGCTGGCGCTCGGCGCCACCGGAATCGGCGGCATCGCCTACTTCATGCTGCTGCGCTCGGTCGGCCCGACTTTCGTGAGTCAGACAAACTACCTGTTGCCCGTTGGCGCGGTCGCTTTCGGCGCGGCGCTGTTCGGCGAACGCCTCGACTGGAACGCTGCGGCGGCGCTGGTGCTGATCGGCCTTGGCCTGATCACCACGCAAGACGGCTGGCGACGCTTCGAACGCTTCCTGCGCCGACCGGCGTAGCTACGCCGCCTCCTCGTCATCCAGCGCGATGCGTTCGCCGCCCCGCGTGGAGCGTTCTTCGGCGTCGCTGAGCCAGGCGGTGTTGGCGGCGACTTCGCGCGCAACCGGGATCACGGGCTGCACTGGCGTCGAGGTATCGACGATGGGGCGCGCGCGCTGCGGGCGACCGCCGAAGCTTTCGATGGCCGGATCGAGTTCGCCGCGCAGGTAGACGGCGATGTTGCCGAGCAACCGCGTGCCGTGGAGCGTCTGCAGGCCGCGCGCGATGCCGCCACGCTGCGAGGCCTGGAAGCCCGTCACCGCA
>Ga0187894_10006831_pt1 | contig 11008 bp, 8 predicted proteins | sample GBC1701081metaG_FD_136650 | JGI IMG/M metagenome (GOLD analysis project Ga0187894, IMG submission 136650) | White microbial mat communities from a lava cave in the Kipuka Kanohina Cave System on the Island of Hawaii, USA - GBC170108-1 metaG ...
CCCGGCAGGTGACGCAGGAATTCCGCGATTTTCTCGTGACGGCGACGGGGCTGGCCGCGCTGGGACTGATCGCCGACGTGGTGCCGCTCACCGGCGAGAACAGAATCCTCGCGCTGCACGGCCTGCGCGGACTCCCCCAGAGCGCCCACCCCGGAATTCAGGCGTTGATCGAATCGGCCGGACTGACCGGGCAGAAACTCGGCGGCACTGACATCGGGTTCCGGCTGGCGCCGCGCCTCAACGCAATCGGGCGTCTCGGCCATGCGCGGCTGGCGGTGGAAATGCTGACCCGCGCCGGCGCGGGCGAGGCCCGGCAAATCGCGCAGAATCTGGAATCGCTGAATCGCAAGCGGCAGACGATGGAGCGGCGCATCGCGGTCGAGGCGCGGCAGATGGTGGCGGATCAGCGGCTGGACGGCGACGGCACGCGCGCGATCGCGCTGGCCGCGGAGGGCTGGCACGCCGGCGTGATCGGCATCGTGGCGTCACGGCTGGTGGATGAGTTTCATCGGCCGACCGTGCTGGTCGCTCTGGAGAATGGCTCCGGCCAGGGATCGGCGCGGAGCATCCGCAATTTTCCGCTGCACGAAGTCCTCGGCGAATGTCGCGAGCACCTGCTGACGTTCGGCGGCCACGCGATGGCGGCGGGGCTGAAGGTCGCGCGCGACCGGTGGGATGCCTTTGTCAAGGCGTTTCAGGATCGCGCCGCGCAGCGCCTTACCGCGTCGGATCTCCAACCGCGACTTCGCATCGATGCGATGGCCGGCCCCTCCGATCTGAGCGAACCGCTGGTGGCCGAACTGGAACGCCTGGAACCCTTCGGCATGGGCAACGCCGAACCGCGATTCGCCACCGACTGGCTGGATGTCTGCGGCGAGCCGCGCGTGGTCGGATCGAAGTCCGATCATCTGCAATTGATGCTCGCCGGCGGCGGCGCGCAGCGCAAGGCAATCGGCTTCGGAATGGCGAAGCATCGCGACGAACTCTGCAATCGGCGGCGCTGCCGCGTGGCGTTCCGGCCGGTGCTCAACGAGTGGAACGGCCGCCGCAGCGTCGAAATGCAGTTGCTGGATCTTCAGTTTCCGACCTGAACCGCGGCCGTTCGCGGCGATCCACGACGTGAGCAAGTCGTGCGATGCAAACTCGGACCTAACTGATTTTTCGCCGTTTTACACCCTCCGCGCCCGATAACGCTTCCCGTGTATCGCGCGACCGGGACATCTTGCCCGGCTTCACGTCCGCGGACTCCAACTGAACGTAATCCCCTGCCGCCGGTTTGACTTGCGGTTTTGCAGATCCATACCACCGATGAGCGGATTTCGCGCCGCTCCGGGGGACTGGCTGAGGAAATCTCACTGGGGAGGAAGTATGAAAGCTCGCTACGCGTTCGCGCTGATCGCCATCTCAATCTCGAGTGCGGCTCAGGCCGCCATGATCAATCCGGGGAATTACACGCTCCACAACCATCCCGACGGCGGCGCGCGTCCGCCGCTCTACGGCATGCGGCTGGACGAGCTGATCAACGTCACCGGTGGTCATGACGTCTTCACGTTCAACTTCGATCACGAGAAGTCGGAAATGAAGCTCACCTACACCGGGTCGCAGATCCACATTTATGGCAAGGCCTACGGCGGACTGGACACCGGCTCCTCCTACGGCAATGCGACCTACCGGGGCGTCTGGAACATCGACTTCACTTACAACGTGGGCGTCGGCGCGGTTCCGGGCGACGACGACATCCACGTGGTCGCGCCGACCGGCTCGAACAGCGGAACGATCTCGCACAACACGCTGGGCTCGTTCGGCCTGGTCGACATGAACATGGATTACAACTTCCGCTTTGGCGATGAAAACAACGACCTCGGCCACCGCGGCTACAACGGCATCAGCGGCTGGGGCTGGATGAATCACGGCGGCCGGTCGCACGTGGAAAGCTCGGACTGGCTCTTCACCGCCGTTCCCTGCGTTCCCGAGCCGGGCACGATGCTGATCCTGTCGCTGGGCGCCACGCTGATGCGGAATGCACGGCGGCGCGCGGCGCGCTGATACTTCATTCCCCCGATTGGGGGCACGGTTCGCAAATCGAGAGCGCTGCGGGCGGTTCGCATGTCGAGCCGCCCGTAGCATTTTTACCGATGACCGGCTGGAATGCGGGCCCGCCAGGAAAAAGGAAGTCGGCCTCACCAGGGCGTGGAGCGCGATCAGCGCATCGCCGCGATGATCGCCACGCCACACATCGCCAGCGCGGTGGCGAGCTTTGCCGTCGTTCCCAGCACGCGCCCCGCGGCGGCCGCCGCTCCGACGCGCGTCGCCCCCAGTGCATCGTCGCGGACCGTCATCTCCGCGATGAGCGCTCCGGCGAAGCAGCCGAGGACGCCGCCGATCAGCGTGCCGACGATCGGCACCGGCACGCTGAAGAGAATCATTCCCGCCATTCCGCCCAGCAGTCCGAAAATCGCGGCGCGGCGCGAGGCACCGGCCCGTCGCGCCAGCCACGCGCTCGTGAGCAGTTCGATGAGTTCGCCCGCCGCGGCCAGCCCCAGCAGCATCAGGTCGATCGGCCAGCCAATCCGCTGCCAGCCGTAATGCCAGTCGTAGACGAGGGCCACCGCGACGATGAGCCATGAACCGGGAAGCTGGAGCAGGAGCAGCGCCACGCCGACGAGGCAGGCAACGATCAATCCCGTGAGCCACAACGCATCCGCCAATGCCGCGACTCCATTCGAACCAGCAGCAGATCCTCAGAAAGGGCGGGGCAGCGTCAGCGGCGCGTCGGGCTGAACTTCTTTCGTCAACTGCCGGTCGCAGAGCGTCTGCGTGCGGTCGCGGACGACGACGCGTCCGGGCGACGCCCCGCGCGGCGTCAGCGTGACGTGATAGGTCAGGCTGTCGAACGTGGTCTCGACGTCGATCGCGTCAGCCGTGGCGGTGACATCGAACTGCGGTGGGGTGCGCACGCCCAGGTCGGTCGGAACGAGCACGTGCAGGAACGTGTGCTCGGTTCCCTCTTCCAGCGGCTCGACCTCGAGCCGGCCCCAGCCTGCGCCCGCGCCGAACATCGGACCGAGGTCGGTCGGCGCGCCGAGTTCGTACCAGGCATTTCCGCCGCCGCCTTCAATGGACGCGGGGGTGATGCGATATTCGTATCCGCCCGGTCCGCTGCCGACGTAGCTGCGGCCGAAGCAGGGGCCGCTGCGGACGGACAGGACCGTCTGAGGTCCACCCACGACGCTCCAGCGGCGATGCAGCGGCAGGAGCGTGCGAACGAAGAGCCGTCCTTCGCCGCCGTCGGCCACGAGCCAGTCGTCGAACTGGGTGTATTGCCAGATGCCCGCGCGATCATCCGCGCCGACGCGGCGGAACTGCAGATCGAGCGGCTCGCCGCCGACGAGCGGACGACTCGGTAGCTGCAGCAGCCAGGTCGGCGCAACGTCAGCCCTCTCGGTCAGCACGCGGTCGAGCACCAGCAGGAATCGCCCGCCGATGAAAATGAGGTGACGGTCGTAGAGCAGCAGGGCCTTCGTCTCATAGGCCTTCGCAAGATCGGCGGCGGCATAGCTGAAATGCTCGTGCGTCTCAAAAGCCAGCAGCCGTCCCGTCTGGCGGCGCGCCGTGTCGGCCGGATCGCCGGGCTTCCAGTCGCCGGGAACGACGCGCTGTCCGCCCAGCGCCGGACGGCGCTCGCTCAGGACACGCAAACGATCGCGGGGGTCAAAGAGCAACAGGCAATTGTGCGCGACCGTCGCGGCGGAGAACTGCTCGAAGTCGCCGCCTTTTTCGCCGACCCCCTGGCGGCCGCCGCGCGGCGCGACTGCCTCCAGCAGGACATCGTCGCCGCTGTCAAGCGCCAAACGGCCGCGGCGGGTGATCTGAAACTGGCCCGCGTCGGCATGCTGGCGGTTGTGGAGCAGCGGTTGTCCGGCGTCGAAGGCGATAACCGTCGCGCCCGGCCGCCATGCCGAGCGCATCAGCACCCAGCCGTCGTGCAGGTTTCGCGCGAGCGGCGGATCGGGAAGGTCGCGGCGCTCCTGCGGCGCCGATTCGTGCAGAATCCGGAGCCAGCGGCGGTTGAGCCGGCGCACGTCCTCCGTGCCCGCATCGCCCGCGTCGATTGACGCGTACCAGGCGGCCAGCGCGCTACCGGTGCGGTGGGCCAGAACCAGAGGTGCGGCGGCTGCCAGCGCCGATCGCCCCTCGCCCGGCCGGGTCGGCGAGCGGCTGCCCTGATCATGCACCGGCGCGCCGTTGAAGTTCCGCCAGCTTGTGTCGTTCCAGTAGTAGCCGTCGCAGGCGCCGCGCAGAATCTCGGCGTATTCGGGCCAGACCGTGCCGTTGTTGAAGCGATCCCAAAGCTCCAGCGCGAAGAGCAGATCGGCTTCAAAATCGCCCGTCAGACAGGGAACGGGCGCGAGGCCATGCGTCGTGCGAATGAAGGGCGGCAGCGTATCGCGGAAGTATCGCGTCGCCGCGGCGATGACCAGTTCGATTCGCTGCGCTTCGGGGCTGCCATGCGCGAACTCGCCGCGCAACACGATCGCCGCCGCAAGGTGGCAGAGCTTGGGATGGAAGATGAAATGTTCGAGCGGTGAGTCCTCCGCCCGCAGCGGTTGAAGTCCTTCGAGCAGCCGCGCGGCGGTGTTGTGGCGAACTTCCGGCGGCAGCGCCTCCCAGCACCAGTCCAGCGCCGCCACGGCGTCGTCGAAATCAACCACGAACGCCCGTCGGATCAGCGCCCGCTCGACGATCTGCGAAAATTCATCGGGGCGGTTCGGATCATCCTGCATCAGATGAAGAAATGCCGGAACATAGAGCGCGCCATCCTCGGTCGGCAGGTCGCTGTTGCGCTGCGCCCAGTTGCGCAGCTCGCGGTATCGCTCCGCATGGATTCCCAGCCGCTCATCCGGTCCCTTTCCCGCTTCCGGCGCGGCGGTCCCGCATCGCAGCCGCAGCCGGGGAAGATCGGCCGGCGCAAGCAGCAGGCGCGGCCGCTGACGGTCAAAAGCCTCATCCCGACGCAGGGCGGAGGTTTCCGGCTGTGCGCCGGCGACCAGGCAGAACGGCAATTGGAGCAGACAGGCGGCACGCAAGGCGGGCTTCACGCGGGCAAGCATATCGGCCACGAACAGCCCCGACAAATCGGCCGGCCGTGCGAGGCGCATTGATCTGCCTGTGAAATGTGCGGGAATTGACCGCGGCGGGGCGGACTTGTACGCTAATTCCCCTGCACCGAGTGGGACGGCGACCTGGTGTGCCTGGACGGACCCGGCGTCGCCGATGCCCGATCCGGCGACTGGACGAGATGCAAACCTCCCGCGCTCGAGCGCGGCCAAGGATCTCCTCACCCTCATGAGACGAATCGACCTCGGCCTGCTGGCATGTGTTGTCCTTTGCGGTTGTGCCTCGCGCGAACCGGAGCTGCCGCCCAATTCCGGCAATCTCTCGCAGGCGTCGGGCGGCATGTTGATGCCGGCCGCCGAACCGACTTACAACGCGATGCTGGTCGCCGATCCGGGAACCGTGCGTCCGCTGACGCCGCCGAAGGATCTGCCCCCGGTGGAACTGGGCCTTTCATTCGCCACGTCGGCCCCCTCGTCGCAGCCGGAGGAATCGTCGAGCCAGCCCGCCTCATCTCAATCCGCCGAAGAGGAGGAGGAAGAAGAGGAAACGGAGGGTTCGGACCTGCTGGAAGCCAAGGCGCGCCCGGCGGTCAACGCGATTCCTTCCAACCCGGCGGCGCGATCGGCCGAAGCGGTCGATGTGGCGCGCATGGCGGGAACGGAGGTCGCTCAAAAGGAGCTTCGCGACAAGATCGGACGACTGCCCGCGGGCGAGGAGAAGTCCGTCACCGATCTGCTCGGAGACGCTGCGACGCTCGAATCGATCAAGCTCGATGCGGCGCGCGTCGTGACGCTGAACTGGCTCGACGCCGATCATCTCGACGTCGAGATTGAGATGACTCTTTCCGACGTGATCGAGGCGCTCAAGGCCGCCAAGGGGGACGCCGACTTCTCCGGCCTGACGAAGCTGGGCGCGTCGAAATGCGTCGCTGCCAGCGGTACAGGCGAGATTCCCGCCGACAAGCGGGGCTGACGACGCCGCGGATCGGGCCGACATGCACGCGCCACCCGACGGACCTCTGCACGCCCACAGCATCGCCGAGACATTTCTGTTCGCGCAACTGACCTATTGTCCGCATTGCCGCCGACGCCCGGTGCGACCGGCGGAGCGCCTCCGCGCCACCGGCGGGGGGCGCGATCCATGGCTGCTGGCGGTCGAATGCGCCGGATGCGGCCGCGGCACAGAACTACGATTTCTGATCGACCCGCCGCCGCGTTCGCCGGAGCAGCCCGACGCGCGGATCAATCCCACCCCCGCGCGCTCCGACCTGATCGATCTGGCGGGATGGGTCACATTGGCACGCGGCATCATCGACGGGGCACAGAAGACGGGGCAGCGCGACGAACGGCGCGATCTGCTGCTGGAAGCGGAGCAATGTCTCGGCGAGGCAATGAAGTTCTTCGAGCCGGGTCGCGACGATCCCTGCGACGACGCATTTTTTACTGAAGCATCGCGGGCCCGCGCCAAAGAGCATCCGGATGCGTTCTCCCGTTCGACGATTGTTGCGCTACGGTCGAAACTTCCCACCGGAGCGCGCGGACCTCAGATCAAACCCCGGCGTCCCTGGTGGAAGTGGTGGTGAGGATGCGGATCGGGACTGCGGCCGTTGTCTTCGCGATCTTCATCGGCGCGATCGGCGCGCGGGATGACGTCGCCGCGCCGCCGACGTCCGCTTCGCGCAAGGCCACTCCGCAGAAGTCCAAGCCCGCGGCCTCCCGGCGCTCGCAGAAACCCAACGACGCCGCGAACAAAGAGGCAGCGAATCCGCCGGCCTCGATGCCGCAGCGCGACGCGCGGACCGGGTTCCTGGATGACCTCGGACGCAGCGACGTCGATCTGCTGATCAAGACCGCACGACGCATTTTCGAAGCCGCCGCGATGCAGCGCCCCGCTCCGCCGAAGGCCTACCAGCCGCTGCGATTCAAGGGGCGCACGGCGATTGCGCACGTCACACTCCGGCTCTATGGCAAGATCGTCGCCGAGGCGGAGAGCGGGCAGGCGGACCTGCTCGACGCGGTTGCGGCCGCCGCCGATGCCGCCGCGCGCGTCCGCCCGGCCGGGCCGGGGATCGGACCGGAGGGATTGACCGAAGCGGTGATGAATCGTCTCGCGATCGAGGTGGAACTGATCGGTCCCGCGGCGTTTCTGACGGCCGGGTTGGACGACGACCTGCACTTTCAGCCGGAACTTTATGCCGCGTTTGAGCCCGGGGTGGATGGAGTCGGCGTGGAGCTGGATCGGCGCATCGGTCGCTGCCGGCCGAGCGTGATCCTTGCGTGCGGTTATTCGCCCAACCTGGCGCTGCAACACGCCGAGAGCCTCGCCGGCTTCACCTCGAAGACGAAGGACGAGCATCGCCGGTCGATCCGTTACTTCGGATTTCGCACGCTCCACGTCTGGCAGGCCGATCCATTTTCGCAGCCGATCCGGTTGCGGCGCGGGCTGACGCTGGTGCCACTCGAAGCGGTCACGGCCGAAGCGCTCGATGCTGCGATCGCAAAGCTCGCGACGCACGTACTGGCGCGGCAGAAGCGCGATGCCTGGTTCGCCTACGAATACATCCCCTCCGAAGGACGCTACAGCGAGCTGGACAGCCTGTTCGGACAGTTTCAGACGGCGTGGCGGCTGGGTGGCTTCGGCCGCCTGACCGGCCGCGGCGAATGTGAGAAGGCGGCGACGCACCTTCTGGCGGCGGCACAAAGTTTTGCCGCGCCGTTCGAAGCGGAGCTTCCGGTGCGGGCGGTGGTCGCCACGAGCGACGTGGCGGCGCTGGCGTCGACGTCGCTTTATCTCGCGGGACTGTCGCGCTTTCCCTCGCCCGAATACACGCTGAAACACTCCGAGCTGCTCGACGCGATCCGGTTGGTGCAGAAGCCGGAGGGCCGCTTCGAGAATGCCTTTCCCCCCGACGCGCCGACGCCGGGAGAGGCCTATTCGGCTGGCATCGCGATTCTGGCGATGGTCGAATACCTGAACCGCGAGCCGCGGGCGGATTTGGACGCGTCGCTCCGATCGGCACTGCGGTTCTACGGCAACTATTTCGAGAAGGCGCCGGACCGCGCCCTGGCGACCTGGCTTGCGGCGGCAATGAGCGCCGCCTATCGCCGCCGGCCCGATCCACCCGTGAGCGACCTGCTGCTGCGGATCGGCGATTGGCTGGCGGATCACCAGGTTGCACCGGAAGCCGGCGCGTCACCGGAGTTTTCCGGCGCGTTTCTTGAAGGGCCGGACACGCCGGCCGATGCAGTCAACGCGGGATGCCTGGGAGCGATGTGCGACGCGCTGGAAATGGCGCAACGGCTGGGAGATGCGCCACGGACGAAGCGTTTCACGGAAGCGGCGCGCCGCGCCGCGCGGTTTGTGATGCAGTTGGAGTTCCGCCGCGACGAATGTTACTACGTCGGCGGGCCGGAGGCGGTAGACGGGGCGGTGCGCCAGTCGCTGTGGGATCATCGTCTGCGCGCAGATGATTCGGCTACGGCGCTGGAATCGCTGACCCGGGCGCGGACACTGCTCTTCGGCTCTCCGGCGCGATGAGCCGGGATCAGTCGCGGCGCGTGTTGGCCAGCAGCCGCAGGATCGCCAGATAGAGCCAGACCAGCGTGACCGTCAGCCCGAACGCTCCATACCACTCCATGTGCTTCGGGGCGCCCTGCGCGGAACCCTGCTCGATGAAGTCGAAGTCCAGCACCAGATTCAGCGCCGCTACCGCCGCGACAAAGAGGCCGATGCCGATGGCGAGCGGGCTTCCCTGCTGAAACATCGGAAGCGATACGCCGAACAGGCTGACGATGAGCGAAACGAGATAGAAGAGACAGATGCCGCCGGTTGCCGCGATCACCACCATTCGGAACCGCTCCGTCGCTCGAAGCCAGCCGGAGAGATAAGCGGAGAGCATGACGAACATCGTGCCAAAAGTCAGTCCCACGGCCTGAAACGCGATGCCCTTGTAGCGCGTCTCCAGGATCGCCGAGAGCGCTCCGAGCACCAGTCCCTCGGCGATGGCGTAGAGCGGCGCGGTGAGCGCCGACCACTCGGGCTTGAACGAAGTGGCCAGACAGAGAATCAGGCCGCCAAACATGCCGCCCATCAGGTAGGGCATCACAGTCGCCGATCCGCTCCGCGCCAGATTCCAGGTCCAGCCGGCGGCGGCCATCACCAGCAGCAGCATGGCCATCGACTTGATCAGGGTGCCGCGCAGCGTCATGCGCTCCGCAGATGCGATCGGTGCATCCTGGAAATCGGCGAAGGTGCGTTCGTTGAGCATCGGATTGGAAGTGCGAATCATGTCGAAAACTCCTTGCGGCAGAGGAACAGCGACCGCGTGGAATCGCGGCTAACGTTTAAACATCGTCTTGCCAGCGTAAAGATACTTTGAAATCTTATTGTTGACGAACAGTGATTCGAGAACGAACTCAACCGCCGATGCGAGGTGCGCCGGCTCCGGCCGCTCCAGCCGGGCGGCGGTGCAGACCGCCTGGGCCGCCTTGAGCAGTCCCTTGACCGACTCGGATGCCTGCACGATCTGAGCGGAGGGCACGTCGTCTCCCGTCTCAAAATGGGTCTTGTCGGTGCTGAAGTGGCTCACGATTGGGCCGGCCGACTCGATATCGATGTAGTTTTCCCCCACCGACTTGATCGCCTCGCCGACCAGCGCGCCGATGAGCTTGTCCTCCGCCTCATCCGACTCGGCCAGCATCAGTTCGATCTTTCCGCGGCAGCTCGCGGCGAGGTGGGCCAGGTCACTGACGCGCGGCACGGCCAGCGGCTCGCCCAGCACGATGGCGCGGCGCTCGGCCGAGGAGACGAGCGATTCGACGTTGGCGATTGAGCATCGCACCGACACGCCGCTGGACTGATTAACGTGCGGGCTGGAGCGGGCGAGTCGCGCGAAGGCTTCGACGGTTTGGTGCATGAAGAGCGGAATCTCAACGCGGTAGCCTTCGCCGCCCCGGTCGATCCAGGCGTTGCGGCGGGTGATCTCGATTCCGTGCTCAGGCTGCGGCGGATAATGCGTGCGGATGACGCTGCCGATGCGGTCTTTGAGCGGTGTGACGATGCGTCCCCGGTTGGTGTAATCCTCGGGGTTGGCAGAGAAGACCAGCATCACATCCATCGGCAATCGTACGGGAAAACCGCGAATCTGCACGTCGCGCTCCTCGAGCACGTTGAAGAGTCCCACCTGGATTCGCGGGGCCAGGTCGGGCAGCTCGTTGATGGCGAAGATGCCGCGGTTGGTTCGCGGGATCAGGCCGAAGTGCATGACCGACTCATCCGCTAGGTAGCGCCCCTCGGCATGTTTGATCAGGTCCAGTTCACCGATCAGGTCGGCGATCGTCACGTCTGGCGTGGCCAGCTTTTCGCGGTAGCGCTCGTCACGGTGAATCCACTGGATCGGGGTTTCGTCGGCTTTTTCCGCCACGATCGCGCGACTCGTACGGAACTGCGGGTGGAGCGGGTCGTCCCAGATGTCCGTTCCCGCTACCACGGGAACCCACTCATCCAGCAGGCCGGGCAAGGCCCGCAGCAGGCGGGTCTTGGCCTGCCCGCGGAGACCGAGGAAAAGCATGTCGTGCCGGGCCAGGATGGCGTTGATGATCTCGGGCAGGACCGTGGCGTCGTAGCCCACGATGTCAGGAAAGAGCGGCTCGCGGCTTTTGAGGCGGCGGATCAGGTTTTCGCGCATCTCGTCCTTGACGGTGCGGTGGCGATATTTGCCGCGCTTCAATTCCCCCAGCGTGCCTGGCCGATCCATAGATATCAGACTCCCGCTCCGGATGCCCTCCGCGCCGACGTTGCGACGCGGCCGGGCGGGAAAATCGTAGCGCCGCGGCATCCCCGCGGCAATGCCGGGTGAATGGAGAACGGACCATGAAGTCGCTCGTATGGA
>Ga0187894_10006832_pt1 | contig 11007 bp, 8 predicted proteins | sample GBC1701081metaG_FD_136650 | JGI IMG/M metagenome (GOLD analysis project Ga0187894, IMG submission 136650) | White microbial mat communities from a lava cave in the Kipuka Kanohina Cave System on the Island of Hawaii, USA - GBC170108-1 metaG ...
CAGCGACACCGAGCTCGACCCGGGATCGGTCGACTGGGCCAGCGTCAATCCCAAGGCGTTCCCCTATCGCATCCGGCAGGAGCCCGGCGCCGGCAACGCGCTGGGCTACATCTTCTTCCCGTTTTCCAACAAGTACGGCATCTACGTGCACGATACGTCGAGCCGCTTCCTGTTCACCGAGGGCAGCCGCAATTTCAGCCATGGCTGCATCCGCCTGCAGAACCCGTTCGATTTCATCGACGCGGCGGTGAAGGGCGCCAACGGCGTCACCCGCGCGCGGGTCGAGGGCCTGGCGAACTCCGGGCAGCGCGCCAACTTCGCCTTCCCGGCCCCGATCACGATCCAGGTCACGTACCAGACGGTCTTCGCCGACGACAACGGCAGGATCCAGTTCCGCGACGACATCTATGGCCGCGACCGCAAGGTCTTCGCCGCCATGCGCAAGACCCGCACGTTCGAACGGGCAAAGTGATCGGACTACTCCCGGGAGCGCGGGCGTCCCCGCCGCATCTCCGCCGAAAGCTTGCTTTCGCCTGCGCGCATAGCCTCAAGACACGACCCGGCCGGAGGCTCGCGCTCCCAGGAGCGTGACGCCAATGCTATCGCGCCGGATCGGGCTGACGCGCATCGGCCGCCGGTGCCGGCAGCATCGCCGCCCAGCAGCTCGCGAGAATGATGACGGCGCCGACGCAGGCCAGCAGGTCGGGAATCTCGTGGAACACGACGATGCCGCCGATGGCAGCGAACACCAGGCGCAAGAGCATCAGCGGCCCCAGCGATGACGCGTTGGCATGGCGCAGCGCGACGATGCCGACAAACATACCGATCGGGCCAAACACGAGCACGCCGGACAGCCACGGCCAGACCGCCGGTGCCGGCAGGCTCGCCAGCGCCAGAGCGGGCAGGTTGGCGACGATCGTCACCGCGTTGGCGTAGAACATCGTCGTCAGCTCTGTGTCGCCGCCCGGCCGCTGGAGATATTTGTTCAGAACGAACTGGAGGCCGTTCAGGCTCGTGCCGACCAGCGCGATGATATAGACGGTGTCCCACTCGACGAACGCCGGCTTGGTGATCAGCAAGGCGCCGATCATGCCAGCCGCACTGGCCATCCAGCGCAACGTTGTAATCCGCTCATGCAGGATCAGCGCCGAGAACAGGGTGATGTACGCGACCACCGTGAAGGAAATCGCCGTCGCATCGGCGAACGGCAACAGGGCGAACGAATACATCAAGACCCAGCCATAGGCGACCGCCACCACGCCGCGCATCAACTGAAGCCCCAATTGCGTGGTCTTGACGACAGCCCAGCCGACACCGCGCGCAAGAACTGCAACCAGCAGCACACCACCCACGCCGCGCAACAAGGCAAGCTGCATGACGCTCGCGCCCGTGCCGATGTGATGCACCATCGCCGTCTCGATCGTGAACATCACGGCTTGCGTGATCATCAGGAGACCCGCAAGACGCTGCCCGTTCATGTCGTCTCCTCGGTGGGCTTTTCTTCTTGCGGCAACCGCGCGCTGCCCGTGTCAAGTATAATGACAGGCTAGTGCTACACGCGTGAATTGCGAGTCAATTGTCAGCGCCGTGGGTCACATTCAATCTGCATCGCACTTAGACAATCGTCTCCGGCCCCGCTTGGAAAACGTTCGGAAGCTCATGGAACACGACGACACCAACAGCGACAGCGAACACCAGCGGCAAATTCATGACCGTTCCTCGGTGCGTCGCTTTCTTGCAGCAACAGCATATTTCCCAAGTGGGCGGTTAGGATCCTTGTTCGGCTCGACGACGGCTTGGTCATAAGCAAACCAATCGTCAGGTGACAATGATTGAAGCCCTGAATCAACCTGCATTGAATTCAAGAAGTCGTCAGAATAATGCTTACGATGGACAGGTTGTACCTGCAGGAACGGCCACTGGGCATCGAACCGGATCGGCACGCCGGTCTGAATCAAGCGCACGTTGAAAAACAGCGGGCCGCCCCAGGCATCCGTTTCGATGATGCCATCAAAGTGATGGTAGCCCGCGCTATGAGGCATGTTCGCAGGCGCGCGCAGCAACAAACTCCACTCCGGCGCGGTGCGCACAATCAACCCAGTCCAAATCTGGAGTATCGCCGGGCCGTCCAGCATTGAAAGAAAAGGGGGCGAAAACCCCCTGGCGCTTTCTGGTGCTGCGGCGTCGAATTCATCAGCGAAGCCGGGATACTGAGCAACCTTTAGAGGAAACCAGCCATCGGCGTTATCGTACGTCCAGAGGGCGTCGATGCCATCAAACATGATTTGGAATGCAATGGGCGGAAAAACGTACCAACCGAAACCGGAGGCCGCGGAGACCGGCTCACAGTACCGTACAGCCCGCACTGGCAGCGTACCTGCAGCATCGCGTGTCGCGCGCCTTGGCGATAGTCCGCCCTGAACGATCTTCTTGAATGTAACAACCGGGGCCATGGTTCAAACATCGAGTAGACCGGGACAAGGTTTGACACCTTGTCCCGGTCGCGAGTCCTAATCAAGACTTACGAAATGTCGGTTGCATTCCACCAACCTTGACTCGATTCGTATCTGCGACTTCCTTGGGGGCGGTCAGAATGACCCGCACCTCACTGCGGAAACTCGGCTGCATGCCACCGAGTTTGACTCGATCTGCATCAGCCACTTCCCGCGGGGAAGTCAGAACAACGCGCACAGCGTTCGCAGCAACACTCATTGCATCCTCCTCAATATGCCCCCCGGAACGTCCGTAGGGGCAGATCGCGACCGCCCACATGAGCTGACGTCGCCCTGTCTCCGGCGTTTACGTTTTGCGACCAAAACCGGAGAAACAGGCGGAACCACAATGACTTAGATCGAGTCCGGGGAAAAGAACCGAAATCGGATGTAATGCGGTTTTATGGGTTTCAGGCCGTGATATCTGCGTAATTTTGCATTCTTATGTAGCGTGACAATGACGTGATATTGCCCTTGCACTCCGCGTGATAACGGCATAGCATTAATAATCGGAGGACCAACCTCCGCATGTATGTCGGCCTTAGAGTACACGCAGTAGCGTTCCGGGGGTTGGCGATAATGACATCCGAATCCAAGTACGCCGTAGCGCCATCAGGTCATGGGGTTCATCTCATGTCCGAGGCTATTGGCACGCCTGGACCGACCGCAGACTCGCCTTTCCGGCTTTCGTTGCTCGGAAATTTCAGCCTGAGTGGGCCGCACGGACCGATTGATCTCGGCAACAGAAAACTGTGCGCCCTACTCGCATTCCTTGTCTGCGCATCTTCGGACCTGTTATCGCGCGAGACCTTGACGACTTTGCTCTGGGGCTCACAGTTGAAGACCCAAGCACAACAGAACCTCAGGCAGATGCTGACGCGGCTCCGCCGAGCCTTGGGCGACGACGTGTTTTCAACCAGCGACAACGCCCTCCAGATTCGCCCAGGGCTGTTCGACTGTGATGCGATCAGCTTCGAGTCCCTCATTCATACCGACTCGCGTGATACTCGCAAGACCGCAGTTGGTCTCTACCAGGGTGCCTTTCTAGCAAACATCGCGATCCACGAAGATGCGTGGACTGATTGGGTGGTCACCCAGCGCCAGAAGCTGGAGGATCTCGCCGTCGATGGGCTGATCCGGCTCGGAGAGGAAGAGGCAGATTTGGGGGCCTCTACGCAGGCCCTGGAGTTTGCCAACCGGGCGCTGGCCATTAACAGTTTACGCGAAGACGGTCACCGGTTGATCATGCGATCGCTGGCGTCTGCTGGACGACGAGCGGAGGCACTCAAGCACTACGACCATCTGGCAGCACGGCTAAAGCGCGACTTGAATGTCGAGCCCGACGCTGCAACGATGGCCTTGATCACGACACTGCGCCGATCTCGGGTCGCCCAGGATCGTGTTACAAAGCCACCTGGCAACGCCGACGCGACGCTTCCGCGAGCCCCCACGAAAGCACCGCAGGAGACGATCCGCTCAACAGGGATTGGCTTTGGCGTGTCGGCTCCTCGCTCGCATACGCCGTTGCAAGACACGCTGCCTTCTATCGCCGTTCTGCCGTTTCAGAATCTTAGTGGCGATGCGGGCGACGACTACTTCGCCGACGGCGTCGTAGAAGACATTATCGTCTCGCTGGCCGGCCTGCGCGAGTTGCTGGTCATCTCCAGAACATCGACATTCGCCTATCGTGGCCGCCAGGTCGATCCGCGTGAAGTCGGCCGCGCGTTGGGTGTTCGGTACGTCCTGGAAGGCAGCGTGCGTAAGAGCGGGACGTCGATACGCGTCTCGACTCAGTTGTGTGATACTGAGACCGGCGCCAGTTTGTGGGGCGAACGCCAGGAAGTCCCTCTGGGCGATCTGTTCGAAGTCCAGGATCGCATCGTCCGCGACGTTGTTGCCGGAATAGCTCCTAACGTCCAGACGGCTGAACTCGAGCGAGCACTACGCGTGCGACCTGCGAGCTTCACCGCCTATGACCACACGTTGCGCGCCCTAAACACCATCAATAACCTCGATCGGCGGTCGTTCCTGATCGCGCGCGAGCACCTTCATGAAGCCATGGCCGCTCAGCCAAGCTTTGCCATGCCCGCTGCCTGGGCAGCGTTCTGGTATATCATTTGGGTCGGTCAGGGATGGTCGGATAGTCCCAGGGAAGATTCTGACAGAGGAGCGTCGTTTGCGACCAAGGCCATCGATCTTGATGGACACAACGCACTGGCGCTCGCGACATATGGACACCTGAGATCTTTTCTGTTCCACGACTACGATAGCGCGCTTGTGTATTTCGATCGTGCGTTGTCGGCTTGCCCGAATAGTTCGTGGGCCTGGATTCTGTCCAGCATCACGCTGAGCTATGTCGGCCGCAGCGACGACGCAGTTCGACACGCCGAGCATGGTCTGAGGCTGTCGCCGTACGACCGCAACCTCTTCCTCTACTACACGCCGCTGAGCATCGCGCACTACAGCAACGGAAACTACGACGATGCCGTGAAGTGGGGCCGCATGTCCGTCGCAGAAAACCCCACCTTCTCGGCCTGCTACAGGTACTTGATCTCTGCATTGACTGGAGTCGGACGATTGGACGAGGCGCACGAAGCCGCGTCCAACTTTCTGAAGTTGGAACCAGACTTCAAGCTGCACGTGTACGAGCAGACCCTGCAGCCGTTCCGTGATCCCGCGATCAGGGCTCGCCATATGGAGCATCTCCGAAAAGCAGGATTACCGACGTGAGGGCGGCACAACGTGCACAGGTTGCGACAAACCCGATAGCGCCTCTTGAAGGTCGACCGATGAGCACCAGCTCCAAGGGCGTTATAGCGGTAAATGCGGGCTTGGCCCCGCCTACACCGCCTGTGATCGGCTGGCGCCAGCCCGACGCATCTTTTCAGCTTTCCCTGCTGGGGCATTTCAATCTGAATGGACGGCTTGGTCCCGTCGACCTGGGCAGTAAGAAGCTATGTGCCCTGATCGCTTTCGTGGCGTGCGCGATATCAGAGCCGCCGTCACGTGAAACACTGACAACCTTGCTATGGGGTTCTCATTTCGAAGTTCAGGCACGGCACAATTTGCGCCAAGCGCTGACGAGATTGCGTCGTGCTTTCGGCGAGGAAGTATTTGTCAACAATGACAATACGATGGCGATTCGCTCTGGGCTTGTCCGATGCGATGTAACCAGTTTCGAAGCCCAGATCCACGACGAGTCACGGGAAATCCGCAAAGCCGCCGTTGATCTCTATCAAGGTACGTTCCTTGCCAATATTGCCATTCCGGAGGATGGCTGGACAGACTGGGTCACCACTCAACGGCAACGGTTAGAAGATCTCGCCGTAGACGGCTTGATCCGCCTCGGTGAAGAAGAGGAACAACTCGACGCGCCGGCATTGGCGCTGGAGTTCGCCAACCGTGCCATTACCATCAACGGCCTGCGCGAGGACGGCCATCGGTTAATCATGCGATCTCTGGCCGCTGTCGGTCGGCGCGCCGAGGCGCTCAAACACTACGAACAGCTCGCGGTACGTCTGAAGCGCGACCTGAATGTTGAACCCGACTCCGCAACAGCGGCCCTGATCGCAGCGTTGCGCCAGTCACGTCCCGCTCGTATCGACCCCGCCATCGCGTCGAAAGAACAAGAGCGCACCCCAGAATATCCAATCACCCTTGCAGTCCGTCACGCGGAACTGCCCACAAACACCGGCGCCACCTCCAGCGTCGTTGCAGTACTGCATGCACCGGAGACAGCACAGCCGGCGGAGTATTGGCACAAAGCACCGGCGTCCCAGGTGCCGTTGCTGCCGTCGATCGCCGTGCTACCGTTCCAGAATCTCAGCGCTGATTCGAGTGACGACTACTTCGCGGACGGCATCGTCGAAGATATCGTCGTGTCGTTGGCCAGCCTTCGCGAATTACTCGTGATCTCTCGTACCTCGGCTTTGGCCTTTCGTGGCCGTCAGGTGGATCCACGCGAGGTCGGCCGTGCTCTGGGCGTCCGGTACATCCTGGAAGGCAGCGTACGCAAGGGTTCTTCGTCGGTGCGCGTTTCAACCCAGCTCTGTGACACTGAAACGGGCGCCAGCCTGTGGGCCGAGCGTCACGAAGCTCCACTAGGTGATCTGTTCGAGATCCAGGATCGCATCGTCTGCAATGTCGTGGCGGGAATCGCACCCAACGTGCGAACCACTGAACTGGAGCGAGCGCTGCGGACACGGCCTGCCAGCTTCACCGCTTATGATCATACTTTGTACGCTCTCAAACTCATCACTGATCTCGATCGGCAGACGTTCTCCATCGCGCGTGATCATCTCGAACAAGCCATGGCCATTCATCCGGGCTTCGCCATGCCGGCCGCATGGGCCGCGCGCTGGCATAGCATTTCAATCGGTCAGGGCTGGTCAGATAATCCGAAGGAAGATGCAGACAAAGCCGCTGCGCTTGCCACAAAGGCCATTGATCTCGATGGTCAAAACGCACTCGCATTGTCAACTTACGGACACGTGCGCTCGTTCCTGTTCCACGACTATGACACTGCCTTGGTGTATTTTGATCGAGCGTTGTCAGCCAGCCCCAATTATTCTCTGGCCTGGATCCTGTCGAGTGCCACATTGAGTTATGTCGGCCGTGGCAGCGAGGCCATTCGACATGCCGAACAGGGCCTGCGGCTGTCACCGTACGATCGCAGCCTCTTCCTTTATTACAATTTTCTTGGCATCGCGCACTACGGTCACGGCAACTATGATGAGGCCGTGAAGTGGGGCCGCCTGTCCGCAGCCGAGAGCCCAATCTTCTCCTCGAATCTCAGGATGCTGGCAGCGGCGCTTGCGGCCGCGGGCCGGCTGGATGAGGCCCGCGACACAGCCATCACCCTGCTCAAGCTCGAACCGGAATTTAGACTGAGTGTTTATGAGACGACCCGTCAACCGTTCCGGCATCCGGAGATCAAGGCCCGTCTACTCGAGCATCTGAAAGCCGCCGGATTGCCGATGTGAATCCGGCGCCCGATGCACCTTTCCAGCTTTTACTACTTGGGCACTTCAGCCTGACCGGACCGCGGGGCCCGGTCGATCTCGGCAACAAGAAGCAATGCGCCCTGCTGGCGTTCGTGGCCTGCGCGACGGAGCCATCGTCTCGAGAGACCCTGACGACGTTGCTGTGGGGCTCACACTTCGAGGTACAGGCGCGACACAGTCTGCGGCAAGCATTGACCCGGCTGCGCCGTGCGCTCGGCGAGGATGTGTTCGCCGGCAGCGATGATGCTCTTGCGATCCGCCCTGGGCTGTTCCGCTGTGATACGAGCATATTCGGGTCGCTGATTCACGCCGAAGCCCGCGAGGCGCGCAAAGATGCGGTCGATCTCTATCGGGGCACCTTCCTTGCCAATATCGACATCCCCGAAAAAGCCTGGGCCGACTGGGTCACTGCCCAGCGCCAGCACCTGGAGGGTCTCGCGGTCGACGGCTTGATCCGACTTGGCGAAGAGGAGGAAAAGCAGAGTGCTCTGCTGCAAGCGCTGGAGTTCGCCAATCGCGCCCTCGCCATCAACGACCTGCGCGAGGACGGCCATCGCCTGGTCATGCGGACGCTTGCCGCTGACGGACGACAAGCCGAAGCGCACAGGCACTACAATCATCTGGCGGCGCGACTGAAGCGCGACCTGAACGTGGAGCCCGACGCTGCGACAACAGCCTTGATCGCCGCCGTGGCGGCGCCGGCGCAAGAGCCAATCCGACTATCCCCGGTCGCTCAGATGCTGTCGCTGCAAGGCATACTGCCCTCCATTGCCGTCCTGCCCTTTCGCAACCTCGGCGGTGATTCCGGCGACGACTATTTCGCCGATGGCATCGTCGAGGACATCATCGTGTCGCTGGCCGGCCTTCGCGAGCTGCTGGTCATTTCGAGAAGCTCGACCCTGGCCTTCCGTGGCCGCGAAGTCGATCCCCGCGAAGCCGGCCGTATCTTGGGCGTTCGCTATGTCCTGGAGGGCAGCGTACGCAAGAGCGCAACGTCGATGCGCATCTCAGCCCAGCTTTGCGACACCGAGACCGGCGCCACCCTTTGGGCCGAGCGCCGGGAAATCGCGCTCGGCGACCTGTTCGCGGTCCAGGACTACATCGTCCACAATATCGTTGCCGGGACCGTACCGAATGTGCGGACGGCTGAACTGGCCCGGGCGCTGCGGGTACGGCCGACCAGCTTCACCGCCTATGATCATACCTTGCGTGCCCTCAATATCATCCATAGCCCTGATCGGCAGACATTCCTCACTGCGCGTGACCATCTCGACAAGGCGATGGATGCCCACCCTGGCTTCGCCATGCCGGCCGCCTGGACTGCATACTGGTACACCATCTGGATCGGTCAGGGATGGTCAGATAACCCCACGGACGACGCCAACAGAGCCGCTGCATTCGCAACAACGGCCGTCGACCTGGACCGACACAACGCGCTGGCGCTGGCGACGCACGGGCATGTGCGCTCGTTCCTGCTTCACGACCATGACAGCGCGCTCACGTATCTTGATCGAGCGCTGTCGGCCTGCCCCAACAACTCACTGGCCTGGACCCTATCGGGCGCCAACCTGGCCTACGTCGGCCGTGGCGCTGAAGGGGTACGCCATGCCGAGCATGGCTTACGGCTATCGCCTTACGATCGCAGCCTTTACTTTAGCCATAATTTCCTCAGCATCGCGCATTACGGCAATGGCAACTACGAAGAGGCGGTGAAGTGGGCCCGCCTGTCGGCCGCCGAAAACCCGACGTTCACATCCAACCTCCGGATGCTGATCACGTCACTCTCCGCGCTCGATCGGCTCGACGAAGCGCGTGACGTTGCGTCGACCTTGCTCAAGTTGGAGCCGGACTTCCGGCTGAGCGTGTACGAGCGGACGCGGCAACCTTTCCGGCAGCCCGAGATCAAGGTTCGCCTCATGGAGCATCTCAGAAGAGCCGGACTGCCGCCGTAAGTACAGCGTCAGCTATGGTCGGACAGTCCCCAGAAAGACGCCGACGGGGTCGCTGATTCCACCACCTGGACCATCGCTACACGCGGCTCAGCTTCGGGGCAGCTGACAGCCTATCCCTGCAACTCTTTTCGTCTGAACGCGGTCGAGCCTCTCGCAGGCAGCTACCCGCACGCGCATCCCGATTAGCATCGAATGGATCGATCTCGCCAAGATAGCGGCGGCGTAGCGTGGGGCGAGCCTGCGTCACCTCGGCCACGGACATACGGGTCTTACTGCTTCCGATTTGGCGGGCAGACAGCTACCGTTCGCTGGACCGTCGGAGCACCGCATGGACGCGCTCACGCATCAGAGCATCGAGACGAATGGCATCCGGCTGAGAGTCGCCATTCAGGGCGACGGCCCGTTGGTACTGCTCTGCCACGGCTTCCCGGAGACCTCGCATTCCTGGCGGCACCAGATGCAGGCGCTCGCAGCGGCCGGCTATCGCGCCGTCGCGCCCGACCTGCGTGGCTATGGCGAGAGCTCGCGACCCGACACCAGCGATGCCTACACGCAGCTTCACATCGTCGGCGACCTGGTCGGTCTCGTCGATGCGCTGGGTGAGAAGAGCTGCGTGCTGGTAGGCCACGATTGGGGCGCGATAGCCACCTGGAATGCGGCGCTCATGCGTCCCGATCGCTTTCGCGCCGTGGCCGGGCTCAGCATCCCGTACATGCCGCGCATCGATCAGCAGCCGACGCGCGCGCTCAAGCAGCTCGCCGGTGAGCGCTTCAGCTACATCCTCTATTTTCAGGCGCCTGGCGTCGCCGAAGCCGAGATCGAGGCCGACGTCCCGCGGCTACTGCGCGCGGTGTACCACACCCACTCGGGGGCAGGCGCCGCCCAGCGCGCCGCGGCGCCGCCCGCGCCACCGGTGCCGCGGGACGCCCGGTGGCTCGACACCCTGATCGACCCGGCGCCGCTGCCAGCCTGGCTCACGCCAGCCGATCTCGCGATCTATAGCGACGCTTTCGCCCGTTCGGGCCTTCGCGGGCCGCTCAACTGGTATCGCGCGATCGATCGCACCTGGGAGCTGATGGCGCCGTGGCGCAACGCGCCGGTCACGGTGCCGGCGCTCTTCATGTGCGGCGCGGAAGAACGCGGGCTACTGCAATACCGCCCGGCGGTCGAGGCCCTGCCGCAGACCGTGCCGCTGCTGACCAAGAGCGCGCTGCTGCCGGGCTGCGGCCACTGGATCCAGCAGGAGCAGCCGGGCGCGGTGAATGCAGCGCTTCTGGAGTTCCTTGCCGTCGTAGCGCCGACGCAACGTGCTCGCCCGGCTTGGACTATCGGTTCGGCCAGTCCGTCATGTCGAGCGTAGCGAGACATCTCCCGATAATGGAGTCTCCTGTCGCGGGGGATCCCTCGCTGCGCTCGCGATGACAGTTTGATCGAACGACCGCAAGGTCCTTCGCTGCGCTCAGATTCTATGTGGCGACGAGAGGTCAGGAGGTAGGTTTGGAGTGTGAAAGAACCGAACCTACGGAGGAAGAGATGAAGTCTTCGCAACACGCTGACGCC
>Ga0187894_10006833_pt1 | contig 11007 bp, 12 predicted proteins | sample GBC1701081metaG_FD_136650 | JGI IMG/M metagenome (GOLD analysis project Ga0187894, IMG submission 136650) | White microbial mat communities from a lava cave in the Kipuka Kanohina Cave System on the Island of Hawaii, USA - GBC170108-1 metaG ...
GAGGAAACCGGTGCGATCTGGTCGCCGACGCCGCTGCCGGTGCCGGCGGCGGCGCCGTACCAGATCCGTCACGGCGCGGGTTACACCGCCTTCACCCACTCGAGCCACGACCTCGAGCAGGAACTGCGCGTCTTCGTCGCGGCGAACGATCCGGTGAAGCTGGTTCGCCTGCACGTCGCCAATCGCGCCGACCGGCCGCGACGGCTTACTGCGACCTACTACGCGGAGTGGGTGCAGGGACCGCTGCGCGACGGCGGACAGGCACTCATCGTTCCCGCCTTCGACGTCGAGACCGAAGCCCTGCTCGTCCGCAACCCCTGGAACGAGGACTTCGCCGGGGCCGTCGCCTTCCTCGCCGCGAGCCAGAAGCTGCACGGCTTCACCGCGGATCGCACCGAGTTTCTAGGCCGGCGCGGGCGTTACGCGCGGCCGACGGCGCTGGTGCGGGTCGGCCTCGCCAATACGGTGCGCGCCGGTCTCGACCCGTGCGCTGCACTGCAGGTGCACATCGACCTCGGCCCGGGCGAGAGCAAGACGGTGAACTTCGTTCTCGGCCAGGGGCGCGACCGCGATGAAGCGTTGGCGCTCATCCGCGCCTATCGCGACCCCGGCCGTCCCGAGGCGGCGTTCGCGGAGGTCGAGGAGCACTGGGACGATCTCCTCGGAGCGGCTTCGGTGCACACGCCGGAACCTTCATTCGACGTGATGCTCAACCGCTGGTTGCTGTATCAGACCACGAGCAGCCGCATCTGGGGCCGCACCGGCTACTACCAGTCGAGCGGCGCCTACGGCTTTCGCGACCAGCTCCAGGACGTCACCGCGCTGCTGCACGTGGCGCCGGCGATCTGCCGCGCGCACTTGCTCGAGTCGGCACGGCACCAGTTCGAGGAGGGCGACGTATTGCACTGGTGGCATCCGCCAGGGGACGCTGGCGTGCGCACGCGCTGCTCCGATGACCTTCTATGGTTGCCGTTCGTCGCCGCGCACTACGTCGCCCGCACCGGTGACGTCGCCGTGCTCGACGAGGTCGTGGCGTTCCTCCACGCCGAGCCGCTGCGCGTCGCGGAAAGCGAGCGCTACGAGCGCTTTCGCACTGGGGGCCAGAGCGCTTCGCTGTTCGAGCACTGTCTGCGCGCGCTGCGGCGCAGCGAGACCACGGGTCCGCACGGGCTGCCGCACTTCGGCGGCGGCGATTGGAACGACGGCATGAACCGCGTCGGCGCGCGCGGTCGCGGCGAGAGCGTCTGGCTCGGCTGGTTCCGCTACGCCGCGCTCAGCCGCTTCGCCGAGCTGTGCGAGCGTATCGATCGCCGCGGCGAGGCGGAAGAGCTGCGCCGCGACGCGGCGGTGTTGAAGACGGCGATCGAGGCGCACGCCTGGGACGGCGACTGGTATCTACGCGGCTACTACGACGACGGCAGGCGACTCGGATCGAGCCGCAGCGACGAGTGCCGCATCGATTCGATCGCGCAGTCGTGGGCCGTGCTCTCCGGCGCAGGGGACCCGAAACGGCGCCGCGCGGCGATGGATGCGGTGCGCGCTCGGTTGATGCGCGACGGACTGATCCTGCTCTTTGCGCCGCCGTTCGAGCGCTCGTCGCAGGATCCCGGCTACGTGCGCGGCTATCCGGCGGGCGTGCGCGAGAACGGCGGCCAGTACACACATGCCGCAGTCTGGGCTCTGTGGGCCTTCCTCGAGCTCGGCGAAGTCGAGGCGGCGGTGCGCGACTTCCTCGAGCTGCTGCCGATCGCCTCGACCCCAACCGCGGGGGCGGTCGAGCGCTATCGCACCGAGCCCTACGTGCTGGCGGCGGACGTCTACGGTGCAACTCCGTGGACGGGCCGCGGCGGCTGGACCTGGTACACGGGCTCGGCCGGATGGGCCTATCGCTTCGGCTGGGAGGGCATCCTCGGCGTTCGGCTCGAGCCCGACGGCTGGCGCATCGATCCGCGTGTGCCGCCGCAATGGGCGCACTTCGAGCTCACCCTGCGATGCGGCAGGGCGCGCTACGAGATCCGGGTCGCCAATCCGGATTTGGTCGGGCGCGGCGTGCGCCGCATCGTCCTCGACGGAGCCGAGCTGAGCAAACCCGTCGTGCCGCGCGTCGACGACGGCGGAGTGCACCGAGTCGAGATCACGCTCGGGTGAGGAGAAGAAGATGCTGTCAGGGAAACGACGCTACGGCTTCATCGCCGCATGCACCCTCATGGTTGCACTCGTGTTCGCGGCGCGACCGCGATCGGCGACGGCGCGCGAGTGGATGAACGACGACGAGATCCGCGGCTACACCGCGGCGATTCTCGAGCGCGAGTTCAACGTGCAACCCGGGGCCGTGACGGTGCACGACGGTGTCGTGCGCATCCAAGCTGATCTCGCCGACTCGGACCGCGAGAAGGTGAAGGAAGCGATCGAGCACCTCGCCGGCGTGACCTCCGTCGAGTTCGTCAGCGAGCAACCCGCGCGCACCGGCGTCGAGTGGTTGCCGCTGCACGCGCAGTTCAAGCCGCTGCTCGCCGATCCGCGCTGGCCGCACTTCTCCGCCAGCTACCAGTACTACATCGACTACGGGCTGCTGACCAACGTCGGCTCCGCGACTCTCGGCGAGACGTTCCCGCTCGTGCGCTACGACATGGGGGAATACGGCAGCGTCGAGCTCGACGTACAGGGCGGCGTCTTCGCCATCTTCAACCTGTCAGGCGAGTCGACCGATCTGGTCAACGCCGATTACCTGGGGGCGATCCCGCTCACCTACGCGAGGGGGAATTTCTCGGTGTTCACCCGCCTCCAGCATCAGAGCTCGCACCTGGGCGACGAATTCCTCCTCGACAACCCGTCGGTCGCCCGCATCAACCTCAGCTACGAAGAGCTCACGCTGCTGCTCTCGTACGAGCTCGGCGACGAGATCCGCGTCTATGGCGGCGGCTCCTACATCTTCCGCAGCGAGCCCGACCTGAAGCCGTGGGCGACACAGCTCGGCATCGAGTGGCAGAGCCAGAGCATCGAGCTGCCGTTGGGACTCAAGCCGCTCGCGGCGATCGACCTACAGGACCACGAAGAGACGAACTGGGATCCGGACTTCTCCCTGCGTGCCGGCGTCCAGTGGGGCAAGCCGCTCGGCATCGGACGAAACCTGCAACTGCTGCTGGAGTTCTACAACGGCCAATCCCCCAACGGACAGTTCTACAAGGACCACATCACCTACATCGGCCTGGGCGCGGACCTGTATTTCTAGGAAGTCCCCGCTTCTACATTGCACGCCGCGCTGCATCGCCGGCGCAACTCTCTTGTCGTCCCGGCGTTGTACCCGACCGACTCCTGGCCTGACGCTTGCACTACGACGTCAGAAGCTCGCCAGGAGGTAGTCTATGGCGCAGAGAACGCAGAGTCCGACCCACAACCGACGCTACGGCAAGAAGGCGTCGGAGAAGGTCGAGCGCGCCATGCACGAGATGAAGAAGGGCACACTGCGCTCCGGGCGCTCGGGCAAGAAGGTGACCGACCGCAAGCAGGCCATCGCGATCGGCCTGTCGGAGGCGCGCCGGGCCGGCGGCAAGGTGCCGCGGCCGAAGCGCAGCAAGAGCAGATAGGGCTGGGCCCATTTTCGAGGAGGAGTACGATGACAGCGATGCGAAGAACGATGGCTGCGGCAGCGCTCGCGGCGCTGCTGGCACTAGGCAATCCGGGCGCCGCGGCGGCGGCGACCTCGGGGTTCAACGACGAGTACGTCTACGCCACCACGCGGAGTGTGAGCGCCATGGACGTGAACCCGGCCCTCAAGGTCACGCTCATCCCCGCGACGGTGGTGATCGACACCGTCTTTCTCCCGTTCGCGCTGATCGCCGGCCTCGTCACCTAGCAGCCGCGAGGACCTCTTCTATGAGGGGAGGGCGAGGCTCGTCGAGCCTCGCCCTCCGGGAACGCCTCAATTCAGACCGACCATCGACGCGACCGATGCGAGCGCGCCCTTCTTGCTACCGCCGGTCTTCTTCATCTCGGCCATCTGGGCCCCGAGCTCGCGCAGCCGCGACGGCGTGAAGCGGCGACGTGCCTCGGGGAACATCTCCGCCTCTTCCTCGTCCGCATGGTGCTCGATGATCTCCTTGAGCACTTTGGCGCGACCGCCGAAGACGTCCGAGCCGACGTCCGCCTTCCTGGTGTCCGCCAGGATCAGGTCCGCCGCGTGGTGCTCCTCGAGCGCCTCCCAGTACAGGCGCCGCTCTTTCTGGCTCGCGACCGCATCGCGGAAGGCGGGGTAGAAGATCTCCTCCTCGATCTTCGTGTGCATCTTCACCTCGTCCTCGACCCGCGCCAGCAATTGCCGCCGGTGTCCTTCGGCGTGCGTCTCCGCCAGCTCATCGAGCAGCGACCGCAGCAATCGGTGATCGTCCTTCAGAAGCGCGATCGCATCGCGGCCGTTGGCTCTGCTACCGCCGCCGCGCGTTCCATCGTCGGCCCGATGGAGCTTTGCCGTCTTCGCCTTCGACTTTCTGGCGGCGCGCCGCGGCCTCGTCGACCCGGCGCGCTTGCGTATGTTCGCTGTGCTCTTTCGCGTCATGAGAACCTCCTTTACGCGGGGAATCCAACAGCGAGGAGCAGCGTGCGTGCCAACGCCACGGCTGTGGCACGACGCTGCTGCGGCGGCCGCAAGCGTGGAAGATTCCGGCTCGCGTCTTACAACTCGCTGCAATCGATGCAGCGAGCGGGTCAGCCGGCCATGGTCAGGCCGCCGCTGACGCTGATGACCTGGCCGGTGATGAAGTCCGCATCCGAAGAGGCGAAGAAGGCGACGGCGCCGCAGATGTCCTCGGGCTCGCCCAGGCGCCGAAAGGGAATGGCGCGCACCATCGCGTCGATCACCTTCTCGCCGTCGGGTTGGCTGCGAATGTCGGCGAGCAGGCGCGTATCCGTCGGCCCCGGACAGACGACATTCACGTTGATCCGCTGCCGCGCCAGCTCGCGGGCGAGGGTCTTGGCGAACGCGATCACCCCACCCTTGCACGCGGAGTAGACGGCTTCGCCGCTGCTGCCGACGCGGCCGGCGTCGGAACCGATGAAGACGATCTTGCCGCGGCCGCGAGCGAGCATGCCGTCGACCACGGCGCGGGTGCAGTGAATCGGCCCGCGCAGATTGATGGCGATGACCCGGTCCCAGAACTCGGGCGTGTTGCGGACGAAGGGTTCGATGCGATCCCAACCGGCATTGTTGACCAGAATGTCGACCGCGCCCCACTCCTCCGTCACCTGTTTCACCGCTGCGTCGACCTGCCCCGCGTCGGCGACGTCGGCAACGACCGCCAGCGCCGGCCTGGCCGCTGCTCCCAGTTCGGCCGCGATTTCCTCGGCGCGGCGGCGGTCGAGATCGAGCACGGCGACGCGTGCCCCGTCGGCCGCGAGGCGCCGGGCGATGGCCGCGCCGATGCCGGAACCGGCGCCGGTGACCAGCGCCACCGTGTTCTCGAAGCGACTCATCGGACTCGAGCGGCCGGGTTAGACGTCGACGATCGTGACCCGCCCGGACGAGAGGTCGTAGTAGGCACCCGCGAGGAGCAGCTTCCCCTCCGCCAGGTACTTGCTCACGATCGTCGAACCTTCACGCAGCTTGAGCGCCTGAAAGCGCACGTTGGCATGGATGGCAGCGTCTAGATCGGTCCGATTGCCCGAGAACGCCGGCGTGATGTGCTGGTAGAGGGTGCTGATCTGGCCGGGAACCTCCGCCCCTTCGAAGGCGGCCTTCACTGCGCCGCAGTTGCTGTGGCCGAGCACGACGATGACTTTGACGCCGAGCACTTCGACGGCGTACTCGAGGCTGGCGATCTCGGTCGCGGTGGCGATGTTGCCGGCAACGCGCACGACGAACAAAGTACCGAAGCCCTCGTCGAAGAGGATCTCGACCGGCACGCGCGAGTCGGCGCAGCCGAGCACCGCGGCAAACGGCGTCTGCTTGGCGGCGACGGCTTTGACGCGCGCGAGCTCGCGGTGGGGGGCCATGATCTCACCGGCGGCGAAGCGCCGGTTGCCGTCGAGCAGCTCCCGCAAAGACTCCTTGGGGCTGAGGTCGGTCCTGCCGGTCCCGGTGGCGTTTGCGTCGCGGCTCACAGCAATCCCCAGTGCCGCGCCGGCAACCGCGCGCTCCAACAGTTGTCGGCGAGACCATCCATTTTCCTGCTCCGCGTCATCACTCATCGCTACCCTTTCTCTCGGAAGTCTCCGTTGTGGCCCGGCGGTGTCAATGCTGGTCGCGGCCGACCTCATGCAGCGGTACTAGCGGCCAACGCCAGGATCAACATCGCCAGGGCGGTGGTATTGAGCATCGCCGCCGTCTGATGCACGGCGGCGAAAGCGTCCGGTTGCGCGCCCGAGTCAATCGCCGCGAGCCGCGGCACCAACACCTGGCGACCGATCATGGCACAGAGCAAGGCCACCGCGACCGGCGCGGCGAGGAGAATTCTCTCCCGCACACCGAAGGTTGCGCTGCGGGGCGCGATCGCCACGACCGCCAGCGCGGCGAGGCCGCAGACGATGCCGATCAGGTGGTAGCGCGGGAAGAGCGTGCGCAGCAGATCGCGGGCCCCGCCGTTCGGCGCCCAGGCGTGGATGCCGGGCAGGATCACGTAGGAAAAGCTCACCAATGTGCCGAGCCACACGCCGATCGCGACGGTGAAGACGAAGCGACCCACTAGCGCAACAGCTCGAGCACACGCTCGGAAGGGCGCGCGATGACCGCGCGCTCGCCGCGGATGACGACCGGTCTCTCCATCAACTCGGGATGGGCGAGCAGAAGAGCGATCACGGCGCCGCGGTCGGTGTAGTTCGCCTCGTCCAGGCCGAGCTCCTTGAAGCGCTTGTCCTTGCGCACCAGATCCGCGGCGGGACCCGGCAAGAGCGAGAGGATCCTCTCGATGGCGGCGCGATCGGGATGGTCCTTCAGATACTCGACGACATCGCACCTCACCCCGCGCTCGCGCAGGATCTCGAGCGCGCCGCGCGACTTGCCGCAGGCGGGGTTGTGGTAGATCCGCACTTCGTCCATCGGCCGCACTCGTAGCGAATGCCCTCGGCCGCGGCAACGGACAAATCGCACCAGGCGAACACAGCACCCCAGGTTGACAGGTCGTCGGGCGTGCTCTACTTGCTTGGACATTGTCTAAGCCTAAACAAAGGAGCCAAATCCATGAAGACCGTGGGTGAGCGTTTCCCCGAATTCCAATTGCAGAGCGTCGTCAGCCTCGAGCTGGGCAAGGAGTTTCAGAGCGTCAGCGCCGAGAGCTATCCGGGCAAGTGGCTGGTGGTGTTCTTCTGGCCGATGGATTTCACCTTCGTCTGCCCCACCGAGATCGCCGAGTTCGGCCGCCGCCACGTCGATTTCGCCGCGCGCGGCGCGCAGGTGCTGGGCGCCAGCACCGACACGCACTACGTCCACCTGGCATGGCGGCGGTCGCACCCCGACCTGAAGGACCTGCCCTTCCCCATGCTCGCCGACACCAAGCGCGAGCTCGGCGAGGCGCTCGGCATCCTGCACAAGCAGGAGGGCGTGGCGCTGCGGGCCACCTTCATCGTCGACCCCGAAGGCACCATCCGCTTTGCCTCGGTGAACGATCTCAGCGTCGGGCGCAATGTCGACGAAGTGCTGCGCGTTCTCGACGCACTGCAGACCGACGAGCTCACGCCGTGCGGCTGGCAGAAAGGCGACAAGACGCTGGCGGCCTGAACTCAATCGGCTTCGTCACGAGTCATGAGTGCTGAGTCATGACCTGGCCGACCTGGCCCGAACGGGCAGCGTGTGTTTTGATGCGCCCGGATTATGGGCGCGGCCGGCTGGATCGGCCTGGCGCGCTCGCCTGCGATCGATGGGCACCGGCGCGGCTGGCTGACGGTCGATTGGAGTGTGCCGGCCGCGCCGCCAACGAGCTAGGCTCAAAGGAGACGACGATGACCCGCTCCGACCCCGACGACACCGTCGCGATCACGCGTGTCCTGCAGCTCTACTTCGACGCGATCGATGAGAAGAACTACGCCCTTCTGGAGCACGTATTCGCCGCCAACGCCGTGCTGCGCTACTCCCTCGACGAAACGACCGGGCCGGGGCTGTCCGCGCGCGACATGATCGCGCGCATCCGCGATTTCACCGGGGCGTTCCGCTTCACCCAGCATCTGAGTGGTCCACCCTCGATCGAGATCGACGGCGATGCGGCACGCGCCCGCACCAACCTGCGCGCAATCCACGTGCAGCAGCGGCGCGACGGCAGCCGCAGCGCCTGGCTCGTCTACGGCGTGTACCGGGACGGACTCGCACGCACCAGTGCCGGATGGCGCATCCGTGAACGCGTCTTCCGCGTCCTCTACACCGAAGGCGAGCTGCTCGGCCGGGACGAGGTGGAGTCGTACCCGACGCCGCCGTGGAGTTGAGATCGGAAGAGCCATCGCCACGGAGGTTCGTCGTGCCCTCTACTCCGAGCGCGGCACGAACGGCTCGACCGAGTCGATGTCGATGAAGTACGGGACCGCGTCTTTCTCGAAGATCGCGCGCTTGCGCTGGCGCGGAAACTCGCCGATTTCGAAGTCGGTGCGCTCGCCGCCCATCAGGTAGACGAGGTCTTCGCCGAACGGGTTGCTCAGGTGATGGCCTTCGGAAGGCGCGGTGAACAGCATGCAGTCGCCGGGACCGACCTCGTGTTTCTCCGCGCCGATCTCGGCGACGCCGCGCCCCGAGAGGATGTAGACGAACTCCTCTTCGAAGTGGTGGAAATGGTAGACGAACGACTCCTTCCCCGGCGGGACGCGTCCGATGTGCAACCCCACGCGCTGCAGCCCGGCGAGCGCGCTGAGCGAGCACATGTGGATCTCGGACTTCGGATTGAGCGGATGGCGGAAGGGGAACGAAGGTAGTCCGTCGATCTCGGCGGCGCGGATGAGGCTCTTGTTCTGGCTCATGGCGCTGCTCTAGCACGCACAGCGCCGGCATCGTAGGCGGTGCACGTCATCGCCGGCACGGGGAACCCGGGCCGGCCAATTTCAAGCACTTGATTAATGCGCCGGCCTGCTGCACAAGCCGGCCCATGCCGACCACCGAGGAGCTCTTCGGCGGGACCATGCTCAGCCCCGTGCGCGACCCCTACTCCGTCTATCGCCGACTGCGGGTCGAGCAGCCGGTGCTGCTGGTGCAAGGCATCCTCGGCGAAGACTACCTCGTCACCCGCTACGACGACGTCCTCGCCATCCTCAAAGATCCGGAGCGCTTCTCCTCGCGCGGCAACGCGCGCGGCATCGGTCTGGTCATGGGCCGCACGATCCTCGAAATGGAAGGCCCCGAGCACGTGCGCCAGCGCAAGCTGGTGACGCCCTTCTTCGCGCCGAGCGCGCTACGCGGCGGCCTCGAGAAGACGATCGCGGCCATCGTCGACGATCTCATCGACGGCTTCGCCGGCGCCGGGCGCGCCGATTTGGTGTCGCAGTTCACCTTCATCTTTCCGATTCAGGTCATCTGCCACATCATCGGCATCCCGGTGCACGACTTCGAAGCCTTTCATCGCTGGGCCATCGATCTGATCTCCGTCGGCGACGATCCGCCGCGCGGCCTGGCCGCGTCCCAGTACATCATCGACTATCTCCGGCCCGTGCTGGAGGAGCGCAAGGCGGAGCCGCAGACAGATCTGCTGAGCTCGCTCGCGCGCGCCGAAGTCGAGGGACAGCGGCTCGAGGACATGGAAGTGCTCAGCTTCTTGCGCCTGCTGGTGCCAGCCGGCGCGGAGACCACATACCGCCTCACCGGTGGCCTGCTCTACGCTCTGCTCACGCATCCGGAGGCGCTCGAACAGGTACGCGCCGACCGCAGCATGCTCGAGCTTGCGCTCGAGGAGACGCTGCGCTGGGAATCGCCGGTGCAGTACGTGTCGCGCGAGACCACCGTGCCGGTCAGCATCGCTGGCATCGAGGTTCCGGCCAGTTCGATGCTCTCCGTCGCGATTGGTTCCGCCAACCGGGATCCCGATCACTACCGCGATCCGGACCGCTTCGATCTCGAGCGTCGGCCGGATGATCACGTCGCGTTCGGGCTCGGCCAACACTTCTGCGCCGGCTCGAACCTGGCGCGTGCGGAAGCGCGCATCGCGCTCAACGCCCTGCTCGACCGACTGCCGGATCTGCGCTTGGATGCCGCGCAAGAGTGCGGCATGCGTGGATTGGCCTTCCGCTCGCCGAACCAGCTCCCGGTGCTCTTCGGCCGGTGACCTTCATTCCGGCCCTCTACCTTCTCTTCGCCGCTTCCGGCGCGGCCGGCCTGATCTACGAGTCGATCTGGGCGCGCTATCTCGGCCTCTTCGTCGGCCATGGCGCGTACGCTCAGGTGATCGTCCTGTCGATCTTCCTCGGCGGTATGTCGGTCGGCGCCTACGCCGCCGGCCGCGTCTCCGAGCGGCTCGAACGGCCGCTGCTCTGGTATGCTGCGGTCGAGGCGATCGTCGGCATCGGCGGCCTGCTCTTTCACGGCGTCTTCGCCCTCGTTACCGATCTGGCGCACGCGACGATCTTCCCCGCGTTCGGCGAATCGGCCGCGCTGCTGGTCGCGAAGTGGTCGATCGCGGCAGCGCTGATCCTGCCGCAGTCGATCCTGCTGGGGACGACGTTCCCGCTGATGAGCGCTGGCGTAGTGCGTCACTTTCCCGCCCAGTCGGGGCGCACGATCGCGCTGCTCTACTTCGCCAACAGCATCGGCGCTGCCGGCGGCGTCCTGCTCGCGGGCTTCTACCTGATCGCCGAAGGCGGATTGCCCGGCACGATTCTCACCGCCGGCGCGATCAACTTCGCCGTCGCGGCCGCCGCGGCGCTGATCGCACGCCTGTTGCCTGCGGCATCCGCGCCGGCGCCGAGCCGCGAGGTCGGCGCGCCGGCGACAAAGTCGCTCGAAGGCATCGCCAGGCTCGCGCTGCTGGTCGCCTTCGGCACCGCCGTGGCCTCGTTCTTCTACGAGATCGCCTGGATCCGCATGCTCTCACTCGTGCTCGGCAGCGC
>Ga0187894_10006834_pt1 | contig 11003 bp, 8 predicted proteins | sample GBC1701081metaG_FD_136650 | JGI IMG/M metagenome (GOLD analysis project Ga0187894, IMG submission 136650) | White microbial mat communities from a lava cave in the Kipuka Kanohina Cave System on the Island of Hawaii, USA - GBC170108-1 metaG ...
ACTCGGGCCCAGGTCGTGCCACGGCCCGGACGCTCCTACCCAAGGGCCGTCCGCGTCAAGATGTCCAACTACCCTCTCAAGAGGAGGCGCCGTGCCGGCTAAAGTCCCTGCCATTGGGCCTAGCCGCGGAAGGCGGAGGCGCGCAGAGCCGCGGGGGTGGTGATGACAGTGGCCATGGCAACGCCTCCTTTCTTGCCTCCGTCCCGGAGGTCCATGGAGCATCGCCGAAGACGTGGCGAAGTCAAGCGAGAAGCGGCCGCGAGCTCAAGGCCGCCGCGTCAGCCACGCCGCAATTCGATCACCAGGTCCACGACGGTGTCGCCGACATCGACCTCCGTGGAGGCGGTCTCGCAGCCGCTCGCGTACGCGGTGACGAGGTAGCGGCCGGCCGGCAAGGCGACGCACACCGGGTCGGGCGGGTTCTCGTTGGCTTGCACGCTGCGCGTCGTCTCGCACCCGTCGGTCCCGCGGCGGATGGTGACGGTCGCGTGCTCGAGCTTCTCGACGCCCGGTTTCAGGAGACGCACCGAAACGCCTCCCCGAGGAAGCTCGCACCGGAACCGCGTCGCCCGACCGGCGATGACCGTAGCCTGCCCGAGCGGGACCATGTTCTCGAGCACGATGTCATACTGCCCCTCGCGCAGATAGGCGAGCACCGTGGGCTCGCCGACCGGGCTGTGCCAACTGAAGTCCTCCCGCAAGACCGAGACGTAGCTCGGCCGATCGGCCTCGAGGAAGAGATCGCCCTCGTGCACGTGTTCGATCCGGTGGACCGTCGTGCGCCCCTCCTCCACGAGGACCTCGCACTTGTGGTCCCCGATCTCGACGTGATACCGGCCCGGCCAATAGAAGACGTCGATGCGCCCGCGAGCATCCGTCTCGATGTGCTGGCCCTCGGAATCCCCCCAATCCCGGATCGTCACGAACTCGTCGCCGAGGCCGCCGCCCCACGACGCCGCGACGTGCAGCTCCAGGAGGCCGAGCCCTTTCGGCAAGGGCGCCGGACCGCAGTGATCGACGGCGCGCAGCCGGGTCACCATCCCGTCCTCGATCCTCGTGCGGGTCCCGCAGCGCGCGCCGCCACTGTCGAGCCACCAGACCTCGTAGGCTCCTGGCGACAACGCGATGATAGCCACGCCGGCCTCTCCGGCCTCGTAGGCCATCGCGTTCACAGCCCCCTCCATCGTGCGTTCGGCGACCCATGCGGTGCGCTCTCCACGGAACCCTTCGAAGTCGACTTCCAGGTGTTGGCGCTCCTCGTCCGCGCGGTTCACGGGGCGCGTAGGCAGGACGATGTCCTCGGCCGTATCGGGCGAGGCCGGGGCGCGAACGTCCGCGGGCGGCGCGGACGAGGGCCCCACACCGACATCGGAAGCGTCGGGCCCCGGCGCGACCCGGGGTGTCGCCCTCGCCTCCCCCCCGCGCCCCCCCGCCTCCGGCGCCGTGAGGCGGCCTACGGCGAAGCCGACGACCACGGCCAGGAGGAGAAGCGCGACAAGGCGCATCAAGGGTTGAAACGAATGCTGCGGCAACGCCGGCCGAAGTCAAGGCCGGACCGTCGCCGGAAGTGGGTCAGTTTCGGTTTTCCGCCAGCGTGGCCTTGCGCCGCGCTCGCGTGCGTGCCCTACGCGTCGGACCGGGACGCGCCGTCCGCGATCGAGAAGGCGCTCGGCCTGAAGCCGGCCGACTGACATGCGATAATCGCCCTGTGATCGATCCGCGCGCGAGACTAGGAGCCCTGGGTGTCGGCGTGTTCGACGCCGAACCCGACGGCGCCCCGGCGCTCGATGCGCGCGAGTACGGGGACCTGCTCGCGTCCCTAGCCCGCTCCGACGCGCGGCTCAGGGCCGCGATCCCGTGCCTTCTCGCGCGGCACGACGGACCGCGCGCCGCGGCGGCCGTAAGGGCCGCGATCGCCCGCCTCCCGAAGGACGACGGCCGGACGCTCGCGTTCCTCTACCGGATCGCGCGATGCCTCGTGGTCTCGCGCGGACCGGATCTGCGCGACCGCGGGCTCCACCCGCTCCTGCCCGCGATTCCTGAGGAACCCGCCGAGATCCCCGGTCCCGACGAGATGCTCGGCGAGGAGGGTCCGTGGATTGCCTCGGAGCTGGCGCGCGAGCGCGGCCAGCCCGACCTCGCCGGCGACGCCGGGTCCATGTTCGACCTGTGGCTGCGCTTGCCCGCGCATGAGCCCGCGTGAGGAGGTGACGCGCGAGCGGCTCTTGAAGCTGCTCGAAGAACTCGGGCGGAAGTTCCGCCACCCGGCGCGCCTCTATCTGTCGGGCGGCGAGGGACTGGTGTGGAGGGGGCTTCGGGGGACGACGCGCGACGTGGACGTGCACTACGAGGTCTCGCCCGACCATCACGGCGACTTCGTGAGCGTGCTGCGCGAGCTCAAGGAGAAGCTCTCGATCAGTATCGAAGAGGCGTACCCCGGCGACTTCGTGCCGCTTCCCCCAGGCAGCGAACGGCGGTGCACGTTCATCGAGCGCTTCGGCCAGATCGATGTGTTCCTCTTCGACCCCTACGCTGTCGCCCTGAGCAAGCTCGAGCGGGGCCACGCGCGCGATCGCGAGGACGTGAAGGCGCTGCTCGCGAAGCGGGTCATCGAACCCGCCGAGCTGCGCAGGCTCTTCGAGGCGATCCTCCCCGCGTACGAGGCCCAGGGCGTGAAATCGGATCCCGCGAGGTTCCGGAAGGCGATCGAAGCCGCGCTCGCTCCGTGATCAGCGGCTGCGATTGAGAACGAGCGTCACCTCGACCGTGGTGTCGGCTACGTCGATCGCGACGGCGGCCGGCTCGAACTCCGCCGCGGACGCCGTGACGACGTAGCGGCCGGGCGGGAGGGTGAACGCGACAGGACGAGCGTCCCGATTGTTGGAATTGGTTCCATTCTCTGCCTCGCGGCCGTCGACCACGCGGCGGACCACAATGTCGGCGCGTCCGAAGATCGAGTGGCCCGGTTTGACGAGTTGCACCGAGACGCCGCCCTTGGGGAGGTCGCAGCGGAACCGCGTCGTCTGCCCGGCGACGACCTTTGCCCGTCCCAGCGGCAGTAGCCCCTCAAGCGTGATCTCGTACTCCCCTTCGAGGACGTAGGGCACCACCTCGTCCTCCCCGCGGCCGACATCGAGAGCGGCACCGTACGCGGGCTCGGAGCGCCTGTTGAGGAAGACCCTGCCCTCTCGATCGGACACGAACACGAGATCCCCCTCGCGAACGTGCCGGATCCGGTGGAGCGTCGTGCGTCCCCCCTCCACCACGAACGCGCTCTGATGGGCCCCGATGTCTACGGAGTAGCGGCCGGGCCACAACATGGCGCTCACTTGCCCGCGCCCATCCGTGCGTATGAAGTCGCCATCGCCCCACGGATCCTCGAGCCGGACGTACTCGTCGGCGAGCCCCCCGCCCCAGCTTGCGGCGACGTCGAGTCTGAGGAAGCCGATCCCTTCCGGCATCGGCGCCGGCCCGCGGTAATCGACGGCGCGGAGCCGCGTGACCCTCCCCTCCCCGATCCGTACGCGGGTCCCGAGCCTCGCGGATTCGCTGTCGAACCACCAGACCTCGTACGTCCCTGGCGGGAGGTTGAACCACGCCACTGCGTCTTCGTCCGCGCCCACGTCGGACGCTTCGATTCCTCGCATCCTGCGCAGCGCCACCCAGGCGGTGTGCTCTCCCGGGAACCCCGCGAAGTCCACCTCGAGATGCTCGCCCTCCTCCTCTGCCTCGTTCACGAGCCGAGTCGGCTGGACCACGTCGTCGGCGGGCCCGGCGACGGTGACGGCGGCATCCTCGTCGGCGTGCGAAGTCTCCGGCGGCACGGGCGCCTCGTCCCCGCGCGCCGGAGGCGCGTCGGCCGACGGCGCCGCGCCCCTCCCTCCCCCGCGCCCCCTCCCCTCCGACACCGTGGCGCGGCCCGCGACGAAGCCGAGAGCCGCGGCGATGAGGATGAGGAGGCCGACAAGGGCTCGCACCGTCAGCGTCCCTGGTCGAGGTCGAGGCTGGCATCGACCATGCGGTCCGCGATGTCGATCTCCACGCGACGGGACCTGAGCTCCCCCGCCGATGCGGTGACGGCGTAGCGACCTGGCGGGAGCGCCGTCTTGAACGTGGCTTCGCCCTGCACGCCGTCCTCCCAGAGCAGCATCGGACCCGTCGCCTCTCCCTCTACGATGCGTTCGACCGTGACCCAGACGGTCCATGTCGTGGCGGCCGGTACCACGACGCGGAGCGAGAGACCACCCGACGGGAGTTGGCAGTGGAGTTGGGTCATCCGACCGGCCTCGACGACCGCCCGGCCCAGCGGCACCACGATCGCGCCCCGCGGCCAGACGACGTCGTAATCGCCGGCCGACACGTAGAGAAGGCCGCATCGACGGACGCCCGCGACATTCCCGGTCCACACTTCCCGCTCCGTGAGCCGCTCCCCGGGCCGCGCAACGGCGAGTTCACGAGGCAACGGGTCCGCCAGATCTAGGATCAGGTCCCCTTCGTTCCCGTGCGCGATCCGGCGCGTGGTCACCCGACCGGCCGCGACCTCGGCCTCCTCCCGGTGGTCGCCGACCTCCACGACGTAGCGACCGGGAGTGAGCGTCTCGCTGGCGTACCCGTGGTCGTTCGTGGAGAACGGTGTCTGGTCGTTGCCCCGGGAGATGGTCCCTTCGACACGGGCGCCCGCCGCCCAAGTCACGGCGACTCCTAGCTCGAGGATCCCGAATCCCTCCGGAATGGGGCCCGGAACGCGGTGGTCCGCGGCCCGGATCCGCGTGACCTTCCCGTTCTCGACCGCGGCGCGCGTCCCCCGGCGGCGGCCGGCGTCGTCGAGCCACCAGACGTCGTAGGTGCCCGCCTGGAGATGGAAGAGTACGGCCTGCTCGCCCTCGTCGGGAGTCACGCTAGACGCCTCGTAGCCTCCGCGGATCGTGCGCGAGCCTGCCCAGGCTTCCGGCTTGCCGTCTCCAGGGCCGAACGCGATCTCCACGAGCCCCCATTCGCTGGGTCCGTCGATCACTCCGTACTGGTCGTCCTCGGCGTTCTCGATCGGGCCCGCGGGCTGTACGACACCCTTCGTCGGCAGGTCGGATGCCGGGGCCTCGGGAGCGATCGGCGTCGCCGACGGCTCCTGCCGCTCCGCCACGACGGGAGACGCGCCCCTCCCTCCCCCGCGCCCCCTCCCTTCCGGCGCGGTGAGGCGGCCGACCGCGAAGCCGACCGCCGCGCCGAGGACGAGTCCCACGAGAACGCGCATCTACAAGTCGAAACGGATCCCCTGCGCCAGCGGCAGCTCCGTGGACCAGTTGCTCGTGTTCGTCTGGCGGCGCATGTAGCTCTTCCACGCGTCGCTGCCGGACTCGCGGCCGCCGCCCGTGTCCTTCTCGCCGCCGAACGCGCCGCCGATCTCCGCGCCGCTCGTGCCGACGTTCACGTTCGCGATCCCGCAATCGCTGCCGCGGTGCGACAGGAACGTCTCGGCCTCGATCACGTCGCGCGTGAAGATCGCGCTCGAGAGCCCCTGCGGCACGTCGTTCTGGATCCGGATCGCCTCGTCGAGCGTCTTGTACTTCAACAGATAGAGGAGGGGACCGAACGTCTCCTCCTTGAGAATCGGGAGGGCGGGGGGAACCTCGGCGATCGCGGGCTTCAGGTACGCGCCCTTCATCCGCTCGCCGCCGACGAGGATCTTCCCGCCCCCCTGCTTCACCGTCTCGATCGCCTTCATCACGTTCTCGACCGCGGCCTCGTCGATCAGCGGCCCCACGAGCGTCTTCTCGTCGAGCGGGTCGCCGACCGGGGCCTGGCCGTAGGCATTCACGAGCCGGCGCTTCAGCTCGTCGTAGATCTTCTCGTGCGCGATCACGCGGCGGGTCGTCGTGCAACGCTGGCCCGCGGTGCCGAGCGCGCCGAACGCGATCGCGCGGAGCGCGAGGTCGAGATCCGCGTTCGCGGTCACGATCACCGCGTTGTTCCCGCCGAGCTCGAGGAGCGACCGGCCGAGCCGCGCGGACACCGCCTGGCCGACCGCGCGGCCCATCCGAACCGACCCCGTCGCGCTCACGAGCGGGATCCGGCGATCCGCGGCGAGACGCTGCCCGATCTCCACGGGCCCGATGACCAGGTTGGACACGCCCTCCGCGAACCCGTTCCGCGCGAAGACCTCGTGCGCGATCTTCTGGCACGCGATGGCCGTGAGCGGCGCCTTCTCGGAAGGCTTCCACACGACCACGTCGCCGCACACCCACGCGAGGAGCGCGTTCCAGGCCCACACCGCGACCGGGAAGTTGAACGCGGTGATCACGCCGACCACGCCGAGCGGGTGCCACTGCTCGTACATCCTGTGTCCCGGCCGCTCGCTGTGCATCGTCAGGCCGTGGAGCTGGCGCGAAAGCCCGACCGCGAAGTCGCAGGTGTCGATCATCTCCTGCACCTCGCCGCGGCCTTCCGCACGGATCTTCCCCACCTCGAGGGTCACGAGATCGCCCAGGAGATCGCGCTTCGCCCGCAGCGCGTCGCCGAACTGGCGGACGATCTCGCCGCGCTTGGGCGCCGGGAGGGCGCTCCAGCGGGCGAACGCCGCCTGCGCCGCGCGCACGACGGCCTCGTACGGCTCCGCGCCCGCCTGGGCGACGCGGCCGAGCGGCGCGCCGGTCCCGGGCGATCGCGAGAGGAGCGACGGGCCCGCGCAACCGGGGACGGGGCCGCCCGTCCACGCCCCGGGGTTCTCTTCGTCGATTCCGAGGCCGCGGAGGATCTCGCGCATCGCCTCAGGATACCGCCCCCGAGGCCCCCCTCCTTCGCGCGCTTTTGACCGCGTCACCGCCCGGGGGTAGCGTCATGGCTTCCGACATGTCCGAAGCCCGCCGCGTGCCGTGGGCCCACGAGCCCAAGACCTTCCTCTGCGCGGCCGGTATCGGCGTGATCGGCGGCCTCGTCGGGACGCTCTTCCAGCTCGGGGCGCACGCGCTCCAGAGCTCGATCATCGGCGGCGGCGGGCTCCTCGAGGCCGCGCTCGTCCTGAAGCCGCACCAGCGCTTCCTGATCCCGTTCATCGGGGCGATCGCGGCCGCGCTCCTCGCGTACGGGCTCTCGCGCAAGCGGAAGAGCCAAGGCATGGCCGACGTCATGGAGGCCTGCTCGCTGAAGAAGGCGGAGACGCTCTCGATCCGCAGCACGCTGATGCGCGCGGCGTCGTCGCTCGCGCTCATCGCGACCGGTGGCTCCGTCGGGCGGGAGGGGCCGATCGTCTTCACGTCGGCGGCGTTCGCCTCGCGCTTCGCGAAGCTCGGGAAGTTCGCGGGGCCGCGGCTGGGGCTCTTCGCGGGCTGCGGCGTCGCGGCCGGGATCGCGTCCGCCTACTACGCGCCGCTCGGCGCCGCGATCTTCACGATGGAGATCGTCCTCGGCAACTTCGCGATCGAGATCATGGCGCCCGTGATGGTCGCGTCCGTCGTCGCGAGCCTCCTCGCGGGGGGGCTCGCGAGCACGGAGCTCCTGAGCGGCTGGATGACGAAGCCTCCGGTCTACAAGCTGCCGCCGTTCGAGAGCAAGCCGGCCGAGTACCTGCTCTACCTCGCGCTCGGCATCGCGGCCGCGTTCGGCGCCAAGCTCTTCGTCTGGGCGATGCGCGAGACGGGCAGACTCTTCGACAGGGTGCCGCTGCCCGCGGTCGTCAAGCTGCCGATCGGCGGTCTGCTCGTCGGCGTGATCGGGATCTGGCTGCCCCACGTCTGGGGCAACGGCTACGACGCGGTCAACCTCGTCCTGAGCGACCAGCCGCGGGTCCCGCCGTGGGCGCAGAGCCTCTTCACGTTCGTCGTGCTGCTGTTCGTGATGAAGATCCTCGCGACGAGCCTGACCGTCGGCTCGGGCGGCTCGGGCGGGATCTTCACGCCGACGCTCTTCGTGGGCGCCGCCCTCGGCCTCATCGTGGGCACCGCGGCGCACTGGGCGCTGCCCGGCGTCGTCGACGATCCGCGCCACTACGCGGTCGTGGGGATGGCGGCGGTGCTCGCCGCGACCACGCACGCGCCGATCATGGCGATCTTCATCCTGTTCGAGATGACCCGGGAGACGGGCATGATCCTGCCGGTGGTCGTCTCGGCCATCTCCGCGTCGGTCATCTCGCGCGCGATCGGCGTCGAATCGGTCTACCTCGAGCCGCTCCGCCGCCGCGGCCTCCACATCCCCGAGGGGATCGAGGAGACCGCCCTCACGACCACGCGGGTCCGCGACATCATGCGCGAGAAGGCGGCGTGGATCCGCGTCACGGCCACCTTCGACATGATCGTCGGGATGGTCCAGAAGACGCGCCGGGACGCGATCTACGTCGTGGACGACGACCTGCGCCTCAAGGGCGTCATCCGCCTTCACGACATCAAGAGCTATCTCGCGGAGCCCGAGCTCGGAGCCGCGATCCTCGCGACCGACCTCGCGATCGTCGTGCCCCACGCGGTGCCCGACCAGACGCTCGCGGAGGTGCTCTCGCGCTTCGACGACCCGGATCTGGACGAGCTCCCGGTCGTCCACCCGGTGGACGGGAAGCTCATGGGGGTCGTGGACCGCCGCGACCTCCTGACCGCGCTCTCCGTCGAGGTCCTCCAGAGCCAGCAGCTCCGCGCGAAGTTCGTCGAGCACGGCGGCGCGCAGCACTACGTCGAGATCCAGCCCGGCCACGCGGTCTCGCGCGTCCCGGTGCCGAAGGACATGGTCGGGAAGACGCTCGCCTCGACCGACTTCCGCAACCGCACGGGCCTCACGGTCCTCACGGTCATCCACCCCCAGAACGGCCGCGAGGTCCGCATCGACCCCGCGCCCGGGACGACGCTCGCCGCGGAGGACGCGCTGATCGTGATGGGTGCCGTCGAGAAGATCCGGGAGCTCGGCGGGACGGTGTAGGTGAGGGGGCCTCGGGGGCCGCTACGGCGGCGCGAAACCCTATGAGGGGTACCGGGTACAAATCAGCAGAGTTTCGACGCCGACGTCGGGCGGAACGTTGCTGAAACGAACCCGGTACCTCACAGAGACGGCGCGAAGCCCATCACCTGCGTCGTGAAGTCGCGGAGGATGATGCCGGTCAAACCCCAGATCCGGTGCGTGTCGTCGCTGTCGAACCGCGGCACGCGCCGGAACCTCGCGCGCTTGTGCGTCGTCTCGGTGAACCCCCACCGCGCGGGGTCGAGAAGCAACCTGACCGGCACCTCGAAGACCTCGGCCACCTCGTCCGCCGCCGCCCGGTAGTCAGGCGTCCCGCGGAGCCGCGCGACGAAGGGCGTGACCAGGAACCCGGCAATCGACACCCGGTCGGGCATCCGGCCGAGCACTTCGAGGTCCCCGGCGGAAAGCCCCATCTCCTCGCACGTCTCGCGCACCGCGCACGTGACCGCGTCCTCTTGCCCCTCGCGCGCACCGCCCGGGAAGCAGATCTGGCCCGGGTGGTAGGGGAGGTCGTCGCGCCGCCGGTTGAAGATGAGCCGATCCTCGCCCTCGCGCTCGACGAGGATCGCGAGGACCGCGGAGTCGCGCAGCCCTTCGAGGGTCCGCCAGTCGCCGAGCGGAAGCTCGAGCCGGCCGCGCACGGTCTCGTCCGGGATCTTCACGGCCCCCGAGGCCCCCTCACTCATGCGGCAGGCGCGCGCGCAGCCGCGCGAACACCTCCGGATGCTCCGCCGCGACGTCGTTTCGGCACTGCGGGTCCTTCGCGAGATCGAAGAGGCGGAGGATCGGCCCGCCCTCGCCCGGGACGAGGATCAGCTTCCAGTCCGCCTCGCGCACTGCGAAGCACTTGGTCGCGATGAGGTCGTCCTCGAACTCGTCGTGGAGCACGGGGTTGAAGTCGAAGTCCGGGTCGAAGAACGTCGCCTCGTCCATCTGCGGGAAGGGTTTCACGCGCTCGCCGGGCCTGAGGTCGGGCGGCGGCGTCCGGTAGAGGAGGTACGACGTCTCGAGGAGGGCCCAGAGCGGCGGGATCTCGCCCGAGAGATCCACGCCCTGCCAGCTCTCCGGACGCTCGAGCCCGAGCCACGTGAACCACGTCGGCGCGAGATCGATCGAGCGGACGAGCTCTTCCGCGCGGCGCTTCGGCACGCCCGGCCCCTTGAAGATCGCGGGCGGGTGGTTCGCGTGGTCGCCGCCGAAGAGCGTGACCCCGTGGCCGAGCGTCGTGCCGTGCTCGTAGAGGTCGTCGCCGTGGTCCCCCCAGACCCCCACGATCGTGCGCTCGGAGAGGCCGAGCTCCTCGAGCGCCGCCACGAGCTCGCCCACCTGCGCGTCCAGCTCGAGCACGCACCCGTCGTAGAGGTCGACCACGTGCCGCATCTCCTCGGGCGTCAGGTCGTGGTCGAAGCCGCGCTGGATCATGTCGTCGATCTTGAAGTCCACGCGATAGCGGTTGCGCCCCCGGTACTCCGGGTCCGTGAACGCGCGGTCGTACGGGAACGCGGCACTGTACGGCAGGTGCGTGGTGTTGTAGACGACCGCGAGGAAGAACGGCCGCCCGTCCGTGCGCTCGAGGAAGCGCCGCGCGCGGCCCGTGAGCGTCGCGGAGCTGCGCGTGAACGAGACGCGCTCGAGCTCGGGCACGAGCAGGCGGCCCGCCGGGTTGTCGAGGAACCCCGCGGCCGCGAGGTGGTTCGTGAACGCCGCCTCGGCGATGAGCGCCCGGTGGTTCTGGCTGCTCGAGACGTCCACGTGCTCGAAGCCCGCGTCGAAGACGGAGAAAGTGTTGCCGCACCAGCCGCCGATGACGCCGGTCCTGTAGCCGCGCTCGCGCAGGAGGCGCGGGAGGAGGTCGAGGCCCTCGACAATCTCGCGCGCCTTCGCGCGCGACGGGAACATGTGCCGGCAGCCGTTCGTGCGCGGCTCGGTCGATGAGAGCAGCGCGATCCACGACTCGTGCGTGCTCGCCGTCGGGACGAGGCAGTTCGCGAAGTTGGTGCCCTCGGCCGCGAGCGCGTCGATGTGAGGCGACGTCGCGCGGGCGTAGCCGTTGCAGGAGAGGTGGTCGG
>Ga0187894_10006835_pt1 | contig 11001 bp, 9 predicted proteins | sample GBC1701081metaG_FD_136650 | JGI IMG/M metagenome (GOLD analysis project Ga0187894, IMG submission 136650) | White microbial mat communities from a lava cave in the Kipuka Kanohina Cave System on the Island of Hawaii, USA - GBC170108-1 metaG ...
CCGGCGCGCAGCTCGTGGACGCGGGCGATCTCTGGTTTCCGGTCGTGATCGTCAAGAACGTGCACGTGTTCCCGGGCATCCCGGAGCTGTTACGGAAAAAGTTCGAATCGATCCGGGACCGCTTCCACGGCGTGCCGGTGCTGCTGAAGAACGTGTTCGTGAAGCGGCGCGAGAGCGAGATCGCGCACTCGCTGAACGAGCTGGTCGCGGAGTTCCCCGAGCTGATGCTCGGCTCGTATCCGAAGATCGGCGAGGAGATGTTCCACGTGCTGCTGACGCTCGAGTCGCGCGACGCCGGCTACCTGCAGCGCGCGCTCGATGCGCTGCTCGCGCGGCTGCCGGCGGACTCGATCTACAAGGTCGAGTAGTGAGCGAGCGCGGGCGGGCGGGCTCGATCGTGCGTGCGAGCCATTAGGTGGAGAACGATCTCGCGGCGCAGGGCGGAGTAGCGCGCGCGCTCGCGTATCTGCATCCGCTGTTCATGCTCGCGTCGCTCGCGCTCGCGCTGCTCGCGCTGCGCGCCGGCCTCGCGCTGCGCCGCTCGCGGCGGAGCGGCGCGCGGCGCGAGGGCCGCGTGCTCGCGCGCCATCTGCGGCTCGCGAAGCTCGCCGTCACGCTGCTGCCGATCGGCTTCGCCGCGGGCATCGGGTCGGCCGTGCTGCTGCGCGGCTGGGACGCGCTCGGCAGCGCGCACGGCTGGATCAGCAGCGCGACGCTCTCGCTGTTCCTCGCGGCGGCGTGGCTCGGCCGCGGCCTCGAGCGGCGCCGGCCCGGCGCTGCGCCGGACCCGCACGCGCTGCTCGCGCTGCTCGCGGCGCTGTGCGCCGCGGCGTCGCTGTTCACCGGCTTCGTGCTGCTGCCCTAGCGGCAGGCCGCGGCCGCGTTGGCGTAGCGTGGGCGATCCCAGACCGAAGGAGCGCCCGATGGCCAGCCCCCAGCTCGCTCAGGTGAACGCACATCTCCGCGGCGTCGCGCAGCGCCTGGCGGAGAGCGGCGGCGATCTCGTGAAATCGCGCGATTGGATGATCGAGTACTCGCGCGCGCATCCGTCGACGCAGGAGGTCGTCGCGGAAGTGCGGCGCATCGACCTCGCCGGCGTCGCGTGCGAGTGGCTGCTCGCGAAGGGCTGCGACCCTGACAAGCGGCTGCTCTACATCCACGGCGGCGGCTGGACTGCGGGCAACCTCGATTCGCATCGGCCTCTCTCCGCGCGGATCTCTCAGGCCGCCGGCGCCGCGGTGCTCGCGGTGCACTATCGGCTCGCGCCCGAGCATGCGTTCCCGGCCGGCCTCGACGACTGCGTGCACGCGTACCGCTGGCTCCGTAACAACGGGCCGAACGGCGCCGCGCCGGCGCGCTCCGTGTTCGTCGCGGGCGATTCCGCGGGCGGCAACCTGACGCTCGCGACGCTGCTGGCGTGCAAGCAGCGCGGCTTCCCGCTGCCGAACGGCGCGATCCCGCTCTCCGCGGCGACCGACTTCAGCGCGAGCAGCGAATCGTTTCGCTCGCGCGCGGCGGTCGACCCGATCCTCGCCGCCGCCGCGGCCGGCATCCCGATGATCGGCGCCGCCTACACGCAGGGCCGCGCGGATCCGCTCTCGCCGCTGTGCTCGCCGCTGAACGGCGACCTGCGCGGCCTGCCGCCGCTGCTGATCCAGGTCGGCGACGCCGAGGTGCTGCTCGACGACTCGACGCGCCTCGCGGCGAAGGCGAAGAGCGCCGGCGTCGACACGACGCTCTCGATCTACCCCGAGATGCCGCACGTCTGGCAGCTGTTCGCGCCGTTCCTGCCCGAGGCCGTCAGCGCGATCGAGGAGATCGGCAGCTTCGTGCGCAAGCACGGCTGACCCCAATTGCATGCGCGTCGGCGAGGCGCCCGCTAAACCGCGCGCCCGCCATGATTCGCATCGACGGCGTCTCGAAGCGCCACGGCCATCAGATCCTGTTCGTCGAGGCGTCCGCCGCGATCAATCGCGGCGAGAAGGTCGGGCTCGTCGGCCCGAACGGCGCCGGCAAGACGACGATCTTCCGGCTGATCACCGGCGGCGAGGAGCCCGACGACGGGCAGATCGCGGTCGACCGCGGCGTCACGGTGGGGTACTTCAGCCAGGACGTCGGCGAGCTGAAGGGCGTCTCGGTGCTCGAGGCGACGCAGGGCGGCGCGGGGCCGGTCGCGGCGGCCGCGCACGAGCTGCACGAGCTCGAGGCGGCATTGGCCGACCCGGCGCGCGCAGACGAGCTGGACGCGCTCGTCGACCGCTACGGCGAGGTGCACGCGCGCTTCGAATCGATGGGCGGCTACGCGCTCGAGGCGCGCGCGCGCGAGGTGCTCGCGGGGCTCGGCTTCGCGGACGAGCAGGTGGCGGGCGACGTCGGTGCGCTCTCGGGCGGCTGGAAGATGCGCGTCGCGCTCGCGCGCATCCTCGTGATGCAGCCGGACGCATTGTTATTGGACGAGCCGACCAACCACCTCGACCTCGAGTCGATCCTGTGGCTCGAGAGCTGGCTGCGCTCGTTCCCCGGCGCGCTGCTGATGACGTCGCACGACCGCGAATTTCTGAACCGCATGGTGAGCAAGATCGTCGAGATCGATTCCGGCGAGCTGACGAGCTACTCGGGCAACTACGACTTCTACGAGCGGCAGCGCGAGCTCGCCGAGCGCGAGCAGGCCGCACAGTTCGCGCGCCAGCAGGCGATGCTCGCGAAGGAGGAGGCGTTCATCGCGCGCTTCAAGGCGCGCGCGAGCCACGCGGCGCAGGTGCAGTCGCGCATCAAGCGCATCGAGAAGATCGAGCGCGTCGAGCCGCCGAAGAAGCGCGAGGTGATCGAGTTCGCGTTCCCGGCGCCCCCGCGCTCGGGCGACGACGTCGCGCGGCTCGTCGGCGTCGCGAAGGCGTACGGCGCGTGCGAGATCTTCGGCGGCCTCGATCTGCTGATCCGCCGTCGCGAACGTTGGTGCGTGATGGGCGCGAACGGCGCAGGCAAGTCGACGCTGCTGAAGCTGGTCGCCGGCGAGAGCGCGGCCGACGCCGGCGCGGTCACGCTCGGCGCCGCGGTGAAGCTCGGCTACTTCGCGCAGCACTCGATGGAGCTGCTCGCGCCGGACGCGTCGGTGTGGGAGACGCTGCAGGACGCATACCCGAACGCGTCGATCGGCTCGCTGCGCACGCTGGCCGGCTGCTTCGGCTTCTCGGGCGACGACGTCGAGAAGCGCGTGCGCTTGTTATCGGGCGGCGAGAAGTCTCGGCTCGTGCTCGCGCGCATGCTCTACGACCCGCCGAACTTCCTCGTGCTCGACGAGCCGACCAACCACCTCGACGTGTGGACGAAGCAGATGCTGATCCGCGCGCTCGCCGACTACGAGGGCACGCTGCTGCTCGTCTCGCACGACCGCCACTTCCTGACCGCGCTGACGAATCGCGTGCTCGAGCTCGACGGCGGCGGCGTGCGCAGCTACGGCGGCGGCTACGCCGAGTACGTCGCCGCGAGCGGGCACGAGGCGCCCGGCATGCGCAGTTAGCGCCGATCGGGATCCCGCCTATCTTGCGCCACGCCTGTGTGCCGAGGGAACCATGAAACTGCTGCGAATCGCCTAATCACCGAGCGCCACACTCCCTGATCGCAGCGATGCGCGCCGAGGCTCCTCGCGAACCGAGCCCCGCCAGCGCGCGCGAGGTTCCACATGAGTCAGCTGTTCGACACGGCGAAACCGTCGTCGCGCGCCGTCATTCTCGGCGTGCAGACGCAAGGCGTGAGCGACGCCGACTTCGCGTCGTCGCTCGCGGAGATCGCGAGGCTCGGCAAGACGCTCGGCCTCACGATCACCGGCCGCGTGACGCAGAAGCGGACACGCCTCGCGCCCGGCGTCGTCGTCGGCGAGGGCAAGCTCGCCGAGCTCGCACGCTGGACGGGCGGCCCGGGCAAGGTGTACGTCGGGCCGCCGCTCACGAAGCGCCAGAAGGAAGAGCGCGCAGCGCGGAGCGAGGCGAGCGATCCGGCGCACGAGGCGGAGCCTGACGATGCAGAGTCGAGCGCGACCGCCGCGCTCGACCCGTTGCCGAAGCCAGAGCGCGTGAGCGTGGTGCTCGTCGACCACGATCTCTCGCCGTCTCAGGCGCGCAACCTCGAGAACGCGACTGGCGCCGAGGTGATCGACCGCAGCGGCGTGATCCTCGCGATCTTCCAGCGCCACGCGCGCAGCCGCGAAGCGCGGTTGCAGGTGGAGATCGCGCGCCTCCAGTACGTCGCGCCGCGGCTGCGCGAGGCGGCGCTCGGCGCCGATCGGCAGGGCGGCGGCATCGGCGGCAAGGGCGCCGGCGAGAGCGGCGCGGAGCTCGATCGACGCAAGATCCGCGACCGCATCGCCGAGCTGCGCTCGGAGCTCGCTTCGATCGAGCGCGACAGCGCGACGCGCCGCAAGCGCCGCACGGAGCTCGAGAAGGTCGCGCTGGTCGGCTACACGAACGCCGGCAAATCGAGCTGGATGCGCGCGCTCACCGGCAGCGACGTGCTCGTGCAGGACAAGCTGTTCGCGACGCTCGACACCACCGTGCGCGCGCTCCAGCCCGAGAGCTCGCCGCGCATCCTCGTCTCCGACACCGTCGGCTTCATCAAGAAGCTCCCGCACGACCTCGTCGCGAGCTTCCGCTCGACGCTCGACGAAGCGCGCGAGTGCAACCTGCTCGTCCACGTCGTCGACGCCTCCGACCCCGCATTTCCCGCGCAGATCGAAGTCACCCGCGAAGTGCTGCACGAAATCGCCGCCGACGAGAGCCCCTCGCTGCTCGTCCTCAACAAGTCCGACCGCCTGACCCCCGACCAGCGCGATCGACTTCGAGCGGACTACCCGCAGGCCCTGCTGCTCTCGGTGCGAGAACCGACCGACGTCGCCACGCTCCGAGACCAGCTCCGCGCCCATTTCGAGCGCAGCATGCAGGACGCCGATCTCGTGATCCCCTACGCGCTCAGCAAGCTCGTCGCCGAAGCCCACAAAGCCACGCGCGTGATCCGCGAAGAGCACAAAGAAGACGGCACTCACCTTCGCGTGCGGGCCAGCTCCGAGCAGCTCGCGAAGCTCAAAGCAGCGCTCGACCAGTAACAATCGCCTAGCAGCCAACGAAAGTGATTTCAGCCGGCGTCGATCGCCGGCTGAAATCACCACTCCCTGAGAAAATGCTGACAACCGCCAAGCAAAAGCGGAGGCCGCCGGCGCGCGGAGGCGAAGTCAGGCGCAGCGAGGGGGCCAACTCCGTGTCCCACGGGCTGCAACACGTGACGGTCTCCCAACCGCCCCACCAGTCACCAAAGCCCCCGAGCGAGCCATGAGCCGGAGCGCGCCGGCCGCGGCCTCCGCGCTGCCCGCGACGACCTCGACAACACCCGTGACGTCTACCGAAGTACGTCCACCGCCCGCTGCCGCAGCCAGTGGTCCGCGAGCACCAGGAGCATCATCGCCTCGACCATCGGCACCGCCCGCGGCAGCACGCAAGGATCATGGCGCCCCGAAGCCGCCAGCGTCACCGCCGAGTTATCACGGTCCACCGTCTGCTGCGCGACACCGATCGTCGCCGTCGGCTTGAACGCCACTGCGACCTCGATGCGCTCGCCGTTGGAGATCCCGCCCTGCACCCCGCCCGAGCGGTTCGTCAGCGTGCGCGGCCGTCCTTCGGGCCCCGGCACGAACGCGTCGTTGTGCGCGCTGCCGGTGAGCTGGGTGCCCGCGAAGCCGCTGCCGATCTCGAAGCCCTTCGCGGCCGGCAGCGAGAGCATCGCCTTCGCGAGGTCGGCATCGAGCTTGTCGAACACCGGCTCGCCGAGGCCGGGCGGAACGCCGCGCGCGATGCAGCGCACGACGCCGCCGAGCGAATCCTGCGCGTGGCGTGCCGCGTCGATCGCGTCCTCGATGCGCCGCGACGCATCCGCGTCGGGGCAGCGCACCGCGCTCGCCTCCACCTGCGCGAACGTCAGCGCGTCCGCGTCGACCTTCGCCTCGATGTCGCGCACGCGATCGACCCACGCGAGCACCTCGACGCTCGCCGCTTCCCGTAACAGCTTGCGTGCGATCGCGGCCGCCGCGACGCGGCCGATCGTCTCGCGCGCGCTCGCGCGCCCGCCGCCCTGCCACGCGCGAATCCCGTACTTCGCCTGGTAGGTGAAGTCCGCGTGCGAGGGCCGGTAGAGATCCTTCATGTCCTGATAAGCCGAGGGCCGCGCGTCCTGGTTGCGCACCAGCATCGCGATCGGCGAGCCGAGCGTGCGGCCCTCGAACACGCCGGACACGATCTCGACGTGGTCGTCCTCTTGGCGCGGCGTCGTGAAGCGGCTCTGCCCGGGGCGCCGGCGATCGAGGTCGCGCTGCACGTCGGCCGCGTCGAGCGCGAGCCGCGGCGGGCAGCCGTCGACGACCACGCCGACCGCGCCGCCGTGCGATTCGCCGAACGTCGTGATGCGGAACAGCGCGCCGAACGAACTGGACATGGCTCGGCAAGATACGCGCTTATTCCGCGCGCGGCGCTACGCGCCGCTTGCACGCGCGCGGCGCAGCAGCACGAGCGTCGCGCCGGCGCCGCCCGCCCCCGGGCCGGCGGTCGCGAACGCGAGCACCTGCTGCGCGAGCGGCGGCGCGGTCAACCACTCGAGCAGCGCGGCTTTCAACACCGGGCCCGCCAGCGAGTGACGGCCGCGGCCGTGCACGATGCGCGCGCAGCGCTCGCCCTCCCGCAGCATCTCGGCGAGCGTGTCTGCGACGAGCGCTCGCGCGTCGCGCTCGTTGCAGCCATGCAGGTCGATCTCGACGTCGATCGCGACCTCGCCGCGCACGAGACGCACCAGATGCTGGCGGTCGACACCCGCTGCGAGCGCTCGCACGTGCTCGCCCGAGATCTCGACCGCGAACGCTCCCGCGTCTTCAGACATGCAGCGCGAGCGCTTTGCGCGCGAGCGCGCTCGCGCCGAGCCGTTGGAACGCGGCGGCCGACAGCCAGCGGTGCGCGTCGTAATGACTGCGCGCGACGCGGCCGGGCTTCGCCTCCGCGCGGAACACGTGCAGCCGCAGCGTGCGGTGCGTGAACAGGTGCTGCACCTCGCCGAGCTTCACGATGCCTGCGAGCGCGAGCCCGAGCCGTTCGCGCAGCGCGCGCTCGAGCGCGGCCTGCGCGGGCTCGCGCGGCGCGAGGTCCCCACCCGGGAGATCCCAGAGGCCGCCGAGCAGCCCGTGCGGCGGGCGGCGCACCGCGAGCAGGCTGCGCGCGCGCGTGACGATCGCGGCCGCGCCCTCGATCGCGCGCGGCGCGCGCGCCTTCTTTTTCAGCGGCAGCGCTTCGGGATCGCCCGCGGCGAGCCCGCGGCACATCTCGCGCAGCGGGCAGAGCAGGCACTTCGGCGCGCGCGGCGTGCAGACGAGCGCGCCGAGCTCCATCAGCGCCTGATTCAAGTCGCCCGGCTTCGGCCCCTGCGCGAGCGCCGCCGCTTCGTCCCACAAGCGCCGCTGCACCGGCGGCGATCTCACGTCGTCGCGCAGATCGAGCAGGCGCGCGAGCACGCGCGCGACGTTGCCGTCGACGATCGGCGCGGGACGATCGAACGCGATCGACGCGACCGCGCCGGCCGTGTAGCGGCCGACACCGGGCAGCTCGCGCAGCGCGGAGGCGTCGCGCGGCAGCTCGCCGCCGTGCCCGCGCACGATCTCGCGCGCGGCGGCGTGAAGATTGCGCGCGCGCGAGTAATAACCGAGCCCGCTCCAGAGCCGCGTCACGTCGTCGGGCGGCGCGTCGGCGAGCGCGAGCACGGTCGGGAAGCGCGCGAGGAAGCGCTCGTAGTACGGGATCACGGTCTCGACGCGCGTCTGCTGGAGCATCGTCTCGGACAGCCAGATCGCGTACGGATCGCGCGTGCGGCGCCACGGCAGGTCGCGCTTGTGGCGGGCGAACCACGCGAGCAGCGCGCGCCGCACGCGCTTCGCCACTACTGCGCCGCGTCCGCCGCCTGTGCGACCGGCGCCGTCCGCGCGTCCGGCTCCGGCGCGATGCCGCCCACCTCGTCGATCTTCTCGCGCACCCATTTCGCGTCCCACCACTCGACCGGGTCGACGTACGTCTCGCCGACCAGAATGGCGAAGTGCAGGTGATCGCCGCCCGCGAGGCCGGTCCGGCCCGAGCGCCCGAGCCGCGCGCCCTTCTCGAGCAGCTGCCCTTCCTGCACGTCGATCTGCGCGAGGTGCCCGTAGAGCGAGGTGAGGCCGAGCCCGTGGTCGAGGATCACGCAGTTGCCGTAGATGCCGAGCGGGCCGGCGAACAGCACGCGCCCGCGGTTGGCGGCCTCGATCGGCGCGCCCGCGGTCGAAGCGAGGTCGTAGCCATAATGGATCGCCTCGGAGACCTGCTCGCCCTGATAGAAGTAGCTGCGGTGCTCCGCGAAGCGGCTGGTCACCTGCGAGTTCAGCATCTGCGCGAACGCGCCGTCGAACAGCTTCTCGCCTACCGAGGCGCCGACGATCTCGCGGATGCGCGCCTCGTTCTTCGCGCGCTCCTCGCTGTTGATCTTCTGGAACGCGGCGAGCACGTCCTCGCGGTCGTAGCCGAGCTCGTCGGCCAGCTCGGGGATCTTGCGGTCCATGAAGTTCGGCCCGAGCTCGATCGGCGCCTCGGCGAACTGCGTGTCCTTCAGCTCGGTCGACCAGCCGACCGCGCTGCGGTTGCCGGCGCGGTCCTCCGCGAACACGCGCGGGCCCACTTCGGGCCCCTGATCGCGCGCGATCGCGAACAGCGCCAAGCGGTCCGTCGGCGCGCCGCCCTTGCGCGGAAAGCCGCGATACTCGCGGTCGCCGACCTCGACGCCGTCGCGCACGGCGTCGTCGGTCACTGAGTAATAAGCCGCGCCGCTGCCGCTGCGCTTCAGGTACGTGATGCCGTTCGAGATCGCGACGCGCGGCGGGCGCAGGTCGACGCGCAGCGGAATCTCGAGCGTCGCCGCGTTGCCCTTCAGCCAGTCGCGCAGCGACCAATCGCGCGCCTCGACCACGATGAACGCATCGCCTTCCTTCAGGCCGAGCGCCTTTGCGTCGAGCTCGAGCGCGAGCGTCGCCGGTCCGCGCGGCGCCGCGCCGCCCCGTAACAACCCGCCCGGCACGGCCTGCGCGCCGAGCTCGCGCTCGCCGTCGGCGCTGCGCAGCTTCGCGCCGAGCGCGCGTACGCCGGAGCCCGCGTCCTCCGCGCGAATTTCGAGCGAGCGCGGCGCGCGGCCGAGATCGATCTCCTCCGGCGCACGGATCGTCGGCGCCGCGCCCTCGCCGCGGATCCAGCCGAACGCGCCGGCAGCGAGCAGCCCGATCACCAGCAAAACGAGAATCACTCGGCCCACGTTCTCCCCCTCGCCCCCGCGGCGAGCGCAACGTACGCGCGGCCCGGCTCGCCTGCGAGGCTCGGCGCAGCTCGGCCGCGAATCGCGAGATCGGACACCGCCCAGCGGCCCCGCAGTTTCGCGCGGCTCGCGTTGACGCTCGCGGCTCGTTTCCCGATGCTGCGCGCCTTCTTCGGCCCCGGACGAACCGGCCGCATCGCGAGGTCCGCATGTCCCTGCGCAAGCTGCTCCTGATTCGTCACGGCGAGACGAACGGGCAGTCGAGCATTCGCTACTACGGCGCGACCGACGTCGAGCTCTCGAACGCAGGCCGCGCGCAGATGCGGCGCGTCGCGGCTGCGCTGCGCAGCAGCGCGATCGATCTGTGGGTCGCGAGCAGCCTGCAGCGCTCGTGGATGGGCGCGCGGCTCGTCAGCGGCGGCCGGCAGGTGATGCTCGAAGCGGGCTTTCGCGAGATCGATTTCGGCAGCTGGGAAGGCCTGACCGGCGAAGAGATCAAGGCGCGCGACCCGGTGCGGTTCGAGGACTGGCAGAACGGCGTCGAGGGCTTCGAGTACCCGAACGGCGAGCTGCGCGCAGCGTTCCGCGCGCGCGTCGCGGAGGGGCTCGTGCGGCTCGGTGCGAGCGGCGCCCGCACCGCTGCGTGCGTGCTGCACAAGGGCGTGATCCGCGAGATCGTGCGCGCGCTGACCGGCAGCGTTCCGGAACGATCGCGGCCCGCGCTCGGGGAGATCCTCGAGGTGACGTGCGCGCCGACCGGCGAGTGGCTGCTCGGCAGCCGCAGCAGCAACCCGGCGGGTCTCGACGACGCGGCTTGATGCAGCCGCGCGCGTAGCCGGCAGCGCCCCCTCACGCGCCAACGCCGCGGCCGTGTTGCGAAAATTCGCCCCGGGCTGCTCGGAACGGTCTTCACCGCCGCCCCAAACGTGACGATGACGCTCGCGGGGAGGCGTCCGGGTGCCGAGCCGGATCCTGCTGCGCCCTCATCGCTGGACCCTCGCGAGCCGCCTGGCGGCGATGCTCGTGGGGACCGCTTGCTTCACGGTCGCGCTCGCCGGCTTCGTCTACGACCGCGAGGTCTCGCGCGGCCTGCGCGCCAGCGCCGAGGCGCGTCTCGTGCGCGCCGCAGAGTCAGCGCGGCTGCTGATCGAGAGCCATCAGGCGATGCTCGAGAGCCGCTACCGCGCGCTCGGCAGCACACCCGAGGTGGTCGCGACGCTCGAGCTCGGGCACGGGCCGACGACCCAGGTGCTCGCGCGCCAAGTCCGCGAGCAGCACGGCGCTGCGCTGATCGCGTTCGTCGACGCGCGCGGCGCGCTGCTCGCGCAGAATGGCGCCGGCGCCGCCGCGGCGGCGTTTTCAGGTGGAAAGCGCGGCGTCGTGATCGAGGGCGGTCGGGCGTTCGTGGCCGTGTCTGCGGAGCTCCCGGCCGGCGGCCGTGAGACGGTCCAGCTGGTCGCGCTCGAGGCGGTCGACGCGAAGCTGCTCGCGCATTGGTCCGAGCTGTGTGGCGCGAGTGTCGTGCTCGCAGCGCCGCGCGCGCAGGACACGCTCGTCGCGCGGCTCGACGGCGGGCTGTTCGTCGTCGGCGACCGCGGGCCCGAGCGCGCCGCGCTCGCGACTGCGCGCGCGAAGCTCGCGATC
>Ga0187894_10006836_pt1 | contig 11000 bp, 2 predicted proteins | sample GBC1701081metaG_FD_136650 | JGI IMG/M metagenome (GOLD analysis project Ga0187894, IMG submission 136650) | White microbial mat communities from a lava cave in the Kipuka Kanohina Cave System on the Island of Hawaii, USA - GBC170108-1 metaG ...
CGATTCGGTGACGAACACCGACTGCCGCTTTCATCACGTCGCCAACGGCTACGTGGCCGGCCCCGCGCTCTTCCCGACCATCGGTTCGCCCAACCCGATGCTGACGGGCATCGCCTTCGCGCGCCGCCTGGCGCGCAAGCTCGCGCCCGACGTGCCGGACGCGACGGCGGAAGCGGGCTTCACCCCGCTCTTCAACGGTCACGGCCTGAAAGGCTGGACGCTGGCGGCTCCCAACGACTCAGGCCGGTTTCCAACCGGATTTCCTGGCGGCTTCCGTGTGGTGGATGGCACGCTCGAATCCTTCAACGACACCAGCGAACTCGGTCTGCTCTGGAGTCATGTGCCCACGCCCGCCGATTACACGCTGCGGCTGGAGTGGCGGGTGTTCCGGCCACAGGACAACTCCGGAGTGTTCCTGCGCTTCCCGGACCCGGACAGCAAGGGCTACTACAATCCGGCGTGGGTCGCGGTGCATTTCGGATTCGAGGTCCAGATCGACGAGCTTGGCCAGCCGGACGGCGCGGATATTCACAAGACCGGCGCCATTTACAACGAAGCCGGCCAGACATTGTCGCAACAACCCGCCCGGCCACCCGGCCAATGGAACGAATACGAAATCCGCGTGCAAGGCGACAGCTACACCGTCCTCCTCAACGGCGTGCAAGTGACGCAATTCAACAATCCACACGCCGGACGCGGAGTGGCGAGCACCGCGAAAACGCCGAGCTACCTCGGCCTCCAGACCTATCCGGGCCAGCGCGTGCAGTTCCGCAACATTCGCATCAAGTCCGGCGTCGCTACCACGGCCGCAGTCCCGGCCACACTCACCGCGCCGAGGCGTGGCACGACGCTTACCGTGCCCGCCGGCAAGAGACCGTGACGCGGTGCGAAACATCGCCGACCTGAAACTTTCCTCGAATCCCTCGAAGAATTTTCCGCCACCTCGTCACCGTCGGCGGCATGGGTAGGTTTTGTGAACTGCTGTCAAAGACCGCCCGCCGCAATGCGATCCAACGGGCAGCGGCGCTTCCTGCTCAACTGAACTGACCATTGACCGTTGCATTTTTCTTGTCGCTGCATTCCGGAGTTTGCTGTCAGGGCAGACGCATCAAAAGGCGTGGGCGCGGCCCTTTTGTGCTGGGGCCGCCCGCTGCACGCGGGCGTGACGGGGTCACCCATCTGGTTCCGGCGCGGGTCCACTGGCCCGGGTGCCAGACCGATTGGCCCGGTCCAAACACCCACCCGCAGCACCTCCCGCCGGATGATTCAGGAACGACGGATTAAAGCCGGGTGATCCTTTGCAACAACCCCGTCGTGGACTTTCCCGGCACGCCGCCAATCACGGCCACGCGACCGCCTTGCTGCTCGATGAGACGACGTTCTTCCTGGTTGATCGTGTCGATCGTGTAATCCCCGCCCTTCGCGTAAATGTCGGGCTTGGCGACGGCGAGAAACTCCAGGGCGGTGCGGCCGGGAAACACGCACACCGCGCTGACGCTTTCGAGTGCGGCTAGCACCACGGCGCGGTCTTCCTCTGCGTTTACAGGGCGATCCGGGCCTTTGAGTTCGCGGACGGAAGCGTCGCTGTTCAAGCCCACGATCAACGCGTCCCCCAAATTGCGCGCGGCTTGGAGATAGTTGACGTGGCCACGATGGAGCAGATCGAAACACCCGTTGGTGGCGACGAGCTTTCGGCCAGAGTCGCGAACGCGCTCACGCCATACCGCCAGTTTGTCCCAGGAGATGACTTTTTCTGAGAGGTTAAGTGGGGGCATGAGAGAACGTTCTATCGCCGCCGCCGTTTCACCGCTCCGAAGTAATAGCCGCCGGATAGCCGCACCGCTTTGAACTTTCGCTCGTAAGGCGTGCGCTTGTCCGTATGGTCGAACACGGCGCTGTATTGATAGTCGAAGTTCTCCAGTTTTACCCGCTCGATCTTCTGCCCGATGAATCGCTCGATGGCATCCAGGTGCGCGCCATCTTCCGCGACCATGAGGGTGAAAGCGTCGCCGCTCGCTTGGGCGCGTCCGGTGCGCCCAATGCGATGAACGTAGTCTTCCGGATGCTGCGGCACGTCGTAGTTGATGACGTGGCTCACGTCGGCGATGTCCAGGCCGCGGGCCGCGATATCCGTGGCGACGAGCACTTCAAAGCGGCCATCGCGGAAGCCGCGCAACGCTTGCTCCCGCTCTCGCTGGGTGCGATTGGAGTGAAGGATGGCGGCGGCGTGATTCGCTTTGCGCAGCATGTGGCCGATGCGATCGGCGCGGTCCTTGGTGCGGCAAAAGACGATGACCGAGTCGTAATGGACTTGATCGAGCAAGGCGCGGAGCAGTTCTGTCTTTTGCGCTTCGGCCACGGGATAGACGACATGCTTGACGGTTTCCGCGGGCGAGCGCCGCGTACCGATCTCGACGATCTCAGGCTTCTTCATCGCCCACTCAATAAGCGTCTCGATCTGGGGCGGAATAGTGGCGGAAAATAGAGAGGTGTGCCGGTCTCGTGGGCACTTTTGGATGATCCGCTTCACATCGGGCAGAAAACCCATGTCCAGCATCCGGTCGGCCTCGTCGAGGACCAGAAACTGCACTTGATCGAGCCGGCAGGCGCCTTGCCCCACGTGATCGAGCAACCGCCCCGGCGTGGCCACGAGCACGTCCACGCCTTCTTTGAGGGCCTCGCGCTGGCGTCCGTAGCCGACGCCGCCATACATCACCGCAACGCGAATGTCGGTGAAACGGGCATAATCGCGGAAAGCCGTTTCGACCTGCGCCGCCAGTTCGCGGGTTGGTTCCAGAACGAGTGCGCGGATGACGCCGGTGGATTTCTCGAGGCGGGTAAGCATGGGCAGGGCGAAAGCGGCGGTTTTGCCCGTGCCCGTTTGGGCGCTGCCGATCACGTCCTGCCCGGCCAAAACGAGTGGAATCGCGCGTAACTGGACTGGAGTCGGTTCCACGTAACCCATGGCTTTGACGCCTTCAAGGACTGCGGGTGACAAGCCTAGTTTGCTAAACGGCATGGCGGGAAGGTAAGGGGCAGGGCAGGGGAATGGGAATCCCGATTTTCGGGCGCCTTGGCGTGAACCCTGATCGCTTTCGGCTCTTTGAGATTTTCTCGACGGCCAACACCGCTGAAGGAGATGTTGCTGGAGCATCGGTACGATCCGAGACACGCTGGCAGTCAAAGGTTACGTTGAAGCGCCATAACGAGGAGTAGTTGCCATCAGTTCAACAGTCGGGCTGAAAAAACAAATTGCCTTTGGCCATTCGTCATGATACAGACCACGACGGCAATCCGGTCAAAGCGAGTACAGGACTCCCTTTGCGTCGGCGGGACGCCGAAGGATCGCCAAACGGTCAGTGGGAAGTTTCAGTTTTACGGGATAGGCCGTGCGTCGCAACTCGACCATCAACTTTCAGTTGGAGGCTTTGGAGCCTCGTCTCCTTCTCTCTGCGGATGGGGTGGCTGGCGTGTCGGCTTGCCCGGATCAAACACAGCCGATGGAACTCCTGGTCGAACCCTGGAACCAGGAAGAAATCAATCTGTCCAGCCAAGCCCAATCCTACAATCCAGCGGATCAGATCGACGATATTTTTGGCGAAAGCGCGACCAGCCAAGACGAATCTAGTGCGAATGATAATGGTTCAGACGCAACCAACAATCCGGGCCAACCTGACCCAGCCACCGATTCGAATTCTGCGACCGATTTATCATCGGAAACCACCGGCACGGTCTCTATTCTTTCCCCAATTCCTCGCTCAGCCGAAACCACCGAACCCGCGTCGCAAGGCTCGGCGGGGAGCAATCAATCCAGTCCTTGGCCAGCGTTGCTGACCGAAACTCTGACCTCAGCCAACGGCCCTCCCCGTTCAGCTCCTGAAACCGGTTCGACCGAATCGACTCCCTCCCTCACCGCCGCGAGTCCTCCGGGTCTGATCACCACCGAAACCGGTTTTTCAGCGAATGCAGACACAGTGACTCGGATCGATATTGGCGGAAATGCCGGAGCGGGCGTGAACCCGAACGGGCATGATTTCTTTAACCTCACCGGCAACGTCACCTTCGACGGCACCCTTCAAATCGTCCTCATCAACGGCTTCGGAACAGCTCCTGGACATCTCACCGCCGCAAGCTCTTTCACGATTTTCAAATGGACCGGCACGCGGACTGGCGAATTCGATAATTACCTCGGCACCGCCACCATAAACATCCCCGGCGTGGACGACCTCGTCTTCCAACCCGTCTATGACGACGCCGCCAAAGAACTCCGCCTCGAAGTCAACTCCACCCACACCATCCTCGGCATCGTCGAGATGAACATCGAGAACGCCCTCGACGCCCTCCAAAGCGTCAGCGACTCCCTCAATAGCATCGGCGAATTCGCCGAAGACCTCCCCCTCATCGGCGGCTCCATCGGCGACTTTTTGAACATGGGCAATGCGGTTACGAACGCCATCAAAAATCCCCTCCAAGCCATCCTCGACGGCCTCACCCGCCAATCCGAAATTACCAAAGCCCTCGACGGCCTGAACGGCCAAACCCTCGGCGGATTCCAAGTCACCGTCAAAAACGTCCTGGGCCACTACGGCGCAGCCGCCGGAGACTCCTTCTCCTACGACGTCAAACTCGAAATCACCCAACAACACCTCAACCAACTCCTCACCGACATCGCCGATGCCGTCCTCGGCGCCGCCTTCAACCCCGACCCGATGGTCACGATCAAAGGCACTCTGGAGTTCAACTTCAGCTTCGGCTACGACTCCGCCGCCGGCCTCACCGGCATCTATTTTGACATCCATGACCTGACCGCCCGCGTCACCGTTGATGCCACCGGCAACGGCGGCTTTGCCTTCAACTTCCTCGATCCCATCCCCGGTGGACCCGTCTCCGCCGCCGTCACCAACTGGTCCATCGATTTCGAGGCCCACGTCACCGCCGCGCCCGATCCCAGCATCCTCACTGGCACTCGTGTTTATCTGAACGACCTGGCCGCCATCACCAACGTGGCCGATTCCTTCAACCTCACCGAAGGCGGCATGATCGACGCCTCCGTAACGTTAGCTACCGAAATTGACTTCCTCGTCGTCAACTTCACCGGCACCGAAACCCTGCGCATTGAAGACGACAACGTCTTCGACGACACCGATCCCGCCCTCACCATCGTTATCAACGGCTCGCTGAACCTGCTTACGCCCAGCCTGACGGACGTTTCCTTGAGCGGCATCTTCACCCTGCGCAAGACCGCCACCGAAACCATCATTGAGGCGGCCAACGTCCAAGGCCAGATCGACGCCGCAGGCGGCGCCGTGCGCATCCTGCGCTTCAACAATGGCTCCGGCAAATTCCTCGTGCTGGAAGGCGAACTTGCCGGTTCCGCCACCGTCACCATTGCCGAAGGCCCGGCCATCCCAGGAATCAGCATCAACGGCACCACCCTCACCCTGACCCTCAATACCACGAACGCCCCCGTGGCCACCATCGACGGCGCGAACGTGAACCTGCCCGCCGGGCCGTATTTCCGCGTGGAAGGCAACGCCGTGATCAACATTGCCCTGCCCGGCGGCGTCCTCACAGCCAGCCTCACGGGTGATTTCCTCTTTGAACCCTACGATCCACCCACGCTGCCTGGCGACAGCGATTCCGTCGTAACCGTCGGCGTATCCAACCTCAGCTTCGACTTCAACATCCTTGGGAGCGACCTGCTGCAAGTGAGCAATGGCACCGGCGCCTTCCTCTTCAAAAACGATGGCCTCCTCGGCCAAGTCTCCGCCGACGTCACGCTAGACGTGCCCGGGATCGATCTCGACGGTGCCTTCACTGTCGTCATCAATACGACCAACGCCGGTTACGCCGAAACCGTGAGCGTGAATGGCTCCAACGTCATGATCAGCGTCCCCGCCGGACCTTACCTGCGCGTGTCCGGCCAGGACGTGGACCTCGAAATCCTTGGCCTGGAATTCACCGGCAACTTCACTTTTGAGAAACGCAAAACGGCCGACCTGCAAGATGTCATCACCATCGGCTTTACTGATGTCGAAGTGCCCCTCGGCAGCGTCACCGCCGATCTGGTCAATGTCACCGACATCGACGGCGCCTTTATCCTGACCAACGACGGCATCGCGGGCCGAGGCGACGCCACCGTGGCCATCGGCGTGCCCGATGTCTCCGTCACTGGCGATTTCACCTTCCGCATCAACGAAACCGACGCCGACGTAAACGAAATGGTCGTCGTCAATGGCGTCAACGAAACCATCATGGTTCCCGCCGGTCCTTACCTCCAAGTCATCGGCGATAACGTGGAACTTGAACTCGGCGGCTTCGAAATCACCGGCGACTTCAGCTTCGAGCAAAAAAACACTCTAGATGGCACTCAACTCGTCGTCGTAAAAGCCGCGGACGTCCACTTCGATTTCGGCACCGACGTCATCAGCCTCGACATGAACCCCATGCAAGGCGCCCTCTTCGTCATCAACGATTCGGGCATCGCGGGTCAGGGCGCCATCGACATCAACATCAGCGCCTTTGGCAGCAGCTTCACCCAACCCTTCACCTGGAGTTTCAACAACACCGGCTCGCCCATCAACGAAATGGTCCCGACTGGCGGCGGACTGGGCGGAGCCAGCCTTCAGGCTGCTTCTCTACCAGACTTCGAGCACCTCGACCTGCCCGCTGGACCCTTCAACCGCTTCAGCACCGGCGGCCCCGTTGGCTTCACCGTGCCCGTCGGCGGCAACAACCAATCCATCAACGCCGCCCTCGTCCTCACCCTCGCCGAAGGCCCCGCCCCCGGCCCGGCTGACGACTACGTCACCGTCGGCGTCTCCCAATTCTCCGCCACGCTCGGCGGTGCGGGCGTGAACCTCCAACTCACCGGCGGTACCGGCGCCATCGTCCTGCTGCCCGACGGCGAAATCGCCGGGCAAATCACCATTGAAAACGCCGCCCTGCGCATCGGCGGCGTCGCCCACTCCCTCGTCAGTTTCACCGCCAAGGACCTGCGCTTTGAATTCAACAACAGCGGCGCCGACGTCAACGAACCCGGCCCTGGCACCGGTCCCATCATCGTCGCCATCTCCGACGACCCCGCCGAGAACGTCGAAATTCAATTCACCGGCTCGCACTTCCACGACTACCTCGCCGTGGCCGGCTCGGCCGATATCACCATCGCCAGCTTCACCACGCTCACCGGAAATTTCATCATTGAACTCTCCGGCAGCGGCGCCAGCCAAGTCCTCCACGTGGCCGCCAGCGAAGCGGAACTCGCCCTCACCGCCGGCGGCGCCAACGTCCTGGCCTTCCACCACGGCAGCGGCGCCTTCGTCATCACCAGCGGCGGCGTGGCCGGCACCGCCACCCTCGAATTCGATTCCGGCATCCTCGGCATCATGGGCACCATTACCCTGGAGATGAACACCTCCAACGCCGACGTCACCGCCACCATCCAACTGCCCCAGGGCGGCACCACCAATTTAAGCTTCACCGGCCCCACCGAACGCCAATACCTCCTCATCTGCGTCGCTGATGGCCACATCGGCCTGGGTGCCCTCACCTTCGCCTTTGAATTCACCATCCGCGTGGGCCTGGGCGTCGGCGGCGACATCATCTTCCAAACCAAAACCGGCGGCGACCTCCTCACCATCGACGGCCCCACCGGTGCCATCCAGATCGACCCCGACGCCGGCATTGACCTCAGCAACGGCTTCGACCAAATCGGCCCCATCGAACTCGTGCAAATGCTCCGCGCCCTGGCCAACTGGCTCGAAGCCTTCCGCAACAGCGACGTCTTCCAAATCGAAATCCCCTTCACGGACGGCTACACCCTGGGCGACGCCCTCAACTGGGCCCAGGCCTTCCTCGACCACATCTTCAGCTTCATGGTCAGCGTGGAACTGCAAGCGGGCAAAGACCTCGAAAGCCTGATTACGCCGGCCACGCCGCTGAACCTGAGCAACGCCGATTTCACCCTGAAATTGCGCGGCCTGGACTACGGCGGCTTGAGCGACCAAGAACTAAGTTTCCCCGTCACCGTCAACGGCAGCGTCACGTCGTTGGAGAATCCCGGCAACCCGCTCGATCCGAACACCCTCGTCGGCAAATTCAACATGGCCTTTGCTGGCGTCACCGTGAACAGCGTGAATCTGGGCACTCTGGTGGAAGCGCGGGTGAACCGGGCCAAGAACGGCGCGCCGAAATTCGCCATTGCGCTCAGAGCCGAACAAATCGCATCGGGCACGATGCTCGAACTGCATGCGCCCGACAGCGAATTCTCCGGCAAACTCGGCTACCCCACCAATGACAACGAGGCCGACCAAGCCGAAGCCGTGGCCATCGAGACCGAGCGCTACACCGTCGAAGAATTCATCGTTGAACTCGGCCAGCTCCTCACCGGCCTGCCCGGCAACTACGATCCGAACTCCAAACAATACACCTTCCCCGTGAACCTGGGCTGGGACCAAAACCCGGCCACGCCCCAGCTCGATCCCCTCACCCTCACGTTGCCCTTTGGGTTCGATCAAGACCTTGGCCCAATAGCCGGAGCCGAACTGAGCGGTGAACTGAGCCTGGAGATCAGCGCGTCGTTAAGCTTCACCCTGGGCTTCGACCTGAACTCGGCCGAAGTGCCGCGCGTGGTCTCCAGCACCTACATCCCCGCGCCCGCCAACGGCCGATTGAGCCAGGATGCGCACTTCGACATTTTGCTGGACCAAAACCCCGACAGCCCCACGGCGACGTGGCTTTCCCTGACGCTGGATGCCGATGAAACCAATGGGGTGATCATCGATGCCGACGACCCCACGGCTAACCTGAACCTGCACGACTTGGCCGCCGATTTTAACCAACTTTTTGCCCTCCACTCTTGGCAAGGTACGCCGCTCAACCAACTGCTCTACGCCCAAAAAGCGGGCAACGGCTTGGCGATCTCCGTCCTCAACGAAGACCGCGACGGTGATGGCATGCTCGGCAACACCGAGGAAGACCTCGACATGGACGGCATCAAAGACATCAACGAAGATGCCGATGGCGACGGCGTGCTCGATCACCCCGAAGACCTCAATGGGGACATGAACCTCGACAACAACCTCGGTCTCATCAACCTCCTGGCCATCCGTTCGCGCCAAGACGACGTCTTCGCTACGGAACTAGGCTTCGGGGTCGAGGCTTACGACCAGGGGGGCACGGCTTATTTCCGCACGGTTTCTAAATCGCGGGTCAAGGGCTTGTTTATCGAGGACGCTTCGTTCAGCGGCTCGGTGATGGTCGATACCACGCAGGACATCACCGGTTCGCTGGTATTGGGCTTCTTGCGCATTGATCTCGAATCACCCGGCAATATCGTGGGCACGTTTGATCCTTATGTCGGTCCTGGCGGCTCGTTCGATCCAGCCAACAAAGCCGATGCCCCGATCACCCTTTCGGTGGGGTTGCAAAATCCGGGCGATGGCTCGCAGCGCTTTTACTTGAATGAGTTGTTCGACGGCCTGGAAGGGGCCAACGTGGGCGATTTCATCGACGGCCCGAACCTCACCGGCAGTTTTTACGCTGGCATCACCAACATTTCCGCCGGCCTCGGGCCAGTGGACTTGCCGACCGGGGCGCAAATCTCGCTCTGGATTCCCGACATCACCGAACTGGGTTTCAACGAGAACCCCTACCACGCCACGAACAACAGCCAAGGCATCTTCCTCACCTATCCCGAGCTCGGCCCCTTCGGCAACTTCAACAAGATCAGCTTCACCCAAATCATCCAGGGCCTAGCCGCCGTCACCGACAGCCTGAGCCAACTCAGCGCCTTCTCCTTCCTGAACGAGAAACTCCCCTTCATCGACGTCAGCATCAATGACCTCGTCGATTACGCCAAGAAATTCGCCGACCTCGTCGAAGCCGTCGGCAGCGGCAACGCCGGTTCCATTCAAGAAGCCATTGCCGACCTCGAAAACGGCATCGAGGAGTTGTTCCACCTCGATCCTGAAGACGAAGACGTTTTCAAAATCACCCTCGACGACGGCGATGGCAACGACGCGGCCCTGGCCATGCCCCCCGTCACCATTGAAGGCGGCGATGGCCGCGCCACCGCCACTTACAATCCGGCGGGCGACAACAACGGGCTAATCTTCCGCAGCACCTCCACCAACGACAGCTTCAACGGCGTCACCATCCGCTTCCAAGGCAGCCACGAAATCACCGATGCCTCCGCGCTGGCCGCCTGGGATCCCAACACCAAAACCCTCACCCTCACCATCAACGGCGGCGTCACCACCGCCGATGCCATCATCGCCGCGCTCGCGCTCATTCCCGGCACCCCCTGGCAAGCCCAATTAGTCACCGACGATCAAGCCGGCCCCGCCGTGGGCAACACCGGCGACGGTACTTACAGCCTCAGCGCGCTGAAATTCTCGTTGAATTTCACCACCGCTTACGCGAATTCCTTGCCCTTCCAACTCGATTTGAAAGAACTCGTCGGGCAACTCGCCGGGCAAAACGGCACCGCCGCCGCCTTCCTCGACGCCGTCACCACCTTCATCCAAGTCGAAGGCTCCGGCGTCCTCACTGTCAGCGCCAGCGCCGCCCTCACCCTCGAATTCGGCCTCGATCTGACCAACCCCTGCGAAGTGCATCCGTTCCTTTATGACACGACCGGCGTGCAACTCTTCGCCAAAGTCCTCGGCACCGACATCGAATTCTCCGCCACCATCGGCGCCATCGCCGGCATCGCCATCAGCGAAGGAACGGTGACGCTCGACCGCGATGGCAATCCACTGACCAACGCCGGCACCTCCGCCGCCCAAGGCGGACCCGACCGCGGCGCCAATTTCCGCCTCGGCCTGCGCGACAACAACGGCGATGGCCGCCACTACTTCTCCGAAGACTGGTTCGATTTCGACAACCTCGACCTCCACATGGAAGGCGGCGTCTCCGCCGTCCTGCCGATTTTCCTCAAGGTGGGCGAAGGGTTGATCCCGCTGGGCAGCGATGCGGATACGAATGGGGATGGTTATCCG
>Ga0187894_10006837_pt1 | contig 10999 bp, 13 predicted proteins | sample GBC1701081metaG_FD_136650 | JGI IMG/M metagenome (GOLD analysis project Ga0187894, IMG submission 136650) | White microbial mat communities from a lava cave in the Kipuka Kanohina Cave System on the Island of Hawaii, USA - GBC170108-1 metaG ...
GCACTTGTTTGTCCAAAACTAGAAATCAGATAGTCGGTGTATAGATCTAATAAATTTTCCATCCTCCCAAAATATCACTTCTTTTTGCTTTTTTTCCACTTTGTTGCGTAACATGAGTTATTAGTCTGTTTCTATATTGCAGTTGTGACAGGGGCTTTATATCGCGGATTGACCGTCTGCCAGGCGTTGCCGTCAAAGTTGAACATCTCTGCAAAGCCCGCGAAATCAAGTGAGTAAACGGGAACATCAAACTGCGCTTTTAGATTTGAAAACTTCATACCGTCAAGAAAAATGTCTTCGTCCGATTTGATTGTTGCTTTCGGAATGATTGCAAACGAACCGCGCACTTTATCTTTTGCTTTGATAAAATCATCGCCCGTCAACAAACCTGCGACAGCAACATCGCCGCCGAAATAATTGTTTTCAACTCCGACAACATTCAGCCTTGTTCCAAAATTTTGATTTAGCTTTTCAATCAACTCTCTTAGCACCGGCGCAAAGAGTTCTCCGGTCAAAATGGTTCCGTCTAATTTTTTTGGACTACTCAATCCGTTTTTTTCAAGCCGCTTCATCAATGAATCAAAACTGTTTTGAAAAGAGCGAACCATTCCTATTCCGTCTTCGATTTGCGGATAACTTCCGTAGTGTTTTCGGCTTGGAATTTTGCGACCTGCTTTCAGATAAATTTCGTCGCCAAGAAATGCGAAAGTCACGCCAAGTTTTTCTCTCAAATCTTTTTGAATCGGCGTTATTTCATCAATCGTTTTTTCGCAGAACTCTTTTGTTACAGGCGTTAATCGCTCATCGGTGTTATAACGCGTCAACCCCAGAGGTACAATCGCAGTGCTTACGACTTTCGGATAGAGCGCGGCTAAATCGTAGATTGTCTTTTTCAAGATGTCGCTGTCGTTGATGTCGGGACAAAGAACTACCTGCGCGTGAATTTCAATTTCGGCTTCAAGCAATCGTTCTATCTTATCTGAAATGTCCGCACGTTTTTTGTCAACGCCAAGCAAATAAGCGCGAACATCCAAATCCGTCGCGTGAACTGAAACATATTGCGGCGAAAGACGTTGCTCAACTATGCGTTTCATTTCGTCTTCGGTGATTGATGTAAGCGTTGTGTAATTGCCGTAAAGAAACGAAAGGCGTATGTCTTCGTCACGCACAAAAAGCGAGGGTCGCGCATCTTCGGGATTGCCTTTGCAGAAACAGAACAGGCATTCATTTGCACATTGACGCGGAACTATTTGCCCGAACATCAAACCGAAATCTTCGCCTTCATCACGCTCAATTTCGACTTCCCAAACTTCGCCGTTATGTTTTTTTACTTCAAACGTGAGTTCGGTTTCGCCCGCTGTGTGGTAGCGAAAATCCAGGTAATCACGCACAAGTCGTCCGTTGACCTTTATCACTCTGTCGCCGCTTTCGAGTTCCAATTCGTCGGCGATACTGTCTTTCGTTACTTCTGAAATCTCGACACCACGACGGTGCAACTGTGTGACTGCGGGTGTTACTGCAAATTCGTACATCTAAAAACTCAACTTAACAGTTATAAAATCTGATTGGAGTATAGCACATGGCATAGTGTAGAATAGCAGACGCTTTCGCTATTAAATTAATGAACTGCCACAGTTAACAACATTAAGGTTTGTAAAGGTACATCTATGAGAACTGCTAAACGAATTGCCACAGTATTGCTTTCTTTTATTTTGCTTCTTTCATTCTTGCCATTACCTGCCAACGCTGTCGTTGATGACAAAGACTTTGACCTGCTTATAAAAGACGGGCGTATTATTGACGGCACAGGTAATCCTTGGTTTTACGGCGATGTCGGGATTAAGAATGAGCGTATCGTGGCGATTGGTAATATCGCGCCCGAACGTGCCGCCCGTGTTTTAGACGCAAAAGGTAAAATAGTTGCGCCCGGTTTCATAGACGTTCACGGACACATTGAAGGCAACATTGATGAAAGACCGTTTGCAGAAAGCTATCTTCAAATGGGCGTGACATCAGTTATTACCGGCAACTGCGGCTTTTCCGAATCGCCTTTAGGAGATTGGTTTAGCAAATTAGAAGGTTTGGGAATCTCTATAAACGTCGGCTCATTGGTCGGACATAACAAGATTCGTCAACAAGGCATGAACGGGAATTTTGACCGCCCGCCAACATCTGAGGAACTTGAAAAGATGCGCCTGCTTGTAAGCCAAGCGATGCGTGACGGCGCAGTTGGTTTTTCGACAGGGCTTGAATACGTTCCCGGCACTTACGCCAAAACTGATGAAATCGTAGCGTTGGCAAAAGTATCAGGTGAGAATGGCGGAATCTATACTACGCATATGAGAGACGAGGGAATTGTTGTAGAAAAAGCCATCAAAGAATCGCTCGAAGTCGGTGCGTTAGCAAATTGTCCCGTCGAAATTTCGCATTTCAAAATCTCTGCGAAAAAGCGTTGGGGTGCAAGCCAACTCACAATCAAGATGGTTGAAGATGCCCGCGCAAAAGGTCAACAGGTAACAGTTGACCAATATCTCTATACGGCAGGCGCAACCTTTATTGATATTATCTTTCCCACTTGGGTTTTCGATGGCGGCGAAGCAAAAGCCAAAGAACGCCTGAACGATACTGTAACCCGTCAGCGCGTAAAAAAAGAGATACTTGAAAAAGCCGGTGGACAAGGGTTTGAAGATTTGTCTTTTGTGCAAATCACAAGCTATGCGACCAACACAACTTTCAACGGTAAACGCCTGAACGAAATCGCTAAAACAACCAAAAACAATGATTCTGCAGACACGCAGGCAGAACTCGCAATCGAAATCCGGCTTAACGGCGGTGCAGGGGTTGTTGTTCATAAGATGTCCGAAGTTGATGTCGAGAGAATCTTTCGTCAACCTTTCACAATGATTGCCGCAGATGCAGGAGTAATGGATATAAACAGCAAAGCGAATCCGCACCCGCGCGGCTTTGGCAACAATGCCAGAGTTCTGGCACTTTATACACGCGATAAAAAACTCGTCGGTCTTGAAGAAGCTGTTCGCAAAATGACAAGTCTGCCCGCGCAAACATTCGGTTTATGGGGTCGTGGAGTTCTACGCCCGGGGATGATGGCTGATGTTGTCATCTTCGATGAAAAAACAGTTACAGACCGCGCTACCTTTGAACAGCCTAAACAATATGCCACGGGCTTTGATTACATTTTAGTCAACGGCAAAGTCGTGATTGAAAAAGGCAAACACACAGGCGCAAAGCCCGGTCAGATTTTGCGCGGGCGCGGTACAAACTTGCTTGCTCAAAAATCCCTGCCAAAAATTCTTCTTGATGATGCCTTTAGTTCTTATTCATCATCAGAACATTTCTGCTCACAGGGTGATTAAAGATTTAGAATAGATTAAAGTCACATCATCATAGGTATAGCAGATTCACGCACGATGAAAGCGAAACATTCACGCCGCCGCAGAACTTTGTATTTATTCGCGTGATACATTCTCTCTGCTCAACTTGAGAGTTAATAAAACACATCTGATGCCTGTCATCATAGAGAAGTGAAAAGATTATGATGTGCCCACACAGATGTGATATTCGCAAATGCTCAATTAAATGAATCGGTTTATAAGTCGTTGATTTTGTCGTTTCACTTCAATTTATCCTGCCGGTGTTCGTTTTCAAGAAAATACGACAATTCATTTTTATTATTAAAGCCGTGCATATTTTCTCTGAATTCTTTTTGCACAAAGGGATTTTCAATCTCAAGTTGTCGTCTTTGGCTCAATTCTAAATATTCATCTTCCAAATCAATCCCGAGAAACCTTCGATTCAGCAAATTAGCAGCAATTCCGGTTGTGCTTGAGCCTGTGAATGGGTCTAAAACCCATTCATTCGGCTTAGTCGAAGCGAGAATAATGCGCGTCAAAACCGAAAGGGGTTTTTGTGTCGGATGTTTGCCGCAAGATTTTTCCCATTTTTGAACTGCCGGAAGCACCCAAACATCTTTCATTTGCTGTTCTCGGTTGATTTTGAACATCAACTCATAATTGTAGTAATGAGAGACATTTTCTTTTTTTCTCGCCCAAATAATTTGTTCTGTTGAATGTGTAAAAAACTTTCTGAAAAAATTGGGTGGCGGATTTGTTTTTTGCCAAGTAATGATATTCAAAATCTTAAACCCTAAAACGGTTAACATCTGCCCAATTGAAAAGATATTGTGCATTGTCCCACTTATCCAAATAGTTGCATCGTCTTTCATTTTGTCGCGGACAAAAGAAAGCCACTTCAAATTAAAATCATTGATTTGATGAATGCCAGGCGATTTATCCCATTTGCCTTTATTTACGCTTGTTATTTTCCCGTTTTTTATTGTCAACCCATCATTAGAAAGAAAATAAGGTGGGTCAGCGAAAACCATATCAAACTTGTATTCAAACTGCGGCAAGAGTTCAAGAGAATCGCCATTCAGCAAAGAAAAATTTTTATCGGTGGACTTGAAATAGGGTGTAATCATTCTTCTAATATATCAGCAAAAAATCTAATCATTTGCCCAATATTATATTTGCCTTCAACAAAACCATATTTTTCGCAATCATCAGGAATATAAAGTTCCTCTTTCCCAATCTCAGAGTTGTCAGCCCAAAAACGCATACAGGCAACGATAAAATTTCTTTCGATATTTATCTCTTCGTTGTTGGTTCTTTCCAAAATCTTAGCTATATTTTCTTCGGTGCAAAGAATAATATTTTCCATTGTTATAACCTCCTTTGTGGTTAAATTTAACACACAATAAGTGTCTTTTGAAAGTGCTATGGAAGAATCTATTTTGATAAAATTTGGTAGAAGAGTTAGAGAATTGAGACAAGAAAGAAATTTTACACAACAACAGTTAGCTGATATTTCAGGCTTGCACAAAAATTATATCGGAATGATTGAGCGAGGCGAGCGAAACCCTTCGCTAGTGAATATTGAAATTTTAGCGGGCAGTTTTGAGATTAGTATTTCTGAACTGATGAAAATGTGAAGTTTGGAGTTGTGCTTATTCACTCGCTTTGCGTGGTTAATGTTTTTCTTGATGTCGCCAAGGGCGACAGACAATATAGCGTAGGGTAAGGCTGAAAGCCGCAACCCTACGAGCGATTAATTAAAAACAACCCGCGTCGCCGAAGGTGACGAACATCAATCCCAAACATATTGCTCGTCGTATTCAATCTCGTACTTCTTCAAAAAATATCTGAACTCGCTTTCAAAACTTCGCTTTGCATGTTTCTCTTTTTGCCCTGCGATGTATTTCATCACATCTTTCATTTGTGTTTGCCCGACTGAAAACGCCCCGTAACCTTCCTGCCAATGAAAGTCCTGAAATCCTTTGCCGTGATGTTTTATCTGTTTTGAACTGTCGCGTTTAATGTCGCCAATCAACTCGCTAATTGAAATCGTCTTGCCAAGCGAAACCAGCAAATGAACATGATTCATAGTCCCGTTTGCAAGAATCAATTTCGATTTGTTGTTTTCAATGATGCCGTTCATGTAGCCGAACAAATCAGGCTCGACTTCTGGTTTAATTAGATTTGCGCGATTCTTTGTTGAGAAAACGATGTGAACTAACATTTTGACTAAGGATTGCGGCATGGGTTTATCTCCTTTGTGATTATGTTTTGATTGTTTGTCACCTTCGGCGATGGATATTTTTATTTACATTGTTCGTAGGGTTGCGGCTTCGCCTTAACCCTACGCTATATTATTGGTCGCTTTCAGCGACAAAAACGAAAAGCTGGTAAGGTCAGTTATTCGACTTTTTTAATTGCGTCTTTGATAATTTCCGCGACAAACTTTGTTCGGGCATAAAATGCTCGTGAAGTTGAGCCGTGACCAGCACCTTTTGTCCGAGGCTGGACTAATACGCCCATTTTCCCTTTAAGCGCACTAAATCCTGTTGTGTTGATTGTATCTCTAACTAGCTCATAATCTGCTTTTACTTGTTCGTAAATTTCGCTATCGCCTAAATCAAAATCAGTTACAGAATGAAGTAAAGAACTTGTTTCAGATTGGCTTTCAAATACGCGTGCAACGATAACAGCTTTTCGCATTTTGGCGCGCAAGTGGCTTTCTTCAAATGGTGTGCGAGCGACGTTATAGGGATCAATCATAGTTATTGCCATAGTTTCTTTGACAACCAATTGTCTTTTGGCATTTCTTTTTAACGAAACAACTTTTAACTCCCAACTTCCGAAATTTGGAGATTGTGATGAATTAATCGGAAGCCCTAAATACCGCTCAATTACATGACCAACCCAACCTTTGTTTTTCTTGTCACCTTTCCAAACGGTTATTTCTAACTCTTCAGCCATTGGTCGCAAGTCAACACCAACAAGTTGCGTTATCCGTTTTATTGCGTCTGCTCGTTCCATAAGTTCTGTTTAGTATTTTCGGCTAAATGAAAATCGTTTGATTTGTAATTAGTTATCAAAAGTTCGTCTAACTCACCTCTTTTTTCTGGTTTTGAATTAATAACTCGTTTTGCTTTTACTCGTTTTATATTAAACCCGTCGTAAATTGTGTGAAAGAAATTATTATGTTGAACATCTGAATTGCTAAGCAGCCATTTACTTCCGCGTGCCTGAAGGGTAACGCAAAAATCCCTTAATCTGATTTGCTCTTTGTCATCGAATTCATTTTCTGCATATGAATTAAAACTTGAAGTTATACTCAGAGGCTTATACGGCGGGTCAAGATAAAAAAAAGAATTTTCATTTGCAAAAGGAATTGTTTTTTCAAAATCGCTGCCAAGAATTTCGACATTTTGAATTCTATCACTGACAACTAAGATATTTTGCTCGTCGCAAATTGTCGGCAGTTTGTAGCTACCCATTGGAACATTAAATAAATTACTTCGATTGACACGGTACAAACCGTTAAAGCAAGTTCGGTTTAGAAAAATAAATAAAGCGGCTTGCGTGATTTTATCTGTATTTCGTGTGTTGTATAAATCTCTTTTTTGGTAATAGTATTTTTTCTTTTTTTCTTCTTTGTTTTGTAAGCTGTGATACTCATTTTGAAAATCTTTCAAACTCGAAACGAGTTCTTTTGAATTTGAACGAATTATTTTGTAAGTATTTATCAAATCGGAATTAATGTCGTTGATAACTGCTTTTTCCATATTCGGAAAATTTCTTAACATCCAAAATAAAACCGCGCCGCTTCCGACGAATGGTTCGACGTAAGTAAATTTACCGGATAAAACTAACGGCGGCAGATTTCTTTCGATTTCCGTTAACAATTGTGTTTTGCCGCCAGCCCACTTGAGAAAAGGTTTCATATTTTTTTACAGGTTTAATACTCTGTAATTTAAGTTCTTTAATAATTTCCAAGCGTTTTGAGTCCCTGCTTTAGCAGGCTAATGTTTAGAAACAGCCGCCTGAAGGCGGGACTCAAAACATTAAACAATTTAGATGACAGAGTCTTTAATCTCAATTCTTTATCGTAATATTTTTCTTTGCGACTGCAAACACACACTCACTCAGAAATTACAACTTTATGGTGACTGTTTTAGCAAACAAATTAGAGTTACTTACCTAATGTGCAACTCTTTTAATCATATTTTAGCCGGCGAAGCAGGTGACATATTATTAGCCCACAGTGGGTCTTGTCCTCACACAAAAATCAAAGTTCCCACAGTTTCACTGTGGGCTAATGACACACCACCCGTTTCACGGGTTAAAGTGTCACATATTAGGTTTACTTATGTATTAAAGCGAACAGACTCCGCACTTATTCCTGACTACAATTATCAACTAAGCATTAGTTATTTTTTAACGCTGTTCCCCGAAAATATTTAGAGATAGATTTTTAATTTTATGGAGAACAATTATGAGCGATAAAGAGTTTAAGATACAGACCTAAGACCCGGAAGAGCCGAACAACCCGATTGTTCCCGAACCGACGATTCCTGAACCGACGCCAAAAGAGCCTATTCCGTATCCTGTAACCGACCCGATTCCCGAACCGAACCCGGAACCAAAGCCTTATCCTACACCGCCCGAACCGATTCCCCAATATCCGCCGGACGTAGTTTTTTAATCAAATAACGTTCTTATTCAAAACCACAACCGAAAAATCCATTCCGTACTTCACATCAAACAAAAGCTGTGTTTAACTTCGTAGTCTTTATGTTTGAGTGGTTTAAGTCCGTAGTTCTCTGGATTCAACAATTTGTTATAGGTGTTCCGATGTATGTTGCCGCGCCTTCCATGATTGTCGTGGGCGCGCTCGATTCGTCTTTGCTTTCGCTTCCTGAAATCAATGATTACCTGGTTGTGATGCGTTGTTTCAATCAGCCTTCGGCGGTTTTTTATTTTCCTCTTTTTGCCGCGTTCGGTTCTGTAATCGGTTGCAACATTCTTTATTCAATAACGCGCAAAGGCGGCGAGAAACTTCTCTTAAAACGTTTTCGCAAAGAGCATATTGATAAAGTCAAAAATGCTTACGAGCGTTTCGGTTTTTTAACAATTGCACTCCCTTCGATGTTGCCGCCGCCGACGCCTTTCAAAATTTTCGTGGCGACTGCAGGTGCGCTTCAATACCCGCGCTGGAAATTCATGCTGACCGTAATGATTGCGCGTTCGGTTCGTTACTATATCGAAGGCATACTTGCGATTTTCTTCGGCGCATTAGTTCTGGAATTTTTGAAGCAAAACGGTCCCGTTATTTTCGGTATAGTTGCAACGATTGTTTTAATCGGGCTGATTAGTTATTTCGCGCTCAGACGTTTTTATTTTGCAAAACAAGCTACGCAAGAAGCCGTGAGCGGAGACTAGGAAATTTAGTCCAAAGTCTAAAGTCCAAGGTAAAACATAAGGACTTGAGACTTGTAACTTTAGGCTTTGGGCTTTGGACTTGAGACTTGAGATTTGTACTAACCACATTATCCGATTTTCTAAACAAGGCATTCAATTTTTTAGTTGCGGCTGGACCGTTTGGTCTGTTTGCAATCGCGCTTCTTGATTCAGCGTTTGTTCCTTTGCCTGCGGGACCGGATGCTGTGATGATGGGTTTGTCCGCGCTTCATCCCGAATGGATGCCTGTTTATGCTCTTTCGGCAACGGTTGGTTCTGTGACTGGCTGTATTTTTCTTTATCAACTTTCTGCAAAGACGGGAAGCAAAGCCTTATCGAAAATCGCTCCTGAAAAACAGAATCAAATTAAATCTTGGATTGAACGCTACGATATGCTTTCGATTCTTGTGGCTTCGGTTTTGCCGCCGCCGTTTCCTTTCAAAGCTTTTGTTATCACAGCAGGCGTTTTTCGTTTCAGTCTCTGGCGCGTCACGATTGCAATCACAATAGGACGTATTTTCCGTTTTTTGCTTGAAGGCTATCTTGCTATTCGTTACGGTCAACAGGCGAAAGAAATCCTTGAGCAAAATTATCCGACAATAGGGATTACTCTAACCGTTTTAATAGTTCTCTTTTTTATTGTGCGAGGCTTTCTCAAAAACAAGAACGACAAGTCTGTACCGCCTGCCGTTGCGGATAGGTAAAATCCTCTAAACCATCTTTGCTTTCAAAGCGGGTTTTGTTTTTTTGAATTTGCGAAGCTCTGCCAAATCGTAAATTCCGCGTTCCTGAAGATGTTCTAACAAATAAAGAAATACCCGTGCGGTTGCCTGTGCATCGCCTGCCGCACGGTGACGGTTGTTGATTGAAATTGAAAAATGTTCTGCGACGGTGTGGAGTTTGTGGTTTTCCAAATCCGGCAGGAGTTTTCGCGAGAGTTTTACGGTGCAAAGATGCGGGTTCGCCATTCGCAAGCCCGGATAAACGAGTCCGATTTCGTGATTGAGAAAACGAATATCAAAAGCCGTGTTATGAGCGACTATGATTGAGTCGCTTACGAAATCAAGCCAATCGTGAACTATATCCGAAAAAACGGGAGCGTCTTTAACCATTGAATTCGTGATGCCCGTTAAGGCAATGATGAAAGGCGGGATTTCCGTTTGCGGATTTATAAGCGTTTCAAATTCGTCAACGATTTTTCCTTCGCGGATTCTGTAAGCACCAACTTCGGTGATGCGGCAAGGCGGTGCTTTCGCGCCTGTTGTTTCGAGGTCAACTACCACAAAATCGGACTTCTGCAAGATACGCGAATTGTAGTCTTGGTCTATTAGTTCAACTATTTTCTCGTCAATTAAATTTAAGCGGCAGTCATCTCTGATGAGTTCTTCGACAAGTTTCACCGCAAGCTTTTCATTTAAGTTTGCTATTTGCAGAATTGTATCAGCCACTTCCAAAGCGGAAGCACGTCCGCCGCAAGCGCGTAAAAGTTCGACTGTTTCCTGTACGAGTTCATCTTCGCAGATGAGATTACGAGAAGCCATCATCGCCTTGCATTGTAGCTACACAAACAAAAAATAAAAAGCGAAAAGTTTTAACTTGGAAAACCAAAGATGATATTTTCAACGTAAACGAGACCGAAAACTTTTTCTGAAAAGGAAATCTTAAAACATGAGCAACCAAAACATTGAAGCCGTTGAGGCTTACATTTATTCGTTAAAAGAAAAAGATTTGAGCAAAGCACCACTGGCAGATGATGTATTTTTCGTTGACCCAATTGTGGGCGAAATAAAAGGCGTTGAAGGCGTGCGCCAATTTCTTTCAAATTTTTTGCCCGCGATAAACGACGTTCGCATCCACAAACATTTTACGGATGGCGATTATGTGGCAACGCGATGGGAAGTTGATGCTACATTCGGGTTGATTCCTATATTCGAGCAGTTCAAAATTGTTGACGGAAAAATCACTGAAGCCATCGCCTATTTAGACCCAAGACCAATCACCGGCGGGTAATTATTGATTCATCCCACATAAGTTGCGTTAGCGACGATATATCAATTTCAATCAAGGATAGGAATCTTACTTTTTTTTCCATTAGCCCAACCGTTCACGGTTGGGAACTGATGGTCTAATCCAATTTTCAGCCCCGTTTAGGGGGCGAAAGATGGCTAAAGCCTCTATCA
>Ga0187894_10006838_pt1 | contig 10999 bp, 9 predicted proteins | sample GBC1701081metaG_FD_136650 | JGI IMG/M metagenome (GOLD analysis project Ga0187894, IMG submission 136650) | White microbial mat communities from a lava cave in the Kipuka Kanohina Cave System on the Island of Hawaii, USA - GBC170108-1 metaG ...
GCCGTCGAGGTAGACGCGCAAGGCGCGCGTCGCGGAAGCCGCGTGCAGTCCGCGCAGCGCCAGCACCACGGCAAGTTGCGACACGTCGGTGGCCAGCGTGATCTGCGTCACCGCGTATTCGCCGGTGATGTTCTGCGGACCGAAGGAGGCCGTGTGAAGCTGCGGCATGCGAATGAACTCCGGGGGAGGCGCTACGAAATGTTCCAGGTGATCGCGCCGCTGGAATAGACGCGCGAGCCCACCGAGACCAGGACATATCGCGTGGTGATGCCGATGTTGGTGATGCGGAGCTGGACCTGTCCGGCCGAATCGGTGATGAGGCGCAGCGCCGCGTTGGTGGTGTCCGTTCCGTGCAGCGTGCCGGCCGTGACGTTGATCGTCTGGCCGGTGGCGATGGGTCCGCCGTAGTCGCTGGTGCTCGTCCAGAGCCGGACGAAATGTCGCGCCGCGAGCGTCTGACCGCGAATGTTCTGAAGCTGGATCGTGATCAGCCGATCATCCGCGCCGGGAACGTCTTCCGCGCCAATCGTAAACTGAGCCTGCCCCAGTGCATCCGCCAGCGACGTCGCGAGTTTCGCCGCCGCGATGCCGCCGTCCTTCAGCCGAAGCTGGTTCGAAGTGATTTCGATCGTCGCGGCGTCCACTCCCACGCTCAGCACGCCGCCAGACAGCGACAACCCGCCGCCCGCCGCCGCCGGGCCGAACTGCGGCACGCTCATGCGCACCAGGTTCGTCCGCGCCGTGATCGTCAGGCTGCCCGACGCGGCGACCACCCGCGCCAGCGGCACGAAGGCGGTGAGATCGGCCGGCTCCGATGCGGCGATCTGAAGGTGATTCGCCGAATCCACATAAACGTATCGCGTCGCGTTGTCGGGCAGGGCCTGCTGCGTCGCTCCCTCGAAGCGATGAAACGATCCGCCCAGGCGATAATCGAAGGGGTATACGCCGAACGTCAGGCCGCCCTTGTCGACGACCAGCCCTTCGGTGATGAGTGCGAGTCGCCGGTTCTGCCTCAGGAGGCGCCGGTTGTATTGCACCTCGTAGCTGGGCACGCTGGCCGGCCCGGTTCCGCGGGCGATGTAGGGCAGTCCGGTGGCGGGATCGAGCGTTCCGTCCAGCAATGCGACGGCGGCGGCGGCGGGAAAAACCTCGTTGGGCAACTGGTCAGCCATGCATGTTCCCCGGTGTGACGTGGTGGGCGCGTTCGCGCGACTTAATCCGACGCCGGTTGAAGCGTGAAGGTCAGCCGCCGCGTCGACGAATCGAAGGCAGTCTTGGTCAATGACTCGGCCTGCCGCGGCGCGGTGTTGAAAACGTGAGTCCGCGGCACGGCCGCGGTGGTTCGATTGGATGCGGCATCGGAGAAACGCGCCGCATACCGGCGCGCGCCGAACGACGCCGGCGGCGCGCTCCACTCCAGCAGGGCGGCGGGAAAGAGATGCTCCTCCTCCAGGTGCGACCCGCTGAAACAGCCGTCGGGAATCAGATCGTCGAGATGGGCGCTCGCCAGGTGGCCGCCGTCGATGTGGCCCGTACCGACCGGCAGTCCTTCCCAGAGACGCAGCGGGCGGCGATTCAGCGGATGGGATTCATCCAGCGTTCCCGTGCCACCGTCGGTGAGAAATTCGCAGCCATCCTCCGAAGAGAGCGCGCGGCCGCGGGGCAGTCGAAGCGTCACCCGTTCCATGCGATGTTACTCTCCTCGCTCGGCGCGGTCTCCGGCGGGAGACCCTTCCGTCGCCGGCTCGTCCGAATCGGCTTCCGCGAGTTTCGATTCCGCATCGAACGAATCGATTCCCAGCCGCCACTGCGTCCCGAATCGATCCGGCCCGAACCACCAGGTCCGTCCCAGCAGCGCCGCGGCGCGCGTGAAGGGCGCGCGCTGCGCCGCGAAGGATTGATCGCGCCCGCGAAGCATTGCGATCCGCCGCCCCAGGGGCAGCTCGGTCTCGATCCACGGGATGAATGGAGTGACGCAGACCGCCGCGCCGGCGCAGCGGTCGATTCGATCCGAGAGCCGGCGCGCTGCCGCCGCATGTTCGTCAAGCGGCCCGGGCGCGATCGGCTCGGCCAGGAGATCGCCGCCACGCGGCGCGCCGACGGCCGCTTTCGCCGGGAGAATCGGGCCGTCGGCATGCAGCGTTCGAGCGGGGTGCAGGCCATCGCTCGCCAGAATGACCGGCCGCTCGTCCGACTCAAATCCGGCGGTGACGCGCACGCGCAGCGTCTGGTCGATCAGTGCGTGCCAGAGATTGATCGTGTCGGGATCGCCGTTGGGCGGCGCGACGTCGAGGGGGTTGTCGGCATCGATCCAGATTCCGGCGCGCTCCGCCAGCACGCGATAACCGCGCGGCAGTACGCTCCAGATCGCTCCGCCGTCGAAGCTCAGCTCCACGCGCACGTCTCCGGGCGTCAGCCCCCAAGGCTCGCCCGGAATCGGCAGCAGCCGGCGCTGCCGCGCCGACCAGAATTGTTCTCGCAGCATCGGATCGACGATCAGCCCCGCCGGATCGAATCGTTCGTAGGCGTCGAACGGCGCGTTTCGGTTGTAGCGCGCGGGATCCAATGCGCCATCTTCGTTCAATACCCAGCGCCGCCCCACGTCACGATTCGCGCGGAACTCGCCGCCCCGCGCGTGATAGGAACGGAACCAGGCGTGCGCGCTGGGATCGCCCGCCAACGCACGGACCTGCGCCGCGGTCAGCGCCGCGGCTTTCGCGGCCGCGCGCTCGCCAGGCGCAACCGAATCCAGCCCGCCGGCCGGAAGCCAGCCGGGCAGGAGCGGTACGGTGAGCGTCACGATGGGCGGAGGCGCCGCCCAGCCGCGCGGCGCGACGTTCCGGCCGTCGTCGCGAACGTGCCGCAGCGCGGCCACCTGATTGTCCGCCAGCACGGCCGCCGCTGATCGGCCGCGCGCGTCGTAACGCGGCGCGCCATCCGGTCCGCGGCCCCCCTCGGCCAGCGCGAGGTCCGCGGCGCCGCGATCGCGCAGGCCGCCGAGCCGCCAGCGCGACACGGCGCCATCCGCGCGCGATTCCGTTTCCGACCAGAGCAGCAGGCCGGCCGACGCAGTCACGCGCGAAAGTGCCTCCGCGACATTCAGACCGTCGACATCGAACGATCCGAGCGGCGTCAGCAGATCGAATCGCAGCGGATCTGATTCGCGCCACGCGTGCCGACCCTCCGGCGATTCGCCGACGAAAGCGTCCGTTTCCGCCAGCAGCGAATCGAATTCGATCAATCCGTCGCACCGGCCGTGCGCGAAGAGGATGTAACGGATGGCCTGCAGCGCGGTCCATGGCCGCGCGCGGGGCGATCCATCCCACGTGAAAAGATGGACGCGCCGCACGCGCCCGTCCGCCAGACGCACCACGACGGGATCGGGATCACGATTCGGGCAGCCGACGGAGTCGAAGATGCACGGCTGCGCCGTGAGCCGGCCGATGGGTGCAATCGCGCGGCCGTCGCCGGGCCACTCACCTTTCGTGCCGGGCCGCCGCACCACGCGGCCGAAAAGCTGCGATTCCGTTCGCCGGGCCAGCCGCTCGATGAGCGACACGGCGTGCAGAACCAATCGCTCGCGCGCCGCGCCCGTCGCGGCGATCCGATGTTCCTGCCGCGTCGGATAGCCGTCGAACAGCACGCGCGGCGATTCCGGCGCGGCGGGTTCGGCGCAGATCAGCACTCGACGGTCCGGGTGGTATCGCTCCATCGCATCGGCGGCGATGAAATCATCATCCAGCCGCACCTCGATGATGGCGCGGCCCGGCCGAGGAAGCGCGCCACTCTCCGCGCGGCGCGCCTGGAGCCGCGGATCGACCTCGAACCGGCCGCTGCCTGCCGTCCGCTCGATGCGGACGACGATACGCGGCGCCGTCTCGCTGCGGCTTCGTGGACGGAAACTCGTCACAGGCTGCCATCCTCGGAAAGTGGTCGAAAGGTGAGGACGCACGCCTGCTCGGCGCGCGACGAACCCGGCGTAGGCATTGCCCGTTCGCCGATGCGCGCGAAGCGTTCGAGAACACAGTCCGTGTAAATCCGTCCCTGCGCGTCCATGAATTCGTCCGCGCGGCCCGACGCGACCCGTTCTTCCAGCGCCGCTTCCACTTCCGACAGTGCCGTGCCATCGACGGCGCGCAGCCGTCCCCGCGCCATGATCCGCCTCCTCTGCACGGAGACTTGCTGGCGGAACAACCCGCTGATTCCGGGAAACGACGTCTCAACGGCGGCCGCCTGCGGCCCCTCGATCTCGACGGCGAAGCGGCTCTCCGCGCCGCCGATCGGCTCGCCGCCGAACTGCGCCGCGACCAGCACCGGTTCCAGGCGATAGAGCACTTCGAAAACGGCCTGCCGATCGTCGGCATCGACGAATCGCTGCGACAGCCACGCCAGCGCGGATCCCGCGAGCGGGAAGTAGTCGTCCAGCGCCTGCCGAACCCCCTCGATCAGCTCGAAACAGCCGCGCCCCTCCGCTTCGCCGCTGCGCGGATCGGCCGCCAGGCGCAGTGCGCGATCCGCCACCAGAATGGCGAACCGCGGCATCCCCTCACCGCCTCGATCGCCGCCGGCGGGTTTCTCGTCCAGATAGGAGACGTAAGCCGCAGGCAGCCGTTCGCGCGACAGTGCCTGTCGAATCTCGGAGCGGAACGCGCCGCTCGCGCCGCGCACCGTCGTCAGCAGCGGAGCGCCCGCGCCGGGAATCGACGCCAGCCGCGCCACCAGCGCCGCTTCTATGTCGGCCAGTCTCGACATGGATGAACTTCCGAAAGTTGCGGCCTCGCCGGGTCAGAGCGTCGTTTCGGCGTCGTCGCGTCGAAAGACGCGCCCCGGTCCCGTGATGCGCGCCAGCGTGCCGCGGCTGGCATTGGACGCCGGCGACGACGCGACCGGCAGATGCACCGCCCCGCTCGCGACGCGCGACAGCCACGCGATCGCCTCCGCGTGGCGCCGGACGATGTCCGCCGGAACCGGCGGGCGGCGGTTGTGGAGCCGGTATTCCGCCAGATCCAGCACGAACGACTTGAGCACCGCCGCCGGCTCCGGATGCGCGGTCAGATCGACGGGCGTCTGGTATCGACCGGCCAGGTAGCTGTCAGCCTCGCCGATCGCGCCAAGCCGCGCCTCCTCGACCCGCCCGGGGTCGGCCGATCCGGTCGCCTCGTCATCCGTCAGGCTGACATAGGCCGCCGTCCCGAGCCGCCGCTCGAGATCGGCCGCCGTGATGTAGGACATGTTCCGCCTCCTCGACTCGCGCGGCGGCGGGAGCGACGGATCGCTCCCGGCCGCCGGATCGCGACGACGCGCGACGAATCAGACAAAGGTCATCTGAACGGCGTACTGCCAGTACCCGTAGGTCAGCCGGTACCGGGCGCGCACGCCGAAGAGGAACTTCTCGCGCTTGAATCCCTCGTCCGAGGTCTCGGCCAGTGCGCTGAACTCGATCGGCTCGCGATCCTGAAAGATGAAGGGACGGATCGGCGCGTCGGTCTTCAGCAGATACCAGGTCGACGCCTCCGTCAGCCACGGCAGGCTGGCGACGCGGGCCACGCCGCGCAGCACGTTGGTCGTGTCGCCGACCACGGTGGCATTGATCGCCTCCAGCGCCGTGAACATCATCGAGGGCGGCACCACGCACGTCAGGCCGCTTGCGCCGATCAGCATCGGCTCGCCCTGGTCATCCTTGAAGGAGAGCATCGCGGCGAGCGCCTTCTTCAGCGACGCCTTGAACTGATCCACGGTCGGATCGGTCGGCGTCGTGATGTCGTGGTTCATCAAGTTCGACTGCGCGCCCGACGCCCCCGACGCGTGGTTGGTGGCGAAGTAGGTCGCGCCGTCATAGGCCAGCCCCGTCGTGTCGCCGTCGATCAGGAGCTGCGCCAGCAGATAGTCCTTGTGCGTCGCGGCCCGCTGCGCCAGCTCGGAGACGCGCAGCCGGATCTGCCCCGTCTGGTCGTCGGACACTTCGTCGCGATCCACCTCCAGCGTTGATTCGTACTTGAGGTTCTCGACGGAGTAGCGTTCCGTCCGCAGCCCCTTCGCCAGCCGGCCCGAACCCCACTCGCGCATCTTCGGGATCGTCCCGAGCCAGCGGTAGGTCTCCCGGTCGCCGGTCGAAGAGATCGGCGTCGACACGTCCCGGTAGAGCACCGGCGTGGCGTCGAGCCGCTGGAAGAACTCGCTGCGCAGCCCCTTGGTGAGAAGTCCCGTATCAATCACGGCAGCCATGAATCAGATCTCCTGGTGAAAACGATGTCCCGCGTCGCCCCATCCCGCCCGCGCCTTAAGGCAGTTCGATGTATCGCAGCGTCAGCAGCCCGCCCACGCCCGGCGTACTGGTCGCCTGGCTCACCTTGGCCCAGATGCGGCTGCCCGCCGGCACCGCCGGATCGACCACTGTCAGGGTCGAAGGCGAATGGTTGGTCAGCAGCGTCAGGTTGAAGGCGTCGACGATTTCGTCCGGATCGCTGTTCGTGTAGCCGACGTCCAGTAGCCCCGCGTCCGGCTTGGAGTTGAAGACGACCTGCGCCGAGAGCACGACGATCGGCCGCGGCACGATCATCACGGGGTTGGTGGTGGCCGCCGACGTCAGGCTGAGCAGCGCCGTGCCGACGTGATGAATTGCCTGCGCAATCGCCAGCGGCTCGATCCGCACGATGCACTCGCCGCCGCCGAGATGATCCACGCACTTGCCGACGTAGCTGCCGCTCGTGCCGGGCGTCAGCGTCAGCGTGTCTTCGGACGTCGCGAACACCGGCCGCCCGCGCGAGGCCGCCGTCGTTCCGGTGACGGCATGCTGGAAGTCACCCTGGGTATAGACGCGACAGGAGCGTTCGCCGTCGGCGCCGTCGAGATTGTCGCACTCCTCGTAGGCCACTCCCGCGAACAGGTCTCCCGCGATCAATCCGCGCAGCGTTCCTGAGTTCCGCTCGTACCCGAGCAACGCGCCGCGGTAGATCACTTCGCCGCCGCGAACCGGCAGCGTCCGCAGCTCCTGATCGACGTATCGCGGCACATCTCGACTGACCGACAACGCCATGGGGCTCTCCGTTCTGCGGGCGACGCCCGCTGTCTGTGTGGCACAGCCCTCTCGGCTGTGCAAACTCCAAATCTTGTGTGGCAGCCGCCTCGGAGCCGCAGACTCCGAATCCGATGTGACACAACCGCCTCGGCCGTGCAAAAACCCGCGCCCGCTACGCGCGATCCGGCGACAGCCCTGCCGTGCGCAGCGCATCCGCGACGAACGCCTCCTCGCTGCACAGCCGGCCCAGCGCGTCGCGATGCCGCCGGTATTCGTCGCGGGCAGCCCGCGCCGCGCCGTCGACGCGGCTTCCGGTGGGCGCTTCGGCCGGCGCGGTGGTCCGTCCCAGCGGAACCACCTGCGGCGCCGACGCCAGCCACTCCTCAAATCCGTTCGGATCGCGAAGCGCCAGCGCAAAGGCCCAGTCACGCTGCGCCGCCGCCAGCCGGCCGCTCCGCGCCGCGCGCTCCACGCGCGCATGGGCGGATTGCACCGACATCACATCCTGCAGGCTGCGGATCCGCTCGGCCGCCGCGATCAGCACGTGGGCGTCGTCCGCCTGCGGCGCAAGTCCCAGCGCCTCGCGCAACTGCCGCACGCCATCGAGCGCGTCGTCGGTCCCGCGTTCCTGCCGCGCCACCACCGGCCGCATCCCCACGATTGCCGGCTTGTTCGTCAGCGCCACCGAGTGCAGCCCCACCATGCGCCGATCCGCACGGCGCACCAGCGCCACGGGCGACAGATAGCGATACTGCCGCGTCGAGAGATGCTCCACCGCCAAGGGCGTCCATTCCACTTCCGCCCACAATCCCGGTGCGGCGAACGCCAGCGCATCCGCCGCACCCTCATCCGCCGCGCCGTCCGAATCATCTGCGCGCGCTGCGTCGCTCCCGGCCGAGCCTTCCGCGGCCGGTCCCGCCTCCGTGGACGCCGGCAACTCGCCCACGCCTGCCGATGCATCGGCGGCGGTCGACGGCGCGATCGCCCGCAGCGATTTGATCCAGCCTGCCGCCGGAGCCAGCCCGTTCGGCGCGCTGTAAACCCCGCCCAGCGACTGGTGTTCGAAATCGATCGGAAGATCGGCACGATGCGCGTCGAACGCCGCGATCACCGCCGCCAGCCCTTCCTCGTCCACGACGAAGGAGCCGTGCGTGCTCTCAACCTCGCCGTAGGGGGCGACCAGCACGCGCCGCGGCATCGCCGCGCGCGGCAGCTCGCAGGACGCGAACGGGCGAAGCTGTGCGCCGGCGGCCGGAGTCGCGCCGCTCGTCGAATCGTTCCGCGATGAATCCGTCATGAATTGCTCCTCGTCGATAGCGGTCGTGCGTTCCGCCGCGGCCGCCGATGTCCGGCGGCAAAGAAGTGGGTTCCCGATTCAGACGTGCTCGCCGTTCCGCGCCGACGTTGCCCCCGCGCGTCCCGGCAGCGCCGTGGTGTTTGAATCAGCCGCCGGCAGCCCCAGCGCTTCGTGCGCCCACGCCGCCGGAATCCGCGCGCCGAGTTCATTCACCGCCGTCGAGAGCGCCTGCGCCAGTTCGGCCGGATCTCCCGGCGTTTCCGTCATGCGGCGGAAGTAGGGAATCGGCGCGGCCTCGCCGAATCTCAGCCGCACCAGGGGCCGCAGCAGGTCGCGCCGGATCGTCGCCGCCTCCTGCGCCAGGTCGTGGTCGCGGATGTCGCGCCGCACCCGGTCATGCACGTCCGCCGCCGCCCGCGCCGTGTTCAGCGCCCGCGCCGTGTCGGTGGTGAGCGTCTGCCCCAGCCAGGACTTGCTCAGTTCGCGGTTGAAGAAATTGCAGATCGATTCATAAGGCGCGACATCCCCCGGCACGCGCGTCTGCTTGATTTCCAGTTCCACTGATTTCGAGAAAATGCCCGCCGCGTCCGTCCCCAGGCGCTGCAGCATCTCCAGCAGCTCACGCTTCTCCTCCGGCGTGGCGTCCGGTGCGTAGCGCGCGATCCGCACCGGCATCCCGAAGACCTCCATGAAAATCAGCCAGTCTTTCATCGCGTAGTGCTTTGCCAGGAACGCCGCCGCCGTCACCCGCAGCAGGCCGCCCCGTGCCGCGTGACCCGGCCCGTGCGGCCGGTGAACGATGAACTTTTCCGGCGTCGTCTCGATCCCCTCGTGCGGCGAATCCGCCGTCGTCACGCGAACCTCGCCGCGCTCGCCGGTCCGCACGCGCGGAAAGTCGATCGGTTCGATCGACGCCAGCCGCACGCCCGATCCATCCGCCTCCCACACCAGCTCCGCGACCGCGATGTTTCGCCCGATCCCCATCGCCAGGAACGCCGTCAGACCATCGAAGTCCGCCAGCCCGGCCAGTACCTCGCGGCAGTAGGCCGCAGCCTCTTCCGCCGCCGCGCGGTCGATCGACTGCTCCGGATGAACCCGCGACGCCGGCACGATCCGCCACGGACGCCCCGTCACCGCCAGCCGCCGCGTCTGCGCGACGCTGTAAAGATGCGCGTCCTTCTCCTCCATCTGCTCGTAAAGCGCCATCTGCTCCTGCAGGTCGCCCGCGTCGGCGCTCCGCAGAATGTTCAGCAGCCGCTGCGGCGTCAGTCCGTCCGCCGGGTAGCTCCGCATGAAATCCTCGCGCGACGGCCGCGCCAGCACGCCGATCGGCGGGCGCTCCGCCGGCCGCAGCGCCTGTGCGATGCGCATGAGAAGACCCATGAATCGTGCTCCTTGGAATCACCAGATGCCGGGGCGTACGAATTGCAGCGGCGCGCCAAAGGCGCTGCGGGATTCGCCGCGATCCGTCGGCTCGGCAGCCGCGACCAGCCCCAGCGCCGCCGCCCAAAACCGGTCCGAGTGGCCGTGGGCGGTTCGCGCCGCGTGAAAGCGAACGTGACCCGACGCGCTCGTCACGCGACGCAGCGCGTGCCAGTCGCTCAGGATCGCTTCATCGGCGGGTATACGCAGCCGCTGTTCTTCCAGCAGCACGCGCAGCCGCGACGCCGATTCCGACTGAACCGCCGGTGTCATCGACACCCCCTCCACGCGGTGCCGGCCGAAACGATCCGCCGTCTCCTCCGCCAGCATTAGCCCCATCCCGGTCGCGTCGATGCAGACCCGTCGCACGCTGCGGTGTTCCAGCAATCCCCACAGCACGCGCTTCTGCTCCGCGAAGGGCGCCCGGTCCAGCACCGTCACGCCGCGCGTCACGAACGCCTCCCTCGCCCGCTCCCACAGCCAGACCACCGTCCGGTCATGCCGCCGCCCCACGTCCACCCCCAGGAACAGTTCCGCCGCCCGGTCGTGCAGCCGCGCCGCATCCGGCCGGAGCGAAAGCCGCGCATCCGCGCAGGCCGTGATCAATTCGTAGGGCAACAGCGCGTCATCGTCGTCGTCGAACTCGCACAGGAATTCCTGCCGGAAGAGCCGCTCATCCGCCATCGCCGCGCGCATCTCCTGGGCGTCGACGGCCAGCCCCTGCGCGATCGCGTCGAACAGCGTCAGCGTGCTGATCGCGAACCGCGAATTGCTCCCCAGCCGCGCGAAGGTGTTGTCCCGTCCGCGCGGCGTCGAGGCGATGTCCAGCTCTCCCTCCCCCCGCAGCAGCGTCGGCAGCAGCGCCGCCCAGATCGCCCGGTCGTCGCGATGCATCGCGAACTCGTCCAGGAACACGTCCGCCGTGTAACCCCGCGCCGTCCGAGGATTCGCCGGGAGCGCCACGACGCGCACGCCATTAGGGAGCCGCGCCTCCAGCCGGCGGAACGCCGTCGCTTCCAGGAACGCCTCTCCCCCCAACGTGAAGGCAATCCCGATCTGGCGGCAGTGCTGCTCGATCTTCCGCATCAGCTCCCGGCTCTGCCGCTCCCCCGCCGAGAGCAACAGTTGATCGCGCCCCCGCACGATCCCCCGCAGCAGCCGGCGAAGCGAAAAAGTGAAGCTTTTCCCCGTCTGCCGCGACCAGTTGTTCCACGTAAACCGATCCGGCCGTCGGATCGCAGCCCGTTGGTAGGGCAACAGGC
>Ga0187894_10006839_pt1 | contig 10994 bp, 8 predicted proteins | sample GBC1701081metaG_FD_136650 | JGI IMG/M metagenome (GOLD analysis project Ga0187894, IMG submission 136650) | White microbial mat communities from a lava cave in the Kipuka Kanohina Cave System on the Island of Hawaii, USA - GBC170108-1 metaG ...
GTCCACGCCGAATTTTGCGCCAATGCAGTCCGTCGTGCAGTCTTTGGTGCAGAAAATGGCAGCGATGTAGAAACCGGCGCAATAAAAAAAGCGCCGTTGCAGAAATGAGTTGCAGAAATGAAAGGATGTCCGGCAGCTTACGCCGTAGACGCTTGAAGCGGAGAACATTCGTGACCTATAAACTAAATGACGAAGAACACTTGATGCTGGCAACGGTCAGACAATTTCTGGAGCGCGAAGTCGCGCCGGTCGCTTCCGAACTGGAACACCGCAACGAATACCCGACGGAAATTGTCGAACGCATGAAGGAATTAAATCTCTTCGGCGCGAATGTCCCCGAAGAGTACGGCGGGCTTGATTTGAGCTATACGATTTTCGCCATGATCTTTGAAGAGATTTCGCGGGTCTGGATGGGGCTTGCCGGGATACTTGGCACCCATACGGTTTTGTGTGATGTGGTATCGCGCTTCGGTACGGCGGAGCAGAAAGAGCGATTCCTGCCGATGCTGGCGCGGGGCGATAAGCGCGGCGCAATCTGTCTGTCGGAACCGCAAGCCGGAACCGATTTGCAAGCTATCCGCACCACCGCAACCCGGCGCGGCGACTGGTACTATATCAACGGCTCGAAGATGTGGATTACCAATGCGCGGCGCGGCGAAGCGCTGTTGATTTTGACCAAGACCGATAGCAATGTCGAACCCGCCTTCAAAGGCATGAGCGCCTTTCTTGCCGAAAAGGGCGAACCGGGGCTGACCGTGAGCCGCGATATTGATAAACTCGGTTATAAGAGTCTGGAAACCTGCGAACTGCTCTTTGAAGATTTCCGCGTCCCGGCGGAAAATCTGATTGGCATGAAAGAAGGCGAGGGCTTCAAACAGGTGATGACCGGGCTGGAAGCCGAACGCCTCAACGTCGCGGCGCGGGGTTTAGGCGTAGCGCGGGCGGCATTTGAAGAGGCGATTAAGTATGCCCAACAACGCCGCACCTTCGGTAAACCGATATGCGAACATCAGGCGATTCAATTGAAATTGGCAGATATGGCAACCCGCATCGAAGCCTCACGGTTGTTGATTTATTCGGCGGCGGAGAAGAAAGACCGGGGCGAACGCTGCGACCTTGAAGCCGGCATGGCAAAATTATTTGCAACCGAAACGGCGCAGGAGTGTTCATTAGAAGCGATGAGGATTTTTGGCGGTAATGGTTATGCGAAAGATTTTCCGGTGGAACGCTATTACCGCGATGCGCCGTTACTGATAATCGGCGGCGGCACGAATGAATTGCAACGCCTGATTATTGCTCGCAATCTGCTGAAAAAATATGCGCTCAATAATTCCTGACCGGAGCGCACAAGGCAATCTGAGGTAAGTGGTTATGAATAGCTCTTTCACCGCAGAGCCGTGGAGAACGCGGAGACAGCGCAGAGATAGAGCAACCGGGTTTGCGCCAAGCAACTGGCAGAGAAAAATGATTTTGCTCTGTTGTCTGCTGGCAACGATTCCGGCGAATTATGCGTCTACTCTGCAAGGCGAAGATAGTTCGCTGATGCGCTCCTCCGATATTGCTTATACGGAAACGATGAAATTTGCCCGACTGCTCAATGAGCATGGTTTGACAGTTAAAAGCAGCCACCGTTCCATATTGAACGGCTTTTTCAGGGGCTTGAATAAAGCGGCATTTCTTCGCACCGATAAAGGCGTTGTCGAAGTCATATTTTTTGATGAAGCCAGAGGCGCAGAAAAAGTTCAGGTAACCGAGCAACGACAAAGCGGCAGATAGCTCTATTCATTTCAAGGGCAGCCGCAGCCGAAACCCGGCGACCGCATTGATGCCGCCTATCCGGTCTATTTCATCGCTCATCAAAACTGCTTGCTGGTGACGAATGAGAAAAATTTAGCGGCGGCGTTGAAACAGGTTTTTGTGCAATAAAATCGTAATTTACCCAGCCGGTCTATTGCTTGCGACGGGGATTTGAGTTATAAAGATAATCACGCCCGTAGTTCTCGGAAAAAACCCCTGACCCGGTTTTTAATTGCATCCGATACGGCTCAGATTGTAGCCAAATACAGGTAGCATCAAAATCAGTTCGTTTTCGCGCAGGAACACAATAACAGGGCAGAGCGCCATTCTCTGTCAAAATCAGGAGATTTTATGGATAGGAAATACAAACAACGCGGTTATCAGGATCAACAGGAGGAACGCCCGCGTACTGTGCCTCAGCAACGTAGCGACGTTCGCACTCCGAAGATGCCCGCTTTTCGTGAGGTTATGCGTTGCAATCTTTGTGGCACACAGATTAATGTCGAAGTCGGTGGCATCGCTTTAGATCAGCAATGTCCGAAATGCCAGTCCGATTTGCATTCGTGCAAAAATTGCATCAGCTTCGATCCGGGAGCGCGGTTTCAGTGTCGTAAACCGATTAGCCTTCGCATTCCGAAAAAGGACGCGCAAAATGATTGCACGCTCTTTGAGCCACGCAAAACCATTGAACGAGAAACCACCGCCGTTGCCGGAACCAATGGCACACGCGGCAATGACAAACGCTCTGAGTTCGATAAACTCTTCAAGTAGTCTCTTCAATCCGGCTCCAGATAATTGACATCCGACTGCAAGCAAATCAAGCGGCGTTTTCACCTTCCAGCGGCTTTTACTTTCACTGGTTTGGGTAAAAATCTCTGCACACCATACCGATAGAGGGCTGCGCCGATTAACCCACCAACGATGGGCGCAACAAGATAGAGCCACCATTCGTGACCACGCGGACCGGGAAAGGCGATGGAACCGAAGCCGACGAGATAACCGAACAGGCGCGGACCAAAATCTCTGACCGGGTTGACGGCATCCATAGTCAGCGACCCGCCAATGCCGACGATGCCCGCAACCACAAAACCGATGAATAACGGACCCATGCCGGCTTGCGGCATCCCGGTATTTTCCGGCTCGGTCAGGGCAAAGACCATGAGCAGCAGAAATGCTGTCAGCACGACTTCAATAAAGAAGGCTTGCGAGGTGCTGACCATTGCCCAAGCGGTTGCGTCTGTGCCGATACCGGGACTTGGATAGAAGCAGGAAAAGATGCTCATTAATTTCTGGCTTCCGGGAGCGCCGATTTCGAGGTTAAGTTTTGCGGCAGTCTGATGAATCAGGTTATGCCAGAAGTAGTAGAGACAAGCAGCGGCGGCAAAAGCTCCGGCAGTCTGGCTCAGAATGAACGGCAGGATATTGCGCTTGGGAAAGCCGCGAAATGCCGCCATGGCAATCGTCACCGCCGGATTGAAGTGTGCGCCGGAAACCGAACCGGCGACATAGATGCCAAAGGTCACGGCAAGTCCCCACATGGTCGCCACACCCCAGCCGTCCAGTTGACTCGCCAGCGTTGCCGCCGCGCCCGCGCCATCGCCAATCAGGATGACGATAAACGTGCCGATAAACTCAGCCGAACACTGTCCTGTAAGACTTGCCGGTTGGATATTCTCTTCGTTTTCCATTCGCTTTCCTTAAATGAAAAGAGCCGTCGGCTTTGTGGCGGCTCTCAATAAAATTCCGAAGCATTAGTCGTAGGATATATTTGTACAGTTGAATGCCCTTTGAACCACAGAGACACAGAGGTTGCACAGAGAACTGCTCAGAGAACCCTGCGGCGAAGCCCATCTTTCAACACGGGAACATTGAAGTTGATGAGAAGCCCAACCCGCCAACCGCCGAGCCGCAAATAAGTCATCAATTGGGCTTCGTGAACCGGGAGTAATCCTTCAACTGCTTTTACCTCTAAAACAACTTTGTTGGCAATCAGGAAATCAAGCCGATACCCTTGTTCTAATTTAAGTCCTTTGTACTCTAAAGGCATCGGCTTCTCTTTCTCAAAAGAGATTTGCCTAAGAGAAACCTCACGTTTCAAACATTCCCTGTAAGCAGATTCGAGCAATCCGGGTCCCAGCGAGCGATGCACTTCAATCGCCGCGCCAATAATTGCCTGGGTCAAGTCATTCGTTGCTGTGGGTATATCTCTATACAACCTCTATGTCTCCGTGTCACTTCTCTTTGGCAAAGCCAGTAGCACACTCTCCGATGGCGGTAAATCTCTGTGCAACCTCTGTGTCTTTGTGTCTCTGTGGTGAAATCTTTGCTTTGGATTCCGTAACCATCAAATTACTGAGAAGACTTATTTATCATCCAGCCATCCACGACAGTACGCGCCAGTAGCCGCGCCGCGTCCAGGCGGGCCACGCGGCATTCAGAATCGGCGTCGCCCTTGTGGCGTTCGACTCCTGCCAGCGATTCGACCAGCCAGCCAAATCCCACACCAAATCCGCGCCCTTCAAGCCGCTGTCGGTAAAGTTCTTCGCCGGACTCTTGCCATTATCGGCAAATGTGTTGTTGTGAATGAAGGTATCATCGGGCGTTGCGCCAACGTCAAAGTGTGTGCCTTTCGGGAAGATGATTTGCAAGCTGAACAGCCCGACGCCGAAGCTGTTATTGCCGCGAATCTCGTTGCCCGTGACTTCTGTATTATCCGCCGCCATCACGGAAATTCCCAATCCCGGCGGCACATTCGAGACAATGGCATTGGGGTTGCCGAAGTTTGGATGATTGTTTTCGATAATCCGATTGTTGCGAACGATGCAATCGCGCCCGACTTTCGAGACATTATTCGGCAACACAAAGACCAGAATGCCGCCGGTGTTGCTATGGGCATAGTTGTTTTCAACAATGGCATTGATGGAATTTTCAATCTCGATGCCCGCGACGTTTCCGTAAACCTCGCAATCCCGAACCACGATGTCACGCGACTGCCCGACATAAATAGCCGCATCGGCAATCTTCGTCGCCGTCACCTTCTCAATGGTCACGCCGGTGCAACTGACCGGATAGGTTCCATACAAGCCGGTGTCTTCGATATAGAGATTGCGGAAGGTGACATTATTGGCGTGTTGCGCCATCACGCCGTTAGCGATGTAGCGTTTCACGTCGAAGTTCTCCATCAGGAAGTTATTGCCTGTAGAGAGGATGGCGTCAGAGAGTTTCCTCTCGCCTTCCAGCACCGGACGCGAGGGCGCGTTTGCCTGCGGCGCGGTGGCGCTGATGCCGCGCAAGATGAGATTATCGGTATCGGTCTTGAGTTCTTCTTTATAGATACCCGGTTCGACCTCAATCACATCTCCCGGTATCGCTTTGTCCAATGCTGCCTGAATGGATTCGCCCGCTTTCACTCTCACGGTCTGCGGGGCGCGATTGGCAAGCTGCTCTTTCGGCATCCCGGTATTCGCCTTCGCTACGAGTTCACGAGCCGGATTCTTCAGGCGTGGCACAACCGGCAACCCCGATGGTACTTTTTCGGGAAACTCCGGCAGGTTCGATTCATCGGTCAACGCGAAGAGAAAGGCAACGAGGTCTTTCTCTTCCTCTTTGCTGATGGAGTAGGTGTGAATCTTGTCGTCGAGTTTCGGCTCTTTGAAACCAAGCCCTGCGCCGCCGCCGATGGCATAGAAATTCAGCGTTTCTTCAAGCGTTTTGAATCTGCCGTTGTGCATATACGGCGCATTCAAAGCCACATTACGCAGCGTCGGCACTTTGAAGGCAAACTTATTGCCTTCACCTTTGGTCACATCAAAGCGCCCGTAGTCCATGCCTTCCTGTCCTTCGGCATTGGGAACGCCGATAATCTTGAAGTCACGATTGGCAAAGGTCGGCAAGCCGTGACACTCGAAACAACGAGTGCGCCCGGAACGGAAGAGATTGAAGCCGTGTACCTGTGACGATGTAAGCGCGGCGCGGTCGCCTTTCACGTACTTGTCAAACGGCGTATTGTTCGCCGTCAAGGTGCGCTCAAAAGCGGCAACGGCTTTGACGACATTCTCGAAAGTCAACGCCGAGCCGTTCGTTCCTTTGAAGGCTTTATCGAAGCGTTCGACATATTCGGGAATCTGCTTTAACTCGGCTATCAGCTTTTCAGGGTCTTCCGCCATCTCATCGGCGCTGGTGATGGGTTTCTCTGCCTGCTCTTCGAGGTCTTTGGCGCGACCATCCCAGAATTGCACATGGTTATAAGTGGCATTCCACAGACTCGGAGCGCCGCGTCGAATGACTGCGCCGCCCGTGCGTTCGGCTCCTACGCCTTTGCCGCCTTTGCCCATCGCCAAGCCTCTGCCGTCGCCGAAGCCAAGGTCAGGATGATGACAAGTTGCACAGGAGATGTCATTCGCGCCGGAAAGGATCGGGTCGAAGAAGAGCGTCCGCCCCAGTTGTACGCGAGGGTCGTTTTTGGCGTCGGTGAACAGCGGATTGTCGTCGCGTAAGACCATCGCCGGGAAACTGCGATTGAGTCCCGCGCCGCTATCGCCGACGCCGGTCGTGCCTTCGGAACCGATGAAGTCAGGTTTCACCGGAATCATACCGATAGTCGCAAAAGTACTGATTGGTATCGTGATGATTAAGACGAGAAGTTTGAGTAACACGCCACGCTTCTTCTTTTTCAGACCTTCGGCGCTCACTTCATTCAGTCGTGGTGCAGCGCTAGCCATACATTCCTCCGTTGCTGATGCGAGATAGTTATTTTGAGAGTGGCTGCAATTATAGTGAGCAAGGGCGCGAAGTCAAAGCAAATCCTTGCAGGAACGATTGAAAAAGCGCCGGGAATCGGTTATAAGCAAAGGTTGTCCCAATGGGTCAAAGCTCGTGTGCGCTGTGCAAAATCAATCCGTCACAGATTGATGCCCCGATTCCGATAAACGACATGGAGTGCAATCGTTGAAATCTATGCGTAAAGTCTACCTCATCGCTTTTGCCCTCAGCTTTTGCGTTGTATCCTTCGCGCCCTTCAAAACCGCATCGGCGCGGAAAGCCTCACGTTATCATTCCGTCATCGTCAAACTGAAAGCCGATAATCCGGGCATCCAGTCTCTTTCTGCTTTGGTCAGACAGGATGAATTGCTGGCGTTGGCGCGACAGACAGGCGAAAACGTCGGAACATTGCGGCAAACGCCGGAAGGCGATGCCGTTGAGCCGCTTATCGCTTTTTCTGCAAATAGCGAAATGAATGCCGTGATTTCGCGCTACGGGTTTGAGCGAACCTTTGTGATGAACTTCGAGGAAGGCGCAGACCTTGAAGCCGCTATTGCCGATTTGCGAGCCAATGATGCCGTCGAGTATGTCGAACCGAATTATCCGGTAGAACCGGCTTCGGTGTTGCCGAATGATCCGGGTTTCCGCGAGCAATGGGCGCTCAGAAATTTGGGGCTGGCGGTTGGCGGCTATCCGGCGACTCTCGAATCGGACATTAAAGCTACGGAAGCGTGGGACATCACCACAGGCAACCAGAATGTATTGGTCGCGGTGACCGACACCGGGCTTGACATCACGCATCCCGACATTGCGCCGAATGTCTATACCAATGCGCGAGAGATTCCGAATAACAGCATTGACGATGACAATAACGGTTACGTTGACGATGTTCACGGCTTCAATGTTGCCGACAGAAATAATGACATCAGCGACGTAGCCGGACACGGCACGGAGATGTCCGGCATCATTGCGGCGAAAATGGACAACGGCATCGGCATCTCCGGCGTCAGTCAATCGCAGATCGTCCCGGTGCGCTTCTTCAAAAAGACCGGCGCGAATGCAGAAAATATCGAAGCGACGGTTGCCGGCGCTGCGCGGTCATTACTCTATGCCGTTGCCATCGGCGCAAAGATTATCAATGCCAGTTGGTCAGCTTCGTCGCCATCCGAAGACGATTTGCAAACCCTCAGAGATGCCGTATCGGCAACCAATGACGCGGGCGCATTGCTTGTCTGCATCGCCGGAAATTTTCCCAACAATCTCGATTTCGTCAAACTCTATCCGGCAAGTTTTCGCTTCCCGAATCAAATTGTTGTAGCGGCAACCGAGTTCAATGACGAACTCTGGCATCCGCCTTTCGATCCCGGCAACATTCGCACCGGCTTCGGTAAAAACTCGGTTGACTTGGGCGCTCCCGGTACGACCATCTTCACCACCGCAGCGCGTGGCGCTTGCCTCGATTGCGTCAATTCCAGCGACCCGACGCAATGGTACATCACCATTGACGGCACATCGGCAGCGGCGGCTTATGTGTCCGGCGCGGCGGCGCTGGTCAAATCGCACTTTCCGAATGCCGGAGTCATTGAATTGCGCCGTCGTCTTGTTGAGGGCGTAGAAAAGCGTTCCAGTCTTGCCAACGCGGTTATCTCCGGCGGTAGGTTAAGCGCACTTGGCGCACTGACCATTCAATTGAACATTGACCCGCCAGTGCTGACCAGATTGAAGATTAAAAGCGGCGGCAAATCGTTCATCTATGGCGACAAATTGCAAAATCAGGCAATTCTACTTGTCGGCAGCAAACAATATACGACAAAATTCAAAGGCGGAGATTTTTCGCGTCTGGTGGCGAACATTCCGCCAGAAGAATTTCCCTCTGGTGTAGCCGTGCCGGTGCGATTGCGAAACCCGGACGGCGGCGAAAGCAACACGCTGACCATCACGCGATAAGGTCTTGGTTCATAGTCTGTGGTAGTGAGCATCAGGATTGATTCGATAGCCTCTACGGACTACGGACTATGGACTACGGACTAACGATGCAGGACACTCTTTCCAGCGAGCGCAAGTTGAAGATGTACGAGGCGCGAGAGGCGATTCTCAAGCGCATCGGCTCGGAGACCTTTTCGGTTATTGACCTCGACCATTTCCTGCGGGCGACGGTAACGGAACTTGGCAAGATGATGCGTGCCGACCGTTGCGATGTCATGACGCTGATGCCGGATAACCGTCTGCGCGTCACTCACGAATACCTTGCTGACAACACCTTACCTTCTTCGCTTGGCATTGACGTTGACTTTGACCGCTTGCAGGAGAGCTTCGATTTTTATACCACCAAAGCCATTGAAGACACCGCTTCCGCCGAATTGCCGCACTCGCTACGCGCTATGTCCGAACGACTGCGAAGCCATTCGCTCTTACTTGTGCCAATCACCTTCAACCTCAAGCTGCTTGGCGCAATTGGGCTGCATCGCATAGAACAGTATCGCTGGAAGCCGGACGAAGTGCGGTTTGTCGAAAGCCTCGCCGAACAGATTGCCATTGGCTACCGCTACACGCAGATTTACAGCGAGAAGGAGAAAGAGGCTCGCATCAACAAAGCCCTCCTCGAAATTGCCAACGACATCAACACCGGCAATGAATTTTCGGAAATTACCGAGCGAATCCTTGATCGTGCTATTGACCTGCTCGGCATTGAAGCCGCTTGTCTGGCGATTCTCGACAGCAACGAAATTCACTTCACCAACCTGCGAACTTCAGCGAACAGCAATGCCGATATTTTGAAGCGTCCGGCTCTGCAATTTCCGATTCTGGATTTACTGCCGAAGAAGATTGAACACGGGCAGATGCTCAAGATTTTAAGCCCCGACCAACACGCTTATGCCAAGTCGTTTCTCAGCGAAATCTTTACGGCGGGAGCCTGCATCATTTCGCCTATCGTAGTCGGAGAAAAATTGTTTGGCGCGTTGATTCTGCTTTGGGAACAACCCAAAGATTATTTCACCCTTGACGATACGGCGCTCGCTTTGGGTATCGCTGACCAACTGGCAATCGCCCTCTCAAAGGCGCAACTCTCTGCCGAAGTTCTGCGTCTCCGGCAGGAGCTTGAGCATATGCAGAGCAGTCACCACAATTCGGGACTGGTGGGCAAAAGCGGCGGCATTATGCGTTGTATGGAAATGGCGGTTTATGTTGCCGACAGCTATACAACCGTTTTGATTCAAGGCGAATCGGGAACCGGCAAAGAATTGCTCGCTGACTTGATTCACTCGCGCTCATTACGCGCCGCTAAACCGTATGTAAAAATCAACTGCGGCGCGATTCCTGAAAGCCTGCTGGAAAGCGAACTCTTCGGTCACGAGAAGGGCGCGTTCACGGACGCCCGCGCCCGCCGCATCGGGAAATTTGAAGAAGCAAACGACGGCACACTTTTTCTTGATGAGATTGGCGAGATGTCGCTTGCCGCACAGGTGCGCTTGCTGCGCGTTTTGCAGAATGGTGAAATCGTCCGCGTCGGCAGCAATGAGGTAATTAAAACCGATGTGCGGGTGATTGCCGCGACCAACATTGATTTGGAAGAAGCGGTACGCGAAAATCGCTTTCGCCGGGATTTATTTTATCGCTTGAATGTTTACCCGATACGCCTGCCGGCGCTCAGAGAACGGCGTGAAGATATATCGCTACTGGCAATTCACTTTCTGGAAATCTATCGCAAACGCTCGAATAAGAGCATTACCGGCATTACGGACAAAGCCTTGTCGCGTCTGCGACGTTCTGACTGGCAGGGCAATGTGCGCGAACTCGAAAATGCTATTGAACGCGCTGTGATTATCGCGCAAGGCAATATGATAACCGTTGACGATTTGCCCGATACGGTGCGTGGCGCAGAAACCGAAGCCGACGCCCGCAAGACCGTCGAAATTGAAGTCGGTACGCCGATGGAAGAGGTGGAGAAGCGGTTGATACGCGAAACCCTGTCGCTCAATAACGGCGACCGTACAACGACCGCAGAGATGCTCGGCATGGCACGCAAAACGCTTTATCGAAAGTTGCAACAATACGATATAAGTTAGCCTTTCTCTTGCCGCTAATGGCGGCTGGAAAGACCGTAATCAACATCCCGATAACATACGAAAATCAAAGTTCAAAGGAGAGTTTATGAAAAGACTATTAACCGCAATTATTATGCTGGCAGCGATACTGACGACTTCTGCTGCCGTTTCGGCTCAAGGCAATGCCAGCCTCGCCGGAAACTGGGAGATGACTCTTGAATCGCCGCAAGGTACGCGCACCTTCCCGTTCACCCTGCAAGAAGAAGGCGGCAAACTGGTGCCGAGCAAACCATTCACAAGCGCCGAAGTGAAAGGCAAAGATATAAAGATGCAGATGACCGTGCAATTTCAGGGCAACGATCTGGAAATCACTTATACCGGCAAGATTGA
>Ga0187894_10006840_pt1 | contig 10994 bp, 9 predicted proteins | sample GBC1701081metaG_FD_136650 | JGI IMG/M metagenome (GOLD analysis project Ga0187894, IMG submission 136650) | White microbial mat communities from a lava cave in the Kipuka Kanohina Cave System on the Island of Hawaii, USA - GBC170108-1 metaG ...
GCCGCGTAAACGATATATCGTTTGCTATATCGAACGAGGTATCGCATGAACGACCCGGACTGCGGATGGCGTGAGTCGTGGACCTCCGCGATAGGCGGTGGCAGAGGCGGCCATCGGCACGGGCATGGATACGGCGGCTACGGATTCGGTGGCGGCGGTTTCGGCCGTGGTGGCGGCGGACGCGTCTTCGGACCCGGCGATCTGCGCCTGCTGCTGCTCGCTCTGGTGGCCGACCAACCCCGCTACGGCTACCAGCTCATCAAGGAGATCGAACAGCGCTTCGGCGGTACGTATGCGCCCAGTCCGGGCTCGGTGTATCCGACCCTCACGCTACTGGAAGAAATGGGTCAGATACGGGCGCGCGAGGCGGACGGCTCGAAGCGCCTGTATGAGATCACGGACGAGGGCCGCGCCTATCTCGAGGAGAACCGCGCCGCCGTGGATGGGGTGCTGCACCGCATGGAGGTCGCCGCACGATCGATGTCCGGCGGCATGGAGCCGTCGTCAGTCCATCAGGCCGTGCACACGCTCTACGCCGCCGTCAGGTTCCATCGCCGCGGCTGGGACGCGAAGGAGAGCGAGCGGGTCCGGCGGATCATCGAGCGCGCGGCGCAAGAGATCAGTGGAGGCTGAGCGATGAGCGCACCCGCCCTTGGTCGTCGTGTTGCGAAGCCGGCGGCAGCGGTCAAACCCAGCCGCGGCCAGCGTGCCGTGCTGGAGGTGCTGAAGCAGGCGAATGATCTGCCGGACGCCGTGGCCGTGTACGAGCGCGCCCGGCAGATCGATCCGAAACTCTGCCTCGCCTCGGTCTACCGCGCGCTCAAGACGCTGCTGGCATCGGATGTCGTGCGCCGCCACCAGTTCGCCGGCCGGCGCGCGGTGTGGGAACTGGCGCGCGCCGAGCGCCATGCGCACCTGATCGACGTGCGGTCAGGCGAGATCCTGGAACTTCCCGACACGGACCTGCTGCGCATACACCAGGCCGCCGCCGCAGCGCTGGGCTATCGACTGATCGACGCGAAAGTCGAACTCTACGCCGAACGATTGAAGTCGTAGTTTTTTTGGACCGCGCGCGTCCACGCGCGCACTCGCTCGGAGCGAAGCGTAGAGCGCACGTCAGCGCTGGCGCACTGATGCGGGCGTGGACGCCCGCGGTCCAAAAAATGTTACGGGCCGGTCTTCTCGACGTTCCAGAACAGCGTCGCACTCATCGGCGGCATCCAGCCCTTGGTCTTGTTGCTGTAGGCCAGCACGCCGTACCACTCGCCGAGCGGATAGTGCGTGCCCAGCACCACGGCGCGCGCCTGGATCTCGGCGGCGATCTGCTTGCGCTTCTCCAGATCGGTCTGGCGGGCAAAGTCGGCGCGCATGTCTTCCAGCGGCTTGTCGCACGGCCAGCCCGGGCTCGCCTTCTCGCACGACGCGTTGAGGTTCTGCGATATGACCGGATCGCTGGAGTCCAGCGCGCCCCAGCTGGTCGCGAAGGCGTTCCAGCCACCCTGCGCCGGCGGCTCGCGGCGATTGCTGCGGCTGACCAGGGTCTGCCAGTCCATCGACTGCATGTCGACCTTGAAGCCGACGCGCTCGAGCTGGGCCTTGGCGACGGGCGCCAGGTTCACGAGGAACGGCAGGTCGGTCGGCCGCAACAGCACCACAGGCGTGCCGTCGTAGCCGGCTTCCTTCAGGAGCGCCTGGGCCTTGGCGACGTTTCCTTCCATGCGTCCATCGGTGCCGGCCGTCGTGGCCAACGGCGTGCCGCAAATGAAGTAGGCCTTGCACAGTTGATAGAATTTCGGGTTGCCGACCTGGGCGTCGAGGAACGGCTTCTGGTCAAGCGCGTAGCCCACCGCTTCGCGGATCTTCGGGTTGTCGAACGGCGGGTGCAGCCAGTTGATCCGGAACGTGTACTGGCCGGGATAGGTGCCGCGCATCAGGACGATCGACTTGTCGCTTTCGAGCAGCGGCATCAGGTCGGGTGACAGCGCCTCGTTGCCGTCGATCTCGCCGGCCAGCATGGCGTTCACCGCGACCTGCGGGTCAGGCATGGCGATCCATTCGATGCGATCGACCTTGGCGACCTTGCCGCCCGCCAGGCCCGACGGCGGTTCGGCGCGCGGCTTGTAGTTCGGGTTCTTCACATAGACGACCTTGTCGCCCGGCTTCCACTCGTCGGCCTTGAAGATGAACGGCCCCGATCCGGTGGCATCGCGGATCTGCTGGGTGCCCGGCGTGTCGGCGATGCGCTTGGGCATCATGAAGGGCGCCGTGCTGCCCGGCTTCGCCAGCGACTCGATGACCAGGCCGTAAGGTCCCTTCAACGTCAGGCGGAACGTCTTGGCATCGACGGCGACGATCTCCTGGCTGTTCTGCACCAGGCGCTGCCCGATGCCGTCACGCTCCGCCCAGCGCTTGATCGATTGCACGCAGTCCTCGGCCAGGACCGGCTTGCCGTCGTGCCATTGCAGGCCATCACGCAGCGTGAACGTATAGACCAGACCGTCGGGACTGACCGTGTACTTATCAACCATCTGCGGCTGCGGCTTCAGGTTGGCGTCGAGCGCGAACAGCGTGTCGTAGACCAGATAGCCGTGCGTGCGCGCGATCTGTGCCGACACCCAGATCGGATCGATGACCTTGAGATCGGAATGCATGACCATCCGCAGCGTCGAGGGTGTCTGGCCCAACGCGGCCAGCGGCCATACCGCCGCCGCCATCGCCAAGCCACCGATCACGCGGCGGTACAAACGCTTCTGCATCATAAGACTCCCGTCGTCTGGCGTTTTGCTCCCACGCCACACATGACCCTCGTCAGAGCGCCGTAGCAAGTTCCATGCCCGCATGGCCTGCCATGCGCGCCGGTCATCCGCCCGATGAGCGAAGGCCGCGACGAAAGAAGTCGAGAACACGCTGTTCGTAAGCGGCCGGCGCAACCTGATGCAGATCCTGATGCGCAGCGCCCGGCACGATCCAGAGCGCCTTGGGTTCCCGTGCGGCGTGGAACAGGCGACGGGTCTCGTCAGGAGGGACGAAGGGATCCTTGTCGCCGCCCATCACCAGTACGGGCACAGCAACGGCACCGATGCGATCCATCGGCCGCAGGTCGCCGCGCGACACGCCGAAGCGCCAGGGCATTTGCGCATACAGCAGCCACGGCAGAACGCTCGCGATTACCGGCCCCATCGTCGCCGCGAGGCGACGGTGCGCCGTGTCGTCGATCGTACTGTAAACCTCTTCCACGACAAGCGCGTCGACGTCGGCGGGCGTGTCGCCCAGCAGCAGGGCGGCACCGCCCAGAGAGAAGCCGATCGCCCCGAGCTTCTGACGCGCAAAGCGACGGCGTGCCTCGGCGATGACCGCCCGCACATCGCGACTTTCGCGGCCACCGAAGGTGGTTGCCGAACCGTCGCTCAGGCCGTGGGCGCGCATGTCCACCACAACGACGCTGTAGCCGGCGCGATGCAGAAACCGCGCTCGCGGCAGCATCGACTCGCGAGACGCACCCGAGCCGTGCAAGAGGACGATCACGCCGCAGGCGCAGTCATTGGGTATGGCCCAGCCGCGGATGACGATCCCAGGCTCGGATTGGATAGCGACGTCCTCGAATGGCAACCCATCCGGCTTGGCACCCACTGGCCAACGAGGAACAGATACCGCCGCACCACCGGCCACGGCCATCGCGACGCACACAGCGATGATGGCAAGCACCACGCTGGCCACTGTCGTCCGGCGCATCACGCTCCTGCCCCTGGTCGCCGAGTCTGTCGTGACGGCCGGCTATTGCGCCGCCCGCGCCAGCGCCTGGGTGAGATCCGCGATCAGGTCATCCGGATGCTCGATGCCGATGCTGAGCCGAATGGTGCTGTCCAACACGCCACTGCGGTTGCGCACATCGAGCGGTACGCCGGAATGCGTCGTGGTCGCGGGGTGGCTGGCAAGCGATTCGGTACCGCCCAGGCTCACCGCCAACTTGAAGATGCGCAGCGCGTTCAAGAAGCGAAAAGCCTCGGCCTGACCGCCGACGATATCGATGCTGAAGGTCGAGCCCGCACCGGTGCACTGCGTATCGTAGACACGCCGGGCGGCGGTGCCAGGCGCAAGGCCGTTCAGCACGTGCACGGCCCGCACGCGCGGATGGGCGGCGAGGTATGCGGCCACCGCCTCGGCATTTTGCGTGGCGCGGATCATGCGCAACGACAAGGTCTCGAGCGATCGTCCCAGCATCCAGCAGGAATGCGGGTCGAGCTGCGTGCCGATGGCGCCGCGCAGCAGCCGCACCGGACGCAGCCTCTCAGCGCTGCCGATCGCGGCGCCGGCAATCAAATCGCTGTGCCCGCCGACATACTTGGTCAGCGAATAGAGCGAAATGTCGATGCCGTGCGCCAGCGGTTTCTGGAAGATCGGCCCCAGCAGCGTGTTGTCGCACACGATCACCGGCCGCTGGCCCTGCTTCGCCTCGATCCGGGCCGCTGTCTCACAGATCAGTGCGAAGTCGACCAGCGTATTGAGCGGATTGGATGGGGTTTCGATCACGATCACGCTGACGCGACCGCGCGCCATGGCACGATCGGCGGCGGCCGTGACTTCGGCTGAGTCGGTGCCTTCGGAGAACCCTTCGGCGGCGATGCCGAAGGATGCAAAGGTACGCGCCAGCAAGGTTTCGGTGCCGCCATAGAGGGGCTGGCTGTGCACGATGGCGTCGCCCGGCCGGGCGTAGGCAAGGATGGTCGTGGCGATCGCCGACATGCCCGAGGAGAAGACCAGCGCGCGCTCGCCGCCCTCGTAGATCGCCAAACGGTCTTCGACGATCTCGCTGTTGGGGTGGTTGAAGCGCGAATAGACCAGCCCCGCCGAGCCTCGGGTTGGGGGTTCCTTGCGGCCGGAGACATAGTCGAAGAAATCACGCCCTTCCTCGGCCGAACGGAAGACGAAAGTGGAGGTCAGGAACACGGGTGGCTTGACCGAGCCCTCCGACAATGTCGGGTCGTAGCCGTAGCCCAGCATCAGCGTTTCCGGGCTCAGGCGGTGGTTGCCGATTCGGTCGGTGTGGCTGCGGTCTTTGGCCATGGTCACATCCATCCGATGAGGGAGAGGGCTGCGATAGTAGAACCTGCGTGTGACATGATCGAGGCCGTTCGTGACGGCGCAGCCTCACGGCGACTGTTGGCCTTCCCCAACCTTGACCTGGGTATCGCGGCGCCATTGCTCGCGCATCGCCTCGCCGTCCTTGCGCCATTGCTCGCGCAATGCTTCGGCTTCCGCCCGCCAGATGTCATGCGTTGCCCGGGTTTCAGCAATCGTCGCCGCTGCCTGCGACGCAAGCACAGCAGCGACCGGCTCGGCGGCGGCAGGCGGGATCGCCGGCGCCCGGGGCGGTGCGTTTGCCGACAAGGTCGCCGACCTCGCCTTGAGATGGCGGACGATGTTCCGGCGCCGCTGCAACAGTGCCTGATCGTCCCGACGCGGCGCCGGGATTGTCACCATGATCGGCGGCAGATCCGGCTGCGGCTCCGGAAGCGGTGCAACCGTCCGGATGATGGGGGTCACCGGCGCATCGACCACGGTCGAGACCGGTTCCCTGAACCGCCGCTCGATCGCCCGGTCTTGTGCCGATGCGCGATGCTCCTGGGTCTTGACCCGCTCGGTCAGGAACTCACGCACGGCAACGCCGGCGGCGTACAGGAACGGCGGCAGCCGATCGCGACGCAGCACCAGCGCACCCACAGCACCGACCAGAAAGGATACGAACGCTGGCGGGCCCGCCGAGGCACCGATGACAGCCGATACGATGCCCAGCAGCACGTTGGCGATCATCAGCGAGACCGCAATGCTGCCACCTACCGCGCCGAGAAAGGCGCCAGGAGAAACGCGCCGACCTGTGGGCTCACCCTTCTTTTTCTTGCCGCGCTTGTTGGCCGGCCACCGCCACGCCACCAGGCGGCCGAACACCGCCACAAGACCAATGGCCCACAGGAACCCAACGAACACGTTTGCCAGCATCAAGGCCATGGTGGCTGCTCGCTGTTCGACCCGCGCCGGGCGCCTGCATCTGCGCAAGACGACGCCAGCAGATCATGTCGACCCGCTGGCGCCCATCCGCGATGCGTATCAGTCCTTGTCCGGTGCTTTCGGCGCCACCGTCCACTGGGTCGCTGCCGGTGGCGGCGCAGCGCTGAGTGCCGAGTCCTTGGTCGCCGTCGTCGCAGCCATCAATGACTGCACGGGATTGGCGCCGGCGGCGAAGCCGGCTTCTGCCAGCAGCTTATCGATCACCGGTGCGTTGGCACGGTAGGCCAGCAGCGTGTTGAGCAGCGAGTCGGCGTTGCCGCCGGTGCCGTTGACTCCGTTGCCCGCGGCGTGGCCCGGCAGGCCGCCGCCCATGTCGATGATGCGCACGTCGCCGATCTTCTCCAGCGGCTTGACCGCCTCGGCCAGCGCCAGCGGCAGGATGCGCAACCGTTCCTTAGTGACCTCGAGCTCGATGACGGCCGTCGACATGGCGTTGCGCGCTTCGTTGATCTTGCGCTGGCCCTCGGCCTCGACGTCGTAGGTCTTGGACTGCGCCTCGGCCTTGATCTTGGCGGCGTCGGCTTCGGCTTGCGCTTCGGTGCGGATCGCCGTGGCCTTGTCGTCGGCGGCCTGCTTCTCAGCCTGGGCCGCGATGGTCACCTTGGCGGCGTCCTGCTCGGCCACCTGGCGGGCGCTGATGACGGCGGTCTGCCGCTGACGTTCGGCGATGGCGACCTGCTTGGCCGTCTCGACGCTTTCCGTCGCCGAGGTGGCAAGCGCGCGGGCCTCTTCGGCCTTGGCACGGGCCTCGCTCTCGGCCCGGCTCTTGTCAGCCACCGCGATGGCGCGATCCTGGTCGGCGATCTCGACGTCACGCTTCTTGGCGATGGCCAACGTCTCGGCCGTGCGCTCACTCTCGATCTGGCGCTGACGAATGGCGAGGTCGGCTTCGATGCCCGCGGTCTCCTGCGCCTGCTTGGCGGTCGCGGTGCGCTGGGCGATCGCCTGCTCGGCGGCGATGCGCGCCTGCTCCTCGGCCTGGCGCGCCTCGGCTTCCTTCTGGGCCGCGGCGGCGCGCGTCTCGGCGGTCTTGTTGACGATGTCGCGCTGCTGCGAGAGCTCGGCTTCCTTCTTCTGCCGATCGATCTCGAGCGTGCGCTGGCGCGCCTCGAGATCCTGCTGCGCGATGGTCACCTCGGTATTGCGCACCGTGAGATTGCGCTCCTGGCGACGCGACTCGGTGATCTTGGTCAGCGCCGTCAAGCCCTCGGCGTCGAAGGCGTTGTTGGGGTTGAAGTACTTGGTGTCGGTCTGGTCGAGTTTGGTGAGCGAGGCGCTCTCCAGCTCCAGGCCGTTGAGCTCGAGGTCGCGCGCCACGGCGGTCTGCACCGACTGCACGAATACGGCCCGCTGTTCCTGCAGTTCGGCCAGCGCCATGGTGGCGGCGACGCTGCGCAGGGCGTCGACGAACTTCGCTTCGACCAGAGCCCGCAATTGTTCGGCGTCATTGGTGCGGTCGCCCAGCGTTTGGGCGGCAAGCGCAATGGACGAACCGTCGGGTTTGACGCGGACGTAGAATTCGACGCCGATATCGGCGCGCATGCGATCGCGCGTGATCATGGCGTCGGCGTTGTCGCGGCGCACCTCCAGGCGCAGGGTCTGCAGGTTGACCCAGGCGATGCTCTGGAACACCGGCAGCACGATCGAGCCGCCGTCGAGCACGACCTTCTGCCCGCCAAGGCCGGTGCGGACGTAGGAGCGGTCCTTCTCGGCGCGAATATAGAGCCGGGCGATCACCAGGCCGATGGCCAGCAACGCGACCAGGCCGATGATGGCCGGAACGGCCAGTTGCAACAGTTTCTCCATGTCCCACCCCTCCTGTGCCCGGCGCACGGTGCGCGCCGGCGTGAGTTCCTGCGATGACGCCCCACTACCCCGAGCGAAGGGTCGACACCTGGCGCCAGCCGTCACGGCTGCCGCCGACCCTCACCGCGCTTTACGCCTGATCCGCACCGATCCGCCTCAGCCAGTCAGCCGGTCTTCTGCTCGAGACCTTCCGTCAGCCTTGAGTCGGCGGTTGTGACCGCGAGCGTGCCGCCGGCCCGAACTTCGATCACCAGGACCGACGTTCCTGCCGGGATGACCTGTTCCGGATCGGCCGGCTCGACCCGCGGGAAGTGCGTATTGCCATGGCGATCGCGGATACGGGCGCGGGCGACAACACCGCGCTTCGCGGGCCCGACCGTGACCTCGCCCACCAGGCCAATGAAATCGGTGCCGCTGGTGGCATAGCTCTCGTCGCGCGGCACGACATAGGCCACCAGACGCGTGAGGTGGCGCGTGCACACGAACGCCGGCACGATCACGATGAGCACGGCCAGCCAGCCGGGGATGTAGAAGTTGGCGATGCTGATCACGGTCTGCAGGACCATGCCCAGACCGGCGAAGGCCGCCAGCAGCGCGATGATCAGGACCAGCAGCGGCACGCGACCGGCGTTCAACCAGTCGAGTGCCGTCCCGAACACGCCTTGCTGCTGGCTATCGGGCTTGGCGACCTGCGCGCCATGATCGACCGCGTGGTCCAGAGCTGTCCCGCCATGAACCTCGATGTGTCCGTGATCAAGATGGACACCGTCGTGTCCGACCGCATGGTCAAGCAGCGCCGACAACGGTTTGCCGGCCAGCAAGGTCACCAGCTCGATCAGCAGCAGGCCAAGCAGGACCAGTGCCGCGATCGAGAACGGTGCGACGTCCGGGTGGGTGAAGAAGTCCAGCATCGACGCACCCAGGATGACATCAGCCCTGTCCCGCTTTCAAGCGCGCCAGCCGCTCGGCCACGGCGTGCTTGCGGGCCAGCTCATTGAGATCATCCAGCGCCTTCTGGTCGCCGGCCGGCGTGCCGGCGGGAACGCCGGTCAAACGCTCGATCGCGGCCTGCGCCCGCTCGACCTTGCCGGTCGCCTTGGAGACCCGCGTGTCGCCCTCGGGCGCACCCGGCCCCCCGACCGACGTCTGGCGCGTGCGCTTGAGATCGGCCAGCCGCGTCTCGGCCTCACGCCGGCTGGCGCGCACGGCGTCCAGCGTCTGGTTGAGCTGGCCGATCTTCTCGTCAGCGTCGACGGCGAGGCGGGCGAGAACGCCCAGCTGCGCCTCGATATCGAGCTGGCGGTCGATGCCGGCCTCGGCGAGATCGTCGCGGCCCTTGCCGACGGCGAGCTTGACGTTCTCGTCGAGCTCGCCGCGCTCGCGCTCCAGTTCCTTGCGGCGCAGGTCGAGCCGCGCCTTCTCAGCCATCGCCTTGCCCATCTCGCCACGCACCTCGTCGGCAGCGCCGTCGATCTCACGGATCGCCTGCTCCATGACGGCTTCAGGATTGACGTCCTCGGCGGCGCTGATCGCGGCGTGGGTCATGCCGGCGATGACGCGGCCGATACGGGTCACAACAGTCTCGGTAGCCATGGTCCGTTCCTCCTGCCCCAAGCGGGCGATGTCGCGATCCGACTCGATCCTCAACTCCCAACCACTGGGCTGGCGCACCAGACGCGCTGGCGCGCCGCCGGGCCAGACCGGCCCGTAACCTGCGACGGCGAAGGGCACGCCAACCCGCCCGTCGAGCGTCGCAATCGACACAGTCGCAATGCCGCGAACCGAATAGAGCCGCTCGTCGAGCGGGACCCCTTCGACCACCAACCCGCGGCGGCGCGCGGCCCAATCACGCAGCGCCAAGGTCGTGAGCTGCGCCGGCAAACCGCTTTGCTGTCGCGCTCGCTCATAGAAATTCCGGTGCAGGACGACGTGGTCGGCCGAGTGGTCGGGCGGGATGGTGGCATCCAACCACTGCGCCAGTGCCCCGTAGGCATCGACGAGCTGCCCCAGCGCCGCGATGGCCACCGCGTCGGGCTCCAGTCGGAGGCGGATGAAACCGCCCGGTGCTGTCTTGCGTCGTCTGACCACATGAAAATCATAAAGTAAGGCTTTTATACTTTTCAAGTGCTATGTCAACAAATTTTGCGGCGATTGCTCACTTTTATATGATTCCCCCAAGCTTGTCGAACAGCCCAAATCGAATCGGGTTGGCGGCGTCGCCGGGCTGGCGCCATATAGCGGCCATGCCCGACACCCACGTTGCACGCCTTTCCATGCCCTGGCTGCAACGGCGGCCGCCCATCGACGGCGGCAAGCCGTTCAAGGTCGTGTCCGACTACCAGCCGGCCGGCGACCAGCCCGAGGCCATCCGCCAGCTCATCGCCGGCGTCCAGCAGGGCGAGTCCGACCAGGTGCTGCTGGGCGTCACCGGCTCGGGCAAGACGTTCACCATGGCCAACGTGATCGCGTCGGTGAACAGGCCGACCCTGATCATGGCGCCCAACAAGACCCTGGCGGCGCAGCTCTACGGCGAGATGAAGGGCTTCTTCCCGGAGAACGCCGTCGAGTACTTCGTCTCGTACTACGACTACTACCAGCCCGAGGCGTACGTGCCGCGCAGCGACACGTATATCGAGAAGGATTCGTCGATCAACGAGCAGATCGACCGGCTGCGCCATGCCGCCACGCGCGCGCTGATGGAGCGCAACGACGTGGTGATCGTGGCCTCGGTATCGTGCATCTACGGCATCGGTCCGCTGGAAAACTACCAGGCGATGACCTTCCGGCTCAGCGTCGGCGACAAGGTCGACCGCGCCGAGCTGCTGCGCCGTCTGGTCGAGATCCAGTACAAGCGCAACGATCAGGCGTTCAGCCGCGGCACGTTCCGCGCCCGCGGCGACACGATCGAGATCTTCCCGGCGCACTACGAGGACCGCGCCTGGCGCATCTCGCTGTTCGACGACGAGATCGATGCCATCGCCGAGTTCGATCCGCTGACCGGCGAGAAGACCACCGGCCTGCAGGACATCGTGGTCTACGCCAACAGCCACTACGTCACGCCCAAGCCGACCATGACCGGCGCCATCCAGAAGATCCGCGACGACCTGAAGAAGCGGCTGGAC
>Ga0187894_10006841_pt1 | contig 10993 bp, 16 predicted proteins | sample GBC1701081metaG_FD_136650 | JGI IMG/M metagenome (GOLD analysis project Ga0187894, IMG submission 136650) | White microbial mat communities from a lava cave in the Kipuka Kanohina Cave System on the Island of Hawaii, USA - GBC170108-1 metaG ...
CCGTCGATTACGTATTCGACTGCGGCGGCGATGTGCTCTTCGGTCCACAGATATTTCGTACTTCCGTGACGACTCCAAGCCTTAGCATCCGGAGCGAGCAATCCGGCTTTTCTCAGAGCTCTCGTCGCGTACGCCTTAAGCGTGTTCATAATCCGCTCCGGAGTATCGCAATTGCCGACCGTGACGTGAACGTGATTTGTTCTCACGCTCAGAGCGAACAATGCGCAACTTCGAACACGACAAACTTCTCGAATCGCATTCTCACTATCTGTCGCTCGCGAGGACCAAGCAAGAACACCTCACTCTTCATTTGTCCGGCCTTTCGACTCTCCTTCTCTTCGTCCGGTTGAATCTTCGGCGCGGCGTAACGATTGTGCCACCGTCGGTCCATCGAACCTCGTTCGTCACCGTGCAGCCAGGTTCCGTAACAGCGAAATGTTATCAAATAGCCTCGTGCGACGGAGCGATCTTGAAATTCAATGTGGTCGCGTTTTGGCATTTTAGCTTGACTATGATCTACATTGAGCCCTTACTTACGTGCGGGCTACTGACACTACTTCACTATCGTTATCTCCCGCGTCGTCGAGTTGTATCCGCCGTTGTTGACCAAAGTCCCTTCGTGATCCGTCAGCTCGATCGTGATCTTATATTTGCCGGCCGGCCAGCCCGTAAGCCAGATCGGTTGCCATTTATCGATAAACGCTGACTTAAATCCGTCAACCGAATATCGGATTCGATAGCTTCCACCGTCGCCTTTGAGCTTAGCGTTCGTCAACCAAAAATCGATCATGATCGCGTCTGCATCGGCGCCTTTGTAATCGCCTTTCGGACGCGAATAAGTGAGTAATGGTTTTGTCGGATCAACGGCGCCGGCTGTTGAATTTTGCATATCTTTGCCTTCGGGCGTCGGAGCGGCGTTGGCGTTTGCCATCGTGTTGCCGCTGCTCGTCGTCGTCGGTTTGGTCACATCGGCGCCGCCGTTCTTTACGGTGAACTTCACCATCTGAAACGCGCCGTCATTTTTGTAAGCTTCATGCCACGGCCGCGACGGGAAAACCCGCAGCGTGTGCTCGCCGTCCGCGACATTGCGCAGCTCGAACGCGCTATCGATGTTGTAATACGCCTCATATGGCTGGTTGTCGAGGATGACGTGAACGTGATTGCCGGTCTTAGACGTCTCATCCATGTGCGGCTTGTAGCCTTTCAGATCGCCTGATAGCTCGATCTTGACCGTCACCGTCGAACTTGTAATCGTCACATCTGCTTTCGGCTCGACGATCTTCAATGTCGGCGCGGCTTCATCTTGTTCACCACGCGCCGCCATCAAGTCTTTTATTTTCTGCGGCCGCTCGACGACGGTGAGAGTTTGGTTTTGATGCGACACGATGTTCGAATTCGATTGGTTCGCATTCGGTCCGCCGCAACCAAAGAGAAATGACGCGAATAGTAAAAACGTAATACAAAAAACTGATTTCATTACAAATTCCTTTAAGAAAAAACTAAAACCATCTCACGCAAAGCCGCAAAGAACGCAAAGAAAGGAGCGCTCAAGCAACCAACGCATCTTTGCGTTCTTTGCGTCTTTGCGTGAAATCTTCCTGTAGCGCGTAATCAAAAACTTCGCGGAAGTTCGCTTCGATCCGATCCTCGACTTCGGCCATATCGAGCTCGCGTCCGAGCAATTTATCCATCGACGTCACCGGCTCGCCTTCGCAAGCGATGATCCAGTTGTAGTAACTCAGATCGGTATTCACATTGAGCGCGAAGCCGTGCGTCGTCACCCAGCGTTTTATGTGAACGCCGATCGCCGCGACTTTGCCATCGGCGGTGTGAACGCCGGTTAGCCCTTCGATACGAAAAGCGTCGATGCCAAAATCCGACATCGTGCGAATTAACACTTCCTCAAGATCGCGAACGTACTTGTGAACGTCCTCGCGGTCGGGCGACAAACTTATGATCGGATAACCGACGATCTGTCCCAGCCCGTGGTAAGTCACGCGACCGCCGCGGTTAATTTCATGAACTTCAACGCCGCGTTTACGAAGCAGTTCCGCCGTCGCGAGCACGCCGTCGCCTTTCGAGCGTCGCCCGAGCGTGTAAACGTGTGGATGTTCGAGCAGCAGCAGATAATCGCTTGCGCGCGTCGCTATCACTTCGCTTTCGAGCGCCTTTTGCAGCCTCGACGCCTCTTCATAGCCAACGCGCCCGAGCCGCAAAACCTCTAAACACCGCCGTCGCATACGAATATGATAAGATTTTTACGAGTATTTGAACAGGAAGGCAACCTTATGAAGCGTCTGAATATTGTCATTCTAGCCTTATTTTTGCTTGCTTTTGTGACCGTTACCACTAACGCACAGAAGAAAAGCACAAGAAAAACGACGACGAAAAAGACGACGGCAACGAAGATCATTCCGCCGCTTGCCGTGCGAACCGCGCGTGAGAAGGTCGATATTCAGCTGGCTAATGTAAATCAGTTTGTTGACCTTCTCGGCCCGATCGCACAGGGCATCGAGGACATCGAAACTGCGGCAAAAACGAAACCGCTGCCAAAAACGACGGCCGACAAAAACGCTGCGAACAAACAAAATGTCATCGCCGCGATTCGCAACCTCAAAACTGCTCTTTCAACTCTCGAATCTGAGTTTCGAACAAAACTTGAGCTGAAAAAATATCTGATAAATATTCAAGGCATCACCGATCTCGCCGCCGATTCGGAAGACTCGGCCATCGCCGGCAAATTCGTCGCGGCAAAAGAACCGCTGCGAGAAGTCTCAAAAAAGTTGACCGACACTCTCGCGGCAATGCCACGATAATTTTTTAAGGTTTTACTAATGTGGTTGTTGTGGGTTTTGCGGGATCGCAAACTTCGATACTTTTTTCAGCAATAACCGCTTTGGCTTCTACTTTCGGCAGCCCTAACTTTTCACGAATAAATTTTTCACCCTCGCTTTCGATCATCTCGCCGTTGATAACGTGAGTTTTTTTGACGAGTGTGTCGCCTTTTTTCTCAAATGCGGCAGGAGTGAGAAATATGTACCACGGTGAACCCCATTTGCGGTTGTCGCCCGTCGAACGTCGATAATCGTGATGCTTTGTGCTCTCGCGATCGTTGCGGCTCTCGGATTCGTAAACTACAGGGAACGGAATCTTAAGACTATCGATGTTTGCTTTCATCGATGAGAGCGGATCGTATTCGCCGACGCCGACGATTTCGAGGCCCTTGTCCTTATATTTGTCATACAGGCGAGGCAAAAATCGAGCGTCCCAACGCCAATTGCCGCACCAAGGTGCAAAATAAACTACGATCACGAGCTTTTTGCCATTAGCTAAATCGCTTAGCGTGACATCTTGCCCTGTGCGAACGCTTTTGTATGTCCAATTTTTGTAAGCAATCTCTTTCTCGACGATCGGCGCCTGTTCGTTTTGACCGAACGTAAAGTTAAGGCCAAAAAGGATAAACAGAACCGCTAAAACAAACTTCATCAAATGATTTCCTCAGCTTCGAGATTATCTATTCAGACGCAGGATGACAAGCAAGAAGATGCCAGACAAACTCGCCGCACGCAGTTAATTTCCGTCGCCGTCTGTGCTAATCTTTCGGTTAGATTATGAGTCAGCCGACAGTTTCAGATATCTTTCGCCGTGCGCTCGAGATGAGGTCGGTGAATCCGAGCGCAAGTTACGTCGATGTCAAAAAGCAGATCGTCAGTGAATTTAGCGGTGGTTTGTTTCCCTCGACCGACACGCTGACGATTCCCGAATACGACAACATCGCGCCGGAAGAAGATTGGACCGCCGGTCTGCCAATAGTGCTTCGCGGCATTCAGACAGAAGATTGGAACGACGTCGCACAAGGCATCATCATCAGCCTCGAACAGGTCGAAAATTATCCGAAACAATCCGGTCGCGAAGACGACCCTTCGAAAGATTGGCGAACGCGCGGAGCGCGTATCGCCGCCGAAGAAGAAAAAGTTCTCACCGAATGGATGCCCGCCGATCTGATGGCGATGGCAAAGCGTAACGTCGTTAAATAATCTCAACCACCAGTCCATCGACCGCTTCGATCACTTCGCACATCGGCGAATGATTTGCGACTTCCTTATTAAAATTCACATCATCCCATTCGGGATAAAAGTGCGTCAGCATAGCGCGTTTTGGCTTTGCTTTGTTTATTAAAAATATTGCTTCGGCGAGTTCGAGATGTTTTTCGACGGGTTTGTTTTTAAGGAACGTGCATTCGAGAATCAGCAGATCGACGTTGCGTCCGAATGCCGAGATTCGCTTGTCAAAACCTGTATCGGCAGAATAGACGAGCGTCGTATCACCGTTGCGAATGTGAATCGCGTGGCTCTCGTCAGTGTGCAGAGTCTTCATTACAACTGCCTCGACGTCCGGTAGAATCTCAAACTCCTCAAGCTCGATGACCTCAACGATCTCGACGGGAAACACCTGTTCGAGCAGTCGATAATTGTTTACGTTGTTTAGTCGGTCTATGAGATCGCGCAAACCTCGCGGGCCGAAGATTCGCAGCGGTTTAGTCCGTGATTTCATTTGCGGCGCGTGCTTGACGCCGGCGAGCAGCGGCCCGAGTCCGCCGCAATGATCCATGTGAAAGTGCGAGACCCAGATCGCGTCGAGATTTGGCCAATCAACTCCGCACGCAGCCATGCGTGACGGCGCTGTTGCCGAACAGTCGAGCAGCAAATTACCGCGAGCTGTTTCGAGCCAATATGCCGAACTAGTGCGGAACGGATGCGGCACGGTCGAGCCTGAACCAAGAACAACTAAACGCATAGTTGAATGGTAGCAAAAAGGACAAATTAACCCGGATTACGCGATAGGAGTTTTTATCCTATTTTTCTTCCTTTGCGTCCTTTGCGGCTTTGCGTGAAAAAAATTCTTTTATCTCACGCAAAGAACGCAAAGAACGCAAAGAAATCACAAAGAAGAAAGAAGAAAGAAGAAAGAAGAAAGAAGAAAGAAGAAGAAAAATCATTACTCTTTCTAATGTCAACTTCGTTCATCCCTTCTATCCTGTCCATCCTGTTAAAAATTTCGTTATCATAGATTCGATATGAGCGAAGTCGATATCCTCGCAATTTTTGCACACCCCGACGATCTCGAATTATCCGTCGGCGGTACGATGTTAAAGATGAAGCATCTCGGCTACCGAACCGGCGCTCTCGATGTGACTCGCGGCGAGATGGGCACGCGTGGCACTGTCGAAGTTCGTGCGAAAGAAGCCGAAGAGGCCGCAAAGATCTTAAAGCTCGACGCGCGCGAAAACCTCGGTCTCGCCGACGGCCACGTATTTGTCAATGATGCGTCACGCGCACAGCTTGTTCGCGCTCTGCGTCGTTTAAAACCAAAAGTCATCCTCACGCATCAGATCGGCGACTCGCATCCCGACCATGACCACATCGCGCAGCTTGTGCGAGAATGCACGCGGCTCGCCGCTATGCGCAATTACGACGCCGAAACCGGCAACGAAAAAATTGCGCCGCCGATCGTTGCACATAATGTTTTTTCGCGCAATGTCGTGCCGTCGTTTATCGTAAATATATCCGACTTTCTCGATCAAAAAATGAAAGCTATTGGCGCTCATAGATCACAATTCTACGACGCGGCTTCAACTGAGCCTGAGACGATGTTGACCGGCAAAGATTATCTCGCGCAGATCGAGAGCCGTTCGCGTTACTTCGGTTCGCTGATCGGTGTCGCGGCCGGCGAGCCGTTTTATGTGCGCGAAGCTCTAAATATCGCCGATCCGATCTCGCTACTCACACAGCCGATGAACCAATATTCATGACCGCCACGCCCGAAGAAATCGAACTCGACAAAAAGCTGCGCGTGCTCGATCGTCTTAAAGATCGGCTTGCGACGAGCGAAGAAGAAATGACCGATCTTCGCGCCGAGCTCGAGCAATTCGAGGCGCGTTACACGATGGATGTCGCGCGGCTTTACGCCGAGCACGACGAGATCGAGGCGCAGATCGCCGAAGAGGAATTTAAGCTCGTCCCCGACGACGAAGAGATAAAAAAGAAAGCAGAGGAGCTGCGTCGCCGTGCTGAGGAATCGGCTGCTCGCGCCGACGAGGCCGAAAATCGCGATCTCGATTGGAAGCCGACTGCCGAGGCGAAAAAGGCCTATCACACACTAGCGCGCATCATTCACCCCGATCTCGCACTCGATGCGGCGGAGAAAGAAAAACGTCACGGCTTGATGGCCGAACTTAACAGGGCGTATTCGTCCGGCGATCAGCAAAAGCTAAACAAGCTTGTCGAAGATTTTCGCTCGCATCCCGATCTGGTCAAAGGTGACAGCGTCGGTGACGAACTTGTGCGTTCGATAAGACAGATCTTTCAGGTGAAAAAACGATTGGCCGAACTTAAAAACGAGCGGCTCGAAGCTGAATCGTCTGAGCTTTTTGAGCTGCGGCAAAAGGTCGAGACCGAGATGGCCGAGGGCCGCGATATGCTAGCACAGATGGCTGCGCGCACGAGGGTTCACATTAAAAAGAGTGAACGCCGCCTGGCCAATCTTCGCGAGGTAAACAAAGCTGCCGAAGATCACGTAAAAGAGACGTTTGGGATGGATATTTCTGACTTTCGGCCGTCTGACGGCAAGCGATGAGCGAAAGTTTGCCTTGACAGTGACCGCCAATTGTGTGAAAGTTCTAGCAAGTCGGCAGTTTTTGACAGTTTAAGTTTCGCGGAAACGCGCACGCCCGTGTGCGTCCGCGGATAAGAGGGCGGCGGTGTGGGAGACGTCGCCCTCGCTTAATTTTAAATTTCATTGCCCGCCGCAAACCCCGACGCCCACGCCCATTGAAAATTATAACCGCCGAGCCAGCCGGTGACATCGACGACCTCGCCGATGAAATAAAGCCCCGAAACTTTTTTTGATTCAAACGTTTTTGAAGACAATTCGTTGGTTGAAATGCCGCCGAGCGTGACCTCGGCGCGGTCGTAGCCTTCAGTTTCAATAAATTTAACTTGCCACGATTTCATCATCGACGTGATTTGATCGATCTCACGATTTGAGAGTTGGTCGAGTGGTTTATTTTGAAAATTCGTTGTAACAAAAGCTTCGGCGAATCGGCTCGGCAGCACATCGCTCAAAAAGTTTACGAGTGTTTTGTGACTCGATCTGTTTGCGGCCAAAGTCGCGGCAAAATCATTTTGCGGAACTAAATCGAGTTGAATTTGCTCGTCCTTTTCCCAATAGTTTGAAATTTGCAAAACTGCCGGCCCGGACATTCCGCGATGTGTGAATAAAATGTTTTCGCGAAAACTATTTTTATTCGCAGACACAACCGCGTCGATTGAAACACCGGCGAGCTTACTGTAATTTTTCCCATTGAGAACAAGGCCGACAAGCGAAGGCCGCGTTGCGACAATTTTCAACCCGAACTGACGGGCGATCTTGTAACCGAGATCGCTCGCGCCGACTTTGCGAAACGACAAGCCGCCACAAGCGATGACGAGTTTATCGGTTGTAAAAGTTCCCTGATTTGTTTCGACAGTAAAGGCGGAATTGCGAACGACATTATTCACCACACAATTGGTTTTGATGTCGACATTTGCGGCGCGGCATTCCGCAAGCAGCATTTCGACTATCGCTCGGGAACTGTCGCGACAAAAAAGTTGTCCGAGCGTCTTTTCATAAAATTGAATTTTATGTTTCTTAACTAACGCGATGAATTCTTGTGACGTGAATCCGGCGAGAGCAGATTTACAGAAGTGTGGATTTTGCGAAACGAAATTCTCGGCCGTGACATTCAGGTTTGTAAAGTTACACCGACCGCCGCCTGAGATGATAATTTTGCGACCGACTTCGGCGTTGTGTTCTATCACCAACACGCGGCGTCCACGCTTACCGGCCGTGATCGCACAAAAAAGACCTGCCGCGCCGCCGCCAATAATAATGGCGTCAAATTTCACTGACTAAAATAACTTTCTTTCAGGATTTTTTCGTGATGAGCGACGTGACCGGCCATCATGTAAACCAGCGCCCGAACCGAAACCGTATAACCGCTCGCGGTACCGAGACGCCTTGTGGCCTCGTCGGACAAGTTGCGAACGAGCAATAGGTTTGATCGCCGCTGGAGATCGAATTCGTCGAGCAGATCTGTAAACGGCCGGTTGTTCGCGTTCGAATTTTCGATGTAATTGTCCTGCTCAAATCCCTCGATCGGCGTTTTGTCGCCACGCGAAATGCGCAGCAGACGATATGCAAAATGCCGCTCGCCGTCGATCAGGTGACTAAGAACTTCCTTGAGCGTCCACTTGCCCGCTGCGTAAGCATACGTTCCCTTTTCTTCGGGCAGCGATGCGAACATTGAGCGTAAATTCGATGACTGAGATTCCAGCATCGGCATCACATCGCCATCGACGAGCGAAATGTATTTGCCGTAATATTCGGCGTGTTCATCTGGTTGAGGTTTGTTCATACGTTTTTAAGTTATATTATCAGACTATGCGAAAAGTTATGATCAAATTACCGATCTTGGTTTTATTGCTGCTTTCGACGCTTTATTCGGTCGCGGCGCAAGGCGGCAAAGCCGAGCCGAATCGCATTAGATTCGCCGCCGGAGAATCGAGCGCGACGTTGTCGGGCACGTTGTCTAATAACCAGGAGATGGAATATGTTTTTGGCGCACGCGCTGGGCAGACGGTCACGCTAAAAGTTGCGTCGAAACCGAAAGGTAACTTTTTCGATTTCGATCTTGCGGGCGACGGCTTCGATGTCGAGACTGAGTTTGATTACTATTCCGACTATAGTTTTGCGGCAACGCAGACGGGCGACTATCTCGTAACGGTGCGCAAACGACCGACGGCCGACGTGACGCGAGCAAAATTTTATCTCACGCTGACGATTAAATAAATAGGAGTTAGATATGAAAAGGATTTCGTTTTTATTGGGAATAGTTTTATTTACGTTTGTGGTGCTGTCGCAAACAGGCGCCGAGATCGTCGTGCCGACCTTTGCCGAGCGCTTCGCCGCGAGCAGTTACAAAACCGGTGCGTCGGGAGAATACACATTTGATCGCGCGCATTCGGCGATTGGATTTAAGGTCAAGCACAACGGCTTGATCGAGATACCGGGCTTTTTCCGCGACTTCACCGGCTCGGTAAATTACGACGCGAAAGATATGACCAAATCGACCGTCGAGTTCACCGCTAAAGCGACGAGCATCGACACCGGCAACGGCGGCCGCGACACCCACCTTCGTTCAGCCGATTTTTTTGAAGTGACAAAGTTCGCCGACATCACTTTTAAGAGCACAAAGATCGCGAAGAAAGGCAAATCGTGGCTCGTCACCGGCGACTTTACGATGAAGGGCGTGACAAAATCGATCACGTTCCCGTTCAACATCGTCGGCTGGATGCCCGCAACCGAACGCTCGGGCGCGCGTATGGGCATCATGGCTTCGACATCTCTCAACCGCCGCGATTACGGCATCACCTACGGCAATAATCTGCCGAGCGGAATTCCCGTGATCGCCGACGAAGTAAACATCGACTTCGCCATCGAAGCTCCGATGCGCCTAAACACGCCGCAATAGGCAAAGGCGAAAGTAAAAAGGCAAAAGTAAAAAGGCAAAAGGCAAAAAAATCCGCACCACTCGGCGCCGGATTTTGCCTTTTACCTTTTACCTTTTACCTTTTACCTTTTGTCTTTTACCTTTTACCTTTTACCTTTTACCTTTTACCTTTTGCCTTTTGCCTTTTACCTTTTGCCTTTTGCCTTTTACCTTTTACCTTTTACCTTTTACCTTTTGCCTTTCTTCGCGGCTTCCGCGAAAGAGATGTCGTAGATCGCGTAATCCTGCCAGCCGTTGTAGTCGAAATGCCACCATTCGTTCGCGTTGACCGTGAAACCGTGAGCTTGCATTAGCTGTATGAGCTTATCGCGATGCTCGCGTTCGTCGTCTTGCCGTTCTTATCGCGCTTGGCACCAAGCACAGTGACGGAAAGAGTTCGCGAGATGGCTTTCTCCCGATTTCTCCGTTCCCGCCAGTCAGCGTCCGACTCGTATTCTCCTTCCACCTCCTTTAGCGCGACCGCTCCATAAGTCTGCCGCATTTGATTCTGCATACCGGCTCCGGGCACCGGAAGCACAAAGCTAATGGCTTGATGTCCTTTGTGTCTGACCGTGATCAAATACTGGCCCGGCAGCAGATAAAGCGTGACACGTCCCGCCGCATCAGAGAGCACATTGATCGAGGGTATGTTTGAGCTGCGGCTCGATGCCTGAACCTGAGCGCCACCCAGCGCACGAGAGTCAACCGCGTTATTTATCGTAAATGTCACAATGTAATCGCGAAACTGCGCGCTCACGTGCAAACCACTTATACCGAGCAGGCATATTGCGATAGCAATTGTTGAAATGACTCTTATCATATCGGACCTCCGTCTCGTCACCCCGCCTCACATCTTGAGGGAGTACCGAAAGTCACGCCAAAAATCATCGGCCAATCGAATAAAAGGGGGGTTGTTTGCGGGTAAATTTATAACCTTCTATTGAGAAAGTCAATTCCTGCGAGACCAGAGGTTGTTAGCACGTGTTTGGCCGTCGTTTGAGCAAGGCATCGTCAGAGCGAGTGCCACATGCGGCAGTATCTCGAATTTATTGCCGATCAGCGGCTGGCGATGCTCGGCATTCCAAAGGTTTACAAGGCAAAGAATCCGTTTGCGTTCATGGACTTGCAGGACGTGCAGGAATTAGCGAACTTCTTCGAACGGCGCGTCTCGGCCTATCAGGTCGCGGTCGCGGGCGAAGTGAGCTTTTCTGAGGCGTTCTAATGATTGAGTTGACGTGGGGCGAAACCGCCACCAAAACCGTTTGAGTTCACCAAAAATGTTTGATAAGAAAGTCGCTGTTTCGCCCTCACGTCCATTGAATTGTTAGCCCGCCCGTTATGGGAAAGTAGCAATTTTCATAACAAAGCATTCAATCTGCAACACTCCACTCTAAATACGGTTTC
>Ga0187894_10006842_pt1 | contig 10992 bp, 15 predicted proteins | sample GBC1701081metaG_FD_136650 | JGI IMG/M metagenome (GOLD analysis project Ga0187894, IMG submission 136650) | White microbial mat communities from a lava cave in the Kipuka Kanohina Cave System on the Island of Hawaii, USA - GBC170108-1 metaG ...
AAAATAGCCGATCAGCAACGCCCAGAAGATCAGGGGCGCAAGCAAAAAGAACGGAAGCAGGATAAGCACCAGCAGCAGAATCCCGACGATACTGTGAGTCAGCGTACGGTGGCCGAGCTGCTCGTTGAGTGCACGAGAGAGGGGAAACAATGGACGGCCAACGGCTGATGTAGGCAAGTCGATATCCGGCAGGAGTGAACCAAGAGCGGCCGTCGCCACCGCGCCCGTGGTGACCGGCCATTGCATCACGGCAGCAGTCACGAAGTAGCAGAGCGCACCGAAGGTGATGTGAGTAGGCGCGGTCACAGGTTACCCCAAACGTCGTAAGAAAAGCCAAATCACGCCGAAGAGAGCCGAGCCGATCCCGCCGATGATAATGCCGTCCTGGTCCCCAACCCCGCGCGCCACGTAGCGCCAGATGGAAAACGCCGCCACAAGGATTAAAATTCCTGGCGCGATGGAGAAGCCTTTCACGCCGGCGTCATGCGCCAGGCCACGAATGTGTTCCTTATCCACGTACTTTTCTAAAGAGCCTTTCCAAATCAGGTCACGAATGGCGTTGGGATAGCCTTTAGACGCATCCCATACCGCCTTGCGGTAATGTTTGGGATCCACACTGGGCACAGGATGTTCAGCTAGCAGCGCGTCCATCATGTCATACGCCTCGGACCGCGTGAGTGGCGGCGCCTTCACCAACTCGAACCGTGCGAGCAGCGGTTTCAGATTCTTCTCATCCTTGTCCCGTGTCGCAACCAGACAGACCGCATTTTTGATGATGTCTTGGAGCCACGCCTGGTCAGTCGGCTTGACCTTGTTCAGGCTGTCGATGACGAGCAACACGCCCTCCCCGCGCAACGAGGTCACCACGGCAGACCCTAACTCGTACAGCGTGAGGGCGCGCGTGCGTTTGCTAATTTGCGGCCATTCCAGCGTCTCCATCTCTTCGGGTGAGATAAGCGGGTGTCTGAAGAGTCCCAGCTCGTGCAGCTCTCTGGCTAGATAGACGAGGAGATTTTTGAACGTCATCTCGTCAGGGACATGGACGACGCGTAACCCAGGTTTTTCTTCCCTGAGCCAACGCACTGCCTCCTCGATGATGGCTGACTTCCCAATGCCCCGGTCACCATGAAGACAGACATGCTGGCCCTTCGCCAGATGCGCCTTGATCGTGGCAAGGATCTCCTCGCGTCCGACAAAACTTACCCTGAGCGCAGGCGAGGGAGCAGAAGATGTCTCTTCCCGTTCACCATCCTGCACAGCTTCCATAACGGTCTCCCCAATATCTTCAAAGCAAGGCAGGTCATCGGCCCGCCCTTTGGTTTTCTCCTCACGGCTGACCGCGGTAGAGATACAGCGACACCGCCACACTCACTACCACAAGCGCCCCAATCCCGATCCACACCGCATGATCCCGCCAACTCTTCGGCTCTGCCATCGGCTGGAGCTTCTCCACCGGTCGTTCTTCTCTCGCTCTCCGCTCGCTGATCGGCGCCACCTTTTCTCTCGCGGACAGCTTCTCCTCCTGCCGCTGAGCAGCGATCCTTTCCATGACGGGAGCGGAAGCGCTATCACCTTTCGTTGCCACTTTTCGCTCTTTCCTTCCCCCCTTCCCCCTGCCTTTCTCTGGGGCTGCGGGAGAAACTATGCCTGCCTCCTCTAACGTGCCGTAAAAGGCAAACAGCGAATCGAGAGCGGCCATTGCAAACACCTGCCTGACCAACTCACTCGCTCCCACCAAGCTGACCTTTCCCTCTTTCTCCTGCGCCTTCGCTTGGCTTGCCATCAAGAACGACAGGATGGAGGAGGAGATGTATTCGACCGCCGCCAAGTCGAACACGAGATGCGCAACCGAGTCTGCCAGCAGCGGGTCAACTGCCTGGTGCAACTCTTCCACGGCCAAGCTATCCATCTCCCCTTGGCAGGTAACAACCGTTGTTTGTGGGTCAACGCTTCGGGTGCCCGTCACGTATTTCATGGCGTTGTCCTCACTTTCCGAATCGTCGCTATCACCTTCTCGTTGGTGGATAGGAGTAGGAAGTCATCCATCAATCGTTTCGTCAGTTCGATCCCGCGCCCACGTTCTACCCCCGGCCCTGGCATCCTCCCGGCAATGTCTTTGATCTCACCTTGGTTGATCACTGTCAGCAGCAAGTCATCCTTCCCTGTCTCAAAAATGACACGCAACTCCTGACCGCCGGCATGCACAGCATTGGTCACCAATTCGTCGGCGCACATTTTCAGCTTGTTGCCATCCTCCCGGCTGAACCCTAGCTCCGCGATCGCCGTGGAGAGTTGCTCCTTGACCGCCTCCAGACTTTTGAGTTCTGCGGGCAGGGTGAGCTCGTGTTTCTTATAAGTGGCCTTCGGCGGCTCCTCTGAAAAAAACAACTCCGCCGCACGGGACAACACGTCCGCCAGCGACCCCTTGGCGGTGACGTCCCATTCGTTGCCGTTGTCGGTGACATGAGTATTCAACAAGGACTGCGAGGCCGGACCGACTAGGTAGCACGGGTGGGCGCTCAGCGTGTCTACCGCGTGCTTCAACAAGAGGGCCGTGCTGATGGTCCGCCGCGGTTTCTTTGGCTTGAGTAACTTTTCAGCATCGACGACTTCCCGTTGAGCGGTTTGGGCTTTCTCTTTCTCCTCGGCCTCAGCGACCAGCGGGTTCTTGTTATGGCGGATGAAGAAATTGAGGTCGGATTTCAGGAAGCGCCATCGGCGGCGCAATTGGCCCGCGGGGATCTTCCCACTTTGCGCCAACTCCCGCGTCGTATCATCGGACACGCCGAGGTAGTCGGACGCCTCCGGCAAGGACAGCACGTCCTTCTCTGCGATTGGCTTCTTCGGTACCGGCCTAGTCACGTCTGTCCCTCCTTGTGACCGACAGGCGAGCCCCCAGAAGGTGAAAACAGAGGCATTAATCAGAAAGATAGGGTAAACCAGGGAAACTCAGGTTTATCTAGCAGATTACGGTTATTTTTGCAAAGCCTTCGTTATAACTAACCAGAATTATTTTCACGCAATAAATAAATGTTTCACGCAATAAACTAAATTCACGACTTCGCAGAGCGACTTTCATAAGGACCGAATTTTTACGTAAGTGCTTGATGCAAAAAGAGAAAAAGACCATTGATAACACGCCCATCTATTGCGTGAAATGAATCTTTCACGCAATTAACGAACGCGAACGGAACGACTCGGAAAAGAAAAAGCCTATAGGGGATGGCTGCACACTCCAGACAGAAATGGAGGAAAAAGGTGGATTGGGGCTCTCGACAATACAAACCAGGAGACCCCAAGGTATGAGATTGCGGAAAGGCAATTAGCACGAGCCCTTGCCAGTATCCGTCAAGACGTTTCTAATACGTGTACAACACGTATGAAGGAACATGCCATGCATCGTAAACTCACCATTACTTTAGATGAACAAGTCTACGAAGGATTGCATGCCGTCATTGGTCGGCGGCGTATCAGCGCCTTCATCGAATCCTTGTTACGGCCTCATGTCCTCAACCGAGACTTAGAAGCTGGATATCAGCAAATGGCGCAAGACGAAGGACGCGAAGCCGAAGCCTTAGAGTGGACAGAAGCAACCATCGGAGACGTCAGCGATGAGACGCGGTGAGGTGTGGTGGGTGAACTTTGACCCCTCGGTCGGCGGGGAAATGAAGAAGCAACGGCCCGCAGTCATCATCAGTAATGATGCTTCCAACAAGTTCTTAAACCGGGTCCAGGTCGTCCCGCTCACGAGCAATGTCGATCGTCTCTACCCGAGCGAGGTGTATGTCACCCTGAACGGGGCGCAAAATAAAGCCATGGCTGACCAGCTCACCACCGTCAGCAAACTGCGATTGAAGAATATCGCTGGCCAACTCTCCCAGGCAGACATGGCGCAGGTCGAGCGCGCCATCAAGGTGCAGCTCGGATTACCCTAAGCGATAACGAGCCGCCTGCTCTCATCTCCCCTTCCCCACCAGCGTCAGTATTCCATCTTCCAGGTCTCTGACATCAATATGCTTGCCCGCGATCGCCGCCTCGATCCTGGACGTGGCTACCTCCGCCTCTCGCACAGTATCAAGCGAAGCATCTTGGGCAACGAGTAACGTGCTCACCTTCTGCACTTGTAGCCGAGCCAGGGAAAGTTCCGCTTCGAGCTGCCGGATCTCTACCCGCCGGCGTTCCCGCTCGTACCACAGTCGGCGCAGATCTCGCTTGAGATCACCCCGCAGCTTCTCCATCTCCAGCCCTTCAACCTCGCGTGACACCCTGGCCGTGTCTCTGAACAGCAAGATGTCCAACGGCATCGACACCGCAAACCCAGCCCGAATCCGATCAGTGAACTTGTCGGCCGTCCGGATCGGGTTGAACCCGGCACTCACCGAGATGTCATGCCAGATGGATTCCTTTCTTCTGATCTCCCCCTGTTTAGCTGTCAGGAGTCGGACCTGCGGCGAGGCGTCGATCATCTCCTCTAGCTCTGCCAGGGTGTACGGAAACCCTTCCCTGCCGTCAGACAACTCTCCGGCCAGGGTGAACGATGGAGCGAACGAAAAATACAACCAGCACAGCACAGCCAGCGGTTTCATAAACGACCCTCCCTTTGCTGAGTCTGGTTTGTCCTTGCCAGACTTTGCCTAGAGAGCGCAATGAAGAAGCAACAGGGAAAAGGAGCGAGGGGAAAGCAGCCGGGGTTTTGATGGACGTTTCAGATTTCCTGTGCCTTTGGCTCTGGCACTGACCGTACAGATTTAGCGGTGACCTTTCTCGTCTTGACTCCTGACTTTCAGAATTAGTTGTTCCCCCTTTTCCCCTTCTCAAGACGATAGTCTTCGTTCGTTTTTTCCGTCAGGCACATATGAAAACGTATATAATATACATGAGAACGTATGAAAGCAGCCAAAATTGCTTGTAACTATTTGAAAATTAAAAGCTTTTGAAAAACTCTCTTGATTAAAACCCAGGGGCTCTTTGATTAAAACCCAGGGGCTCTTTGATTAAAACCCAGGGGCTCTTTGATTAAAACCCAGGGGGCACCTTACCTAAAAGACAGCCCCCGCTTACTTAAAAGTCAGGGGGTCGCTTTATTGAAAGTCACCCCCTGCTTGCCACTACAGGATGATGTCCCGTTGGACGGCGTAGCGTTTGACGAGATCAGTAAAGTAGCGAGCTTGGTTGGTGCGAATCTCTTCCGTCCGCGCCGCCTCTTTGGTTTCCGACAGTGCACGGTAGATCGTCTGTGAGTCCAGTTTCCGCGCCACCAGTCCATAAAACCCCCGGCTCTTCGGGTCTCCGGTCACGACCAAAATATCCTCCACCAGCAGGTCTCTGCGCGCCTTGCTCTCTTCACGAGAGGGCTGACTCTCAGGGATGGGGGGGTAAGCAGCGGAGCGCCCTTGCCCGTTAGTAATCTGCTCGGCGCGTTGTTTCCGCTCCTCCCGTGCTTCCTGGTCTTCAAAAAACTTTTTGCCGGGATAGTAGGTGACGATGTAATCGGTCTTGTCCGCTGACTCGCGGTATTCCCACTTCGCCAGAAAACGTTCTTTCTGCAATTCTTGGTGGGCGGGGTCAAGCTGTCGTTTGACGAGCGACAACGATGGGTGTTCAGTCAGGAGGAACTCCCTACACAGATCCCGATAGCTCTTTACGTATGGTTTTCCGTCTGAGGCATACCAGCCAGTCTCCAAGAGTGGATATAACGCTTTGGCGATAGGTTTACGCAAGCGTCGATGAAAATTGAGATCGACCGGCCGCAGGTGATGCCGGAAGTAATTGGCGAGGAACCACGGGGCGAGCCAAACATAGTTAGTGTCAGCAATCCTCCCATCTTTCATTTCCTCTCCTAATGATGACGATCTGGCTAAAGACGCCCGTTTCAATTCTTTCGTCATAGTCCTTGCGTTTCGCGTTATAGGTGCCTCCTCTGATGGCAGTGTGCCGTAAACGTGCAAACCATTCCCTTACCTCTTTCCATTCCTTCGCACTCTCTTTTTTCCCCGCATAACGGATAAGCTTCGTAGTCGGGACAGCGATCGGCATGTACAGGCGACCTTGCGAATCCGCTACCTCATCACAGATTTTCAAGAACGCTCGGTAGTAGTCGAAGTCAGAGGTAATCGGCAGTCCAAGTTCATGGTTGGCGCTGATCTTGGCTGTGATCGTGCGCTTTGTGCCGTCAGGGCCGGTCTTGTCACCCAGCACCTTTTCTTTAACGTAGATGTTCCTGATACGTTTACTCGACGGCGTGAAGTAGCCAAGGTTCTCAAGCGAGACCTCAGCCGGGATGTAGTCAGGGACAAGCGTGAGTAAAGCAGCGCCATTGCGGTGATTGCCCTTGGGAGCAGCAGGTACGAGCTGGGGTAGGTTTGCCCCAACGCCGGCGTCGTCTTGCTCTTTGCGTGCCGCTTCATTCATTGTTCCCTCCTTCCGCCTTCCTGCCGCCGCCTCTCATGACGGCCGCCGTCCGGACGCCGCAATATGAAAGTCTAAAACTGTTCTTTCCGACAGAAGCTCCCCCCTGAGAGAAGGCACTCAGCCTCGACCGTCCCCCACAGTCACCAATCTACAAAAGCAGTATTTGACTGTGGAAGCGCAGCTTACCGACAGACAACAATTTTGCCAACGGCTTGTGTGTGAGGGGGAAAGCCTTCCCCCTGGCCTCAGCCCGCGTTGCGGTCTTCGGCACACCCTCTTCTCCAGGGGCTTCGCCCCTAACACCCCAAGCGTGCCCTCTCGCGCTGCGCACGATAGCGCCCGATGGTGCGGCAGCCCTGCGGTCAGCCGCGTTCCTGAGCGCGTCGCGCAGCCCTTGCGGGCCGTTCGCTGGCCCGGTCGCAAATTTCTCCCACGGTTAAAGGTGTAAGCAGGGCCGCTTCACGCGCCCGCTACGTGCAGCGCTTTGGCGCGAGCGCGCTCAGGTCTCGCTTTGCGCTTCGTCGCTCCGCTCTGGCGCGCGCCGCTCGCCCAGAGCGCTAAAGGAAAGGGACTGATTAAGAGACACGGAATCTTCACGCTCCGCGTGAGACTCCGCTTTGGCCCCCGCCTTCACGTGATCGTCGCTGCGCTCGAACACGTCCACCTCTCCACTGCACGAATGTACCTCGCCAAAACTCCCTTACCGTTGTTCTGTGCAAGACAACGCCAGCCAGATCCGCATTCCCCTCTCCTGCCTCTTTCTTCTGTTTCTTGCACAGAACCGAGGCAGGTGCCGAAATCCTCGCTACAAGGTGGTGGGTCACTCCGTGCACATCTCTCTGTTTATTCCGACTATAGTCGATGACAATTGTTCCACCCTTATCTCCTCCTTACTTTCCTTCCATTGTGTGTCACTCGCTGTTTTTGAGGTTTGAGAGGGGAACAAACGATTTTGACTATACTCGCTCACGCTCGAAAATGTGGCACTGTGCGGCCAGCCTTGACGTCACTCGGAGCACGGGAGAGAAGTCGACGACCTTTGGGTGACTTAAGGAACTGTAACCCTTCCACTTCGTCTCGACTGATACGTTGGAGCAGCACTTTCGGTTCTCCTCTCACCGTAATCACCACATCCGCCTGTTGCGCCGCTTGCAGGACGGCGGAGGTCTTTTCCCTGAGATCCTTCAGTGTTCGATATTGCAGAGCCATTCGTGCATTCCTTTCCTCTCTCCAACTCGACAGGAGAGCAGGTGTTGTTCTGAAACTAAGATAAGTGTACTTTCAGTGCATGGCAGTCAAGACTATCACGATCGACATGGAGGCTTACGAAATCCTCGCCCGTGAGAAGCAGCCAGGGCAGTCATTCTCCAGGGTCATCAAAGAACATTTCGGCAAGCGGAAAACTGCCGCGGCACTCTTACGCGCCCTGCCTTCGCTCATGCTGGAAGAAGAGACTCTCGATCGCATCGAAGAGCAGATCAAAGAACGGCGCCAGCATCCTGCCCGTATTCCACGGCTATGAGCTTTTTCGATACGGCGTTCGTGGTCGATCTCCTACGCGAACAGCGCCGTGGCATCATCGGTCCCGCTCATACAAAGCTCCAACAGTTAGGAGAGACTCCTGTCCAACTGAGCTTCTTCGTAGTTTGTGAGTTGGAAGCGGGCGCTGCTCTGCATCATGGTGACGAAGAACGCCAGCGGGTGATACGCATCTGCGAGCAGTTTGAGATCGTGTACCCGGATGAGCGGTTTGCTCCAGTCTACGGCGCAACACTGGCCGAACTGAAACGTCAACGAGTCACCGTTGCTACCATGGATTTACTGATCGGCGTTCAGGCGTTAGTGGACAACGATACAGTCATTACTCGGAACCTCCGACACTTCCGCAAAATTCCCAATTTGCAAGTCGAAGATTATTAAATCCTCCTTTGCTCTGCGTGGTGCTCTGTCTCACCTGTTGGCTGGGGGGCTGTCGCACCCCCAATAAGGTCGCCTGCCATGCCGCACTCGCCTGTGGACTCGCGCGGCGCAGGCTCCGTCCCCCCGCAAGGTGGCGCTTCGCGCTTCAAGTGCAAAAGTGTTTCTTGTAGCATGTTGCGCATCATGCTACAGTCGAGAAAGACAATCCACTCCAGCCCGATCGAGGGAACACGGATATGAGACGTGATCACATCATTCAAACACAAAGGACTGCAACGCTTGTACGAGACCGGGAATGCCGCAGGGGTACAGACGGAGCACCAGAAACGATTACGCATGCAATTGACCGCGCTTGATACGGCACAGGTCATTAACGATATGGACATTCCAGGCTTTCGTCTCCACCCCTTGAAGGGAGATCGGAAAGGCCAGTGGGCCGTGACTGTGAATCGCAATTGGCGTCTCGTGTTTCAGTTTGCAGACGGCAATGCCTCTGCCGTTGATTACGAGGATTACCACTGATGGGTATGTACAATCCCCCACATCCGGGTGAGTTCATCCGTGAAGTCTATCTGGAACCGTTTCAACTCAGCGCTCGCCAGGTCGCGGCCAAGCTGCGGGTCTCACCGTCTACATTCAACCGTGTGCTAAACGGAGACAGCGGGGTGACGCCGGAAATGGCGCTGCGCCTCGCAAAAACCTTGGGACGCTCTCCCGAGAGTTGGCTGGCGATGCAGCACAACCATGATCTCTGGCGGGCACGGCAACGGCTGAACTTAAAAGAAGTCGAGAAACTCGAACTGCCAGCAGCATAAGCCCATGGACGGTTCTGGCTGGAGGGCTCTGCCCTCCAACTGGTCGGTCGCCGGTGCTCCGCTCGCCTGCGGCTCACTCCGCGTTCCCTCCTGTCCTCCCGTAGCGGTGGCGCTTCGCGCGTCAAGTAATCGTGGGTCGCTCCGCTCCCGTCAGAACCTTCGCGCGTCCGCGCCAAGGCGGAACGAAGGCGCAGAGCTTCGCGCTGCTCGCTCAGCGCCGAAAACCCGAAGAAAACGAACAAAGAATTAACATTACCGTATATACGATTTATATCGTTTATTCTCTTTTCTCTGGCTTTCTCCGTTCCCCCGATTCGTTCTCTAGCCTTCCCTTCAGCCTTTAGCCTGAAGCCCATAGCCTTGCCCTTTCCCCCTTCGCTTGTCCATCCGGCAGGCGACGCGCCGGTCCCGCGCGGGCTGAACTGCTGAATCTCACGGCTGTACACAACGCGGTCCCGGCACTTGCCTGCGATGCGTCCGGCCTGCGCCCCCAATAGCGGTGGCTTCGCATCCCCTTCTTTTTTTTCGCCGCCTGCAAGGGGTGGATGAAAGGCGGCTCAAAAAAGCGCGCCTTTTTTCTTAGGAGGTGTCCTCTGGCTCTCGTTGGCTTCGGTGGTTCGCGGTCGCTCGGTTCGTCCTGGGCTGGCGTGGTCGGGCGTGTGGTCCTCGCCGTCTCTCGCGCCGGTCGTGGCGTAGCCGTGTGCTCGGGCGCCGGCGCTTCGGCGTTCGTGCGTTCGGTCTGTTCGTCGGCTGTCGTGTTCTCGCCTTCTTTCTCTGGTCGTGGCGCTCTGCCCGCCCGTGCGTCTGCGTGTGTGCGGGCCTGCGCTTCCGCTGGGCCTGGCTCTGCGTGGGTTGCTTTTGTTACCGGCCCTTGCCCCGCCAGCGTCCTTCCCGCCCGTTCGTGGCGTTCCGGTCGGCCTGCCTCTGGTTCGTGGTCTGAAATCGCGCTGGCGGTCGGCCTGGGCTTGCCCGTGGTCGTTTTCTGGTGTGCGCCTAGTGCGCCTGAGCTGCCCGCTTGGGGCGGCTCGTGGGTTCCCGCTGGCCGTGGCGTGTGGGCTTCGGGCTGGCGTCACGTGCCGGCGGCGTCCTCCTCTCTCCTCTAACCCTTCTTTTTTCCCTTCGCCGAAACCTCTGGAGTGTACTCCAGAAGGTCACTAGGAGTGCAATCTAACGCCTTACAAAGCGCGTCGAGTGTTGCAAGATCGACTCTCACACTGGCGTTGTTCCAAATTCCCGAGACGGCCAGCGCTGAAAGTCCCGCCTTTGCCGCCACGTCTTTGATTTTCATGATGTCCCGGTCAGCCGCCACCTTGTGCAAACGGAAACGAATCATAACGCTTTCTCCTCTGCGACAATTTACATCTTAGCTAAATAAAAATCAATCTAGATATATTAAAAACATATCTAAGTATTGACAAAACGCAGGAAAAACTATACCTTAGTATGTATAAAACATATCTAGGAATAATAAACCCAAATACACCACGCACTACAGAGCCCACCGGAAGGAAAAGCTAACCGCGAACGGTGGGCGCGGGCGGTCGAAAACCCAAGCCGAAAGCGACGTGAGTAGGCTTCGAACTCGGAGGAGCCACGCGAACCCGGGGTAACGACAGAGGAAGAGACAATTCAACGAAGGAAGGAGGTTATCTCATGTTGTATGCACCCGCTCTGCGAGCTGACCAAATCAAAGCCCTCTACTTCCTCAAAGTAGAGTTACACCCTCACCTTACGCGCCAGGAGCGAAAAGGGAGTAGACTCACCACTATGAAACAAGACCAGATAGCCGACTTGTATTCTGAGTACTTGCTGGCCTCGTTCGGCGCCACCACAGCCACCGGGTTGA
>Ga0187894_10006843_pt1 | contig 10992 bp, 10 predicted proteins | sample GBC1701081metaG_FD_136650 | JGI IMG/M metagenome (GOLD analysis project Ga0187894, IMG submission 136650) | White microbial mat communities from a lava cave in the Kipuka Kanohina Cave System on the Island of Hawaii, USA - GBC170108-1 metaG ...
ATCGAAAGAAGCGAAAAACGAATCATTAGCTAAACAACTCCCGGATGGGTTCGATGCCTCGATCCACGATAGGAATCGGCCGGCCCTGCGCGCCGGGCAGTTCGGTTTCAAGATCGATTCCAAGACCGTGATAGATCGTTGCGGCCACCTCGCCCGGAGTCGTGGGGCGGTCCTTTGGATAGCCGCCGATATCGTCCGAGCTACCGACCACATTCCCGCCCTTGACCGGCCCGCCGGCGGCGAGAACGGTCCAGCATTGGGGCCAATGATCGCGGCCGCCCGCGGGATTTACCTTCGGGGTGCGGCCAAATTCACCCACGCCCCAGACCATTGTCGATTTCAGCAGCCCGCGCTCGGACAGATCTTCAAGCAGCGAACTATACGCCATGTCGAACATGGGGCCGACCAGTTCTCGATAGCAGGAGATGGGGCTGAATGGCTTCGATCCGTGAATGTCCCAGGTGATCTCGTCGAAAACCGTTTCGAACATGTTGATGGTGACAAAGCGAACGCCCGCTTCGATCATGCGCCGTGCGAGCAGACAGCTTTGGCCGAATCGGTTCATGCCGTATTTTTCGCGAATCTTTTCCGGTTCGCGATGAAGTTCGAACGCTTCCCGCGCCTTCTGCGAACTCATCAGAGTGTATGCCTGCTGAAACGTGGAATCGAGAAGGCGGGCATCCTGTGAAGTTTCAAATTTGCTGACGGAGCGGTCGACCATTTCACGCCAATTCTTGCGGCGGTCGACGCGCAAGGCCGTCAGGTAATCCGGCGGTAGCATGTCCGGGACGCGGAAATTCGGATCGCTGGGATCGGCATTGAGAACAAACGGGTCGAACGTCTTTCCCAGGAACCCGGCGTTTTGTCCATGAGGCATGTTGCCACCGGTGTTGCCGATGGGGCGCGGAAGAAGCACGTGCGGCGGAACGTCGTTTTTCGATCCTTTCAGCTTGCCGAGCACGCACCCAAAGTGCGGATGCTCGACGCCGCCCTGGAAAAGGCGTCCGGTCTGCATCATCTGGTGGCCGGTATCGTGTACGGCGGCGGCGGTGTGGTACATGCTGCGGACGAGCGCGAACTTGTCGGCGTGTTTGGCCATTCGCGGGAAATTTTCCGAGATTTCAATTCCCGGCACGTTGGTCTTGATGGGCTTGTACGGCCCGCGGATCTCCACCGGAGCGTTGGGCTTCATGTCCCAGGTGTCCAACTGCGAAGGGCCGCCGACGAGCATCAGGAGGATACAGTTCATATCGGACTTGGAGGAATCCACCGCGCCCATCGCTTTCAACCCGAACATCTGGGTCAAGCCCAGGCCAAGCGTCGAGAGCGACCCGGCATGAAGAAAGTCGCGGCGTCGCAAGCCATCACAAAACTCGACTGGTCGATCGGCGTCCAGACGGAACATGTCTGTTGGCCCTCCTGAGTGAAAAATCTGGCATTTTTATGCTATCGCCAACAGCGACGCGGCGCAATCCGCTAAAGTATCGGATTGCTGGAACTTTCCGAGGCCAACGCGGCCCAATATCTGAGAGCAATAGGGCATTCAGGAGATTGGCGCGTGCGAAGCCTTGGCGGGGGCGTGTCCAATACGGTGCTGCTCGCGGAATCCGATACGCGACGATGGGTGATTAAGCAATCGCTTGGTCAGTTGAGGGTTGCGGAGGAGTGGCTTGCGGACCGCACTCGGATTTATCGGGAATGCGAGGCAATTCGCCGCTTGTTCGCCATTCTGCCGGCAGGCTCCGTTCCAGCCGTGGAATGGGAAGATCGCGAGAATTTCACTTTCGCGATGGAGGCGGCGCCAGTGGATGCGACCGATTGGAAAGCTCTGCTGCTGGGTGGCGAAATCGTGCAGGCTCAAGCTGAGATGGGGGGAAGGCTTGTGGCAACCCAGTTTGCGTCCACATGGCGGAGCAAAGAGAACCTAGCCTGGAGTGAAGCGTTTGGCGACCAACGGTGCTTCGATGAACTGCGGCTCGATCCCTACTACCGCTTCACGGCGGCACAACATTCCGATCTCGCCCCGGCGTTCGAAGCCTGTATTGAGGCATGCGCCCGCGACACCTACGCCCTGGTTCATGGCGATCTTTCGCCGAAGAATTGCCTGATTTCGCGGGAAGGGATGATGTTGATCGACTTTGAAGTCATCCACTATGGCGACCCTGGATTTGATACCGGCTTCCTGCTCAATCACCTGTTGCTGAAGAGCCATCACCGCCCCGGATGGGCGTCGCGCTATCGAGCTTTGGCCGAGGCTTTCTGGAAGGAAGCTCGTTTGGGAGCGCCGGAGAGTTGGCGCGACTGGTTTGAGGAATCGACCATTCGCCACCTGGGATGCCTGCATTTGGCTCGTGTGGACGGCAAGTCTCCCGCCGAGTATCTGACGCCCGAAGCGCGTGAACGTGTTCGCGGCTTCGCGCGGGAGTTAATCCTTTGGCCGCCGCGGCGCGTCGGCGAGATATGGGACCGGTTGCCTCAATGAAGCGAACGATTGAATCTATAACGGCATGGGAGGTGCTCGATTCGCGGGGCCGGCCCACGGTCGCTGTACAGGTCGAGCTGAGCGACGGAACTGTGGCGCAGGCGCAAGTTCCCTCGGGAGCTTCGACGGGGGTGCATGAAGCCTGGGAATTGCGCGATGGAGGCGAGCGCTACGCGGGCAAGGGCGTATGGCGCGCCGTGGAGCATGTGCGTCAGGAGATTGCGGGCGCGGTGCGCGGGCGGGATGCGGAGGATCAGGCTGGATTAGACCGGGCACTGATTGCGCTGGATGGAGCGGCAAACAAGTCGCGTCTGGGAGCGAACGCCATTCTGGGCGTGTCTTGCGCCGTGGCGCGCGCGGCGGCGGGCAAAATGCCGCTTTGGGAGCGGCTGGCGGCGGGGCGTCCGGCGTGCCTGCCGGTTCCGATGATCAATATTTTGTCCGGCGGGCATCATGCCGGGCACAACATCGAGTTCCAGGATTTCCTGGTGATTCCGCACGGATTTGAAACGTACAGTGAAGCGCTGCGGGCGGCGGTGGATATCCACGCGGCGGCGCACGCGGTGCTGGAAGAGCGCGGGGTGGTGTTAACCGGAGTAGCGGACGAGGGAGGCTGGGGGCCGAAGTTAGGGTCGAATGGAGAGGCGCTGGAGGTGTTGACGGAGGCGATCGGGCGGGCGGGATACAAGCCGCTCGACCAGGTGGCGATTGCGATGGATGTGGCGTCGTCGCATTTCTACGAGCAGGGCGAGTACAGGCTGCGGACAGAGCGGCGGACGCTTGATGCGGAGGGAATGATTGCCCAGTTGAAGGGCTGGTGCGGGCGGTTTCCGGTGATTTCGATTGAGGACGGGCTTGCGGAAGACGATTGGGAGCATTGGCCGCGCTTGACGCGAGAGTTGGGGGGGCACGCCCAGATTATCGGCGACGACTTTCTGACCACGAACCCCGCGCGGGTGCGCCGGGCGATCGACGCGCGGGCGGCAAACGCCGTTCTTGTGAAGATGAATCAGATCGGGACGCTCACCGAGACGTTCGAGGTGATCGACATGGCGCGATCGGCCGGTTGGCGAGCGGTTATTTCGGCCCGGTCCGGCGAAACCGAGGACAGCTTTCTGGCAGATCTCGCGGTAGCGTCGGGCATGGGTCAGATCAAGGTGGGCTCGATCACGCGTTCCGAACGTCTGGCCAAATATAACCGGCTACTGGAACTGGAGATGAAAGGAAAACTCAGTTTTCCCGGGAGCGCGATTTTTTCTCACGGGCCAAATTGATCGTGCCGCGGCAGCCGGCGGCGCCGCACTTGCAGGCTACTCGCTCCACGTGGGGATCAAAGCGGTAGTCAACGGAAAGCTCCTCTCCCTTCCGGATGGCACGGCTGGACATGTAGAGAATGTGGCCTTTTTGAATCACGGCCCGAATATTCGGCTCGCAGCAATGATTGATATATTCCGCTCCGCTTCCGCCGACGGCACCGTCGATGCTCCAGTAGTCGTCCAGCGTGAAAAGGTAGTGCAACTCGTTTGAGTCGGACCGCCGTTTCGTTTCGCGGCGGCTGATGCGTTCACCGGTATATTCGATCACTTTGCGGTTTGCCGGTATCGGTTCGAGAGAGCGCACGCCCCACCGATGGATAGGCGAGGCAAAAACCTCGATGCGGAAGTTAGCGTGTTTGGGGTCGATTTGGGGAGTATTCTCCCGCTGATCTCGTCTCTTACTCACGGGGCGACGGGCCGCGGGCTAAAAATCGTCCTGCGAGGTCGTGTTCTTCGCTTTGGACTTGCGGCGCATAATGATGATCACCACGCAAACCACCGCTAAGACAGCCGCTACAATTTGTACAGTTTCCTGTGTCACTCAATCCTCCACCGCGATCTGATCACTGCCCAACGAACTACATCTTGGTCTTGATTAGGTCTACCAACTCCTGAACCGCGCCGACGCTCTTGGACAACTCGGCTTTCTCTTCCTCTGTCAGCTTGACTTCGTAAATCTGTTCGATGCCGCGAGAGCCGAGCTTGACAGGCACGCCAACGAAAAGGCCATTGACGCCGTATTCGCCTTCGAGAAGCGCCGCGCAGGGTAGCACTTTCTTTTTGTCCTTCAGGATCGAGGCGACCATTTCGATGGTGGCGGCCGAGGGGGCGTAATAGGCGCTGCCGGTCTTCAGGTAGCGGACAATCTCTGCTCCGCCGTCGCGGGTGCGCTTGACGAGGGCGTCGATTTTGTCCTGAGGGAGAAGCTCGGTGAGGGGGATGCCGCTGACGTTGGTGTAGCGCACCAGTGGCACCATCGTGTCACCGTGGCCGCCAAGCACCATAGCGGTGATGTTTTCAACCGAGACGTTGAGGGCTTCCGCGATGAACGTGCGGTAGCGCGCGGTGTCGAGCACGCCAGCCATTCCGATGACCCGGTTGCGGGAGAAGCCGGAGACTTTCCAGGAAGCCCAGCACATGGCGTCGAGTGGGTTGGTGACGAGAATCAGGATGGCGTTGGGAGAATACTTGACGGCCTGCTCGGTCGCGTCCTTGACGATTTCGTAGTTGGCGATCAAGAGGTCGTCCCGGCTCATGCCGGGTTTACGGGGAAAGCCGGCGGTGATGACGACGATGTCAGAGTTGGCCGTTTCCTCATAGCCATTGCTGCCCGTAATGCGGGAATCGTAACCCTGGATGGGGCCAGATTCGAGAATGTCGAGTCCTTTGCCTTGGGGCACACCTTCCATGATGTCGACGAGAACGACATCGGCTAATTCCTGGTCCGCGATACGCAGCGCGCAGTTGGCGCCCACGTTTCCGGCGCCCACAACTGTAACTTTCTTTCGCATGAATGCCTCAACTGGTGTCAGAGTGAAAGGAAATTATAGCGTAGCGACTGCGATTCGAAAGACTCCAAATACCAATAGCGCCGCACCCAGCAGCTTCCAGCTCCAATCGGGGAGGCGCAAGCCCAAAGCTAACGCCGCCAGAGCGGTCAATACCGCCGGACTTAGCGGATGGAACCGCATCGCCGAGACGGCATCGGCGTGCATCCAGGCATGAAGGGCTCGCGTCATGCCGCAAAGCGGGCAAGGAAATCCAGATAGAGACAGGAAAGGACATCGCAACACGGGGAGCGTTGCCAGATCCACAACTGCGAAGCCGGCAAGCAGTGCGGCGACGGCGGCGAATTTCAGTGTTGCGTTAAATTTCAGCGCCACCGCCAAAGCCCACCAAGTCGCGATAGGCGATTGTGATCGCACCATACATGATTGGGAACGTGATCAGCACGCCAACGAAGCATGCCAAAACACCCACCATTTGCAGAAGTATGAGCGCAAGAACAAACAAGCTGAAACCCAGGTAGTCTTGCTTCACAACGGCATGGCTGGCTTCCATCGCGGGCCAGAAGTCCATTTTGCGGTCCACGATGAACAGGTAAGTAAACATGTAAACCGCGTACACCACGATGCCGGGAACGATGCAAAGCATGAACCCGATAAACGAGAACACGGAGATTAGCAAGGTGGCTACCAAAGTCGGAACGAACAGGTTGAACGCCTTGAACAGATCGCCGATCTCCGGAGTGCGCCCGCTTAATTTCTTGATAAACATCAGGTGCAGCCCGGCAACCAATGCGCCTTGGAGAATGATGGGCACGACCCCCGACACGGCAAGAATGATCAATGCGGAAAGCCCCCACATCACCATGTCCGGCTTGACCAACTCCCATCCTCCGCCGATCCACTTGCCGGTTTGCGCCTTGGCGTTGGTTGGCGGAATGAAAGGCGTCACCGGACCGGTCGCGGGCCCGGAGGAAAAGCGATTCGCGAATGGATCGCTAGACGCGCCGCCGGAACCGCCTTCCGGGGCTCCGGACAAATCGGCCCCGCAAGCCGTGCAAAATTTGGTGCCGTCGGGGACCTGGGCGCCACAAGCCGTGCAGAACATAGGATCAGGAGCTCCTTTTTTTGATCGACTGAGTTTACATCAAAGTTACGCCGTTTGCTCCCCCTAAGTTTAAGAATTCTTCAAAAGGTGTAGCGCCACTGAAGGTAGGGTGCTGTGACCGACGCTCCGCGCGTAGATTCGCGAATGTACGTTCCCGGGAAAATATGCGTAAAACCCAACGTAAATTGCAGGTCGGGGCGGAGGTCCCAGACGGCGTTGATGTCAAACTCCTGCCACAGGTGGTTGCTGGAGGCGTTGGGGTTCCTCGCCTGCGGACGCCCGTTGAAGTTGTAAAAGGCGTCTCTTCGCGTCGCCAGCCAAACGGAGTGGTACTGAAAATTGACGATCATGCGCGAGTATGGCCTCCAATCCAAGCCCGCCATGGCCTCGTTCATATTTCGCCACGAGACCCGGTTTGCGTAGCCATAGAACTGGTGATTGGTCGGAAAAAGCTGGTCGAAGGTGGCATAGCGGCCATCGCCCGGCGTCCTATCGCCGGAGGCATGACTGAAATTGGCAATGAGCCGCGGGGCGCTTTCTTGGGCGCGAATGCGGTAACCCAAAATCCAGTAGCCGGCCCAGCCGCGATGCGGCATACCGCCGAGGTCACCCGCCTGAACGGCAGTTTCGAAATTGTAGTCTAAGCGTCGCGGCAGTTTCCCCACGCCGCGCGCACCTACCGTGTAATGGTCCGAGCGGCCCGTGCGGCCCGGTTCGCCGGGGTCACGCTTCGAAATTTTGCGGAAAGCGTAAAGCTCCAGCAGTCCCCGCTTCACCCAGGTCTTGGAGGAGGCGTGAAATCCGTGAAGTTGAATGTCATTGCGCCAGCGGTCCAACTCGTATTGGCGGGTTTGCAGCACTGTGGAGAAGAAGAGATCCAACCGTAATCCAGGATCTTCGCGCGAAAACCGGACACCGTCGTATCCGCGAGACGTATTGCCCCAGTTGGCCGATCCGATCAGGCGTTGAGCACCGAAGTTCAACTCTTGACGACCGGCTTTGACGGCCCATTTCACCGGTCCCGCCGTGGAGTACTCAACGGTCGCCGCGCGGAAATCCACGCGGTCTTCCACGCTCGGGAGTACGGGTGCGCGGAATCCAGGCGCTTCGGTGTGCTGCGGCTGAACGAAGATCGTTAGTCCCTTGACGGGCGTGAGAGTGATGTTCAGCCGGATGCGGTGAAGGTAGTAGAAGTCGTTGTTGTCGGGAACGTAGTCATGAGCGGTGCCGCCATCCATACGGCCTCGCAGTTCGCCGCCGATTTTGACCCATTTGGGTAACAGCCGAGTCGATTCTTCCGCCCGCGACGGAAGGTGTAGGACGAAAAAAAGTCCCAGGATGACGGCTCGATACAATAGGTCGATTCTATGCCATCGCCGCCTGCCGCCTTGCGCTTCCTCGAACTTCAGAAGGAGCGGCTGCGCGGTCTTGGCAAGCGAAGAAAGATTGTGTTTCCGGAGGGGGGCGACGCTCGAATCCTATCGGCCGCCGAGCGGCTGCGGAAGGAGGGCCTGGTTGAGCCGGTGTTGCTGACGGAGAGCATCGCGAAAGAGGCGCGGTACGCGGATTTGCTTTATGAGAGGCGTCGCGCGAAAGGCATCACCCAGGCTGAGGCTCGCGAGATGGCGCGAAAACCGCTGTATCATGCAGCGCTGATGGTAGCGGCGGGAGACGCCGATGGCTTTGTGGGGGGCGCGGCAAACTCGACGGCCGATACGGTGCGGGCGGCACTTCACGCCATCGGACCGGGGGCGGGGGTACAAACGGTTTCTTCGTTTATGGTGCTTGCCACGCACGAAGAAGCGATTGGGGCGCGTGGCTTGCTGTTGATCGCCGATCCGGCGCTGGTGGTTCGTCCGACCTCGGTTCAACTGGCCGAGATTGCAGTGGCGGCGGCAAAGAATACGCGCGCAGTCCTGGACGTACAGCCCGCGATAGCGCTGTTGTCGTTCTCCACAAAGGGAAGCGGCAAGCACGAGGAGAGTGAGCGGATTGTGGAAGCTCTGCGCATCTTGCGGGAACGCGCGCCGGAGTTGAACGCCGATGGTGAGTTGCAGGCCGATGCCGCGCTGGTCGCGGCGATTGGAGCATCGAAGGCGGCGGGATCGACGGTGGCCGGGCGGGCGAATACGCTCATCTTCCCGGACTTGAACTCGGGCAATATCGGTTACAAACTGGTCGAACGCCTGGGCGGTGCGGCGGCGTATGGACCTTTTCTGCAAGGATTGGCCAAGCCGGCCAACGACCTTTCACGGGGGTGCTCAGCGGATGATGTTTACGCTGTGGCACTAGTAACGGCGCTACAGACCGGTCAGTGAAAGAAGGCGCGTATCGCGTCAAACTCCTCGTGAAATGATTTCAGAAGCCGCTCCGCGTTCTGATCGAGGCCAATTTCCGCAAGAACGGCGGCCGGGAGTCCAGCCGAGGGGCGCATCCAGGGTTGCAGCGGAATAGCCAATCGTTCCGCCATTTCCGCGGCCGATAGCAGCGCGTGGGCGAGAGACGCTTTTCCGTCGCCGGAGTGCAGGGCCAGGTCCGTCCGGACGCCGCGCTGGATCGGCGCAGGCAGGTTCCATTCCTTTAGGATTTCGGCGGTCAGTTCCTGATGAGCGAAGCCCCAGGCGCTTCGCTCGCAATCGGTGAGCGAACGGGTGCCTTGCAGGTACTGGGCGTGCATAGTCTCAAATTCCGCCGGTAAAGCCATGGCGGCGAGGAGAAGGCCGAGGTGATGCAACAGACCAGAGGCGAAAGCGCCCTCCGGATACTCGAGGTTCAGTTTCTGCGCCAGTTGGTCGGCGAGCAGAGCCTCGGCGACGCCTCGCATGTTGAACTGAGAGTGAACCCACTGCCTATGAACGCTCAGCCGGCTGTACATCTGCGCGAGCGATATGGAAAACGCTGCGTTGCGAACCTTACTTAAGCCCAGAAGGGATACAGCGTGACGAACCGAATTGACAGTTCCCCGGCGGCCGTAAAGGGCCGAATTCACCATGCGAAGGACATTGCCCGCGAGCACAGTATCTTTCTCAATCAAGCCTCCGACCTCGGCGAATGAGACGTCTTCGTCGGCGAGGGTCGCCAGCAACTTACTGAGGATCGGAGTGAACGGAGGCAGCTTTCCGATCTGGCGAGCGGCTTTCTCTTTCAAACCTCCGGAAACAATGCGAGAGGAGGCGTCCGGGGCGGAGGCTGGGGAAACGAGTGTCACCGCTAGTCTCATCGGTGGGTGTGGGCCTACTTTGAGGGGAAATACGCCGGCAGAGCCGCGCGCTACGATAGGAGTTCGATGACCGACAGTTCCCACGCCATCCAAGTGCGTGAACTTCGAAAGGTTTACGGAGATAAGGCCGCCGTGGACGGCTTGAATCTGACCGTGCCGAGAGGCAGTTTTTTTGGCTTTCTCGGTCCGAATGGCGCAGGCAAGACTACAACGATCAAGATGCTGATGGGCTTGACGCCTCCGACATCGGGAACGATAGAACTTCTGGGCTTGCCGATGTCGGACGACGCCCCCGATTCGCAAACCGCCATTCGTGCACGCGTAGGGCTCGTCCCCGATGAATCCTTGCTGTTCGATCACCTCACTGGGCTGGAGTACGTTGAATTTGTCGGGCGGATGTATCGTTTACCCGGCAATCTGGCGCGCATGCGAGCTCAAGAGCTTCTTGCCTTGTTTGAGCTGGACGCGGCGCCGCGTAAGTTGATCGCGGAGTACTCGAAGGGAATGCGAAAGCGTTGCGCGATGGCGGCGGCGCTGATCCACCGTCCACAACTTTTCCTGATGGACGAGCCGTTCGAAGGGGTCGATGCGGTGGGCGCGCGTCTGATGAAGGACATTTTGCTTGATCAGGTCCGCCAAGGGGCGACGATTTTCCTGACATCGCACGTCCTTGAGGTCGTTGAACGGCTTTGCGAACGGGTCGCGATCATCAGCGAAGGGCGTATCGTTATGGAAACCGATATGCAAGAGTTCCGCTCCGGCAGCCAGACGCTGGAAGAGGCGTTTGTGCGGGTGGTGGGAGCGGAGCGGCCCACCGAAACGCTCGATTGGCTTTAGAGGGCCCGCATGTTCAGCCAAGCGCGAGCTATCCTTCGGGCTCAGATCCGCACGATGCTGAATTTCTATTCGCGCGGAAACCGTGCGGGCCTGTGGTTTACGGCGTTTCTGTCGCTCGTGTGGTATGGCCTGTGCACGGTTGGAGCGTTGGCGCTCGCCATTCTCTTTTCGGATTCCACGAAGCTAGAGATCATTCAGCGAACTCTACCGCCCGGCTTGCTGGCAGCTTTTCTCTATTGGCAGATTGTGCCGCTTATGCTGGCGAGCGCGGGCGCGTCGCTCGACCTAAAACGGCTTGCGGTTTACCCCATTACTCGCCGGCAGCTTTTCGGGCTGGAAGTCCTGCTTCGGTTTTCGACGGGCATCGAGATGATCATTCTTCTTTCGGGAGCCTCGATTGGCTTGTTGCGAAATCCGAAGATCCCATTATGGGCGACGCTGGCGTTTTTGCCGTTTATCGCGATTAATCTCTTCCTGTCGGCGGGTTTGCGCGATTTGCTGGGCCGGCTATTCGTTGGCCGGCG
>Ga0187894_10006844_pt1 | contig 10992 bp, 6 predicted proteins | sample GBC1701081metaG_FD_136650 | JGI IMG/M metagenome (GOLD analysis project Ga0187894, IMG submission 136650) | White microbial mat communities from a lava cave in the Kipuka Kanohina Cave System on the Island of Hawaii, USA - GBC170108-1 metaG ...
CCTGGGGCAACAACCTCGACGGCACCCTCGGGTTTTCGAGCGAGGGTACGGGCGGACTGCAGGTCGCGCCTCAACAGGTCCCCGGGTTGCAGAACATCGCCCGGCTGTCGATCGGCCGCAGCGCGCACGGGGGCGGGTACGAGATTCCCATGTTCCTTGCGCTCACCGAGAGTCAAGTGGTCTATGCATGGGGTGGAATACGCCTGAAGCGCTGCCCGGAAACGCCGACCTGCGAAGGCACGGCGTCGAACTTGCCGGCGCTCGTGCCGATCGACGTCAGCCCAAACGGAGACGTCACTCCGCTTTCCGGCGTGACGCAGATTGCCGGAGCCAGTGGCAATTCCGGACAGGGCTTTGCGCTGGCGCTCAGGGATGATGGCAGCGTCTGGCAGTGGGGCCAGGGGTACTTCGTCGATCGCGGCAACCTGGACGATGATGACCCGGAGTATTCACCGCGCAGCGTGCCGGTACGCGTCGGCGGACTGCCAGCGCAGATCCGCTCGATCGCGGTCGGCAGCCGATCCATCAACCACAGCAGCCTCAGGGGATTTGCGCTGGTCGCCGGGCAGGACGGCACCGTATGGACCTGGAGCGAGGCGGCCCCCGTGCCGGCCATGGTTGCCGGAATCGACGACGTGGTTTCGGTCGATGCGGACTGGAACGGGCGGGCCGCAGCGCTGCGCAGGGACGGCACGCGCTGGCTGTGGCGCCCGGGAGAAAGCGAGCCGCAACCCCTCACCACCCTGCCACCGATCAGGAGCCTGGGAAAAGCCTCGACGCTGCACTCGATCGCGGCGGACTGCGGGGACGGCGGCGGAACGTTGTGGCTGTCGAGCGCTGCCGGCGGCACGCCACGACGCAGTCCGACCTTCGGTTCCGCGCAATCCAGCGGATGCGACACTCCGTCCCTCGTCACTCTGACAATCACCATCCAGGGTGAGGGCACGGTAGCGACGGACCCGGTGCTCTTCACCGCTTGCGAGTCGCCGTGCCAGATACCGGTACCCATGCACACGGTCGTGCGCATGCGTGCCACTCCGTTGCCGGGCTGGAGCCTGGTCGTACCGGAAATCGACGATTGCGCCGACCCAGAGGGCCAACTGGTCCTGTCGGCGGACATCACTTGCACTTACAGGTTTGTCGAAGACCCGCAGCCGCGGACGCTGTCGATCACGCAGTCCGCGGGCGGCGTCGTGCGCAGCACCCCCTCGGGAATCGACTGCCCGACGGACTGCACGCAGAACTTTGAAAACAATGTCGTCGTGCAACTGAGCATCATCACCGATCCTGGCTATCGCGCTGCCACGTTCGGGGGCGATGCGGACTGCGGGGACGGCAGAGTCACGATGAACCGTGCCATTCACTGCTCGGTGCAGTTCGTGGCGTTTGCTTCGCCGGCCGCTCCAGCCGGCCTGGTTGCCACACCGGGAGACGATTCCGTGCGCCTGAACTGGACCGCCGTCACGGATGGCAGCGTGGTGAGTTACCGGCTGGAGAAGTCGGAGAACGGCGGTGCTTTCGCAACGGTCGAGCAGATCAACGGAACGCAATCCGAGTTTCGCGACTCGGGCGTCGTCCCGGGAAGGCAGTACACGTACCGGTTGACAGCCATCAACGTCAGCGGCAGCAGTACGCCCGCGACCGTCACTACGACGGTGCAGACGCCCGCACAAGTAACCCTGACCGTGCAAGTGACGGGGCCGGGCAGCGTTGCCAGCACGCCCCCCGGAATCAGCTGCGGCGCGAACTGCACGGAGGATTATCCGCTGGGCACCGATGTGAGGCTGACCGCGACGGCGCAGGCAAGCGCACGTTTCGAAAGGTGGGAAAGTGACTGCGCCGGCACCGCACTGATCGCCGACGTCACGCTCGACCGCAACAAGACATGCGTCGCGCGCTTTGCTGCCGTCACCCCCGGCGGCTGGCAGACGCTCGCACCGGACATCGCCGGCAGCCTGGTACGAGACGTGCACTCGTCGGTCGCGCTCGATGCGTCCGGTCTCGCCTACATCGCTTTCGTGCAGCCTGTCGGCACGGAAACGCGCCTCACCGTTCGCAGGGAGGGACCCGGATTCCCCCCGCTGGCGACTCTGAACCTGTTCTTCCAGTTCCAGGCGAGCCACGCGCGCCTCGTCGTCGACCCTCTTGCCAATCCGGTGCTGGCCTTCACCGTCGATTCCCGGGAGATCTGGGTGGCGCAGTGGAACGGCTCGGTGTTCAACCTCCTGCGCACCAGTGCGGGCAGCGAGCGGCTCAACCTCACGGGCAACGATGCCACGCACTCGCGCCTGGCGCGCGCCGGCAACACGCTGGTCGCCGCCTGGATCGAGATGCAGCGCATCGCCGTTCGACGCTTCGACCTGACCACCGGCCAGTGGGACGCTGGCGGATTCGTACCCGGTCCGGTCAATCCACTCGACATCGATCTCGCCGTGGACACCGGCGGGCGCGCCGTCCTCGCCTGGACGGAAGGACTGCTGAGTACGCGTCTGCTGGCGATCCGTGAAACCGGCCCCGGCGCCTGGACTGCGCTGGGCGGTGAGATCGGCAACCGCCCGGTGAACGGTCCGGAAATCCTGGCGGTGGGCTTGCACGTCGACACCGCGAACGTGACGCGGCTCGTCTGGGTGGAAGGCAACACCAATTACTTCGTCGAGGCGGCACGCTTCGACGGCGCGGCCTGGCTTCCGATGCCGGGCCGCCCGACGTTCCTGTTCTCCCAGCACTCCGGACAGGTGCGCTCGCTGAGCGTGAACCGCAGCCCGTCGGTGTTCTCATTCGCATACGCCAACGACACCGCGCTCGGTTCCAGCGACAGCTTCGTGGTCGTGCAGCAGCTCGTCGGCGGCACTCTCACGAGCGTGGGCAGCGAATTCCAGACGCAGCATCCGCGCGTCGGCGCGTTGAGCCTCGCCATGACGGCGAACGATCTCGCCACGCTTACCCAGTCGCAGTTCACCGCGGCCGACGTCAGTGCTCCGTTCAAGCTGGCCGTGCGACGACACATCCCGTGAGAACCGCGGACGCGGTTCGAGGCGAACGCGCAGCACCAGCAGACTCGCCGGACGCGGGGGCGACGCGTGCCGAGACCCGGGTGCGCCTCTCCTTGCCAGCGGCGGCGCGGACATGCAACGCTTCGGCGCATGTTCGGGCTCGCCGACCGGATTGAAAAATTCGTCTTCGACCCTGCCGGGTCGGTACCCGGCCCGTGGCGGCGCGTGCTGCGCGTGCTGCGCTTCCCGTACGCGCTGATCCGCGACCTGTGGCGCGGCGAGCTCAATCTGCGGGCCATGAGCCTGGTCTACACCTCGCTCCTGTCCGTGGTGCCGCTGCTCGCCTTCGGCTTCGCGATCGTCAAGGGCCTCGGCATCCACACCGATCTGGAGCCCATCATCTACGAATTCTTCCGGCCGGTGGGCGACAACGCCACCGAGCTGACCGCGCGCGTCATGAGCTTCATCGAGAACATCTCCAGCGGCGTGCTCGGCTCGCTCGGCATTGCGTTCCTGCTGTTCACGGTGATCTCAACCATCCAGAAGATCGAGGAGAGTTTGAACTACGTATGGCGCGTCGAGCGCCCGCGCAGCTTCGCCCGGCGAGTCACCGAGTATCTGAGCCTGATGGTCGTCGGCCCGATCCTGGTCGTCGCCATCCTCAGCCTCACCGCCTCGGCAGCCGACAGCTCGCTGATGCAGGCGATGTCGGGCGTCGTCGTCCTCGGTGACATCCTCGCGGCGCTCGGGCGCCTATCGCCCTACGTCGTGGTCTCAGCGGCGTTCGCGTTCCTCTACATCTTCATTCCCAACACCCGCGTGCACTTCGTGCCCGCGCTCATCGGTGGGCTGGTCGCGGGCCTGCTCTGGGTGATCGTGGGCGCCGCGTTCACCGCCTTCGTGGTGTATGCCTCGCGCCTTGCGCTCGTCTACTCGAGCTTCGCCATCCTGATCACCGCGCTGATCTGGATCTACGTCGCCTGGCTCATCCTCATGCTCGGGGCACAGCTTTCGTTCTACGTGCAGAACCCGCAGTACCTGCGTCGCGGCACGCGCGAGATCCGCATGACTGCCGCGCTGTGCGAACAGCTCGCGCTCAATTCGATGTACCTCGTCGGCAAGAGCTTCCGCGGCGGCGAGCCGGGCTGGACCACCAGCAAGTTGTCGGCCCGCCTCGAGGTGCCGAGCGCCCTCCTCGCGAGCGTGCTTCGCTCGCTCGAGCACGCCAACCTGCTGATCGTCACGGAAGACGAGCGTTTGATGCCCGCGCGCGATCTGTCCGAAATCGATCTCAACCAGATCGTCGACGCCGCACGCCGTCATCACCGCGGCGAGCCGTCGATCCACGTACGCGGCACTCCGGTGGCCGAACGCCTCGCGACCCTGGTCGAGCTTGCGCTGCGCGAACGGCTGGAAGGCAAGAGCCTGCGCGACCTGGTCGAAACGAGCGAGAACGCCGATCCGGCCCCTGCGATGGTCGATGTGCCACCGGCGATGCCAACCCGTTCCCGAGGCTGATACTGCCGTCCGGACATAATCCGGCACGCCGCCGCCTGCGCGGCCCTTGCAACGCCTGGACGCCCTTGCAACCTGGGCGCCCTTGCAATGCACCTGCAACCCCCTCGCGGGCCGACCTGCACGCCGCCGAGCGGCGCCTGATTACGTGACATCGCCCGCAGATTCCGTCATATCTGGCCCGTTCCGTCCCGCGCCGCTGCACGTTGTGATTGGCGTCAATCGGCGACACCCCGTTCCCCGCGATGCTAGCGACCTCGAAAGGCCTCACGAAGGGAGCCCCCGGACGGGGCCAGAGTGCAGATGGCAACGCCCGACCCGTATTCGTCAGTGCGTGGCAACAAGGCCGCCGCTTTCTTCGATCCCTATGCGCGGCTGATCCAGGTCCTCTATCCGCGTTCGCGCGGCGTCGCGATTTATGACGCCACGGGCGCCGCCGTCTGGCAGAAGGACGGCTCCGCGAAGGAGGCCGACCTGGATGCCTCGCTCGCCGCGCAGGTTCGCGCGCTGGTGCAGGAATCGACCGACCCCGAAAAGCAGGAAGTTCACGGCACGCACCGCCTGTTGCAAGGCTCGACGCCCGCCTACCTCTTCTGGCTGCGCGACGAGCGAGGCGAGGCGCTGGGCATCGCCGGCATCACCGGCAAGGCGCCCGGGATGAACGCGCCGCCGCCCACCTTCGCCGAAATCGAAAAGGTCCTGCAGCCCGCCCTGCAGTGCCTGGCACGCGAGCTGGCGACGCTGCGCCGCCTGCCCAATGCCGACCAGGACCGCGAAACCGCCCGCCTCGAACAGTCGGATTGGGTGGCTTCGAAAATCGTTCCGATGATGGCGCCCGCCCTCAAGGACCCCTTGCGCGCCGCGCTGGCCGCGATCGTCGATCGCACCGATTCGGCGCTCGCCGCCCTCGTCCTGCCCGATCGCTCGATTCGCCTGGTGGTCGAGCCGGACGGCTGGAACAACGAACAGGCTCAGGACGCGCAACGCCGCGCGCACCGCCGGCTGCTCTCGTCCGTCGTCGGCAAGTGCGCCACGGTCATTTCCAACCGCGTACGCGGCAAGGACGACGCAGCGTCCGCTTACCGCCTGGTCGCGGCGCCGGTGCTGCGGCGCGCGGATAGCGCCTGCGGCTACTTGCTGCTGCTGAAGTCTTCCATCGGTTCCGACTACGGTCCCCTCGAGCAACGCCTGCTCGAGAGAGTCGCGCCGCTCCTGCACGCCGTGGTCGATCGCGACTACGACACGCTCACGAGCCTGCGCACCCCCACCAATTTCGAACAGGCCGCCCGGCAGGTATTGCCGGTCGACGGAACGCCGCCCGCGAGCGTCATCTGTATCGACATCGAAGGATTGGGCGAGATAAACGAGCGCCTCGATGCCGACGCCGCCGACCGCGTGATCCGGCGCGTAGCCAAGTTGCTGCGCCCGCCGCAGGTGCCGGCCAGCGCGCTGTGCGCCCGTCTCGCCGGCGGGCGATTCGCCTGCCTGCTGACGAAGTGCGACATCGACGAGGCAGAACGCGTCGCCGAGCGCATTCGCGACGGCGCGCGCAAGCTGGCCGCGGCGCGCGACTCGCGTGCGATGGAAGTGCGCCTGCGCACCGGGATTGCCGCGGTGCTGCCGGGAACCAGCGCCCTGCGCGATGCCCTGATTGCCGCTCACTCGGTGGCCCGCGATTCGCAGGCTGCCGAGAAGATGCTCAGCGCGGGCGAACGCGCCTTGCAGGCCCGCTCGCGCTCCGGCCGGCAGAAGATTCCGATGTTCCTGCGCGAAGCGCTGCGTGAAGAGCGCCTGCGCGTCTACGCGCAGCCGATGCGCGCGCTGCGCGACCCGCGCCGGCCGCCGCGCTTCGAGCTGCTGCCGCGCATCCTCGACGAGCGCGATCGCCTCGTGACGCCCATGGAGTTCCTCGCCGCCGGCCCCGATCCCGATGCGATGGCCGAGCTCGACCGGTGGGTCATGACCTCCGCGCTGGCCACGCTGGTAGAGCATTCGGCGACCGTCGCGCGCACGCGCATCGAGCTGGCGCTCAACGTCTGCAGCCGTTCTCTCGAGGTCGGCGAGTTCCACGACTGGGTCTGCGAGCAGCTGCAGCGCAGCGTGGTACCGGCCGATTGCTGGTTGTTCGAGATTCCCGAAACCGTCGCGTCGCGCCAGCCGCGTGACGTCGAGAAGTTCGCCCGCCGCATCATGAGCGTCGGCGGCCGCGTGGTGCTCGACGACGTCGGCAGCGCCGGCACCGACGCCGTGAAGCTCAAGACCCATCATGCGAGCGCGATCAAGATGGACGGCTCGCTGATCCGCGACCTCGCCGACGACGCGCGCGCGCAGCGGCTGGTGGAAGCGCTGGCGCAGTGGGCGGCGAGCGGCCGCATGGAAATCATCGCCGAGCAGGTCGAGAGCGAGCTGGTGCGCGACAAGCTGGCGCGCTTCGGCATCGACTACGTGCAGGGTTTCGTGGTCTGCGAGCCGCGTCCGTTCGCCGATGTCCTCGAAGAGCTGGCTCAGCCCGAATCGGCGCTCAAGGCTACGGCCTGAGCACTGAAGTCATACCTAAAGTCCGGTACCGGATTCAGTTATTCACCCGCGATAGTCATTTCCTCGAGCAGCAGCGAGCCCGTGTGCACGCCGCCGCGCCGGTCGACGTCGCTGCCGACTGCGACGACGTTGCGCAGCAGGTCGCGCAGGTTGCCCGCGATCGTCACCTCGTGCACCGGGTAGCGGATCTCTCCGCCCTCCACCCAGAAACCGGATGCGCCGCGCGAATAATCGCCGGTAACGGTGTTCACGCCCTGCCCCATCAGTTCCGTGACCAGTAGCCCGGTCCCCATGCGCCGCAGCAGCGCACGCTCGTCCTCGCCCGCGTGCGCGACGAGCAGGTTGTGCGTCCCGCCGGCGTTGCCCGTCGTCTGCAACCCCAGCTTGCGCGCCGAGTAGGCACTCAGCACGTAGCCCTGCAGCACTCCGCCACTCACGAGCTCGCGATCGCGCGTGACCACGCCTTCGCTGTCGAATGGCGAGCTGGCCTGCGCCTTCGGCAGGTGCGGCCTCTCCGAGATGTCCAGGAACGCCGGGAACACCTGCCGGCCCGCAGCGCCGAGCAGGAACGACGACTTGCGGTACTGGCTGCCGCCGCGAATCGCCGTGATGAAGTGTCCGAAGAAGCCGCGCGCCATCTCGGCGCTGAACATCACGGGCGCCTTGCGCGTGCCGAGCTTGCGGGAGCCGAGGCGCGCCACCGTGCGCTGCGCTGCCTCGCGTCCGACCGCCTCTGCGTCCTCCAGGTCGCGCCAATCGCGCGCCGAGCTGTACCAGTAGTCGCGCTGCATCTCCTCGCCGTCGATCGCGATCACCGAGCAGCTCAGGCTGTGGCTGGTGCTCTCGTAGCCGCCGAGGAACCCGTGACTGTTGCCGTACACGCGCAGGCCGCTATGCGTGCTCACCGAGGCGCCTTCGGAATTGCGCACACGCGCATCGACCGCGAGCGCCGCTGCTTCGCAGGCACGCGCGCTCTCGATGGAGGCTTCCGGCGTGATGTCCCAGGGATGCGAGAGCGAGAGGTCCGGCCAGTCGCGCGCCATGAGGTCCGCATCGGCCAGGCCGGCGTACTCGTCGGCCGCGGTAAATCGCGCGATGCTGCACGCCTTCTGCACCGTCTCGCGAACAGCCGCCGCGCTCAGGTCCGCGGTGCTGGCAGAACCCTTGCGCTTCGCCACGTACACCGTGACGCCCAGTCCGCGGTCGCGCTGATACTCGAGCGTCTCCACCTCGCCGAGGCGAACCGTCACGCCGAGCCCGGTATCGAGGCTGACGGCGACTTCGGCCTGGTCCGCCCCGCCGGAGCTGGCCTCCGCGAGCGCGTTGCGGACGATGTCTTCGAGGTCGCGCTGGGCCAGCGGAGCGGCGGGTACGGCGTCGTTGGGCATGAAGCTCCCGTCGGCGAAACAGGGAGCGCGGATTCTAACAGGACCCCCGTCGCGCCATGGCTGGACCCGTGCACGCAGTTTGCAGAGAATCGCGCCCGGGAGCGCCGCCGCAAGTCGCGCGCGGGCAACGTGATCGGCCGGACCATGCAGAACGACGACGACCAGGCTTACGAACGCCCGAGCAAGAGCGCAGCCAAGCGTGAAGCGCAGGGGTTGCAGGAGCTCGGCGAAGCACTCATCGCCATGCCGGACGAGCAGCTCGATGCCTTGCCGCTGCCCGAGAGGCTGCGCGACGCCGTGCTCGCCGCGCGACGCATCACCAGTCACGGCGCGCAGCTGCGCCAGCGCCAGTTCATCGGCAAACTGATGCGCAAGGCGGACGTCGAGCCGATACGCGCAGCGATCGAGGCTCAGCAGGAGGCGCAGCGCTCCGCGGCACGGCGTTTCAAGCGCGTCGAAACGTGGCGCGACCGCCTGGTTCGCGAGGGTGAGCCGGCGCTGACGGAATTTGCGACGAGCTATCCCGCTGCCGACCTCGCCGGGCTGCGCCGGCTCGCCACGGCCGCCCGAGCGGAAGCCGAACAGGAACGCGCACCGCGGGCGGCACGCGAATTGTTCCAGCAGCTGCGCGCCATTCTCGAACCCGCTGACTGACCCCACAGCGCCCGGCCAGCCTGATGCCGCGCGCGGCCGCGACGCGCATCGAGCGGCCCGCCGGTCCGCCGCAACCGCGCCCTTTGCTACACTTGGCCCATGAAACCCCTCGTCGGGATCATCATGGGATCGTCGTCCGACTGGGAGACGATGAAGCCCGCGGCGGAGACCCTGGAACGTCTCGGTATCCCGCACGAGGTGCGGGTCGTGTCCGCCCACCGCACACCCGACCTGCTGTTCGAGTACGCCTCGCAAGCCCGTCAGCGCGGCATCGAAGTGATCATCGCCGGCGCCGGGGGCGCTGCGCATCTGCCGGGGATGACTGCGTCCAAGACGACGCTGCCGGTGCTCGCCGTGCCCGTGCAGTCGAAGGCGCTCAGCGGCCTGGATTCTCTGCTCTCGATCGTGCAGATGCCGGCTGGCGTGCCGGTGGCAACGTTCGCGATCGGCACGGCCGGGGCGACCAATGCCGCACTGTTCGCCGCATCGATCCTCGCCGCCCGCAATCCCCAGATCCAGGCCGCCCTCGACGGCCAGCGCGAAACGCAGACCCGCGACGTCCTCGCCGCCCCGGACCCGCGGAAATGAAGGTCGGGATCATCGGCGCGGGCCAGCTCGGACGGATGCTGGCCCTCGCGGGCTATCCGCTCGGACTCGAGTTTCACTTCCTGGACCGCGCCGCCGACACTCCCGGCGGTCAGGTCGCACCCATCCTCGTCGGCGACTTCGAGGACATCGGCAAGCTCGCCGACCTCGCGCGTCGCGTCGACGTAGTCACCTTCGACTGGGAAAACGTTTCGGCGACGGCGCTCGCCGTCGTCGCACCGACCCCGGTATGGCCGCCGGCCACGGCTCTCGCCACTTCGCAGGACCGTCTGCTCGAGAAGGAGCTCTTCTCGATTCTGAAGATTCCGACGCCGCCCTTCGCTGCCGTGGATTCGCTCGCAGACCTCACGCGGGCCGCCGCCACGATCGGCGTTCCTGGAGTTCTCAAGACACGCCGTGGCGGCTACGACGGCAAGGGCCAGGTCGTGGTGCGCGGCGCGCAGGACGTCGCGCGTGCCTGGCAGGAGCTGCAGGGGCAGCCGCTCATCTACGAGCAGTTCGTAAGCTTCTCACGCGAGGTCTCGTCGATCGGCGTGCGCAGCACCGTGGGCCAGACGCGTTTCTACCCGCTGTCCGCCAACACGCACGCGGAAGGCATTCTGCGCACGACGGTCGCGCCGTTCGTCCATCGCCCGCTGCAGCGCCAGGCCGAGAAATATCTGCAGCGCCTGCTCGATCACTTCGGCTACGCGGGCGTGCTGGCGCTCGAATTCTTCGTGGCGCGCGGCCGCCTGCTCGCCAACGAGATGGCTCCGCGGGTACACAACTCCGGCCATTGGACCATCGAAGGCGCGGTCACGAGCCAGTTCGAGAATCACCTGCGCGCGATCCTCGGCTGGCCGCTGGGCAGCACCGCGCCGGTCGGACACAGCGCCATGCTCAATTTCATCGGCGCGCTGCCGCCGCGCGAGCGCTGGCTGGCCGAGCCGAACCTGGCCTTCCACGACTACGGCAAGGAACCGAGGCCGCGCCGCAAGGTCGGTCACTGCACCCTCCACGAAACCAGCGCCGCGCGCCGCGATGCGCGCCTGAAGCGCCTGTTGAAATTGCTACGCCCTCCTTTGAAGGAAAGTTGAACCACGCGCACCCCCATTTCCCGTTGTTTACGGGATTCCCTTACACTGTCCGCGCATGTATCTCGACCTCTTCAAACTCAACGAGCTGCCGTTCCGGCTCAGTCCGGACCCCCAGTTCCTGTACCTGAGCAAGCACCATGCGCGCGCCAAGGCGTACATGGAGTCGACCATCTGGTTCACGGACGGCTTCGTGGTCATCACCGGGGAGATCGGCTCGGGCAA
>Ga0187894_10006845_pt1 | contig 10992 bp, 6 predicted proteins | sample GBC1701081metaG_FD_136650 | JGI IMG/M metagenome (GOLD analysis project Ga0187894, IMG submission 136650) | White microbial mat communities from a lava cave in the Kipuka Kanohina Cave System on the Island of Hawaii, USA - GBC170108-1 metaG ...
ACGCTCCTACCTCGCTTACCAGCGGTTGGCGCAACAGGGCAGCAACAGCACGGGCAACGGCGGCGGCATCGGCCTGCCGGTGATGGTGATGCTGACCGACGAGAAGGAGTACAGCCACAAGGGAACGCTGGACTTCACCGACAATCGTCTCGATTCGGCCACCGGCACGATGCGCTTGCGTGCGTCGTTTCCCAACAAGGACCTGTTCCTGACGTCGGGCCTGTTCGGCCGCATCGCCGTGCCGGGCAGCCCGAAATACAAGGGCGTCATGCTGCCGGACGAGGCGATCCTCACCGACCTTGACCGCCGCTTCGTCTATGTCGTGGCCCCCGACGGTAGCGTGAAGCAGCAGCCGCTGCGCCTGGGATCGCGGACCGACAACTACCGCATCGTTCGTGATGGGCTGAAGGGCGACGAGACCGTGGTGATCAACGGCCTGCAGCGCGTTCGGATGGGCGGCGGCAAGGTGACACCGCAGCCGGTCGACCTGCCGCCGGTGTGGAAAGGCCTGATGGCGCTCGGTCCGCCGCCGGGCGCACCGGGCGCCGGCGGACCGCCGGGCGGCGACAAGAAGCCGGGCGATGGCAAGAAATAGACTGGCCGGGAGCCCGTCATGAAGTTTGGACATTTTTTCGTCGACCGGCCGATCTTCGCGGCGGTGGTGTCGATCGTGATCGTGATCATCGGCGTCATCGCCTACACGCGCCTGCCGATCACCGAATATCCTGACATCGCGCCGCCGTCCGTGTCGGTGAGCACGAACTATCCCGGTGCCGATGCCGAGACTCTGGCGCGCACGGTGGCAACGCCGATCGAGCAGGAGATCAACGGTGTCGAGGGCATGCTCTACATGTCCTCATATTCGACCAGCGACGGCACGTTGCAGCTCACGGTCGTGTTCCGCCCCGGCGTCGACCTCGATATCGCCCAGGTGCAGGTGCAGAACCGTGTGTCGGTCGCCGAGCCGCGTCTGCCTGAAGAGGTCCGCCGCCAAGGCATTCAGGTCCGCAAGCGGTCTGGCGACTTCCTGCTGGTCGTGCATCTGCTGTCGCCGGACAAGACCTATGACGAACTCTATCTCGCCAACTATATGCAGCTGCGCATTCGCGAGCAGCTGCTGCGGCTGGATGGCGCCGGCGACATCATCGTGTTCGGCGGCAGCGAATACTCGATCCGCATCTGGCTCGACCCGGCGCGCCTGGCGGCCTATGCGCTGACCAGTGGCGAGGTGGTGGCGGCGTTGCGGGCGCAGAACGTACAGGTGTCCGGGGGACAACTCGGCCAGCAACCGGCGCCGAGCGATACCGCCTTGCAGGCGATCGTCACCACGCAGGGCCGCTTTCAGGACGTCCGCCAGTTCCGAAGCGTGATCGTCAAGACCGGCGAGGATGGCAGGCTGGTGCGCCTGCAGGACATCGCGCGTGTCGAGATGGGTGCCAAGGACTATGGCAGCCGCAGCTACCTCGACAGCCAGGTGGCCATTGCGCTGGGCGTGTTCCAGCGGCCTGGCACCAATGCGTTGGCCACGGCCGAGCAGGTCAAGGCCAAGATGGAGGAGCTCAAGCAGGATTTCCCGCCGGGGCTGAAGTACGACATCATCTACAATCCGACCGAGTTCATCGTGCAGTCGATCGACGCGGTCTACGAGACGCTGATCGAGGCCATCCTGCTGGTGGCCCTGGTCGTGCTGATCTTCCTGCAGAACTGGCGCGCCGCCCTCATTCCCATCCTTGCGATCCCGGTGTCGCTGATCGGCACGGCAGCCTTCATGCTGGCCTTCGGCTTCACGCTCAATGTGCTCACGCTGTTCGGCATGGTGCTGGCGATCGGCATCGTGGTCGACGACGCCATCGTCGTGGTCGAGAATATCGAGCGCAATATCGCCGAGGGCCTGTCGCCGCGCGAAGCGGCGCATCGCACGATGGCCGAAGTCGGCACGGCGGTGGTCGCCATCGCCGTGGTGTTGGCGGCGGTGTTCATACCGACCGCGTTCATTCCCGGCATCTCCGGCCAGTTCTACCGCCAGTTCGCGCTCACGATCGCGGTCTCGACGATCATCTCGGCCTTCAACTCGCTATCGCTGTCGGCGGCATTGGGCGCCATCCTGCTGAAGCCGCATCGGGCGGGCGAGCACCACCGGTCGCGCTTCCTGCCGATCTGGATCGGCCAGGTCGTCGCCCAAAAATTCAACACCGGCTTCGACCGCACCAGCCGTGCCTACGCTGGCGGCGTAAGGTCCATCATCCGGCATCGGCTGCTGAGCCTGATCGCCTATGCCGGGTTGGTGGCGGCCACGATCTACATGTTCGGGCATGTGCCGCAAGGCTTCATCCCGCCGCTGGACCGCGGTTATGCCATCGTGATCGCGCAGCTTCCCGACGGCGCTACGCTCGATCGCACCGACGCCGTGGTGAGGAAGGCGGAGAAGTTCATCGAACAGACGCCGGGCGTCGCCCACATCGTGTCGATCCCCGGGTTCAACGGCGCCACGTTCACCAATGCGCCCAACGCGGCGGTGGTGTTCGTCACGTTCAAGCCGTTCGAGGATCGCCTGCCGCAGGGGCTGACGTCGGACCACATCATCGGCGACATGATCGGCCGCCTGCAGGGCATCGAGGAGGCCTTCGTGCTGGCGGTGCCGCCGCCGGCGGTGCCCAGCATCGGCAACAGCGGCGGCTTCAAGATGCAGCTGCAGAACCGTACCAGCGATGACATCGGCCCGTTGCTGATGGCGGCCTATCAGATGATGGGCCGGGCACGGACTGTGCCGACCGTCACCGACGTGTTCACGACGTTCTCGGTGTCCTCGCCGCAGGTCTTTCTCAACATCGACCGGGTCAAGGCGCAGATGCTGAACGTGCCGCTGTCGTCGGTGTTCGAGGCACTTCAGGTCAATATCGGCTCGGCCTACGTCAACGACTTCAACGCCTTTGGCCGCGTTTTCCAGGTCCGCGTCCAGGCCGACGCCAAGTACCGCCTCGAGCGCGCTGATATCCAGCAGCTGAAAGTGCGCTCGGCCACCGGCGACCTGGTGCCGCTGGGCACCTTGCTCGATGTCGTCGATGCCGCCGGTCCGGATCTGGTCCAGCGCTACAACATGTACGTGTCGGTGCCGATCCAGGGCAACACGCCGGCTGGCGTCTCGACCGGCGTGTCGCTGGACGCCATGGAGAAGCTGGCGCGTGAGACTCTGCAGCCCGGCCAGGGCTTCGAGTGGACGGAGCTTGCGCTGCAGGAGCGCTCGGTCGGCAATACCGCGGTCTTCATCTTCGCGCTGTCGATCCTGTTCGTGTTCCTGGCGCTCTCGGCACAGTACGAAAGCTGGACCTTGCCGCTGGCCATCATGCTGATCGTGCCGATGAGCATGCTGTTCGGCCTGATCGGTGTGTGGGTCGCCGGCATCGACAACAACGTGCTGGTGCAGATCGGTCTCGTCGTGCTGATCGGTCTGGCGGCCAAGAACGCCATCCTGATCGTCGAGTTCGCCCGCCAGCAGGAGCACGCCGGACTCGACCCGATCGCGGCCGTGATCGAGGCCTGCCGCCTGCGTCTGCGGCCGATCCTGATGACGGCGTTCGCCTTCATCCTGGGCGTGCTGCCACTGGTGACATCGTCAGGCGCCGGCGCCGAGATGCGTCGCGCGCTGGGCACCACCGTGTTCGCCGGCATGATCGGCGTGACGTTGATCGGCCTGTTCCTGACGCCGGTGTTCTACGTCTCGATCCGCTTCCTGGAGGAGCGCTTCCGGCGCAAGCCCGCGCCCGCATCGCAGGCGCCGGCGGAGTAACCTGGACGCGCGGGCCGGAGGCTCGCGCGCCCAGGAAGACATGCAATACCTGGTTCACCTGTCGCCCTTCTGGGCCGGCGTCGTCGGTGCCATCGTCGCCGGCTTCTTCGGTACTGCCATCGGTGGCGTGCCCGTCGTCGTCGTACGCTCGTTGCCGGAGCGGCTGGGCAACGCGCTCCTGAGCTTCGCGGCCGGAGTCATGCTGGCGGCCACATTCTTTTCCCTGCTGTTGCCGGCCCTGGAGCTGGCACGCGAGGAAACATCGGACCGGGTGCCGGCCGCCATCGGCGTGATCATCGCGCTCTGCATTGGCGGGCTGGTCATCGCCACCGCGCATCGCGTGACGCCGCACGAGCATTTCGGCCGCGGCCGTGAAGGACCGCATGTCCAGCGTATCCGGCGCGTCTGGCTGTTCGTGATCGCGATTGCGATCCACAATTTTCCCGAAGGTCTGGCCACCGGGGTCGCCGCCGGCAACCCGGCACCGCACGTGCCGGGCGAAATTCCCGGCCTGGGGGTCGTGATCGGCATCGGCCTGCAGAACGTCCCCGAGGGTTTGGCCGTTGCCGTTGGCCTGTTGTCGCTCGGTTACGGACGCGGGCGCGCCTTCCTGGTCGCGGCGGCCACCGGCCTGATCGAGGTCGTGGGCGGTATCGCCGGTGCCGCCGCTGTATCGGCCTCGCACGCGCTGCTGCCGTGGGCGCTGGCCTTCGCCGCCGGCGCCATGCTGTTCGTGATCAGCCACGAGATCATCCCCGAGACGCACGCGCCCGAAAACGGTGGCACCATCAGCGCCACCGTGGCGCTGTTCATCGGGTTCGCAACGATGCTCTTTCTCGATCACACGCTGGGATGACTGTGGCGCCTACTCCGCCGCTTTCGCTGCCGGCTGCGGTTTGAATGGCAGGATGGTCGCGGCGCGGTGATAGGGCGTCGGCAGCGGCGGGCTTTCGGCGCCCAGCGCGCGGGCGGCGTTCCAGCCCCAGCGCGGATCGGCCAGGAACGAGCGCGCCAGCGCCGTGCAGTCGGCATCGCCCGCGGTCACGATCTGCTCGGCCTGCTCGGGCTCGGTGATGATGCCGACGGCCCAGGTCTTGATGCCGACCTCCTTGCGGATGCGGGCCGCGAACGGCACCTGATAGCCTGGACCGAACGGGATCTTGGCGTTGGGTACCGCCCCGCCTGAGCTCATGTCAATGAAGTCGCAGCCCAGCGCCTTGAGCGCCTGTGCTGTTGCGATCGTGTCCTCGATGGTGAGGCCCCCGTCGACCCAGTCGATGGCCGACAGCCGCACGCCCAGCGACCGCTCGCGCGGCCACACGGCACGGCAAGCCTCGAACACCTCGAGCGGAAACCGGCGACGCTTCTCGGCCGTGCCGCCATAGTCATCGTCGCGCCGGTTGCTGAGCGGCGACAGGAACTGATGCAGCAGGTAGCCGTGGGCGCCGTGCAGCTCGACGACGTCGAAGCCCAGGCGGGCCGCGCGTTGCGTGGCGGCAACGAAGGCGCCCTTGATGGTTTTCAGCTCGGCCTCGTCGAGTGCCACCGGCGTGTGCCACTTGGCCGTCGGCGCCGGCACATGGGCACCGCCGGTCACGAACCCGACGCCGGGTCCGGTCGCATCGAAGGCGATCGCTGATGGTGCCACCGTGGTCCACGGCGTATCGGGCGTGTCGGCGGCGCTCAGCGGGCCGCCGCCGCGCCAGGGTCGTTGTGCCGAGGCCTTGCGGCCGGCGTGGCCGATCTGGATGCCGAAGCGGATGGAGGGCATCCAGGCGCGCACCCAGTCGACGATACGCAGCAGCGCCGCTTCGTTGTCGTCGCTGTAGAGGCCGAGGCAGCCATGCGTGATGCGGCCGCGGCGCTCCACATGCGTTGCTTCCACCATCAGCAGCCCGGCACCGCTGGCGGCAAGCTGGCCCAGATGGGCGAGGTGCCAGTCGGTGGCCGAGCCGTCGATGGCCGAATACTGGCACATCGGCGAGACCACGATCCGGTTGGGCAGGACGACGTCGCCGCCGAGATTCAGGGGCGTGAAGAGCGCTGGCGGCATGGATACGTTCCTCGGTCGCGTAAGCCTTCATGGAGAGCTTGTCGAACCAGGAAGGCTTCACACAAGCGCTGGTGCAGCTTCATGGTTCGACAAGCTCACCATGAAGCGCCGACTGCCGAGTTTCGACCTACACCTTCGGCGGCGGGCCGGCCTCGTGGCCGAGCCAGTCTTCGATCAGGCGGCGCGCGATGCTGTCCTTGCGCGGCATGAAGAACGAGCCGTCCTTGGGCAGATTGTCGGGATGCAGCTCCTCGCGGCTCAGCCAGCGTGCGCTCTCCAGCTCCGACTGGTTGACGTCGATCTCCAGCGACTCGGCCTCGGCGCTGAAGCCGATCATCACCGACGCCGGAAACGGCCATGGCTGCGAGGAGTGATAGCGCACGTTGCCGACGCGCACCTTGACCTCTTCATAGACTTCGCGCGCGACGGCGTCCTCGAAGCTCTCGCCCGGCTCGACGAAGCCTGCGAGCGTCGAGTGCATGCCGCGCGGGAAATGCTTGCCGCGGCCCAGCAGGCACTTGTCGCCGTGATGCACCAGCATGATCACGGCCGGATCGGTGCGCGGGAAGTGCTGCGCCTTGCAATCCTCGTTGGTGCACAGCCGCTCGTGGCCGGCCTTGCTCACCTTGGTCGGGGCGCCGCAGACGCCACAGAACTTGTGGCGCCGGTGCCAGTACGTCATGCCGCGCGCATAGGCCAGGATCGAGCCTTCGCGGGCGAACAGCAGGGCGCCGACCTGGCGCAGGTCGACGAACTCGCCCAGCCCCTCGGTCGGCATCTCGAAGCCGGTCACATCGAGGGCGAAGTACGTCTCGCCCTCGACATGGCCCAGGAAGATCGGCGATGCGCCGCCGCGGATCATGGCGCGCGCCATCATGCCCTGCAGGAACACCGGTTCCGGCTGGCCCTGCTTGTTCACCAGGTTGCGTTCGTTGTCGATCGGCACGAACTTGGTCTTCGAGCCGACCAGCAGATCCTCGATGTGGTCTTCGTCCTCGCGCTGGTGCGAGGCGCGGTCGATCTCGGCGCTGGAATAGGGATTGCGGTGCATGCGGTCGGGCGCCAGGTGGCTGTCGTTGAGGATGAGGCGCGGACAATGGCATCGCAGGCGGCAGGCGGCAACCGGGCCGCCGTGCTAGCATGGCAGCCCTTCCAGCCGGCGTGAGGGCTCCATGCACGCACATCTGAGGCGGTTCGCCCTGTCATTGGCCGTGCTTGGTGCACTGGCGGCAGCGGCGGTGGCCCAGACCCATCCGGCGCTCAAGGACGCCCAGCTGCCACCGTTGCTGCCGATCGCCCTGCTGGCCGACGGTGACTCCGAAACGCGCGGCAACTTCCAGATTTCGCCTGACGGCAAGACGATTGCGTGGCTGCAACGCATCGCCGGCCGGCGCCAGATCCACGTCAGGCCGACCGACGGCGGCGATCCCGTCGTCCTGCGCATTTCGCGCGACGTCGGTGCGTATCATTGGACCGCCGACAGCCGGCACATGACCGTGTCGATCGATCCGGTCCCGGGCTCGGAGAACGAGCAGATCCTGATTGTCGATGTGCAGGCGCCGACCGCGGCGCCGCGTAACGTCACGCCCTGGCCGGGGACCCGCAACTGGGTGCTGTCGCCGCGTGACATGCAGGATGCCATCTATCTGGGCAGCAACCGCCGCGACCGTCGCTACTTTGACCTCTACAAGCTGACGCTGACGGCGGATGCCGAGCCGCAGCTGGTGGTCGAAAACCCGGGGGCGGTGTCGAGCTGGTACTTCGATCCCGCCGGCACGATGATCGCCCGCATGACCCGGCCCAACGATGCCGGCCGCCGGATGTTCGAGCGCTGCGAGGCGAGCGGCGCCTGCAGCCGGCTGTTCGACCTGGAGCTGGAGGACTCCGTCAGCGTCCTGGGCGGTGCCGGCGGCGAGCCGGTGATCTGGGCGCTCTCCAATCGTGGACGCGACAAGACGGCGCTGGTGCGGCTCGATCTCAAGACCGGCGCCGAGACCGAGATACACGCCGATCCGCAGGTCGACATCAGCACCGTACGGCTGAGCGCCGATCAGCGCCGGGCGTTGTTCGCCGTGTCCTGGCCGGATCGGCAGAAGGTGCATTTTTTCGACACGGCACTGGAAGCCGATCTCAAGCCGTTGCTGTCCGACACCGGCGATGTCGTCAATGTCACGTCCAGCGACCAGTCGCAGCGCTGGCTCGTCGTGACGGTGAGCGGCCCGCTCAAGCCGACGCGCACGTTGCTGCTCGATCGCCAGCGCGGCCAGCGCGCGCTGCTGTCGGTGAGTCCCTGGGAAGCGTGGCGCGAAACCCTGTCGGAGACCGAGCCGGTGATGCTCACGGCGCGTGATGGCCGTACTATTCCCCTGTACGTCACCGTGCCGCGTGGCGCGCAGGCTAGGCCCTTGCCGACGGTCATGTTCATCCATGGCGGGCCGTGGGCGCGCGACTTCGGCACGCTCGACCCGCGCGTGCAGTTCCTGGCCAATCGTGGCTATGCCGTGGTGCAGGTGAACTATCGCGGCTCGTCGGGCTACGGCAAGGCGCACCTGTGGTCGGCGGTCGGCGAATTCGGCCGCAAGATGTCGGACGACATCGACGATGCCGCGCAATGGGCGGTCGCGCAGGGCATCGCCGATCCCGGTCGCATCGCCATCATGGGCGGCAGCTACGGCGGCTATGCCACCTTGGTCGGGATGACGCGCACGCCGCGCCTTTACGCCGCCGGCATCTCCTTCGTGGGTCCGTCCGATCTGCCGGCCCTGATGGACCTCATGCCGCCCTACTGGGAGCCCTATCGCTGGCACCGCTTTCTGGGCAAGCCCGGCGATCCCGAAGCCCGCGCCCGGATGTGGGAGGTCTCACCGTTGCGGCTGGCCGACAAGGTCGAGCGGCCCATGCTGATCATTCACGGCGCCAACGATCCGCGGGTGCGCCGGGACCAGAGCGAGCGCTTCGCCGGTGCGCTGCGGTCGTTCGGCAAGCCGGTCGAACTGCACGTGTTTGCCGACGAAGGGCATGGACTTACCCGCCCTGCCAATCGGGCCCGCTACTACACGATGGTGGAGACATTCCTGGCGCATTACCTGGGCGGTCGGGCCAGTCCTTCGGCCAGCGGCGGCGTCACGCCGGGCGAGGATCGCGACGGCAGGCCGACGACCAACAGCGGCCGCCGACAGGCACCCGCTGACGGTGAGCGCTGAGCGAAGAAGCCGACGAGGCGATTCCTCTCAACATTTGCCTGTAGGGCTTTGGAAAATATGATCGAATCAGTATTCACCGATTGTGAATCGTCAATATATCGTTAAAATAAAATCAGCCCACATCAATGACTTAATGGAATAATTGACGATCTAGGGCCATATTTTTACATTGTGTTCATTCTGAACAGACCGGCTCCAGGGGAGAATGAGGGGCTGGCGCGTGCGTGGTGGCGTAGCGGCATAGTCAACGGATTTTCCAAGACACAATTTTCAGCTCGGGCGGGACCGCCGCCCACTGCTTCCAGAAATCGGCAGATCGGGAGAGGGGCACAACCCGCGTTGTGCCCGATGGGAGCGGTTGCGCCTGGCGCGGAGCACGGGGACGGGGGATCAGATCATGACAATGGCGCGTCTCGGGACCTTGATGGTGGGTGTTCGGACATGGAGTGTGTCACGCGTGGCAGCATTCGCTGCCGACACACGCGGCGCATCGATGATCCTGGTTGCGGCGGCCATGCCGGTGGTCATTGGCGGCCTGGGCCTGGGTATCGATACCGGCCTTTGGTACCTGGAGAAGCGCAAGCTACAGCAGGCAGCCGACAGCGCCAGTCTCGGCGCGGTGCGCGTGCTGCAGAGCGGCGGGTCGCTGGCGGATGCCAAAATGGCCGCCCTCAACGACGCCCGCCGCAACGGTTACACGGCCGGCTGCAACAACTGCTTCCACTCGCCGCCGATCAGCGGCGCTTATGCTGGCAAGAGCAATGCGGTCGAAATCACACTCAGCCGCGACCTGCCGCTGGTGTTCAGCCGCTACTTCATCAAGTCGGCACAGAGCATCACGGCGCGTTCCGTGAGCTATCAGTCGGGTGTGCAGGGCAAGAACCTCGAGGTCGCCATGGTGCTCGACGTCAGCGGCTCGATGGATGGATCCAAACTGGAGGGCATGCAGGACGCGGCCAAGGCCTTGATCGACATCGTCGTCCAGCCCGCGCAAACGACCTTCAAATCCCGCGTTGCGATCGCGCCGTACTCGTCAGCGGTCAATGTCGGCCGCGACTATTACCGGGCCGTCACCAACAAGACGTCGACGACATGGTCCACCGTCGTGGAACGCACCGGCACGTCGGCCTTCACCGATGATGCCCCCGCATCCGGTAAATATCTTGGGGCCTTCAGTACCAAGAAGGCCAACGCCCAGGGGACATACGCGTCGCAGGTCGCCAACTACGCGTCCAATGTGCCGTCGAGCGCGCTGGTTCATCCTCTGACGATCGACAAGACCAAGCTGAAGGACACCATCGACGACTTCACCGCCAAGGGATCGACCGCCGGCCATCTGGGTGTCGCCTGGTCGTGGTACCTGCTGTCGCCCAAATGGTCCAACGTCTGGACAGGCGATACCACGCCGGCAGCCTATGATGCCACCAAGACGTTGAAGGTCGCGGTGCTGCTGTCGGACTTCGACATGAACACATACTACGAAACGGCCAACGGCAATTCGTCGGTCCAGACGCAAACCCTGTGCACCAAGATGAAGGCGGCCGGGATCACCATCTACACGGTCGGCTACAACGTCGACTCGCGTAACAGCACGGCCGTGAACCTGTGGAAGAACTGCGCCAGCGACGACAAGAAGTGGTACTCGGCCAAGAATGTCGAGGAGCTGAAGGCGGCCTTCCGCACGATCGCCCAGTCGGCCGTGGGCGGCGTCATGACCATGGGACCGGGCCTCGTCGAGTAGGCACTCGTTTGCCGCCGATCATGGTGGCGCAGATGTCGCAGGGCGGCTGTCAACAGGGCCATCATTGCCCTTGCGGCAGGCGCCCGGAGTCCTGATATAACCCCCTCGGGAGGCCGGCGTGGACGCAGTCTTCGCCAACCCGGTCAGGTCCGGAAGGAAGCAGCCGTAACGAATTCGCTGCGGGTCGTGTCCGGTCTCCCACCCGCGC
>Ga0187894_10006846_pt1 | contig 10991 bp, 11 predicted proteins | sample GBC1701081metaG_FD_136650 | JGI IMG/M metagenome (GOLD analysis project Ga0187894, IMG submission 136650) | White microbial mat communities from a lava cave in the Kipuka Kanohina Cave System on the Island of Hawaii, USA - GBC170108-1 metaG ...
AGCGCTACCAGTACAGCAACATCGGATTCGAGGTGCTCGCGGAGCTGATCGCGTGCGTGTCCGGCGAGCCGTTCGAGGACTACATGCAGCGGCACATCCTCACGCCGCTCGGCATGAAGCACAGCACGCTCCTCATGACTGATGTCGATTCGGCCAACCTGGCGGCGGGACACGAACGGAAAAGTCGAACCGCGCCGCCCAAGTTGAGCCCGGTATATCCATACAATCGCCGGCACGCCGCGAGCTCGACCCTCCACTCGAACGTCGACGACATGCTCCGCTGGGCCGCCGCCAACGTCCGCAAGGGCGAGCTCGACGGCCAGCGTATCGTCCAATCGGCCACGATCGATCGAATGTGGACCATGACGCACGACATGACCAAGGAAACGGCCGAGCGCGCAAAGCGGGCGGGCGTCCCGATGCCATTCGAATCGACGGGTGTCGGATTGTCATGGCGGGTCGTCCGGATGGCCGGTAGGGATTACGTCGGGCACAGCGGCGGCGACGACGGCTTCCGCTCGAACATTCTCCTGTCCCCATCCGACTCGACCGCCGTGGTTCTGATGATGAACGACGAAGGTGGAGACCCTGGAGAGCTGGCCCGGATCATCATGGCAACCATTCGGGCCTCTGCCAGCCAACCCTGATTATCCACTCGAGGTTACCAATCGACATGCTCGATCTCACCGTCAAGCCGGAGGGCCAGAAGGCCGCCATCCGGCGAGCCCGCGAGCGCCGAATCGTGATACCCACGCTCGCGGAGATGAGTGGAGCGGCGCCGCTGCGCGCGACCGCCCGTGAACGGCTCGCCAACCTCGAGCTTTGGAGCGTCGACCCCGCCAATTTGTTTCGGATTCGGTGGGACAACGAGCCGGTCAATCGGGGCGGCGGGTTCGGCGACGTCAACTTCATCGAGCTTCCTTCCGCGTTGACCGGCGTCGACGCCAAGATCGTCGCGCTCGTCGGCAAGTGGTTTCCAACCGGAGCACACAAGGTCGGTGCGGCCTTCGGCTGTCTCGTGCCAAGGCTCGTCACCGGCCAGTTCGACCCGGAGCGACAACAGGCGGCCTGGCCCTCGACCGGAAACTTCTGTCGCGGTGGGGCCTACGACTCGGCGGTGCTCGGTTGCCGATCGATCGCGATTCTCCCCGAAGGCATGAGCCGAGAGCGCTTCGAGTGGCTCAAGTCGATCGCGGGTCAGGTGATCAAGACACCGGGGACGGAGAGCAACGTCAAGGAGATCTTCGACAAGTGCCACGAGCTGTCCCGGTCCGGCCAGGACATCGCGATCTTCAATCAATTCGAGGATTTCGGTAACTACCTCTGGCACTTCGCGGTCACCGGCCCCGCCATGGTCCGCGTGCTCGAGCGGGTCATGGGCGCTCGAGGCGAGCTATGCGGCCTCGTGCTCGCGACCGGGTCCGCGGGAACGCTCGCCAGCGGCGACTACCTCAAGAGCCGGCTTCCCGCTTCGAAGATCGCCGCGGTCGAAGCGCTGCAATGCCCAACGATGCTGCGCAACGGCTTTGGCGCTCACCGGATCGAGGGAATCGGGGACAAGCACATTCCCTGGATCCACAACGTTCGGAACACCGACTACGCCATTGCCGTGGACGACGCCGGTCCGCTCGAGCTGATCCGGCTCTTCAACTCGGACGAAGGCCGCCGCTATCTCGCGGGCCGCGGGCTTTCCGACGCTGCGGTGAACTCCCTTCCGCTCTTCGGGATCTCCGGCGCGGCGAACCTCATCGCCGCGGTGAAATTCGCGAAGGCATGCGGCACCGGGCCCGATGACGTCGTGCTCACCGTGTTGACGGACTCGATCGACCTCTATCGGAGCCGCCTGGACGAGTTGGCGGAGACGAACGGTCCCCTGACGGCCGCCGGAGCCGCGGCCGCCCACCATCGATATCTTCTCGGCGCCGGCACGGACGACATGCTCGAGCTCCGGGGCGAGGATCGGCGCCGAATTCACAACCTCAAGTACTTCACCTGGGTCGAGCAGCAGGGCCGCACGGCGGAGGAGTTGGACCGATTGTGGGACCCCGACTCGTGGCGTGGGGTCCAAGAGCTGCTCGGCCCGCTCGACGCGTTGATCGAGGACTTCAATGGGCAGGTTGGTCTCGCCTGAACGCGTCGGCCGCGGCCTCGCCCTCGCGGCGCTGCTATCGGCCGGCGGCTGCACCGCCCCCCGTGACGCCGCGCGGCCGGCCCGGATGCTCGATACCACGACCGTCGGCCGAATCGCCGGCTATCTCGACCGCGGGCTCGGTCGGTTGTCCCGGGATTCGACTCGCGGAATCCTCGACCTCCTCGCCGCGGTGCATCTCAATCCCCGAGCTCACGAGTTCGGCTACCTGCTCGCGTGGGGACACCTGGTGGCCAAGGACACGTTGGGCCTGGTGCGCTGGCTCGACAGCCTCGCCACCTGGCGGAGCTGCCTAACGCCGAGCCCGGAGACCTTCGCGCCGATGGCGGGGAACCGAGCGGTCGCGGACGCAATGACCCGAGTGCGCGATGCCGCCCCGAACGAGCATCGGAGCACCGTCGCGTTTTCCCTCCCTAGCCGCGACCTCTTCCCCGAAGGCATCGCCTACGACAGCGTCGAGCCAGCGTTCTTCTTGAGCAGCCTCCGCCACCGGACCGTGGTTCGCGTAACCCGTGACGCCTCGGGGCGGGTCGACGCCCGCGAATTCGTTCCTCCCGGCTCCGACAGCCTCTACTCCGTGCTCGGCATGAAAGTGGATGCTGGGAGGCGGCGCTTGTGGGTCGTGACCGCCGGCGAGGGATTCGCGGTGAACGAGCGACCGGAGGAGGTCGGCCGGTCCGCGATCCTGGTGTACGATCTCACCACCGGGCGGCGCCTTCGGCGCTGGCCAGTATCGCCGCCGCCCAACCGCCTCACCAACGATATCTCCCTCGACCCCGCCGGCGACGCGTACATCACCGACACACCCGCGGCCATGATATATCGAGCCCGGTTCGACGCCGATTCGGTCGAGACGTTCATCCCCGCCGGCAAGCTCCGCGCTCCCAACGGGATCGTCGTCACCCCCGACGGACGAAAAGCCCTGGTCGCCGACGCCATGAGCGGCGTCTGGGTCGTGGACCTCGCTACCCGCGCGCTCAGTCGGCTGCCACAACCGCCGGGGATCATGCCGCTCTTCCTCGACGGGCTCGACCTTCATCGGGGCGCGCTGATCGGTGTCACCCACGCCCTCTCGGGCGGTTGGGTCCTTCGTTTCTCGATGTCTGCGGGTTATGATTCGATTCGGACCAGCGAGGTACTCGATTGCAACCATCCAGCGATGCGCCAACCCACGACCGGAGTGGTCGTCGGCGATACCTTGTTCTACGTCGCGACCAGCCAGTTCCGTAGCTTCGCCAAGGGCCAGCCGTGGCCGAACGATCGCCTGGCCGATATCACGGTGCTTAGGCTCGGGCTCCCCACCGCCGCGCCCTGAATCGGACCGTCCAGCTCTGTTAGGCGGGATTCCGACATTTGAAGAAATTGGCCGCCGCGAGCGTCATGACCACAGCGCCCGTCTGGTTCAGCACCGAGATCCTGGTCCGCACGATCCCCTGATCCGGCTTGGACCGGGACCGTCGGGCCTCGACGATCTCCACTTGCACGGAGAGTGTGTCGCCGGGGCGGACCGGCAGGACCCAACGCAGCTCGTCGATGCCGGGCGACCCGAGGCTCGCCTTGGGCGGGATGAACTGGTCCACCAGCACCCGCATGGTGACCGCCGCCGTGTGCCACCCGCTGGCGATCAGACCGCCATACATCGACTGCCGTGCCGCGATCGGATCGATGTGAAAGGGCTGCGGGTCGTACTGCTTGGCGAACGCGATGATGTCGGGCTCGTTCATGGTGACGCCGGCGAACTGCTGTACCGTACCGGCGGCATAGTCTTCCCAGTATCGCTCCTCGAGCGGAACCGACGTCATGATTGGGGGATCCTCGGAAAGGAGTGGTCAGCGGCGTCGTTTAGTTTTCGCGCGACGCGCGACCGCGACGGCCTGCTGCCGCCATTCGGCCAGGCGCTCGCGATCCTCGAGCACGTCTCCGGGAACCTCGTAGTATCCGCGTGACAGCTCACCGTTCTTGTAGGGATCGAACGCCTTCGATCCAGCGGCCTCGAACGCCGGCCGAGTCGCGTCGTCGACCTTGAAGAACAGGGTGTCGTCGTCGACCAGCGCGAAGAACACCCCATCCCAATAGATCCCGAGTCCGCCGAACATCGCCCGCGAGGTGACTTCGCGCGGAGCATCGAGCTGCTCGAGAACGAATGTCTTGAACGACGGGCTGACGGCCACCGGTTCTCCCGGAGATCAGGCCGCCGGAGTGTGCACTGAACGACAAAGGAACGCAACAGACGCGGCCCAAACCCATCCAGCGGAAGCCATCGCCTTCGACTGCGTCGGTGGGTGACGGTTTCTGGACCATTCCCTCGCAATGAGTGACGAGCAGACGCCAGCGCTGGTCGCCGTTTGCCACCACCTAAGCTGAGGGGTGCCTATGCTGACGATCCAGAAGAGTCCTTTTCTCAAGCTCGACAAGCAGCGGGTCATCGGGATCCTCAAGTCGGCCGGATCCCGCGACGCCGACGTCCTACATTCTCACAAGGCAGAGCTGGAATCGATCGCCAAGTTCCCGAAGCTGGCCGGCATTTACATGATGGTGGTTGGCGCGCTGTGCACGATGTTGATCCTGACGGCGTTCATCGGCATTCCGCTCCTGATCCTTGGGTGGTGGGTGCGGCGCCGTGGCGTCGCGAGCCTGCAGGCCGTGGAAGAAGGCTTCGCCGAATTTACGGGCTCCGCGCTTGCAGCCTGATTGGCATCGCGGTTCTCTCCGACGCTGACGACGGAGACTGGGGGTGGGTCCCGCCTCAGCGGATTTCCTTGGCGCTATCGCCCCTGGTGAACAGCAGGCTCTGCCGGTGGGAACCGTCTGTCACTTGAACGATGTTGACCTGGTCGGGATACAGCTCGAACAGCATCCTCGCGTCAACGCGAGCGCCGATCACGCCTCGCAGCGCCGACCCGTCGAGGCAGAGCCAGACGAGGTCCCCGGTCTGCCTCCGGCCGCACCAACGCATCGGCAGGCGCTGACCCGCGCGATCCGTGAGTGAGAGGGTCGCGCTCGCGTACGCGAACATCGCGGCGTCCGACAGCGCATGATTCGGTCCCACCGTGGCGCCACTCTGCCGGCGCACCGCCGTGGCGAGGTCATCGACGAACACCCGCATCGACACCCGCAAGGTGCGGCTCTCACTGGTGTACTCGAGCTGGGTAATGGTCGTATGCAACGGATGCGCCGCGGCAGCCGTGCTCACCACGGCGGCCGTAAATGACCCGAGCAGCATTTGGAGCATCGGCACGTTACCAGGGTTTCCGCTCGATCGCCCAGCCAAACGCGACCACCGTCACGAGCGATGACACGGCCACGACGCGAAGACGATGCGGCGACCAGACCAGACCCGTCCGACCCACTCGCTCGATCGCACGATCGAGCCCGACCAGTGTGATCGACACCACCGTCAACACGGCGATTTGGCCGAGCTCGATCCCGACATTGAAGCCAAGGAGCGGAAGCGCAATCTGGTCGACGAACATCGACCGGAGATAGTTCGCGAAACCGGCGCCGTGCACGAGACCGAACGCTCCCGCGAAGACCGGCCGGTATCGCCCCCGCCACGGCGCGCGTCGGCGATCGCGGACGATCATGTTCTCGATGCCGGTCACCACGATGGTGATGGGGATGAGAAATTCGATCAGCGTTGTCGGCAACTCGAGCACCCGAGTGACGGCCAACGCGAGGGTCACCGAGTGACCGACCGTGAAAGCCGTCACGACCCAGAGAGCGTCGCGCCAATCGCGAAGCCGGTAAATCGCCGCGAGCGCGACGAGAAACAGGATATGGTCCAGCGCGCCCAGGTCGGCGATGTGCCGGAAGCCAAGGGTCGCGTAGGTTTGAAAGGTGGACATGGGAACTAGGGTATAGGGAATACCGAACGTGGATTCAACGCCCTCGCCCGCTCGAAATACCCTCGCGCCGACGCCGCATCTCCCAACCCGCGCTCGATCATTCCAGCATGGTAATACAGCATCGCGTCTTCCGTCCCTAACGCCAACGCCGCGGTCATCGCCTGGGCGCTCTCGAGATACCGTTGCTGCTTGTAGAGCGCCCACGCCAGCAAGTCATAGCCGTACACGTCGCGCCGAGTCCTGATCTCGCGCTCCGCGTTGGCCAGCACCTCCGGGACTCGACGGTCGTGGTTCAGCAGGAACAGGCTCCAGGCTCGGTGAAACGGTCCGGACTGGCCACCGACCGCAACCTCCATCGCCCGCGAGTACTCTTCCGCTCTCGCACTATCGCCGAGCCGGTAGTACGCGCCGGCGACGATGCCTAACGTCGCTGGGTCGGATTGGCTCGCGAGGGCGTGCTCGCCATACTCGATGGCCCGTCGGGGCCGTCCGCGCATCAGCTCGAGCTTCGCGAGACCGGCCAGGAGGCGATGATCCCCCGGCCGAACGGCCAGGCCGGAGCGCAGCGTGCGTTCGGCGTAGCCGAGCCGACCCTGCTTGAGCTCGAGCTCGCCGCGCCGCAGATAGAACCAGGCGACTTGCTCGCTTCGCAAGTTCGATTGCCGGGGCAGCTGCTGGATCGCATCGGCAAAGGTGCGCTCAGCCTCGTCGAGGCGACCGGACAGCTCGTCCCACCGCGCGACCCGGGGCGCAACGGCGAGGTCCCGTCGGACGCGCAGCCTCCCAAAGATCGCTCCCGCCGAATCGTACCGACCAAGCTCCAGGTACACTTCGCCGAGAAGGGCGAGGGAGGCGAGTGCGGTGGAGTCGGCTCGCACGAGCTCATGTGCCGCGCGGAGCGCCTCCGTAAAACGGTGCTGGGCGAGCAGGCTCGACGCTAGCAACGCGTAGGTGGGGACGTTATGCACGAGGCGAAGAGCCAGCGATTGTCGCGCGGCTTCCTCAGCGCGGCGATTGTCCTCCTCGCTGCCGGTCTCGCGAGCACGCTGCAGATATCGGGCCGCCAGGCTCGAGCGGTCGAAAGCGCTCTCGGGATCGCGGCGGGTCCGTTCAGTGAAGAAGGCAATGTCGCGATCAAGCACGTCGAGCTCACGAGCGGCCAGCGAATCCAGAGCGCTCGTCCCCACGACGCTCGACTCGGAGAGTCCCGCGATCCACCAGCCGGCAATCACGACGCCTAACACCAGCCAAACCGCTCGCCGCCATTTCATCGACAGATTCCTCGATGGAGATTGACAGAGCAGATTGCTTCAGCCGCTCCGCAGCCTCGCAATGACCAAGCGAGGTCATCGCGAGCGCAGCGAAGCGATCTCATCGACCTAGAACGGCCCCGCGAGATAGGGGAATGTCCCCGCTGGGGCTCGAGCGGTCGTGTTCACGTTGTCGGTGCAGAGCGGCAGCTGAAATGGCTGGCACAGGGCGCCGGTCGGGTTCAGGAAGCTGCTGAAGATCGCGGTCAGCCCCAAATCGACGACGTCGTCGGTCAACTTACGACCGCCGGCGCCGACGCCGGGCTGCAGCGCCCAGCTCAGCCACCCCGTCGTGGTGGGATCGCGATCCGGATAGAAGAGGAGCATGTCGCCGTGGCCGCCGTTGTAGAGGACGGTCGAGAGCAAATCCGCGAGCGCCTGGGGCCGGCCAAATCCGGTAATGAACTGTTGGGTCACCGGAATGAACTGAGCGCTGGCGTACGGCATGCTCGTGTTGTACGCCTGGTGCTGCTGCTTGAACACCGTGACTTCGCTGACCAGCGGGTTGGCCAGGAACTCGACCTGGCGATAGTTGGTTCCTGGAGTAACCCGCAAGCTCGGACTGTCCGGGCCGCCGATCTTGGCGCCGTCGTTGCACGCCGCCGCCAGCAGGACGGCGCCGATGAGAGCCAGGGTAACGCGGGATGTGGATCGAGACATGGTTCGGATTCCTCGCTCGGGTGTCATTGGTCGTCGTGAGATCACCGGGATTCGCCTGCAATGCTGGTCGTCGCCCATACGCCGACGGCACCGCCGGCACCGGCACCCAGGAACGACTTCGGCATCTCGAGCACGATCGCCATCGCGTTGATGCCATCCAGGAAATTCACCCCGGGGTTGCGGAACGAGCTCGCCGATGGGGCTTCGGGAAGCCGCGACAGCGGGCCAGTCGCCGGTCGCCGGTCGGGGATGATTCGGAAGAACCGCTCGAGGTCGATGAAGAACGGATCGGCCCGTGGGCCGGCGAACACCTGGAGCCCGCTCGCGGAGCCGAGCACCGTATTGATCGGTCCGGAGACGGCTGGAGCGATGTTGACGAGCGTGTTGACGGTCCCCGTCTTCGCGGGTGCAACGGGCCCGCGGACCTCGACGAGTTGCTGCTCGTCACCATCTCGGTGGCGGAACGTCACCTGGTAGACCAGGTCCTCGACGCCGTCGCCGCTGTTGTCGATCTTGATCTGATACAGAACGTTCACGTCGAACAGCGCGTTCGACGTTGCCGCCGGCGTCAAGGGGGATTGCGTCGTGACCGCGAGCACCACGCGACCGGCCGACGAGGCGGGGAAAGCATACACATCATTGATGTCTCGGCGTGGATTCAACTCCACGAGGGCAGTGTCCTGGTGATCGGAGGCAACGATCGTACTGACCAGGGCCGCGGCCCCGAGGCAGCCGGCGGCGATGGCGAGGCCAAGAAGCCTCGGTCGACTACGCGTTCGTCTTGACAGCATTGGGGATCTCCGGGTGCTGAAGGTGAGCTGCGGACGTTCCGACACGGTTCTGCCCGGGCCGCGCGCGCCGGCCGATCAGAAACGGCGAACACGACGTCTACGTCCGGACTCGCGGTTTGGATTGGTCGGTGCCCGCGTCGTGGATTGGGCGGTCAGACCGAGGTCAACACGGTGCTCTACGCCGGGATCTTCACGGAGGATAAGCGCAATGCCAACCGGACCGACTGGAGGGCAGCGGCGCTTTTTCCCCTGCGCGAGGTTGGGTTTGCGAAAAGGCGGGGGTGCCTGGTCGCTGTCGCCGGACTCGCAACCCGAGCCCGCGGCAGCTAGCTAGGCCAACCGCGCTCGAACAGCTCCCCGCGATGAGGCGGGCAGCTACTGAACGATGGCGGAATTGTTGGTTTCGTTCGACTCCTTTATCTCGTTAGGCGCGTCGGCGTACAGCCGGCACCCACGGCAACTCACCGGTAACTGGAGGTAGGCCTGGCCGACCTGGCGCGGCAGGGGTGGCACCTGCAGCGCTGTCCGACCCACCACGTCGCCGGCGGAGTTGAGGGTCTGGACTTCGAGAGTGCTTGCCGGAGCATCTGCCTCTCCCCAGTTCCGCACATAGAATCGTGCGGTCGGCCGGGCAGTAATGACGGACACGAGGAGATCCGGGCGAGGCGTATGCTTGATGACGAACTCGTCCTGCACCGACGCCGATCCGAGGCGAGCAGTCGCCCTGACGGTCCGGTTCTGGTCGAGCTCCGACGTAGAGACTTCCTGGCCGCCAACCGTACCACCGGCGTTGATCGTGATCGGCGTCAATACCTGGAACACGCTCGGATCGCTGCTGTCCACCGTGATGCTGAGCGGGCTGATAGTCGGTCCAGTCAGGGAGACGGTCACGTTCACGGGCTGGCCGCCGGTAGCGGGATCCGGGTCGACGACGACTCGCATGAGCCGGGCCGCCACTAAACGAAAGGTCACCGACACCGTCTTGCCTCGCTGGTTCCCCGTCACAGTCACGGTGCGCGGCTGGCCGACCGGCTTGGTCTGAACCACCAGGTCGGTGTCCCATCGACCGTTGGGCACCGTGACTAGCTTCTCCACGATCGCATAGTCCTTGTCGCTGCTCTCCAGGGTGACTCCGTAATCGAACGGCGCACGACCGTCGAGCCGCACGTTGCACTTGACATCATTCCCGCCAGTGAACTCGGGGAGGTTGCTGGGTCTGCCGAGGCAAGTCAGTCTCTCCGGCTCCGGGATCCGGACGAACAGCTGGGTCTGCTTGGTATCGAAGCTGCTGCGCCGCGCCTGGATCTCGAACGTGCGGTCGTAGATCTCCGGGTTTGGTGTGATCACGAAGGACGCCGTGCGGGCGCCGGGTGGGATTGCGACCGACGAAGGCATGGTCCGATCCGACGGATGATTGCTCGTCAGGCTGATCGTGACACCCGACGCGGGCGCGGGACCACTGAGCATGACGGTCGCATCTGCCGACGTCCCCGACGGGATCGGAGTCTCCACCGTCATCCCGGCGAGGGCCGCCGGGGTCACCGTGAGGCTCGCGGTCCGGCGGACACCCTTCGGCGTGCTCGGGTCCCACGCACTGATGGTGGTCGTCGGATCGGGATCCACAGTGCCCGGGTGTTGGTCGATCGGGAAGGTCTGAATGACGAATTGCCCGGTGAGTTGGCCCGCGGCGATCGTCAATAGACTCGCCGGCTGGGCCCGCTGGGGATCGCTCGACCCGAGTTGCACGCGGAAGCCCGATTGAGGAGCCGGCGCGCTGATCGTAACCGTGCCGGTGACGACGTTCCCGCCGGCAACACTCGCCGGGTTGAGCGAGATCGAGCTCACCGTAATCGCCTGATTGAGAGCCGCGACCGGAGTCAATCCCATGATCGAAGCGACGACCAGGAAACGACGACCCTTGGTGCAGCTGCGAGGAATGTCCATGCGAACGCCTCTCAGTGTTACGCCACGGCGGCGGAGCATCCTGAACGAGGCTAAGATGGGCCGAAGCCGTCAAATGACTTTCCCAGCGCGGTCAAACGCCGTATGATCCTGCGGCTCAAGAGTTTGGTGGTATCGTAGCCGATCGATCATGGTTGGCCTGGCTCCATACCGGCGGCCTCCTCGTCGCGGTCACTTTCACTGCGCAGCTCCGAGCGCACGTCGCCGACGCGTCGCGCCCCTCGACCGTCGAGTCCCGCTTGCCGGTCGGATCGAGGGTCAGGAGCTGGAAATC
>Ga0187894_10006848_pt1 | contig 10990 bp, 10 predicted proteins | sample GBC1701081metaG_FD_136650 | JGI IMG/M metagenome (GOLD analysis project Ga0187894, IMG submission 136650) | White microbial mat communities from a lava cave in the Kipuka Kanohina Cave System on the Island of Hawaii, USA - GBC170108-1 metaG ...
CGACGCTCACGCTCGACAACCCGAAGGCGCGCAACGCGTTCGATTACGAGATGACGCAGGAGCTGCGCCGGCGCTGGGCCGAGATCTCACGCGACGGCGAGATCGTCTGCGCAATCGTCACCGGCGCGGGCGAGAAGGCCTTTTGCACCGGCTGGGACATCACGTCCACCGCGAGCGGAAGCTCGCAGCACTACGCAAACGCGAAGCGTCTCGATGCGCCGTACTCGCAGATCACCGCGTTGCAGAACCGCTGCTGGAAGCCAGTGATTACTGCGGTGAACGGCCTCTGCGTCGGCGGCGGCCTGCACTTCGTCGCAGACGGCGACATCGTGATCGCGTCCGAGAACGCGACGTTCTTCGACACGCACTGCGAGGTGGGCCTCGTCTCCGCGCTCGAGCCCGCGAGCCTGGCGCGCAAGATTCCTCTGGATGCGGTGCTGCGCATGGCATTGCTCGGCAGCGCGGAACGCATGAGCGCCGCGCGTGCGCGCGAACTCGGCCTGGTCGGCGAGGTGGTCTCCTCCGCGAACCTGATGACGCGGGCGCGTGAGCTCGCCGCAATCGTCGCGCGTTACTCGCCGACCGCGCTCGCGCGCACCAAACGTGCGATCTGGACCAGCCTGGAGCACGGCCTCGAAGCCGGCCTCGACGCCGCGCACGACGTTCTCGACGAGCACTCCTCACACCCCGATATGGTCGAGGGCACGAGGGCATTCCTCGAGAAGCGCAAGCCGGCTTGGGAGCCCTACACGGGCGAGAAGTGATGCCTCAATTCATCCTCACCGAAGTCAGCGACGGCATCGCGACGCTGACGCTGAATCGCCCGGAGAAGCTGAACGCCTACACCACCGAGATGGGCGACGAGGTGACGGCCGCGCTGCGCGCATGGCGCAACGACACGGCGGTGCGCGCCGTAATCATTACCGGCGCCGGGCGCGGCTTCTGCGCGGGCGTCGATCTCGAGCATCTGAAAGCGCATCAGGCGGGAGAGAACGCGTCGAAGGGCCCGCGGCTCGGCGAGGAGGATTTCCTCAAGAAGCTGCCGCTCGAGATGGCCGAGTATCCGAAGCCACTGATCGCTGCGGTGAATGGCGCCGCGATCGGCGTCGGCGTCACGATGATCCTTCCGTGCGACGTCCGCATCGCGGCCGAGAACGCGAAGCTCGGCTTCGCGTTCGTGAAGCTCGGCATCCTGCCGGGGCTGGGCAGCACCCATCTGTTGCCGCGCATCGTCGGCCGTGCGAAGGCGCTCGAGCTGGTGATGAGCGCGCGCACGATCAGCGCGGCAGAAGCCGCCGAGTGCGGGCTCGTGAACGAGGTCGTGCCGGCAGAGAAGCTGATCAGCGAGGCGCGTGAGCTCGCCGCGCTGATCGCGGCGAACCCGCCAGCCGCGGTCGCCGCCGCGAAGGCGGCGATCAATTACGGCCACGCGCATTCGATCAGCGAAGCGATGCAGAACGAAGAGCGCGCGAGCGCCGAGCTGCGCGAGAAGCCGGGACGGAAGGCTTGACGCGCGCTGCGACGCGGCGGGGCCGAGCGCCGGCTCGAACGGAATTCGCCCTTGGCGAACGGAGATCGAACGCAATGGATTTCGAGCTGACTGCTGAAGAGCGCGCGTTCGAGGCCGAAGTCGAGCAGTTCCTGCGCGAGAACTGGTCGCTCGACGTGATGGACGCGAACCCCGAGCAGCTCTCGCAGACGGTCGACACGCCGCCGAAGCGCGCGTTCATGCGCAAGCTCGCCGAGCGCGGCTGGCTCGGCATGTCGTGGCCGAAGGAATACGGTGGGCGCGAGCTATCAGGGATCTACGACTTCATCCTGACCGAGGCGCTCGCGCGCTGGGGCGCGCCGCAGCCGGGCAAGGGCGTCGGCATCGTCGGCAAGACTCTGATCCGCCGCGGTAGCGAAAAGATGAAGCGCGAGTTCCTGCCGCAGATCATCCGCGCAGAGATCGAGTTCGCGATCGGCTACAGCGAGCCGAACGCCGGCAGCGACGCCGCGAACATGCAGCTGAAGGCGGAGAAGGTGGTAGGCGGCTGGAAGCTGAACGGCCAAAAGACTTGGACCACCTCAGCGCACTTCGCCGATTGGTACTGGGTCGGCGCGCGCACCGACACCACGAAGAAGCACGACGGCATCACGCTGTTCCTGATCCCGATGAATCACGCCGGCTTCACGATCCGCCCGATCGAGACGATCGGTGACGAGCGCACGAACGAAGTGTTCTTCGACGACGTGTTCGTCCCGGACGATTACGTCGTCGGGAAGGTGGGCGAGGGCTTCACCTACATCAGCGAGGCGCTCGATCTCGAGCGCTTCGCGATGATGCCGGTCGGCCCGCTCGAGCAGAAGCTCGAGGCGCTCGTCGGCTGGCTGCGCGGCGCGCAGCGCGACGGCGCGCCGCTCGCGCGCGACCCGCACGTGCGCCATCGCCTCGCGCGCGCTGCGACCGAGGTAGAGGTCGCGCGCGTGCTCCAACGGCGAGTCATCAGTGCAGCGCTCTCCGGCCGCATCCCGACCGTCGAATCCTCGCAGTACAAGCTGTTCATGAACGAGACGGGACAGCGCCTAGCAAATGCGGCGCTCGACCTGATGGGCGAGGAGGGCGCGCTGCGCCCCGGCGAGGAACGCGCGCCGCTCGGCGGCCGCTTCGAGCGCAGCTACCGCTACACGGTCGTCGACACGATCGGCGGCGGTGCGAGCGAGATCCCCCAAGAACTTCTAGGGCGGGGAGTCGCGCTCGCGCAGCGGGATGGAGCAGGCCGCTCGTGGCGGGGTGCTCGTCGCGGGAACCGAGGGCGGCTGCTCATCCCGCTGCGCGAGACGCGAGAGCCCGGTGCGCGCCGCGCGTGAGCGATGTGAGACCGGGAGTCGGGCTGTTTCGGGCTCGGCGAGCGGCAACTGCGGTGCAGTTGTTCGCGTTCTACGGCCGTGTCGTCACTCCTCGCCGCGCGCGAGTCACCTCACTTCCGGGAGCCGGAAGATGACGTCGCTGCTGGTGATCAACGGGGTGCTCGTGTTGCTCGCGGTGAGGCGCGGCTGGCGCGTGGCGCCGTTCGTGCTGCTCGCGCTGCCGCGCGTGCTCGCGGAGCTCGACGGCACGCTGCCGGAGCTCGCCTTCGCGGGCTGGGTGCTGCCCTTCGCGAACTTGCTGATCATCGTCGGCGCGCTCTGCACGTTCTGCATGCTCTACACCGCGATCTCGGATCCCGAACCGGCCTGAGCCAGCCTCGCTCGCTACCTCGTTCCGAGCCGACGCGCGGTCGCCTCGAGGCGTAGAATCGCCTGCTCGGAGGCTGCGCTCATGGCGACGAACCTCGGCTACCCGGTCTACGACGCGGACAATCACCTCTACGAGCCTGAAGAGGCGATCACCGCGCATCTCGCCAAGAAGTGGCGCAAGGAATTCCAGTACGTCGAGGTGAATGGGCGCAAGAAGCTCGCGATCGGCGGGCAGATCAGCGAGTACATCCCGAACCCGACCTTCGACGTGCTCGCTGCTCCCGGTGCGCATGAGAAGTGGTATCGCGCCAGCAACAGCGAAGGGCTCACGCTGCGCGAGCTTTCGGGTCGCCCGATCTCCTGTCCGCCCGCATACCGAAACGGCGCCGATCGCTTGAAGCTGATGGACGAGCAGGGCGTGCACGCGATGCTGGTCTTCCCGACGCTCGCGAGCGCGGTCGAAGAGCGGATGAATTACGACCACGAGCTGATGGCCGCGGTGCTCCACTCGCTGAACGAGTGGATGCACGAGACGTGGGGCTTCGCGCGCGAACGCCGCTTGTTCGCGGTGCCGTTCGTGACCCTGATGGATGTGGACGCCGCCGTGCGCGAGCTCGAGTGGTGCCTCGAGCGCGGCGCGCGAACCGTGGGGCTGCGCCCCGCGCCTGTGCCCGGCTATCGCGGCAGCCGCTCGTTCGGCTTCAGCGAGTTCGATCCGTTATGGGCGCGCGTCGCCGAGGCCGGAATCTTCGTCTCGATGCACGCGAGCGATTCCGGCTACGACCGCTTCGCGCGCATGTGGGAGGGAGGCAGCGAGTTCCTGCCGTTCAAGCCCGACCCGTTCAAGAGCTGCCTCGGCCTCTCCGGCCGCGCGATCAGCGATTCGATCGCCGCGCTGATCTGTCACGGTGTCTTCGATCGCCACCCGCGCGTGCGCGTCGCCAGCATCGAGAACGGTTCGAAATGGATGTTCCCGCTGCTCGACGCCCTAACACACACGTACGGGCAGATGCCGAAGGAGTTCCGCCGCCACCCAATCGAGACGCTTCGCGAGCACGTCTTCGTCGCGCCCTTCTACGAGGAGCCGATCGAGAAGCTCGCCGAGAAGATCGGCGTCTCGCAGGTGCTGTTCGGTAGCGACTATCCGCATCCGGAGGGCCTTGCGAACCCGCTCGACTTTCTGCCGGAGCTATCAGGGTTCTCGGCGGTGGATCAGGAGCGGATCATGAGTAGGAACTTGCGCGGCCTGATCGAAAGCAGAACGGCTTAGCCCCAGCGACCCGACGCGACCGGATGTCTCGTCTCTTCGATCGCTACCTCGGCATCGACTACTCCGGCGCAAAGACCCCCGTCGCGAGCGCGCGCGGCGTACGCGTTTATCAGGCCGACGTGCGCTCGGAGCCGCAGGAGATCGCGCCGCCCGCCAGCCCGGGCAAGCATTGGACGCGGCGCGGGCTCGCCGAGTGGCTGTTGGCGGAGCTTCGCGAAGCGCCGCCGACGCTCGTCGGAATGGACCATGGCTTCTCGTTCCCGCTCGCGTACTTCGAGAAATACGCGCTGCCGCATGACTGGCCCGCATTTCTCGATGACTTCCAGCGCCACTGGCCGACCGACGACGACGCTTGTTGGGTGCGCGATGTTCGCGATGGCGTTCGCGGCAACGGCGCCGCGCGGTCAGGCGATCGAAGCTGGCGCCGCCTCGCTGAGCAGCGCGCCGGCAGCGCGAAGTCGGTGTTCTGGTTCGACGTGCACGGCGAAGTGGCGTGCTCCACGCACGCCGGCCTTCCGTGGCTGCGCTTCCTGCGCCGCGAGCTGGGTGCGCGCGTTCACTTCTGGCCATTCGACGGCTGGCAGATCGCCGCCGGCCGCTCCGTGATCGCCGAGGCGTATCCGCGCGTCTGGAGCCGCGACATTCCGCCGGCCGATCGCAACCTCGACCAGCACGCGGCCTACTCGGTCGCCGCTGGGCTGCGCGCTGCCGATGCGCACGGAACGCTCGCGCGGCTGCTCGCGCCGAAGCTCAGCCGAGAGGAGCGAGAGATCGCAGCGATCGAGGGCTGGATTCTCGGCGTGCAGTAGGCCGCTCGGAACCAGATCCGGCCTAACTTCCCGCCCGATGAACGACGCGCCGCCCGCATACCACCGCGCGCGCACGCGCTCCGGGCCGCTGCCGCTCTCGACCCAGATCTATCAGGGCCTCGGTGCGCTGCCTGATACGTGCTTGCTGTTCGCATTCGGGACGCTGCTGCTCTTCTACTACAACCAGGTCTTGGGGCTGCCAGCCTCTCGCGCGTCGCTCGCGCTGACGATCGCTTTGGTCGTCGACGCGATCGCAGATCCGCTGCTGGGCTCGTTCTCGGACCGCTTTCGCAGCCGCCTCGGGCGGCGCCACGCGTTCATGTACGCGTCGGTCGTTCCGCTCGGTGTGGCGCTCACGCTCACGTTCTCGCCGCCCACCGGCCTCTCCCAGAATCAACTGTTCGGATGGCTGGTCGGCTGCACGGTCGCGTCGCGTCTGGCGATGACTCTGTTCTCGGTGCCGTGGAACGCGCTCTACCCGGAGCTCACGGACGACTACGCGGAGCGCAGCGCGGTCGTGATGTGGCGCTATCTCGTGGCCTGGGTCGGCTGGTTCGCGTTCGCGCTCGCCGTCTGGCGTTTCATCTTCCCGAGCACGGCGGAATTCACGCCCGGCCACCTGAACCCGCACGGCTATGCGCTGTTCGCTCCGCTGTTAGGCGGAGTGGTCGCGCTCAGTGCGCTGCTGACGACGCAGCTGACGCGGCGCGAGATTCCCTTCTTGTTGCAGCCGGCCGACCGCGCAGCGCGGTCTTCGTGGCGCAGCTTCCTCGGCGAGCTCGGGCTCGCCGCGAGGAATCGCGACTTTGCGCTGCTCATCGTCGCGATTCTCGTGACGGCCGCGATCGCGGGCACCGGCACCGCGCTCGACATCTATGCGTTGACGTACTTCTGGGGGCTCTTGCCCGAGGATCTGTTCTGGTTCGGCTTCGCGGTCGTGGGTTCGGGCGTCGCGTTCGTCGCGATCCGGCCGCTGCAGGCGCGCTTCGAAAAGCGGGAGCTGCTGGTCGGTTGCGCGTTGTTCAGCCTCGTCAACGGCTTCAGCGTCGTCGGGCTGCGCTTTGCGGGCGCGCTGCCGGAAAACGGCGACCCGTGGCTGCTCGTGATTCTCGTCTCGAGCGCGCTGGTGCGCGTCGTGGCCGACACGCTCGCCGGCATCATGTTCGCTTCGATGGTCGCGGACACGCTCGACGCTCAGGAGCTGGCCGTCGGTCACCGCCAGGAGGGCTTGTTCGCCGCGCTGCTCTCGTTTGCGGCCAAGGCCACGACCGGAGTCGGCGTGATGATCGGAGGCTTCCTGCTCGAGCACGTGATCGATATGCCGAAGCTGAGCAATGGCGCTCTGCTCGATGCGGAGACGCTGAAGAGGCTCGGGATCGTCGCGGGCTTCGCGCTGCCGCTGCTCTACCTGATCCCAGTCTCGCTCGCTGCGTTCTATCGCATCACGCGCGCGCGCCACGCGGAGATTCTCCGAGCGCTCGCGCGGCGGCGGGCCTGACCGGAGACCCCCTGATTGCTAGGCGATCTCGCGCGCTCAGCCCTTCGGCCGCGCGAACGGATTCGGATACAGGATCGCCTCCTGGAACGCGCTCTCCATCTCCGCGAACGCGGCGTCCATCTCCCACACGCCGTCGGTGACGACCTCGCGCGTGATCACCGGGTTCGCGAACAGGCCGATGCGGCCGTTGCCGCACTGTACGACGCGGCCGTTCAGCCACGCGCTGCGCTCGCTCGCGAGATAGACGACCGGCGGAACGACGTTCGCGGTCGAGATGCGCGGGTTATCAGGGCTGTAGTTCATCAGCGTGCTTTTGCCCTGCAGGCTCTCGGTCATCCGCGTGAATGCGACAGGCGCGACGCAGTTCGCGGTGACGCCGTACTGCCCGAGCGAGTTCGCGCACGAGAAGGTGAGGCCGACGATGCCCATCTTTGCGGCTGCGTAATTAGGTTGCACGGGCGAGCCATACAGGCCCGAGCCCGAAACGAAGTTGATGATTCGGTACTGGCCGCCGCGGTTGTCGCGCCACCACTCGCTCGCGTGGCGCGTCGTGTTGAAAGTGCCCTTCAAGTGCACGGCAATCACGGAATCCCACTGATCCTCGGTCAGCTTCCACACCAAGCCGTCGCGGATGATGCCGGCAACGTTGACGAGAATGTCGAGGCGGCCGAACTCGCGGATCGCGGTCTGGATCAGCTCGCGCGTCTCCTCGAAGCTCGTGACGTTCGCGGTGTTCGCGACGGCCTTGCCGCCCGCCTTCAGGATTTTCTCGACGACCTCCTGTGCGGGACCGGCGCTCGCGCTCTCGCCGCCGAGCGAGACGCCGAGATCGTTGACGACGACGCATGCACCTTCCGCCGCCATCGTTTCGGCCACCGCTGCGCCGATGCCACGCCCGGCGCCGGTGATGACCGCTACGCGCCCGTCGAGCTTGCCCATGCCGTCCTCCATCGAAGGGGGCGCACTCTACGCGCGCTGGCGCGGCGCCGCAGCAGTGACCCGATGCGAACTGCATGCGCGAGAGCGCTGTGCGTCGCTGTATGTTGCGCGCATGACCGATGCGGAACGCAGCTACGACCCGTACTCGCGCGAGATGCAGCTCGATCCGTTCCCGACGTACGCCTGGTTCCGCGATCACCAGCCCTGTGCGCACAACTCGCGCATGAACTTCTACGCACTGTTCCGCTTCGAGGACGTCTGGAACGCGACGCTGGATTAGAAGACATTCAGCTCGCGGCTCGGACCGACGCTCGAGAACCAGGGACAGATTCCCGGCGAGTTCTTCTCGATCATCGGGATGGATCCGCCGCGCCACACTCGCATTCGCAACATCGTGAGCCGCGGCTTCACGCCGCGCCGCATCGCCGCGCTGGAGCCGACGATGCGCACGATCGCGCGCGGCTATCTCGACAAGCTCGCGGCGCGCGCGGAGTTCGACATCCAGCGCGAGTTCGCGGTGAAGTTCCCGATGGACGTGATCAGCGTGCTGCTCGGCTTTCCGCCCGAGCTGCGCGACGAGTTCCGCGATCGCGTCGACGCGAGCCTCGCGCGTGACCCCGATACGCACATGCCGCCGCAGAGCGGGATCGATGCGATCGTGCGCTCGCAAGAAATGGTGCGCGCGCTGCTCGCGGAGCGCCGGCAGCGCCCGCAACGAGACCTGATCAGCCTGATGGCCGAGGTTCAGTACGACGACGTCGACGGCGAGACGCGTGCGCTCAGCGACGACGAGATCGGTGCGTTCTGCAATCTGCTCGGCGCCGCCGGCGCGGAGACCACCGCGAAGCTGATCGGCAACCTGACCGTCTACCTCTGGCAGAACCCCGCGCAGCGCGAGCTCGTCTGGCGCGAGCCGAGCCTAATGCCCGCCGCGATCGAAGAGACGCTGCGTTACGACGCGCCATCGCAGTTCCAGGGCCGCGTCGCACAGGCCGATTCGACGTGGCACGGCGTGACGATTCCCGCTGGCGCGCGCGTCGCGCTCGTCACCGGCGCCGCGGGCCGCGACGAGCGCGAGTACCCCGACCCGGATCGCTTCGACGTGCGCCGCGCGCGCGAGCGCGAGATCTACTTCGGCCACGGCCAGCACGTCTGCATCGGAAAGTCGCTCGCGCGGCTCGAAGCGCGCGTCGCGCTCGAGGAGATCCGCGAGCGCTTCCCGAACTACGCCGTCGACGAGGCGGGCCTCACGCGCACCTATCAGGCTCACGTGCGCGGCTTCGCGAACGTGCCGATCCGCGTGAAGTAATCAGGCACGACGAGCGCGGAGCGGCTGGCGTGACGCCCGACTACATCTACGAGCGCGATGGAGACCTGTTCGTGCCCACGGTCTGGGCGGGCAGCCCTTGGTCCGCGGACGCTCAGCACGGCGCGCCGGTCGCGGGCCTGTTCACGCGCAGCGCAGAGCAGTGCGCAGCGGAGTCCGGCCTCCAGCTCGCGCGGCTCACCGTCGACCTCTTTCGACCCGTCCCGAAGCAGCCGCTGCGCCTCGCGCAGCGCTGGCTCCGGCGTGGTCGCAGGCTCGGCTTGCTCGAGTCGACGCTGTCATTAGGGACCGAACAGGTCTCGCGCAGCACCGCGCTGCTGCTCGCGTCGCGGCCGGATCTCGTCTCGGGCTGGATCGAAGACCCCTCGCTGCCGCCTCCGCCTCCCGAGGACGCGCAGGCGATCGAGTTCATGCCGAACGTCTTCAGCGCGAACGCTCCGCCCGGCTTCCACTTCTCACTGAAAGTTCGAACCGCGCGCGACGCACAGGGGCCGGTCGTGTGGCTCACGACGCCGCTCGATCTCGTCGCCGGCGAGCCGACCTCGCCCCAAGTCCGCTTCGGCGCGCTCTCCGACATGACCTTCGCAATGGCCGGCCGCCTCGCGCTGCGCATCCGCCCCGTCGAGGGCGCCGCCGTCCAGATGCGCTTCATCAACGCCGACATCACCATCTACCGCGAGCGCATTCCAGAAGGCGATTGGCTCGGCCTCCGCCCCGTGACGCTGAGCGAACGCGCCGGCATCGGCATCGCCGAAGTCGAACAATTCGACCACTCCGGCCGCATCGGCCGCGCGCTGCAAGCGCTCGTCGCGAACAGTTAGGGATCCGAAGTCAGGTTGATCAGCACCCGACGCGATCAGCAAAGCCGAAGAGCGCGGGAGGCGCGGCTCAAAGCCGCGCCGATCCGCGCCGCCCCACCTCCCAACAGAAGCTCGAGCACAACCGAGCATCGAGCACAACCGAGCAAAAGCAGTCGCGGCGGGCCCGGGGGCGGCGGGGGTCGCGGAGCGAACCCCAGGCGTGGCCGCGCGCACGGCGTAAGCGCATCGCACCCAACCTCGAACGCCTCACAGCACCGCTCATCGCGGCCACGCGGGTGAGCGAAGCCGAGCCCCCGCCACCCCCGGGCCCGCCGCGACTGCGCTGCCCGCAAAAAACTCGCCACCGCCTACCGCAGCCGCTGCACCGCCCGATCCACCTCCGCCGTCAACTTCTCGATTTCTTCCGACGAAGCCTCGCGCACCTGCGGCTCTGGCCCCGCTCCTTCCAGCCCGAACCTTCGCGCCGCGAGCGCACGCGTGCCGTAACGCGCGACTTCGAGCCGATAGAACTCTCCCGGCGCCTGACCGAACGCCTCCGCGAAAGCTTCTGCGCTCGGCTTCCCTTTTGCCCAAGCTTTGAAGTACTCGCGCAGCGCCGCTTGCCGCTCGACGTTCGCGACCATCAGGTAGTGCACGACCAGCCACACGCGCGCGCGATCTTCGACCGTGTAGCGCGCCGGCTCCTCGCTGAGCAGCGCACCGGGCGCATGCCCCTTCTTCTCGTCAGCAATTAGGGTCGAGTACTGCGAGAGCTCGACCGGCGGCAGGCCGCCGATCGTCACGCCGTCGGCGTCGATCACGAATGCCGAGATCAGCTCGGCGAGGCCCTCGCGGTACCAGACGGGCGAGCGCACGCGCTCTTCCATCCACAGCTTCGCGAGGTCGCGCTTCAGCGTCTGGCGATCGGCGGCTTTGGTCTCGCCGGCGAGCTTGGCGACGCCGAGGTTTCCGGTCGGCGTGACGCTCGCCCACGCGCCCCGTTCCTTCTCGATCAGGTAGGGCAGCGCGTCCGTCCCGCTCTTGAAGAACATCAGGCGGACCTTGCCGAGCTTTGCCTTCCCGAGATTCGTGAACCAAACCATCGCGGCCTGAAAGCGCTCGAGC
>Ga0187894_10006849_pt1 | contig 10984 bp, 10 predicted proteins | sample GBC1701081metaG_FD_136650 | JGI IMG/M metagenome (GOLD analysis project Ga0187894, IMG submission 136650) | White microbial mat communities from a lava cave in the Kipuka Kanohina Cave System on the Island of Hawaii, USA - GBC170108-1 metaG ...
GCGCACCGCGTCCTGCGGCTCGCCGAGGCGCACGACTTCCACATCGTCGAGGACGACATCCTCGCCGACCTGCACCCGGGGCGCGCGCACCGCATCGCCCAGCTCGACCAGCTGAACCGCGTGATCTACGTCGGCAGCTTCTCGAAGACGCTCGGCGCGGGCCTGCGCGTCGGGTTCCTCGCCGCGCACCCGGACCTCGCGCGCGACCTCACCGCGCAGAAGATGCTCGCGAGCCTGACCACGCCGGAGCTCGGCGAGCGGCTCGTCTACCAGGTGCTGTCCGACGGCTACTACCGCAAGCACGTCGACCACCTGCGCGCCCGTCTCGCCCGCTCGCTCGAGCCGGCGATCCGCAACCTCGAGCGCGCCGGCCTCACGCTGCTGCACGAACCGGCGGCCGGGATGTTCATGTGGGCGCACGCGGGCGAGTCCCGCGACGCCGAGAGCCTCGCCGCCGCCGCCGAGCGCGACGGGGTCATCCTCGCGCCCGGCAGCCTCTTCAGCCCGTCCCAGGCGCGCTCGCCCTGGATGCGGTTCCACGTCGCCTACGCGGGCAGCCAGAAGCTCGCGCGGTTCTTCGAAGGTCTCCGGTAAATGTCACGCCTCATCCGCAACATCGCCATCATCGCCCACGTCGACCACGGCAAGACGACGCTCGTCGACCGCCTCCTGCAGCAGGCCGGCACCTTCGCCGCCCACGAGCGGCCACCCGAGCGGGTGATGGACTCGAACGATCTCGAGCGCGAGCGCGGGATCACCATCTTCGCCAAGAACTGCGCGATCGACTACGCGGGCGTGCACGTCAACATCGTCGACACGCCCGGCCATGCCGACTTCGGCGGGGAGGTCGAGCGCGTGCTGGGGATGGTGGACGGCGTGCTCCTGCTCGTGGACGCGGTCGAGGGGCCGATGCCGCAGACGCGCTTCGTCACGCGCAAGGCGCTCGCGCTCGGGCTGAAGCCGATCGTCGTCGTGAACAAGGTCGACCGGCCGGGCGCGCGCGCGGAGTGGGTCGTGAATAGGACCTTCGAGCTCTTCGACAAGCTCGGCGCACACGAGGACCAGCTCGACTTCCCGGTGGTGTACGCCTCGGCGCTGCAAGGCTGGGCATCGCTCGATCCGCACGCCCGCGGCGAGGATCTGCGCCCGCTGTTCGAGACCATCCTCGCGCGGGTTCCCGCACCCAGGGACACCGACGTCGACGGCACGCTTCAGCTTCAGCTCCACGCGCTCGACTACTCGAGCTATGTCGGGAGGATCGGCGTCGGCAAGATGCGCCGCGGCCGCCTCAAACCCGCGCAGGAGGTCGCCGTGATGCTCGGCGACAAGATCCTCGGGCGCGCGAAGGTGAACCAGGTGCTCGGGTTCGCCGGCCTCGAGCGCGTGCCGCTCGCCGAAGCGCTCGCCGGCGACATCGTCCTCGTCACCGGCATCGACGACCTCACCATCGGCGCCACGATCGCCGACGCGGACAGGCCAGAGGGGCTGCCGCCGCTGAAAGTGGACGAACCGACGCTCACGATGCGGTTCGTCGTCAACACCTCGCCGTTCGCGGGCACCGAGGGGAAGTACGTCACGAGCCGCAACCTCCGCGAGCGCCTGCAGCGCGAGCTGCTCACCAACATGGCGCTGCGGGTCGAGGAGTCCGGCGACAGCGATACGTTCGTCGTCCACGGCCGCGGCGAGCTGCACCTAACCATCCTGGTGGAGAACATGCGGCGCGAGGGCTACGAGCTCGCGGTCGGTCGTCCGCGGGTGATCACGCGCACGATCGACGGCGTCGTGTGCGAGCCGTACGAGGCGCTCACCGTCGACGTCGAGGACGCGCACCAGGGCGCGGTGATGGAAGCGCTCGGCGGGCGCCGCGGCGACCTTCTCGACATGCAGCCCGACGGCCGCGGACGGGTGCGCATCGACTACCGCATTCCCGCGCGCGGGCTGATCGGATTCCAGAACGAGTTCATGAACCTCACGCGCGGCAGCGGGATCATGACCCACGTGTTCGACGACTACGGGCCGATGAAGGGCGACATCCCGGGCCGGCGCAACGGTGTCCTCGTCTCGCAGGACCAGGGGGAGGCGGTCGCCTTCGCGCTCTTCAACCTGCAGGAGCGCGGCCGGCTGATGGTGTCGCCGGGCGAGAAGATCTACGAGGGCATGGTCGTCGGCATCAACAGCCGCGACAACGACCTGACCGTCAACCCGCTCAGGGCGAAGAAGCTCACCAACATCCGCGCCGCGGGCAAGGACGACAACGTCCTCCTCACGCCGCCGATCAAGCTCACGCTCGAGTACGCGGTCGAGTTCATCGCCGACGACGAGCTGGTGGAGGTCACGCCCCAGTCGATCCGGATTCGCAAGCGGTTCCTGAAGGCGCACGAGCGCAAGCGGGCGGACAAGACCGCGGGCGCGGAGGCTTGAGGAGCGCTAACGTCGCCGGCGTGGCTTGCGCTTGACCCGGTAGGCCGCGCGCGGCGACTGCATCTCCGGGTCCCACAGCACCGTGACCTGATACCGTCGTATCGCGGGATCGCGGGAAACCAGGCTCAACCCTTCCGATTGAGCCTGCGCGACGAGCATGCGGTCGAAGGGGTCGCGATGAAGCGGCGGCAGGCTCGCCGCCACCTCCGCGTGGCGCATCGTCACCGGGAGCTCGAGCAGGGTCGCGCGGCGCAGCGAGGCGCCGAGCTCGTCGAACGGAAAGCTCACCTTGCCGGCCGCCTGCTTGATCGCCATCTCCCAGGTGCTGGCGGCGCTTGCAAAGACGAGGTGGGTCGGATCTTCGAGCGTCGCGCGGAGCGACGCCGGAAGCTTGCCGGGCTCCAGAAGCACCCAGAACAATGCATGGGTATCGAGGAGCAGTCTCAATCCCGGCCTTCGAAGTCCGCGAGGATGTCCTCCGGCAGCGGCGCGTCGAAGTCGTCCGCGATCCAGCCCTTGCCGGCGAGCACCCCCAGCTTGCGCCGCTTGCCGGCGGGTGGCGCGTACGGGACAAGACGCGCGACCGGCCGACCGTGCCGTGCAATCACGATCTCTTCGCCGGCCGCGGCACGGTCGACGAGTTCCGAGAGTTTGGTCTTGGCTTCGTAGAGATTGATCGGGTCCATCCGGTCAGTTTAGACCAGATCAGACCAGATTGTCACCGGCCGCGCCGGCGCGCTACCCCGCCCGCTTGAAACCTGCGAGCAGCGCCGCGGCGCCGACGAACAGGCCGCCGAAGAGGCGGTTGACGAACCGGATCTGCCGCGGCGCGCGCAGCAGGCGCAGGAACTTCGCGGCGAACAGCGTGTAGCCGCTCATCACGAAGAAGTCCACGACCGTCAACGTCGCGCACACTGCCAGGTACTGCGGCAGGAGCGGCCGCGAGCCCTCGATGAACTGCGGCAGGACGGCGAGGAAGAACACGGTCGCCTTCGGGTTCGTCGCGTTCACCAGGAACCCCTGCGCGAAGAGCGCCGCGCGCGTGCCGCCGCGGGGCGCCGTGCCGACCTCGACCGGCTCCGCCGGCGCGCGCCACTGCTGCACCCCGAGCCAGCACAGGTACGCGACGCCGAGCCACTTGAGCGCGGTGAACGCCATCGTCGAGGTCGCGAGGATCGCGCCCAGGCCGGCGCCGACGATCGCGAGCTGGAGCGCGATGCCGACCTGCATGCCGAAGATGTTCCAGATCCCGCGCCGGTAGCCGTAGCGCATGCCGCTCGTCATGCAGGCGACCGCGCCGGCCCCGGGCGAGACGCTGATGAGGACGGCGGCGACGAGGAAGGCGAGCCAGGTCTCAAGGGTCATAGCGGGCGGATTCTATCTCTGCGCGGGTCCACCGCCGCCGACGCGGGGCGCACCTCCGGTTGGCGCTACGATAGGCAATTGCCATTGCAGGATCCGTCGATGCCGCGTCGTCGCCTGATCGCGCTCTGCGCCGCGCTCGCCGCTGCCGTGACCGGCGGCTGCAAGCTCTTCGAGTTCTACGCCGAGGCGCGGTCGACCCGCATGCTCGCGTACGAGCGCGCGCAGCCCGACCGTCGGACGCTCGGCATCGCGCGCTTCGCCTTCGACGACTTCGGCGGCCTCTCGACCTACACGCTGCAGACCAACGCAATGCCGTGGAAGCTCGTCGGCACCGCGCTCGTGCTCGAGGCGGCCGCGCGCGAGGGCCTGCCGGTCGCACCCGGCACGCTCACGCTCGTCCTGCGCCGCTACGGCTGGATCTTTCCGACCGCGGTCGAGAACTGGCCGGCGGCGGCGCCGCAGACCGATGTGCCGCTCGGCCTCGTGACCGGCGACATCCGCCGCGCGGTTCCGCGGGTGCGGCTGCAGGTGGCCAACATCGGCTGCGCGGCATGCCATGCCGGGATGAGCTACGACGCGAGCGGCGACCCGACCGGCCGGGCCTGGCTCGGCGCGCCCAACACCTCTCGGTACTTCGACGCCTACCTCCAGGCGCTCGGCCGCGCCCTGCGCTACGCGCGCGACCATCGCGGCGAGATCCGGCCGGCCGTCCCGAAGGTCTTCCCGGACGTCCATCCGGACGAGCTCGCGACTCTCGACCGCCACGTGCTGAAACGGGTACTCGACGATCCCCAGGAGCTCGACGCGAATCTCGCCTCACTCGCCGCCTTCGATCATGGGGGACCGGGCACGACCAACGGCGTCGCGGCGCTCAAGCTCCGCCTCAACGCCCGGCCGCCGCTGGTGGGCGCGCGGGAACTCGGCTACACCTCGATCCCGGACCTGCACGGCCGGACGCTCCGGAGCTCGTTCCTGTACGACGGCTTCTACGCGACCGAGGCGGCCGCGCGCTTCACCCCGCGCGCCCTCGGGGAGCCGCGCCCCGGAGAGGACCGGCAGGTGGCGAGCATCGTCGCCTTCTTCCTGGTGCCGAGCATGGGCATCGATCCGGCGCGCGCCGAGCGTTACGCGGGCCGCGTGCAGGACGTGCTCGCGTTCCTCGACGAGTACCGGCCGCCGGCGTTTCCGGGACCGATCGACCGCGACCGCGCGGCACGCGGCGGCGCGCTCTTCGACGGGCACTGCGCCGGGTGCCACGGCACCTACGTGATCACGCGGAGCGGGGCGAGGCTCGTCCGGTTCCCGAACCGGCTGATCGCGCAGCCGGACATGAACACCGACCCCGAGCGCTGGCGGGCGATGACCCCGGCGCTCGTGCAGGCACTCGACGCGACTCCGGCGGCGGCGCGGCTCAACGCGCGGTCCTCACCCGGCTACGTCGCGCCGATCCTGAGCGGCCTCTGGATCTCGGCGCCGTACCTGCACAACGGCTCGGTGCCGACGCTCTGGCACCTCATGCGGCCCGGCGAGCGCCCGCGCGCCTTCATGGCCGGCGGCCACCGGCTCGACTACGGGAGAGTGGGCATCGACCTCGTGGCGAGCGCGGACGGCGTGCACCGCTTTCCCGCGGGCTACCGGCCGTGGTCGGAGCCGGCGCTCTACGACACCGCGCAGCCGGGGAAGGGTGCGGGCGGCCACGAGGCCGAGTTCGCCCCGCTCTCGGCGGCGGAGAAGGACGACCTGCTCGAGTTCCTCAAGCAGCTCTAGCCGGCGCGCCGCCCGCCCCGCTCAAACGAGCAGCTCCTCGACCGGCAGGCGGGCGCTCTCGGGCGCGGGCTCGGCCGGCTTCGGGCCGATGCGGAGCACGGCGACCACCTCGCGCCCGGCGGGCACCGGATGCCGCCGCCCGAGCGCCTCGCGATGCGGGGGCGAATCGATCAGGGCCGACATCGGCACCGCGGCGAACCCGCCGCGCTCGAGCTCGAGCCAGAAGCGGTAGAACGCGCGGCCGGCGTGAAACGCCGGCGCGCCGACTGCGTGATGGCAGAGCGCGACGGCCGTCGCGCTCCGCACCTTCGCCGCTTCGGACACGAGCAGGCCGTCGAGCCGCAGCGCCCGGGCGACGGCGAGCGCGCCGGGACGAAGCGCGACGCGCGCACCCCACGCTTCCAGCGCACCGAGCCCGAGGCATTCGGTGGTGAGACCGTCGCGATGCCAGGCGGCGTCGCGCGCCGAAAAGCGCATCCACCGGTACAGCTCGCGCGCGAACGCCGGCTCGCGCAGGCAGGCGAGAGCGGCCCCGTCGTAGAGCGACGCGAGCTCGCGCAGGGCGTCGTCGGACTGGACGACGACCACGTCGCCTCGCGCCGCGACGATCCCGCCGAGCGCCGCCCGCTCCACGGCAGTCGGTGCGTGGAACTTGCCGCGGTAGGAGCGTCGCGACCTTACGCGCGCCGCCAGCGGATCGGGGTTCGCGCCGCGGCCCAGCGTGCCGTGGGCGGCCAGACGCAATCCGGCGGTGCGGCCCGGAGCTTCCAGCGTAGGGTCGTCCAGCGTCAGCCCTGTCTCGGCAAGCGCGAGCGCCAGCCCTTCCCACGCCGCGCCGAGCGAAAGCGCGTGGTCGCGGCCGGTCGGGTCGCCTGCGCTCAACCAGCGCGCGGGGTCCTCGTGCAGCTCGACGCGGTCGCCGGCGAGCCGCCAGCGCGCCGGCTGCGTGTTGTGCGCGCTCGGTGCCCGCGCAGCGGCGGCGACCACGGTCCGGAATTCCTGCATCGACGCAATCGCAGCACTCATAGCGGCTTGCGGAAGAGGTGCAGCCGGTGCAGCGGCCGCGCGCCGAGCTTCTCCATCTGGCGGAGGCTCGCGGCGTTGCCGTCCGAGACCCAGCTCACGCCGAGACGCTCGTAGCCGCCCGCCTTCAGCGCGCGCGCGAGATGGTAGAGCAGCACGCCGTTCACGCCGAGGCCGTGGTGGCTGCGCCGCACCGAAAAGAAGATGATCGCCGCCCGCCGCCGGTTCAGGCGCAGCTTCGCGAGCTCCCACGGCGTGCGCCAGCCGATGCGCGAGCGCGTCGCGCGCAGGAACGGATTGAGGTCGGGGATGCACAGCACGACGCCGACCGGCCGGCCGTCCTCGTACGCGGTGAAGGAGATCCGCTCGTCGATCACCCACGTGAGCCCTTCGCACGGGAACAGGAACTCCTCCGGGGTCAGCGGCACGAACAGCGCGTTGTCGCGGAAGCCGTCGTTGAGGACCTCGCATGCCTCCAGCAGCCGCGCTTCGAGACCGCGGCGCGGGATCGGCCGCCACGACCAGCGCGCGTCCGCGAGCAGGGCGCGCTGCCGGTCGCCGAGGAGCGATCCGGGGTCGAGCCGGGCAAGCTCGGACTCGAACGTCCGGACCGGGAAGAAGCGCTCGAAGCCGAGGGCGTCGAGGAGCCGCGCGACGTGCGGCGGGCTGTAGTCCTGATAGGTGTAGGGCGCGTGCTCGAACCCCTCGGTGACGACGCCGACGAGCTGCGTGATGGTGAGATTGAAGGCGCCGGCGAGCTCGGTGCATCCGCGGCCGCGCGCCCACGCACCCGCCGCCTCGAGCAGCATCCCCGCCGCTTCGGCGTCGTCGATGCAGTCGAAGCATCCGAAGTAGCCGCGCGCGAGGCCGTGCAGCCGGTTCGAGGCCTCGTGCACGTGCGCGAGCACGCGCCCGACGATGCGGCCGTCGCGATGCGCGGTGAACCACGTCCGCCGGGCGTGGTCGCGGAACAGCGGGTTCCGGCCCGCGTCGAGCGAGCGCTCGAGGTCGCCGCGCATCGGCGAGACGTAGCGCGAGTCCGCCCCGTAGCAGGCGAACGGCGCCTCGAAGAAGCTGCGGAAATCGCCCTCGCGCAGCGCGGTGCCCATGGCTAGCCGCGCAGGAGCCGGCGCGCGAGCCGCTGGATCACGCCGGCCCGGACCTCGGCGAGCGCCGCTTCCGGCCCCGGCGGCAGGTTGAGGAGCACGACCGCCGGCGGATCCTCGGCGACGAAGAGCGCATGCGTCATGCCGTGGCGCTCGAAGAGGTCGACGAGCTGCTCGGCGGCCTCGACGCGCGCCGGGTCGCCGCCGCCCAGCCACGCCCGCGCCTCGGGAAGGCTGAGCGGCTCGCGCCGGTCGTGGGCCAGCGCGAGCAGCCCGTCGACCCGGTACGGCGCGAGGTCCGCCGCGCGGAGGGTGACGTGGTCGCGCGCGAACGGCAGCCGCCGCAGCGAGGACAGGAACCCCTCCAAGCTGTCGAGGCGCGCATGGAGCAGCCAGCGCAGGAAGCTCGCGCGCGCGGTTTCGGTCTCCACCCGCCGGATGGCGAGGAAGACCACGGTCAGGAGCACCCAGCCGAGGGCGACCGGCAGCGTCCAGAGCGTCGCCCACGCCGCCGCCCCGCCGAACCCGTGGTTCGTCAGCGCGAACGCGGCAGCGAGCGCGCCGCCCGCGGCGAGTACGGCGCCGAGCCGCAGCGCGAGGCCGGCGAGGACGCCGCCGGACGACGAGAAGTGCAGGAGCACGAAGCACAGCAGCAGCGCGCCGAGCGCGCCGAGCCGCAGCGGCGGAAACCCGAGCGTCTCGCGGAAGTCGGTCGCGACGAGCGGTGCGGCGGCGAGCGCCGCGACGACGAGGGCGCGCGCGCGCCGGCGCTCGTTCGCCGCGAGGTCCGTCTCGCCCCGGCGCACGAGCTCCCAGCCGTTGCCGATCAGCACGACGACGAGCCCCGCGAGGAACACCTCGAGGAGCGCCGCGTTCGCCGCGAGCGGCGCGACGAGGTTGGCGAGGAAGAACGCCGCCGTCACGCCGAGCGCGAGCGCCTTCAGCCACAGCGGGTGGTGGCGGCGCAGGACGTGCTCGACGAACAGCGTGACGGCGAGCGGCAGGAGCGTGGCCGCGCAGAACACCAGCCGCGCGAGCACCGGGTCGTCGTGCAGCCAGTACACGCCCCGGAGCGCGAGCAGGACGGCGAGGACGCCGAACAGGAACGCCGCCGTGCGCGCCGCGGCGCTGCCTTCTCGCCCGGACCAGGCGTGGCGGAAGTAGAGCGCGCAGCCGGCGGCGCCGAGCCAGGTGACCGCGACGTCGCTCGCGACCGGATCAGGCACTGGCGAGCCGCGCGAGGAACCGCCGCACGGCGAACCGGAGCACCCACGCCACCGGCGCGCTGCGCGGGCGCTCGACCCGCATCGTCCACGGGTTGAAGAAGTAGCCGCGGCAGTCCGCGACCGGGCGGCGGCCGAGCGCGAGCTTGACCGCCTCGAACGCCATGAGGTTGCCGGTGGTGATGACCATCGGCGCGAACGACATGCGCTTGCGCTTGCCGGCGATCATCTCGCCCGCGGCGCCGACGTCGACGTGCCGCGCCGAACTCGAGTTCACCAGCACGTACTCGATCTCGAGCGCGGCGCAGGCGGCGCGGTCCGCCTCGGACAGCGCCTCGGGCGCGCGCCCGAGGCTCGGGAAGCCGAGCCGCTCCTCCGGGCGCGGATCGTCCGGCCCGACGACCGCCACCGACGGCAATGGCGAGGTGTAGGCGTCGATCACGGTGGCGCGGTGCTCGCGCGCCTTGCGGTAGAGCGCGATGCCGGCACGCACGTCGTCCATGCCGTTCACGACCACCGGATAGCGCGGCAGCAGCTCGTCGAGGCGCGCGGGCCAGTCGGCGCCGAAGACCTCGATCGCCGCCTCGGGATTCACCGCGCGCAGCCGCTCCACCGTCGCCTGCGCCTTGTCCCGCCCGACGGTGGCGAGATCGGCGAACACCTGGCGGTTCAGGTTCGACAGCTCGAAGACGTCGATGTCGGCGACGCCGAACCCGCCGACGCCGGCGCGCACGAGCGCCTGCAGGCACGCGCCGCCCATCCCGCCGACGCCGCAGACGAAGATGCGCGCGGCGCGCAGCCGCTCCTGCTCCGCCGCGGTGACGAAGCCGATGTTGCGGGTGACGAACTCCGCGTAGGAGAAGCCGGTCACGCCCGGCCTCGCGCGCGCAGGTCGCCGAGCGGCTCGTTCGGCGTCAGCCAGTGCAGCAGCGGCAGCACCACGCCGGCGACGAGCGCGAACGCGAGCTGCGAGAGCACCGCCGGGAGCGAGCCGCGCGGCACCTCGCGCAGCAGGTAGCCGCGCGCGGTCGCGAGATCCAGCCGCGCGAGCTGCAGGAAGTCGTCGCCGCGGTCGTAGTCGAGCTCGCGACGGCAGAGCTCGTTCGCGCGCTCGTCGCGGTGCTTGGGCGCCGCGTCGAAGGTCTTCTTGAGGTTGTCCGAGCCGCCGGTGTACGCGTCGGTGATGACGAACCGCTCCTCGTCGAAGCCCGCCTCGGGCCCGACGCCGAAGACGCGCCGGTGGCGGCGCATGATCTCGCGCGCGACCGAGAGGTGGTCGAAGGTCCGCCGCGCCGGCTCGAACGGGTTCGGGAACGCGCTCGTGAAGCCTTCGGCCACCTTGCCGATGATCGCCGGCACCTGCGTCACGTTCGAGATCCACACCGGCCGCAGGCCCTTGCGGAAGAAGACGAGGATGCAGGTGAGCCCGTAGAGCACCCACGACAGGCCCTGGGTCCGGTAGCCGGGGTCCACCATCACCAGGCCGAGGTGCAGCGCCTCGATCGGCCGCCCCCGGAGCTCGACGTCCATGACCGAGAGCGCGTTGAACGCGATCGCCGCGCCGCTCGCGCGGTCGTAGAGGATCGTGACGATCGCCTGGCGGAGGCGCTCGGCGTCGCCGGTGAGCACGCCGTACTCGAGGCCCTTGTCCAGGGTCTTCGCCACCACCGTGCGCAGGTCCGAGAGGAGCGCGCCCTGCTCGGCCTCCGACATCCGCAGCCCCGGCCGCTCGACGACGCGGACGATCACGCCCGCGCCGGCCGACCACCGCACATCCAGGTAGCGGAAGCGGCGCGTCAGCCTCGCGACGAGGCCCACTTGTCCCCTCCGGGCCGCCTGCGCCGCATGAGCTGCAGGATCACCGCCGCCACGAGCAGCGCGAACCCGATCGCGTCGTAGAGCGCCTTCGGGTAGACGAGCAGCAGCCCGGCGACGAGGAGCAGCAGCCGCTCCGCCGCGTTCGTCTTCTTGAAGAGCCAGCCCTCGGCCGCGCCGGCGAGCGCGACGAGCGCGAGCGCGCAGAGCGCGGTGACCCAGACGACGTCGAGCCAGCTCCCGCCCTTCGGGATCGCGAGCAGC
>Ga0187894_10006851_pt1 | contig 10980 bp, 12 predicted proteins | sample GBC1701081metaG_FD_136650 | JGI IMG/M metagenome (GOLD analysis project Ga0187894, IMG submission 136650) | White microbial mat communities from a lava cave in the Kipuka Kanohina Cave System on the Island of Hawaii, USA - GBC170108-1 metaG ...
AGGGATGCTGATCGAGACATATGGCGACGAGGCGCCGCTCTATGCGCTGGCGTCGGTCGATCTGCTGATCGAACGCGGCGATCTGCGCCTGGCGTCGCAGTGGCGCTGTGTCTCGACGGCTGCCGCGACTCTGCTTCGGCAGAGAGATACGGCGCGAGACGCGACGCACTGAAGGCGGCGCCAGGGAGCATCTGACGCGCCGGCCTGCCTTGTATTTGCAGGCGATCAGTTCGTCGCCGCGACGAAATCGGGACTCATTGGGTGGCCCATGCGCTATTGTTGGTGCCATGCATTCCCACGGTGAGACCCATGAAGTTCGGCATTCACAATCCGTCATGGCTGTTTGGATCCGACCCCGCTGAGATCTTCGAGGCCGTCAAGGCAAAGGCGCTATGGGCCGAGGACAACGGCTTCACGTGGTTCTCGGTGATGGACCACCTGATCCAGATCGCCAATGTCGGCGCACCCGACGAGCCGTTCATGGAAGGCTGGACTGTCCTGTCGGCGCTCGCGGCGGTGACCCGGCGCATCCGCCTGGCCACGCTGGTCTCGTCGGTCCACTACCGCAATCCGGCGCATCTGGCGAAGATTGCTGCCGGCGTCGACCAGATCAGCCGGGGCCGTCTTACATTTGGTATCGGTGCCGGCTGGTTCGAAGGGGAATATCGGCAATATGGATGGGAGTTTCCGCCGCGCCCGGCGGTCCGCATCCGGCAAATGGAAGAGGCCGTCCGGCTTGTGCTGGCCATGTGGACACAGAAGCGCACGACCTTTCACGGCAAATACTTCCACGCCGAGGACGCGATCCTCGAGCCGAAGCCGCTGCAGAAACCACATCCGCCTGTCATGATCGGTGGCGGTGGCGAACAGCTGACATTGCGCGTGGTGGCCCGTCTAGCGGATGCCTGCAACGTCTTCGGCACGCCCGACATGGCGCGGCATAAGTTCGAGGTCCTGCGTCGCCATTGCGAGGCGGTACAGCGAGACTACGCGGCGATTGAACGCACCAACGTCATCGGCCTCGTGGTCGCGCGCGATGCGGCTGCGCTCGCCGCCAAGCGCCAGCGGCTGGCGGTACCGGAGCCGTTCTACGGCTTTGCCGGCACTGTGTCCGAGGTCGTTGATCTGGTCGGCCGGTATCAGGATGCCGGCGTGCAGCTTTTCATCTGCAGCGCCTACAAAAATGACATGGAAACTCTGGCGTTGCTCGCCGCCGAAATCATGCCGCACTTTGCGACCGGCGCGAACGTGGTAACGCGGTAAGGTGAACGACAACGGGGGAGCACGGCATTGAGTTTTTCAGACCTTTTTGCCCGCGGGATCGCCGTGATCGGCGGGACGGCGCTGCGGGTGCGGCGACTGACCGGTGGTTCGCCGGAGCCGGCGTGGGGCGGTGCACCCGCGATACCACCGGCAAAATCACAGGGGCTTATCCCGACGCTCAAGATGCCCACGGCCCGCGGTTGGGACCCCGGGCAGACGCCGATCGCGGCGCCGGGCCTCAGGGTCAATGCATTTGCGACCGGCCTCGATCATCCGCGCTGGATGGAAGTGCTGCCCAACGGCGACGTGCTGGTCGCCGAGGCGACCAGCCGGGATCGTCCGCCGCGGTCCGTTCTCGACTACGCCATGGTCAGCACGATGCGGCGTGCCGACGCCATGGGTGTGAGCGCGAACCGCATCACGCTGCTGCGCGACAGCGATGGCGATGGCGTCGCCGAAACGCGCGAGATCTTCCTGAAGGATCAGAACCAGCCCTTCGGCATGGCACTCCACGGCGACACGTTCTATGTCGGCAACACCGATGGTGTCGTGGCCTTTGCCTATACCGCGGGCGCAAACGCCATCACGGGACTGGGTCGAAAGCTTGTCACGTTCAAACCCGATGGGCATTGGACGCGAAGCCTGCTTCTAAGCTCTGACGGGCGGAAGCTTTATGCCGGGGTCGGTTCCCTCAGCAACATCGCCGAGAACGGTATGGACGTGGAGGAAGGCCGTGCGGCCATCTACGAGATCGACCTGGCCACCGGTGCGAGCCGGATCTTTGCCGGCGGTCTGCGCAATGCGGTCGGCATGGCATGGGAGCCTCATACGGGCGCGTTGTGGACCGTGGTCAACGAGCGCGACGGCCTGGGTGACGAAACGCCGCCCGATTATCTGACCTCGGTGCAGGACGGTGGCTTCTATGGCTGGCCCTATTGCTATTGGGGACAGACGGTAGACGACCGCGTGCCGCAGGATCCTGCCATGGTCGCCAAGGCCATCACACCGGACTACGCGCTGGGCGGCCACACGGCGTCGCTGGGGCTTTGCTGGGTGCCGGGGGGCACGCTGCCGGGATTTCCCGACGGCGTGGCGATCGGCCAGCATGGCTCGTGGAACCGCAGCACGCTCAGCGGCTACAAGCTGGTGTTCGTGCCGTTCGAGAACGGCCGGCCGACGGGACCGCCGCGCGACATTCTATCGGGCTTTCTCGCACCGGACGAGCGCGAGTCCTATGGCAGGCCGGTCGGCGTGACGCTGGGTGCCGATCGCCGCTCCCTGCTGATGGCAGACGATGTCGGCAACGTCATCTGGCGGGTGACGAGTCAGTGACAGCGGGGACACTCAGGCGTTGGCGGCACGCCGCGTGCCTGCAAGCATCAGCGAGCGCCCGAGCTTCGTGGCCGCAGTCGCCGGCAGGGAGAAACCCAGCATGGCGGGTCCGACTTCGACGGCAAGCAGGGTCTCGCCGTCCGGCAATTCGCCGACACTGAGCGATGTCGTCGGTACGACCGAGAGGTCCGCAACGTGACGTCCCTCGATGGCGCCTGTGTCACAGTCATCGAGAGATCGCGTCAACAGCAGCAGCAAAGCGACGAGCCGCTGCACGTCCGCCACCGGTACGATCAGGCGACCATCACCAGTCGTCATGGCTACTTCCAGGGTAACGACGCCACCGTCGACGGGCCAGATCCCGCGCACATCGGTCGCGCTGCGCAGATCAATGGCAACGGGTACCTGATTCTCGCTGCTCGTTTCGCCGGGCATGTCCATGTCGGTCGCCCTCTCCAGTTGCATGTCGATATATTCAAGTAGATATAACGATGCATGACAAGAAATGACCAGTGCTTTGTTTGCCGCTGTCGCGCCACCTTCTTACGCGGTCGCGAGGCGCTACGGGGACATGTCCAGATAAACATAACGGTTGGTTCTGCCGTGTGAAACGATATAGTCGCTTCAACATATCGTGGAGGGGTGTGATGATCTGGCGTAGACGGGATATGGCGCGCGGCCTGGCTGCTGTTCTGATCGCCGCGGTGGGGCTGGTTCCGTTGGCCAACGTGCCCGCGGCGGCGCAGTCCTCGCCGGTGCTGGTCTTCGCGGCCGCCAGCCTGAAGAACGCGCTGGACGACGTCGCCGCCCAGTGGAGCAAGGAGACCGGCAAGCAGACCAAGATCTCGTATGCCGCCAGTTCGGCGCTCGCCAAGCAGATCGAGGGCGCGGCGCCGGCCGATGTCTTCATCTCGGCCGACCTCGACTGGATGGACTATGTCGCGCAGCGCAAGCTGATCAAGCCGGAGAGCCGGGCCAATCTGCTGGGCAACCGCATCGTGCTGGTCGCCGGCAAGGACTCCAAGGCGGCGACCAAGATCGAGCCGGGCTTCGGGTTGCGCCCGCTGTTGGGCGATGGCCGCTTGGCGATGGCCAACATCGAATCCGTCCCGGCCGGCAAATACGGCAAGGCTGCGCTGGAGGCGCTGGGAGTCTGGTCATCGGTGCAGGACCGCATCGCGCAGGCCGAGAACGTGCGCGCCGCCCTGCTGCTGGTGTCGCGCGGCGAGGCGCCGCTGGGCATCGTCTACCAGACCGACGCAGCGGCGGACCCCAACGTCAAGATCGTCGGTGTATTCCCCGAAAACACGCATCCCGCTATCGTCTATCCGGTTGCCGTGCTGGCCAGCTCGGCTAATCCTGATGCCGCGGCCTTCGCCGCCCACCTCAGGACGCCGGCGGCGCTGCCGTTGTTCGAGAAGCAGGGCTTCACCGTCCTGAAGTAGGGGATCGTGCTGGGACTGACCGAGGAAGAACTCACCGCCGTCCGTCTCAGTCTCCGGGTCGCGCTGTGGGCCACCGCCGCCAGCCTGCCGTTTGGCGTGCTGGTGGCACTGGTGCTGGCGCGCGGCCGCTTCTGGGGCATGTCGGTGCTGAACGGCATCGTGCACCTGCCCCTGATCCTGCCACCAGTCGTGACCGGCTACGTCCTGCTGCTGTTGTTCGGGCGCAAGGGGCCGATCGGCGCTTTCCTGGCCGAGCAGTTCGACATCGTCTTCGCCTTCCGCTGGACGGGGGCGGCGCTGGCCTGTGCCGTGATGGGCTTTCCCCTGATGGTGCGCGCCATGCGGCTGTCGATCGAGGCGGTCGACCAGCGGCTGGAGCAGGCGGCCGGCACCTTGGGCGCCAACCCGGTCTGGGTGTTTCTGACCGTCACGTTGCCGTTGTCGATACCCGGAATCATCGCCGGTATGGTGCTGTGTTTCGCCAAGGCGATGGGCGAGTTCGGTGCCACCATCACCTTCGTTTCCAACATCCCCGGCGAGACCCAGACCTTGCCGTCGGCGATCTACACCTTCACGCAAGTGCCTGGCGGCGATGCCGGTGCGATGCGGCTGACCCTGATCTCGGTCGTGTTGTCGATGGCTGCGCTGCTGCTGTCCGAACTCATGGCGCGACAGGCCGAGCGCAGGCTGGCGGCGGCATGACGCTGGTCGTCGATGTTCGTCACCGGCTGGGCGCGTTCTCCCTCGATGTGTCGTTCGAGAGCGAGGGACGCCTGACCGCGCTGTTCGGGCGTTCCGGCTCGGGCAAAACCTCGATCGTCAATCTCGTCGCCGGGCTGATGCGGCCGGATGACGGCCGCATCGTCGTCGATGGCACCGTGCTGGTCGATACCAGCCGCGGCATTGTCGTGCCGCGGCATCGCCGCCGCGTCGGCTATGTCTTCCAGGAAGGGCGGCTGTTCCCACACCTGTCGGTGCGGCGCAACCTGCTCTACGGCCGCTGGTTCTCGACCGTCCGCGAGAAGCGCATCACCTTCGACCAGGTCGTGGAGCTGCTCGGCCTGGGCCACCTGCTGGCCCGCGGACCGGCGGCGCTGTCCGGTGGCGAGAAGCAGCGGGTGGCGATCGGGCGAGCGCTGCTCAGCGATCCCCGGCTGCTGTTGATGGATGAGCCGCTGGCCTCGCTCGACGAGCAGCGCAAGGCCGAAATCCTGCCGTATATCGAACGGCTGCGCGATGAGATGGCCATCCCGGTGCTCTATGTCAGCCACGCCATCGCCGAGGTGGCGCGGCTTGCGTCCACCGTGGTGCTGCTAGCCGACGGCCGCGTGTTGGCCGTCGGTGGGCCCGCCGACGTGCTGGGCGGCAGCGAGATCGTGCCGATCGTCGGGCCGGGCGAGGTCGGTGCCGTGCTCGAGGCGCGGGTGGCATCGCTGGATGTGAGTTTCGGCCTCACGTCGCTCGAGACACGGGCCGGGCCGCTCACCGTACCGCGTATCGCTGCCGGTATCGGCAGCACGGTGCGCGTCTTCATTCGCGCATCCGATGTGATGCTCGCGCGGCAGCGTCCCGAGGGTATCAGCGCCTTGAACGTGTTGGCCGGGCGCGTGGTCGCACTGACGGAGGAAAGCCGCACTGTTGTCGATGTCGCGCTGGACTGTGGCGGCCAGCGCTTGCTGGCCCGCATCACGCGCCGGTCTGCGATGGCGATGGGGCTGGCATCCGATACACCGGTGTTCGCCATCATCAAGAGCGTGGCGTTGGAGGACGGTGGCCGCCTTGCTTCCTGGGAGCGCGGGCCTCCGGCCCGCTCATGAGCGGGCGGGACGCCCGCGATCCCAGGCCTATCGCCCGATGGCGCGCATCCGCTGCAGGCTCTGCAGGTGGCTCAGCGTCGCCTGAGTCGCGTCGACGCCGATGGCGCGATAGAGCCGGATCACCTCGTTGCCAAACGCCGTGAGCTGGGCACCGCCGCCGCCGCCGCCGCCCTTCTGGGTTTCCACCAGCGGCTTGCGGAAGGTGCGATTGAGCTCGTCGATCAGCAGCCAGGCGCGGCGGTAGGACATGTCCATGGCACGCCCGGCCGACGAAATGGACCCGTGCTCACGCACCAGTTCCAGCAGCCGGATCTTGCCGGGGCCTAAGGCGTCCTCTTCGTCGAGGTCGATACGGATGCTGAGCTCGGGTTCCGCCGAACGGGACGGTTTGGATCGGGACGGGGCACGCGCCATGGCCGCACTATGAACGCGGCCGCGCGAGGACGCTAGACCATCGTGGTGCGGCCGTGCTGCCCAGGCTACCGCAGCTCGGTCATGAGCTGTTTCTTGGCGGTGTCGAGGAACTCGAGCATGCGGGCGCGCACGGTGTGGTCGGCGATGGGCTTGCCGGCGGCGCGCAGGTCGGTGCCGACCTTCTCCAGGACCTCGCCGTCGCCCGGCTTGTCGACATCGATGGCGATGAGGTCCTGGGCATAGGCCTCGGCGTCGGCGGCGCTCTTGCCCATCTGCAGTGCCGCCCACAAGCCCAGGAGATGATCGCGGCGAGCGGCGACCTTGAACCGCAACTCCTCGTCGTTCCTGAACTTGTTCTCGAAGGCCCGTTCGCGTTCGTCGAAGGTTGTCATGTCTGGCCCCCGTGCGGCCGCCGCCTACATGCTGAGCGATATCAGCCGCGGTACGTGAATGTGGTTCTCGACCGCCTTGACGTCCGGCACGTTTTCCGCCGCCACCCGGCAGGCGTCGCGCACGATCTCGCTGGGCGCCCAGCCCCACAGATGCACGATGCCGTCGTGGACGATCACGTTGCTGGACCACAGGCCCGCCCACGGCTGCGAGCGGAACTCGTCGACCACGCGCTGGCGGATCGCCGCATCGTCGCGCTGCTGCGGCTTGGCGCTCGCCGTCCGGCCGACGAAGAGCTGCAGCAGGGTGGCCCGGTTGACCAGGCCGACAGGCCGCTCGTCGCGCACCACCGGGATGGTCCAGGCGCTGCGCTCGTCCATCTTGTCGACGACCGTGGCGAGGTCGGCGTCCTCGGGGACATGCACCACGTCGAGCGACATCACGTCCTGGACCTGGCGGGCATGCGTCTTCACATATTCGCGGGCCAGGACCTCGCCCGGTGTGATGGCCCGCAGCCACCATGACCGCTCGTGGACGGTGCCGGTCTCGGCGCGGTGCAGCAGGTCAGCTTCGCTGACAAGTCCTGCCAGCTTGCCGTCCGCGTCCACGACGGGAATCGCACCGATGCGGTGAGACAGGAGCAGTTTGGCCGCGTCTATGACCGACGTGTCAGGCCTGACAGTCGGCACATCGCGGGACATCACATCCCTGGCCTTCATGGCCGTCCTCCATGCCAACGCTCAAGGTTGACATGGGTGCTCACAGCAGCGGTTCAAGGTGTCGACAGCGGCGTGAGTGGTCAGTCCCTTCAGGTCGCCGACACCGGGCGCACGACGATCTTGTAGCCAGCCGCTTCGGGGTCCATGCCGTCGAGCGAGCCCTTGGCGGTGTCGCCTTCGGGGTACATGAAATAGTTCACAACGGTGTCACCCGGCGCCAGGCGCACGTCGCGGCTGTGATTGAAGGCGACCCAGTTGCCCTCCCAGGCACCGAACAGGAAGCGTCGCAGCTCGGGCATCTTGGGATCGTTGAGCGCCAGCTTGTCGTCGAGCACGACCTTGCGGATGTCGGCCGGGTCGGCCGGAATCCAGCCGATGCCGGCAACCCAGAACTCGGCGCGGCAATGCTGGGCCTTGCTGATGTCGGCGTTGCGCGTGCCCATGGCGCCGTAGAAGGCCGAAGGCGCTACGCGCACGCCGTAGACGCCGCGGGCGGGAATGCCGGCGGCGCGCGCCAGACCGACGAACAGGGCGTTGAGGTCGGCGCACTTGCCCCCGAGATTGCCGCTCACCAGCATGGCACGGATGTCGCCGATGCCGCAGCCCTTCACCTTGGGATCGTGAAACGTGTTCTCGACGATCCAGTCATAGATCGCCTGCGCCTTCTGAAGGGGATCGCGTTTGCCGGCGACGATCTTGTCGGCGGTTTCCTTCACGATGCCGTCGGTTGTGATCATGGCGTTGGGCTTGAGGAACTTCGCGATGTCCTCCGGAATCGCGCCAGACGCCGCGGCGCGCAGATCGCTGCGGCGATCGAGCGTGGCGACACGCGTGGTGAGCGTGATCGTGCGCGGCTCGCCATCGCTCCACGCAGCATGGAAGGCGCGCACACCGGACGCGACGTCGGTGTAGATTCCCAGCGCTGCGGCGTTGCCGCTCCACGTAACTTGCTCCACGCGCTGATAGGCGCTGTCGTGTGGCAACGGCAGCCACACGCGCGTGCGGCCGGCGTCGGCCGGGATGGTCACGGCCATGGTCATCTCGAAGCTGCGCCAGGTGCCGGTGGTACCGCTATCCGGCGTGGCGCCTGCCCGGACGAGGGGCACGGCCGAGAGCAGCGGTGAGGCCGCGGCGGCAACCATGAGCGAACGACGCTTCATATCCGTCTCCTCCTTCGCGCACGCCTCATCTTGCACGGGCGTGGGCCAGCGATCGTTTATCGCGTGGGGAGCGGAGGTCGTCCTGGCCCGGGTTGTCCCGGATTGCTTGTGAACCTGAAGGCTCGTCGGCGCCCGGACCGGGCAGCGCTTCGAAGCCGACCTCGACTGCGCGGGCGGTATCTAAGGATGGCGCTGGGGAGGTGTCAATCAAGGTTACCTCTCCCGCGAGCGGGAGAGGTCGACGGGCGCGCCAACGCCCGTCGGGCGAGGGGATACACGCGAGGCATCGCGGTCGTAATCCCTCACCCTCCCATCGTGCTGGCGCACGATGGGCCCCTCCCTCTCCCGCTTGCTTGCAGGAGAGGGCTTGCGGTTCCGAGGCGCGAACAGGAATCGTGTGGCTGCTGGCCTCCGATGGCGGCACATGCTGGATTGAGGCAGATCACCGAACCCAGGAGACGATGATGGCCGAGGCCCACGTACTGACTGAAGTGAAGGATGGCATCGGCTGGATCACGCTCAACCGGCCCGAGGTGCTGAACGCGCTATCGCAGCAGATGACCGACGGGCTGATCGCCGCGACGCGTGCCTTCGAGCGCGATCCGGCGGTGCGCTGCGTAGTGGTCCGCGGCGCCGGCACACACTTCATGGCCGGCGGCGACATCAAGGGCTTCTACAAGTCGCTGACCGAGGACCGCGCCACGCACCTGGCCAACTTCGAGATGCGGGTCGTGCGCGCGCATCAGCTGATCTACCACCTGCGCCGCATGCCGAAGCCCGTCGTGGCCTCGGTGCAGGGCGCCGCGGCGGGGTTCGGCCTGAGCCTGATCCTGGCCTGCGACATGGCGATGGCGACCGACGATTCCTTCTTCACCCTGGCCTATCGCCATATCGGCCTGTCGGCCGATGGCGGTGCGACCTATTTCCTGCCGCGCATCGTGGGCGAGCGCCGGGCGCTGGAGATCGCCTTGCTGGGCGAGCGCTTCACCGCGCAGAAGGCGCATGAGATCGGCATCCTGAACTGGCTGGTATCGAAGGACAACCTCGCCGACGAGACCCTGAAGCTGGCGCGCAAGCTCGCCGATGGGCCGACCTTTGCGCTGAGCAAGGCCAAGCAGCTGATCCGCACCTCGCTCGACAATTCCTGGGACGAGCATTCGCACCGCGAGGCCGAGTTCCTCGCCGCCTGCGCCGCCACCGAGGATCACCCCGAAGGGCTGAGTGCGTTCCTCGAGAAGCGCGCGCCGGTGTTCAAGGGACGCTAGGCGATCGTCTCGCGCTCGACCGATTCCTTGGCCACGGTCTCCAGACGTTCGACCAGCGTGTCGGGCATCGATAAGAAGGGCGAGTGGCCGCTGTCGAGGGTCAGTACCTTGCACGGCGTCTGCTGCAGCATCCAACGCTGCATGGAGAGCGTGATGGCGTTGTCGCGCAGGCATTCGATGTACCAGCGCGGCACCGAACCGAAGCGCTCCTCAGTGTACACCATCGGCGTGGCAGAGATGGCGGCGGCCTGCGGCCGCAGGCGCGCCATGGCCTTGTAGACGTCGTCGGGATCGCAGTCGTTGTAGAACAACGCTGGCACATTGGTGCGCTTGAAGCTGTAGGTGTGCCCGTCCGCACCGTATTCCCGCGAACGGCGCATCAGCGCGTCCGCTTCGCGGCCGGTGACGTCGCGACCGGACATGCCGGGCGGCGGCAGCAGCGCCGCGAGGTAGACCAGCGCGCGTACCTTGCGGCGGCGGGCCTCGGCGGCGTGGGTGATGGTGAGCCCACCCAGGCTGTGCCCGACGAGAATTGGGGGTTCGGCTTCCTTGTCCAGGATCTTGGACACGAAATCGACGTAGCCCGCCAGGCTGACGGCCGGAAGCGGTGTATCGTGATCGTCGCCGCTACCGGGCAGGTCGGGCGCCAGTGCGCGATGGCCGCGCGCTTGCAGGAGCGGTACGACTTTTTCCCAGCACCAACCGCCGTGGCTGGCGCCATGAATCAACAGGAACGTCGCCATGGGCCGGCCCCTCGCTACGACCGGCCGACCAGCGTCTTCGCCCCCGGTGCGGGTACGAAGATGTCGGGGGCGAGGTCGGCACCCGGGGTGACGGCATACTTTGCGAGATCGGTGACGCCGGATCCACTCAGCACATCGTCGTCCATGAAGAAGTTGCCGGTACAGGTCCGGCTCGGCTGCGTGAGGATCCAGTGTGCGGCGTCGGCCATGATCTCGGGCTTGCGGCTGCGTTTCATCAGCTCGTTGCCGCCCAGCAGGTTGTTCACGGCCGCCGTGGCAATGGTGGTGCGCGGCCATAGGCAGTTGAAGGCGATGCCGTCGTCCTTGAACTCCGCCGCCATCGCCCAGCCGTAGATGCTCATGCTGAATTTGGCGAGCGTGTAGGCGGGATGGCCCTTGAACCACTTCACGTCGAAATCAAGGGGCGGCGAC
>Ga0187894_10006852_pt1 | contig 10978 bp, 10 predicted proteins | sample GBC1701081metaG_FD_136650 | JGI IMG/M metagenome (GOLD analysis project Ga0187894, IMG submission 136650) | White microbial mat communities from a lava cave in the Kipuka Kanohina Cave System on the Island of Hawaii, USA - GBC170108-1 metaG ...
GGCAGCACCAATCCGAGCACTGGCGCCTGCGCCTGGTAGCTGACCGTCACTCCGCGAGACTCGACGCCATAGCCCCGCGACAGGATATTCAAATCCAACCCGCGAGTCAGCGCGTCCAGAATCTTGTCCATATTCGTCAGCACGAAATGATTTTTGCTCATGTTGGCCTTGCACATCTGCTCCGGCAGACCAGTGCTGGCCGATTGCTGGCGGGCGAAATCATCCGGCGTTTGCGCGCCATCGCCCATTGGCAGCGTCGCATTGAGATAGAGGTCGGCGGCTTTTTTCATCATCGCGATCAGGTCGTTGATCGGAATCTCAGTGAGAACCTGTCGCGCGCGCGGGGCGAGCCGCATGTCGCGACCCAGCAGACCGGTGTTGGCCTGGCTGACGCGCGCCAGCTTTTCGCCGGTGATGAAATGAACCACGTCTTCGGTTTCGAGACTGGTGTAGGATTGACCCCATCGCAGAATAGGAATGTTTAGGACTGCCATCGGTTCCTCACAGATTGGCAGTAGATCACGAAATGTACCGCAGACTGTCTAGTCTGCGGAAGGCTTCATTATGCGCCCCTTGCGGGGGAACGCCGCCGCGCGGGCGGTCAGCGCGTCCCGGAACGCTCGAATGATCAAGTCATCCGCAGACTAGACAGTCTGCGGTACATTTCGCGACCCACTGATTGTTCAATAAACTCCCACAGTGGTTTGGGCGGCGAGCTGGCGGAACGGACGAACCCCGCTCACGCCATCCCACGGATACTTCTCGTAAGGCGGCTCGCGCTCGCCTTCGTCTCTTTCTAAAAACCCCGGGATGAAAGTCTCGCGCGTCAGCGTGGTCAAGCGCACGCGCCCGGTCTCGCCGTAATCCACGACCACATCCGGGTCTTCGAACGAGACCACTTCGATGACGGCGCGCGGCTGCGGCGCGTAGTAGCTGATCTTGTAACCGTCCTCCGGCGTCACCAGCCTCGAGCAGGCCAGCCCCATCAGCGTATTACCGTAAGTCGGCGTTAAGTACACGCCCTCGCCCAGCAACTCTTCCGTCGCAAAGCGTGTGTACTGCGGCGTGAATTCGGTTCCGCCCGCGAAGATGCCGGTGATGCCCGCCTCCTTGACGCTGGTACCGCGGTTTTCGAGTTCCTCGGCCAACGCTTCGAGCAGCTTCGGCGTCGTGAACATACAGCGGATTTCGTGGCCTGCTCCGAGTAGCGTCACCGCCTGTTCGATCACGTGAGCTTTGTATTTTTCCAGCGCGGCCATCTCGCCCCACTTGATCAGCTTGATCACCCAGCGCGGGTCGAGGTCAACACAAAAACAAATCCCGCCGCGATACTGGCACAGATGCTCGACGGCCAGCCGCAGCCGGCGTGGCCCCGACGGCCCGAGCATCAGCCAGTTGGCGCCGCGCGGGAAATACTTTTCGGGCAGCGTCTCGCTGAACATCTCGTAGTCGGTGCGGAAGTCTTCGATCTGCAACCGGCTCTTCGGCACGCCGGTCGTGCCGCCGGTTTCGAAGGTGAAGAGCGGCTTGCCTTCGAGTCCCTTCGGCAGCCAACGCCTGACCGGCCCACCGCGCAACCATTCGTCTTGAAAAGGCGGGAACTTCCTGAGGTCCGCGAAGGAGTTGATCTCCCGTCTTGGATCCCAATCAAGCTTGGCCGCGAAATCCAGCCAGAATGGGCAGCCGGTCGTGGGGTTGAAATGCCACTCCACGATCTCGCGCACGTGAGCGTCGAGTCGCCTCTTGGCTTCCTGCGTTCTGAGAGACAAGTCTGTTGCTGTAGCATTCATGGTTATCTCACTTACCAGTTTCATGGATGTTCCCCATTGGGCGGAGCCGCGGCTTGAAAAATATAGTTCAACGCGCCAAAGAGTCGCGCCAAGTGATCCACCATGTAACTCTCGGTATTTTTCGTAAACACCTCTTCTCTCAACTTGCCAAACTCCCAAAGCTTCCCGTCGGTCACGATGCCGTAAACCACCAATCGGGCATCGCCATTGAGTTTTTGCGCCGCAATCAACTCCGCCAGACACTGCCCCCAGCCTTGCTCGAAGTCGTTCTTTCTCGCTTCGGCGATGATGACCAGCGGCGTTTCCAGAAAGGTTTTCCCCAGCGCCGATCTGGTACCAATCAAGTAATCCGGCGTGCCGCTGAGTTTCTCGTCGTAGGAGAGCGCCTTCTGCACCCAGAACGAATACTTTTCATAGTAACTTTTGTAAATCTCGCGCAAGATCGGAAAGATAATCGCCTCGGCGCGCGAGGCTTCGGAAGTATAAACATCGATGTTTGCCAGGCTAAATTCAAATTCCTGCTGAAAAGCGACGGAAGGTTGCAGGTCAGGCGCCGCCAGAAAGTTCTTTTCCTCGTAGATGACTTTGAAGTCTTTCTGCACGTGCGAAATGCTTTTGTAATCGCTGAAGGCCATAACATTAACTCCTTTCTATCAGTAACCACTCCGGATGACGGCGGGTTTACTTGCGGCCAGCTTTTCGTTTTGTGCTTTTAGGTAATGCAGCCACCAAAGCGCGCAGAACTGCGTTCACTGCTTCCGGCGTTGTGAATACCTGCGAGACTTCCGGGTCGATCAGCACCACCAGGCGTTTCTCACTTATCCGCCCGGCAAAGCGGTTCGGACGCGCTTTGCTGTAGTCAAAATTATATTCTGGCAACATATCTTCTGATTCAACATTACGAGATTTAGAAACCGACGTTTTCTTCATAATCTTTACGTTCCCTCTTGGTTGGCAGCCGCGCACTGATGATATGAATGATTTCTTTGGGACGCTCGGTGAAACATACAAGCAGCAAGCGGTTGTTCACCGAGTGTCCGATGATGATTTCACGCTTTTCATCAAAGGAATGTATCTCATCATCGAAGATTCTGGCTAATGGATCATCAAAGACTGTGCTGGCCTCGTCAAAACTAACCCCTTGATGATCGCGTATATTCGCAGCCGCTTTATTTTCATCCCACGTAAACCGATAGCTCATGTTTTGCCATTCGATTTTTCTTTTGATCGGACCTGCGAGCGCCTAACCGCCGTCTTCAGGGGCCGCCGCCACAAAAATCCGTGCAGGCTCAATGCACGTTCTTCGTTCTGCGCGGCCCTGAGGGCCCGAGCATCAGCCAGATGGCGCCGCGCGGAAAATACTCATCCAGCAGCGTCTCGCTGGACATTTCATGGTCGGCGTTTTATTTCTTTCGCAGCCTGGCATATGCCATCGCATGTGCGCTCAGGGAAGTTGCGAAAGCGGTGAAACTGAATTCCGGATTTGGTTCGGTGAATCGTCCTTTCAGACCGCCGGTTTTATCGGACAGAATCAGGCAAGTACTATCATACAAGCGTTCCCGCATCAATCGTTCACAGAACAACTCATAGCGTCGCGCGTATGAAGCCTCTTTGAATTCAGGGAAGACCTCAAAATGGGACTCGTCCACTTTGACTGGCGACAGCGACTTCGGAGTTTCTTCCAGCAACATCAACCATCCGAGCCACGGCTTCTGAGAAGGCTTGAATTTCCCTTCGCGGTATGCGGTCAGAAGATCAGTCGAGTTACCCAGGGCTTCTTCAACCCGGTTGTTGAAGTTGTTGCCGAACGATGGCCCGATGTGCGCCTTGAACTCGATGGATGCCAGCAGTTGACCGTCTATTACAGCCACCAAATCCCAATTCTTCGTAGGCCTGAAGTATCCCGGAAGCGTAGTGGAGGCGGTATGGATCGTGGAATCGGGCAATCCGGCTTCCGAGAGTAGCTCTGCCAACAACTTTATGAATCCGTCGAGATGCTTGCCGCCAGTGACAGCGCTTCGGTAGCCCGTATCCTTCCTCCCGGTGACCGATCCTTGTTTCTTTTGCTGTTGGGTTCTTACCTTCCAGAAGTGTCGAACCGCTTTTGATACGCGATCTCGGTAATCCATATCTATTGTTTCACTTCTGTTCTGACCTCCGCATGCGAGAACAAAGAACCCGTTGCCTGCCCGATTCGTTTCTCCGCCATTTCAAAATAGTGATGGTCAATCTCGACACCGATCGAGTTTCGTCCCCACTTTGCCGCGGCCACCGTGGTTGTGCCGGTTCCCATGAATGGATCAAGCACGGTATCTCCCACGAAGGAAAACATTCTGATCAAACGTTCCGCCAGTTCCTCAGGGAACGGCGCCGGATGATTCCGGGTAGATGCGCCGGTGACACCAGACCAAATAGCTTGAAACCATTGCTTATGGTTCTCATCAGATATGACAGACAGCACCCGTGTCGCTACTGTAGGTTTGCGGTAACCGCCGGGTTTGCGCTCCATCAATATAAATTCAATATCATTCTTGATAACCGCATTGGGTTCATATGGCTTTCCCAGGAACCCGGCGCCGTTGCCAGACGCCTCAAATGCTGCGTTGGCTATCTTGTACCAAATGATGGGAGCGAGATTATCATAGCCAATCTTCCTGCAATGCTCCTGGATGGAGGCATGAAGAGGGATAACCGTATGCCTGCCGTCATTCTTTCTGCGTGACAAGCATACATCCCCTACGACACAAACCAATCTGCCGCCAGAAACTAAGATCCGAAAGCAATGCTCCCAAACCTTATCCAACTCACGAAGGAACGCTTCATAATCTTTCATGTCTCCCAACTGATCCTTATGATCTCTGTACTTTTTCAGAGTCCAATATGGTGGAGAAGTAACTATGAGATGGACCGATTCATCTTCAATGAATGACAGTTTACGCGCATCCCCCAGAATTAGTTTATGAGCCGTCGGGATTTGCTGAACCGCCACCTCGATCTCTTTCAGTAGCTTTCTATCTTTGGCTATGCGGGGAATATCGGTTTGCGGATTCCCCAGGTTGGCAACCGAGTCAGGCAAATATTCTTGGTGGTCTTGAGTTGCAGTCATTAACATTGTCAGGTTACTTATCAAGTGTCGGTTGCTGTTGCTGTAATACTCATGCGGTTATCTCACTTCGGTTGCTTTCAATCCGCGCGTCGAAGCCAAGCAGGTACGATCAGAATGTTGTGTCGGTAAGATCTGTTTCCATTGAACCTTCTGTCTGAAGGATAACGGCCAAGTTGCGAGTTCTTAGAGCCAAGCTACGGAGTTTTAGATTCAGTATCTCGGGCAAGCCAGTTGATCACATTCAGGAAAAGTTCACTGTTGAATTGGGCGTGCTGGTTTTTTGTAAATTTGTTTGTTGCAAAGTCAGAGTCACCGATGACGACCAATCGCGCTTCTTTTTCGCCAACTTTCTTGCTGGCGGCAACGCCCAAGTTGATCGGGCCTCTGATATCTTTGCCTTCATCAAACTTGGCGCTTTTACCTTTTATGTTGGTCTCGGCCCAACTGCTCTCGGAGGTCTTGAGCAGTTCAATGGTGCTGACATCTGTCTTGGAGGGGTCGGACGCTTTGACCGACCGTGCGAGCGGGAAAAAGGTCACCCCGCGCTGCAGACCATTACTGATCGCGTGGCCTCCGTAGCTCATTACTACCGGAGCTAACGGGCCTACGTCGAATAATGACCCAACACTACTCACATCGATTACACGGTCGTTGCCGAGCTGAATGTTCCAATTCTTAAGGATGTCGCTAAGTTGAGGATCAGTGTCAGGGTCAATCAATAATAGTACTCTCCCGCCTGCATCAAGGTACGTTCTGATTATTGCTACTTCTTGCGGCAAGAAAGGCATTACTGGGCCGGCAATAACTAAGGCAGAACAATCTGAAGGCACTCGGTTAGTAGAGGCTAGGTCGCCAGTATTCACCAGATAGTTCTTACTTTTGAGTGTGCGCTCAATCGATGCGTAGCCATCATCATCATTTGACAAGATCGACTTCTCTCCGTGTGCTTCGACAAAGTATACCGTTTTTACTTCGAGGATGATGGCAACCGGCCGTGTTTTCAAATTATTCATTTTCAGGAAACCGCGCGAAGCAAATATCAAGCCGATAATTCCTGCAATAATGATTCCGGCCACAAAAACTACAGCGCCACGTCTCTTACTCCTACTAATAGCCTCTACAGTGGTTCCCCCCCCTTGCCTACTGATCTGCCTCTCTTCTCGAAAGAATAAGAATGCAGTAGCTATGATAATTATGCCTATAATGCTGATAACCAACAATGTGAGGCGAAGATTTCCTATCCATTCTGGCTCAGCTTGACTAGGCGGGGCCGAGACTGCTTTGGAAATCCAATACGGTAGAAGTGGAATAATTCCTACCAGCAGTGCCAATGTACCAATCATAGCCAGTGATGTGCCTGCACCTTCTTTCAGATTCCGCGCGAGCAAGCCTGAGAAATAGGCCCAAGGTGCAGTAAGAGAGGCCTGTAAGAAGATACCCATGATCATCATCGGGAAATCATTAAACATTAAGACCGAGGATGGAAAGACGCCAAACACTAGCGTGGCTAGGCTTGTGACAAGCAACGCCGCGATTCCCGTTCCCCAAGTGCGCCTAGCGCCAGAATTGCTTCCCACGCCCAGACGGAACATGTAGGCTCCAACGATTATTCTCACTATTATCTCGATCATGTTATACCTTCCCTTCTCTAGAGTCACTAGAGTAGCTGCTAGGCAGGATTTACAGAATCGTACGCTCGATTCTTTACTCCGCTTTTCGTTATTGTTTGATGTTACGCTCTAAAATGTAGCCTTGTTGTCCGTCAGGTAATTTGATGATCACCCATAGCACATCATTTTTCTCTATGGCTTCAACAGGTTCCACTTCACTTCCGGGAACAAGTTTCGCAAGAGGTGGAGAGAGTGAGTCCATCTCTGTATACACCATCGCATCTCTAATGCAAATTGCCTTGCCATGCATCTTTTTTCGATAATGCCCTGGCATGCCGCTTAATATCCATGCCAAGCCCGGTCCGAACATAGAACCCACTATAGCACCAATGATAAAAGCTACGATAGAGTTTACACCGGCTGCCTTGAGACCAAACCATACGACAAGTCCTAAACCCGGGCCGACCCATTTCTGCATTTGTCTCCTTCCTTTCTCAATCGTGATTAGTGCCGCGATCAAAGGCCTAGCTACGAATTTACGGTACCCAAACTTTCCGATAACAAAAACAATTTCCATTATCGGAAAACACTTTCCGCGGATGGAAACAATTTTCTTTCCATTATCGGAGAGTTTTGGTTGCCAGGTTCGCTCTCTCAACCCCAGCTTGCGCACCTGATCATAGCGGATTTCCCTACGTACAGCAGGCTACTTTCTGCGACCGGCGCAGGCAACCGCATACCATCTCCCATTGACCTACTGAACCTGCAGCATCGCCGTCGCATTCCTCTTCGGTACCTGCCCGACAAGGATGCGGGCTACTTCTTTCATCGTCTTGATGTCTACCACAGACACGGAGTTCGACCCGGCGTTGGCCACGTATGCCGTCTTGCTGTCGGGCGTGAGCGTCACCCAGTCGGGCGCCGCTCCCACGTCAGCGCTGCCCAACAGCTTCAAGTCTGGGAGCGAGTACACGTAGAGCGCGCTATTCTGACGGCTGGTGACGACCAGGGTCTTGTTATCGGCGGTGACGGCCATGCCGTGGGAGATATTTCCGCCCTCGAAAATCTCCACCTTTCCGGGCGGCAAAGGCGGAAGCTTGATCCGCGTGACCTCTTTGTGGGTTTGAAAATCCAGCGCCGCGAAGCCATGAAATTCGGACAACTGGAAGAATATTCGTTTGGTCGAGCCGTCGGCGCTCTGCTCGAACGCCATCGGACGAACGCCCAGGTCGAAGTCCAGCGACCACACGGGCTGCTCGGTCTGCGCGTCAATCACGGTCATATTCTTCCCGACGATGGAGCCGGCGATCACGTGCTTGCCATCCGGCGTGACATAGGTGTTGTGCACGCCGCCTTTGTTCGGGATGCTCTTGACTCGCGCTTGCGACGCTGTGTCAATGACATCCACCGCGCCCGGCGCCTGGACGATTGCGACATAGACTCGCCGCCCATCGCGGCTGATCGAGATATTGTTGGGACGGCCACTCAAGGGGACTCGTTTGGTCACCAGTAGCGTCCTTGCGTCCACGATGTCCAGCGTGTGCAGCCCCTCATTACTGAAGTACATTCGGCTTCCGCCAGGCGCCGCCGCGACTCCGTGGTTGGCTTCGATGTCTTTGATCTCTCCCACCACTTTGTTGGTGGCGGGATCAATGAGATGGACGTTGTCTCCGGCGCTATTGGTCTGGATGATGCGGAGCTTGAGGGACGTGTCGGCCTTTGCCCCGCGCACCCAGGCTGCGAGCGTTTGCCACTCCGGGTCTTTCTGCGAGTCCCAGTGTTTGCCGCCGCTGTGGATTCCGGCGCCGCCCGCTTCGACAGCCAGCGGGTGAGTGAGCAGCTTGCTTTGCAGGCTGCCGGGAATCACTCGCTGCCGGACGACCTCGAAGTTCTTACGGGATTGCTCCTCGTCCCAGATTGCGCTTCCGGGCGCCAGGGGCTGCAATCGCATGGGATCTCTCGTTATGTGGCAAGCTACGCAGCGGGCGTGACCCGGACGCTTAGCCAGGAAGATGGGTTGGACCTGAGTTTTGAAAAACTCGAAATCCAACTGCGCCGGCGCGGTCGTCGGGGCAGGCGATTGCCGGACTGCGAACCCAATCGTCAGCAAGACCCAGGGGGCGATTGCCAGACACAAAACTCCTCGACGCTTGAGAATCTTTGTCAGATACATAACTCCTCGGCAAATGCATTCCTGTTTGGACGTGAGACGGCGTGGAGTATACTCCCGCCCGATTAAGCGCGACAACCAGTTCACAACCATCGCAAGTGAGAACCAACGATGAAACGATCAATCATTTCCGCGTTGATTATCTTTTGCTGCGTGGCTCTCTTCGCCAGCCTGTCCTACCAGACTGGCGCCGCGCAGCCACGCAAACCAAACATCATTCTTATCCTGACTGACGATCAGGGTTACGGCGATGTCGGGCGGCACGGCAATCCGATTCTCAAAACGCCGAACCTCGACCGGCTGCACGACGAATCGGTGCGCCTCACCGATTTCCACGTCAGCCCAACCTGCGCGCCTACGCGCTCGGCGCTGCTTTCGGGCCGCCACGAATTCAAGAACGGCGTCACGCATACCATCCTCGAACGCGAACGCCTGAGCTTGAAAACCACGACGCTGGCCGAGGTGTTGAAGACCGCCGGCTACACGACCGGCATCTTCGGCAAATGGCATCTGGGCGATGAGCCGGAGCGTTGGCCTTCGCGGCGCGGCTTCGACGAGATGTTCATTCACGGTTGCGGCGGCATCGGGCAAACTTATCCGGGCACTTGCGGCGATGCGCCGGGCAATCAATATTTCGATCCAGTCATCAATCACAATGGCAAGTTCGAGAAGACCAGCGGTTATTGCACTGATGTCTTCTTCCAGCAGGCGTCGCAATGGATCAGCGGCGCCAAAGGCCGCAAGCCTTTCTTTGCCATGATCACGCCCAATGCGCCGCACGCGCCGCTGGTCGTCGCCGAAAAATACGAGAAGATGTATTCGGACAAAGTCCCTGCGGACACGGCGAAGTTTTTCGGGATGATCGCCAACATTGATGAGAACGTCGGCAAACTGCTGGCGCTGCTCACAGAGACGGGATTGGAACGCGACACGCTGGTCATTTTCCTGAACGACAACGGCGGCACGGCGGGCGTGCGAGTATGGAACGCAGGGATGCGCGGGCAGAAGAACACGCCTTACCTGGGCGGTACGCGCGCGATCGGCTTCTGGCGCTGGCCTGGCACGCTCAAACCAGCGGCGGTGGATCAACTGGCGGCGCACATTGACATCTTCCCGACGCTGGCGGAATTGGCGGGCGCAAAACTGACGCCGGCAGTGAAGGCGCAGATCGAAGGCCGCAGCCTCACGCCATTGCTCAAGAATCCGAAGGCTGCCTGGGCCGATCGGTATCTTTTCACGCACATCGGACGCTGGGCGAAGGGCAGCGATCCGAACGATTCAAAGTACGCGCAATGCAGCGTGCGCTCGACACGCTGGCGCCTGGTCAATAACAACCGTGAAGGCGCAAAGCGATGGGAGTTGTATGACGTGAAGGCCGATCCTGGCGAGCAGACCGACCTCGCCGCGCAACATCCGGAAATCGTCAAAGCGATGGATGCTGTGTACGACAAATGGTGGGCGGAAGTGACGCCGCTGCTCGAAAACGAAAACGCCGCCCAGCCTGCGGTCAATCCGTATCACGAACTTTACTGGAAGCAGTATCGCGGCCCCGGCCCGAACAATGCGCCGCCGGGGACAAAGCCTACGAACAAATGAAACGAACGAGAGGACAACTATGCCATCCGACAAGAAAGAGAAAGACGCCACCGATCTGCAACGCCGTTCTTTGCTTAAAAACACCGCCGCCGCGACTATTGGCTTCGGCGCATTGAACGCAGTCTCCGGCGCCGAAGCGCATGCTGAAGAGATCATCCAGCCGCGCGCGCCGATTCCTGAGATCGTTCAACAACCGCGCCCGACTGTGCGCGAGAGCGTCAAGATCACCAAACTGGAAACCTTCCTGGTCAAGCCGCGCTGGCTTTTCTTGAAAGTCCACACCAACGCGGGCGTTGTCGGATTGGGCGAGCCGATCACCGAAGGCCGCGCGCTGACCTGCGCCACGGCGATCAAGGAGATCGAGCCATACCTGGTCGGCAAAGACCCGCGCGCCGTCGTGCATCATTGGCAGGCGATTTATCGCCACGCTTTCTATCGCGGCGGACCGGTTCTGACCAGCGCGCTCTCCGGCATTGACCAGGCGCTCTGGGACATCAAAGGCAAACTGCTCGGCGTGCCGGTTTACGAACTCCTGGGCGGCCCCACGCGCCAGCGCATTCGCGTTTACGCGCACGCGGGCACGCCGGAGTTGATCCGCGAGCGCAAGGCGCAGGGCTTCACCGCGTTCAAGACCGGCCCCGCGCGCTTGAATGGCCGCTACGCGCGCCCGGTCGAGAACAAAGCCTGGATCGAAAACGCCGTCGCC
>Ga0187894_10006853_pt1 | contig 10976 bp, 10 predicted proteins | sample GBC1701081metaG_FD_136650 | JGI IMG/M metagenome (GOLD analysis project Ga0187894, IMG submission 136650) | White microbial mat communities from a lava cave in the Kipuka Kanohina Cave System on the Island of Hawaii, USA - GBC170108-1 metaG ...
CCGAACGGGACGCGCCCGCGATCCTCGCCCGCTGCCGCGAAGACGCCGCCGACGTCGCGTTGCTCGTCCCGCTTTGACCCGTCTGCCACCAGACCGTGAGTCTGGTCAGCCGCCACCTCGAGTCGAACGGCATCCCCACCGTCGTGATCGGCTCCGCCAAAGACATCGTCGAAGAATGCGGCGTCGCCCGTTTCGTCTTCAGCGACTTCCCGTTAGGCAACCCCTGCGGCAAGCCCTACGACGTCAGCATGCAGCGCGCGATCGTCGGATACGCCCTCGACCTCCTCGAAACCGCACGCTTCCCGCGCACCACCGTCCAGACCCCCTTCCGCTGGAGCGAAGACGAGAGCTGGAAACAGAACTACGCGCGCGTCGACCCCGAAAAAGCAGAAGCGCTGAAACGCGCCGGCGAAAAACGCAAAGCCCAACAACAAGCCAACAAAAGCGAAGGCCACACCCGCACCACCTGAGACGAAAAGTGCGGGAGGCGGGCCTCAAAGGCCCGCCGACCCGCACCCTCCTCAGTTAGAAGAAGATCGCGATCCCACCTCGAGCGCGGCTGCGGGCGGGCGCCGGGGGCCGGGGGTCGCGGAGCGAACCCCAGGCGTGGCCGCGCGCACGGCGCGCGCACCGCACACGAGCTCGAGCAGCTCACACCACCACCCTTCGCGGCCACGCGGGTGAGCGGAGCCGAGCCCCCGGCCCCCGGCGCCCGCCCGCAGCCGCGCGGACGCCGCGCCGAGACCTCCAGCCGAGGCCCACGCACGCGAGACTTGTTAAGGCCGGCACACCTTCGGCAAAGGATGCCGATACAGCTTCGCCGCGTTCTCGTGTGTGATCTTCCGAACCCACTGCACCGGCAAAGCCGCGAGCATCCTCTGCATCACCGCCTGCGTATCCGGCCATGTCCCATCGCCGTGCGGATAGTCCGACTCCGCCACCACGTGATCGATCCCCACATGCTCCAGCGTCGAAATCGTCGACGGGTCATCGATCATGCAGAACCAGAAATTTCTCCGTAACACCGACGACGGCGAGTTCCTCTTGTCCGGCCAGCTCGCTCCATACCCCGACCGCGCCATGATGTTGTCGAGACGATCCGCGAGCATCGCGACCCATCCGATTCCCGACTCCGCGATCGCGATCTTCAGCGCCGGGTATTTGGCAGGCCAACCGCTCCACAGCCACTCCGCGCAGGTGTCGATCGCCATCGGCCCGAACTTCGTCGCGCCGAGCTCGAGCATCGGCGCGCCGGGCGGCATCTTGCCGAAGCCCGAAGAGCCGACGTGCAGCGAGAGCACCGTCTCCGTCTCCGCGCAGGCGCGCACGATCGGCTCCCAGTACGGCTGGAACACCGAGGGCAGCCCCTGATTGTGCGGCTGCTCCGGAATCGTCACGGCCTTGAAGCCGCGCTTCGCATTGCGGCGAATCTCGGCGGCGCCCAGCTCGGGATCCCTGAGAAACGTGATGCCCAGCGGGATGAAGCGCTCCGGGAACGGCGTCGCCCACTCCTCGTGGATCCAATCGTTCCAGGCCCGCACGCAGGCGAGGCCGAGCTCGGGGTCTTTGGCCTCTGAGAAGAGAGTGCCGCCGAAGCCCGTAACACCTGAGGGGTAGTTCACCGACGCGTAGACGCCGTTGATGTCCATGTCCTTGACGCGCGCCGTCGCGTCGAAGGCGCCAGGACGGATCTCGTCGAAGCGCGCCGGCTCGAAGCGCTGATCTTCCTTCGCACGGCCCGCGACGCACATGAAGCCGACCTGGAAGTAGGGCGTCTCCTCGAACATCCACACCTGGTGGCCCTCTTCGGTCTCGATCACGCGCGGCGCTCGCTCGGCGAACTTGCTCGCGAGCCTGCCTTCGAACGTGTGCGGCGGCTCCATCAGATGATCGTCGACCGAGATCAGCGTGTACGTCGCCTCGCGTGGCTCGGGGTCGGGGAGCAGCGGCCTCGTCACCGGGCGGTTGATGCCGAGCTTCACGACGCGCGCCATTGCACTCTCCTTAGAGCGGCCGTCGCAGTGGTAGCGCGGCGCTCGAAATCGGCGCGGCCAGACGAGTCGTCCGGGCGGATTCGCGCGCGACCCATTGACCCAAGGCATAAGATGGAAGTGCGGAGGGCCCCTGCGATGGAGCAGCTGCGAAACCGGGTGGCGGTGATCACGGGGGGAGCGAGCGGGATCGGCTTCGCCACCGCGGAGGCCTTGGCGCGCGAAGGCGCGCGCATCGTGCTCGCGGACATCGAGCCCGGCGCGCTCGGCGCAGCGGTCGAGAAGATCCGCGCGCTCGGCGTGCGCGCCGAGGGCCTCATCTGCGACGTCAGCGATCGCAAGGCGGTCGACGCGCTCGCCGACGCCGCGTTCGAGAAGATGGGCGCCGTGCACGTCGTGTTCCTGAACGCCGGCGTCGCGGTGAGCGGCCCCGTCGTCAACATGACTCACGACGACTGGCGCTGGATCATCGATGTCGACCTCTGGGGCGTGATCCACGGCGTCGAGTCGTTCGCCCAGCGCATCGTCGAGCAGGGCGAGGGCGGCCACATCGCTGCGACCGCGTCGTTCGCCGGCATGGTCCCCAATATCGGGCTGGGCCCGTACTGCGTCGCGAAGTACGGCGTCGTCGCGCTGATGGAGGTGCTGCACCGCGAGCTGCGCGAGCACGGCGTCGGCGCCTCGGTGCTGTGTCCGATGCGCGTCAGGACGAACATCGACGCCTCGGGGTGCAATCGGCAGAGTGATTATGGGGGTCCCGAGCGTCAGAACTATCCGGAAGTGGACGAGTCGCAGATGGCGGGCCGCCAGATCGACGTCGCGGCGGTAGGCCAGCTCGTCGTAGACGGCATCAAGCGCAACAAGCTGTACCTGTTCCCGCACCCGGAGAGCCGGGAGTTCATCCAGCGCAGGTTCAAACGCATCGATCAAGCCTTCGAGGCGTGAGCGTCGCGGCTTCCGCGACGCGCGGACATCGCGAGTTCGGGCATTCGCATGCGAAGGGCTCGAGAGAGATGGAATCGAGCGTACGAGTAGGAGTGGCGAGCGGGCTCGCCGCCTTCGTCGCGGCTGGCGGAGGATCGTTCGCGCGAGTGCTCGCCGAAGCGGGCGTGCAGGAGCGCGAGCTCGCGGATCTCGAGCGCTGGATGCCGGTGACGCGGATGGCCGGGCTGCTGAACGCGGCCGGCCGCGAGCTGCGCGACGATTCCTTCGGCCTGCACTTCGGCCTCGCGCGCGAGGCCGCCGCGCTCGGCGTGCTCGGCTACGCGATCCGTCACGCGCCGACGGTCGGCGCCGCGTTGCGGAATGCGGATCGCTTCAGCGGCTTCCAGATGCAGCGCGGGCGCATGCACTTCCTTCCGGCGGGCGCGCGTCCGCTGATCCGCTTCGAGATCACGCCGAGGGATTACGAGCTGTGCCGGGCCTACGTCGAATCCACCGCGGTGCTCGGCCTGCGGCTGGTGCGCTCGCTGTGCGGCGCGGATTGGTGCCCGCAGCGCATGCGTTTCGGACACCGCGCACCGCGCGATCTCCGCGTGTACACGGAGGTCTTCCAAGCGCCGCTCGAGTTCGAGCAGGACGTACATTTCGAGGTGACGCTGGCGCCCGCGGACCCCAGCCGCGAGGTGGTCGGCGCCGACCCGACGCTGCTGCGGCTCGTCGAGAGTCACCTGCGCCTTCAGCTGGCCGGCGAGCCGCACGCGGGCTGGGTCGCCGACGTGCGGCACGCGATCGCCGAGACGCTCTCGAACGCCGACGCTTCAATCCGTGCCGTCAGCAAGCGCCTCGGCGTCAGCCCGCGCACGCTGCAGCGGCGGCTCGAGCAGCATGACACGTCATTCCAGGGCCTCGTTTCCGAGGTCCGCCGCGAGCTCGCGGATCGATACCTCGGGAGCGCCGAGCTCAGCCTCGCCGAGGTGGCGTTTCTGCTCGGCTACTCCGACCTCTCGAGCTTCCACCGCGCATTCCGCCGCTGGAGCGGGAAGACTCCCCTCGAAGCACGGCGCGGTGTGCTGGGCGTGTAGACGCGCCGCGTACCGCCGAGAGCGCGGACTTGTGCGAGGCCGAAGGCCGAGCGCAAGCAAACTCCCCTCGAAGCACGGCGCGGCGTGCTGGGCGTGTAGCCGCGCCGTGCCCCGCCGAGACCGCGGACTTGTGCGAGGCCGCAGGCCGAGCCCCACGGCTGCCGCGATCAGCCCGGCGGCGGCTCATCGGGCGTCTCCAGCGGCAGACGCACTTCGAACGTTGCACCTGCGCCCGGCCGCGAATGGAGGCGGATCTCGCCGCGATGCGCGTGCACGATCTCGCGTGCGATGAAGAGCTCGAGGCCGGCCGTGTCCTCGGGCGACTTCGCGGCGAAGGACGGCTCGAACATGCGACTGCGCCGCTCGGGCGCGATGCCCGGGCCGTCGTCGCTCACGTGCACGACGGCGTAGCCGGGCTCGGGCGTGGTGCGCACGCGCACTCGCCCGCGCTCGCCGGCGGCGTCGACGGCGCTCACCAGCAGCGGGAGAAAGACGTGGCGGAGCTGGCTCGGCGCGCCCTGCACCGATGGCAGCTCGGCGTAGTGCTCGTCGATCAGTAAGCCGCTCTTCTTGCGCGCAGCGGCCACGCGCACGCAGCTGCGCAGCAGCGCGGTCAGCGAGGTCGTCTCGAGCTCGGTGCCATCGTCGGCTTCAGTCAGCGCGAGGCCTCGCAGATCGCCCATCAGCTCGATCGCGCGCTCGACGCCCTCCGCGCTCTCGTCGAGGATGCGAGCGAACTCGAGCAGCTGGTTGCTGCTCGTGAAGTTCTCGCCTCCCGCGAGCTGCGGGAGCTCCTCGCGCATCGCGGTGAGGTTGCTGCGCACGACGCTGAGCGGGTCCTTCACTTCTTGCGCGATCCCCGCGGCGAGCCGGCTCATCGCATCCAGATGGCGCGTCTCGCGCACGTAGCGCTGGATCGCCGCGCGCTCGGTGACGTCCTCGAGCAGGAACAGCGCGCCCTCGATGCCGCCATCATCGCCGCGCAGCGGCCCGCCGACGACTCGGAACTTGCGGAGGCCGCGCCACTGCGATTCGTAGCTGGCTTCGGTCGCGAACGTCTCGCCCGCCGCGAGCGCGCGGTGCACGATCTCGAGCGCGCCGTTCTCCAACACGCGCGGATGCTCGAGCAGATTCCCGAGCCGCTCGATCGGAATGCCGGACGGCGCGCCGAGCATCCGCCAGACCTGCGCGTTCACGACCGTCAGCCGGCCGGTCGCATCGCAGGCGACGATGCCGAGCGGCGCCGTGTCGATCAATGCGAGGAAGCGCTTCGCCTCGGCGCGGCCTTCGCGCGAAGCGAACGCGAGCGCGGCGAGGCCGAGCGCGATCACCGCGAACAGCACCGGCCACGCGACGCCGAGCAGTCCGAGCGTCACCGCAGCGGCCGCGATGCAGAGGCCCGCGACGACGAGCGAGCGCGTCGCGAGCGCGCGCGGCTCGCGCCAGCTCCCGCCGACGCGCGCAGCGCCTGCAGTGCGCCCGCGATGCGCGGCAGTCCACCAGCCAAACATCAGGACGAGCTGGATCACGAGCGCGAGCCCGATCCCTCGCCACAATTCCGAATCGACTGCCGCCTCCAACCTTCTCTCCAAAGATCCCTGGCACGGCGATGAGCTGCGCATGCTCATCCGCCGCGTTGGGTACCTAACGCGCGCGAAGCCCACCCCAGAAACGCAGCAGCATCGGCACTCCGCATCGCTGCGGCTTTGCGATGCGCGCCAAATCCTTGGCATTTCGCGCCAGCCCCATTCGACTTGTCCGCGCCGAGCCACTGCGAGGTTGGCGTTTGGCGGAGCAGGGGCGCGGAGGAAACGAGGATGCTCTGCGCGATGGGCGGTTCGAGTGGTTCGAGGTTGAGCGTCGCTCGATGATTGCTAGGGCGATGCGCGATAAAGGACGTGAGGGCGGAGTGGGTCGCTCGGCTTCAGTGCGGGGTGGTCGAAGTCGTCGCGCGGGTCGTGGGTCATGCCGAGGCGTTCCATGACGGCGCGCGAGGCGCGGTTTGCGCGGGTCGTGAACGAGACGATCTCGGGCAGTGCGAGCTGTTCGAAGCCGAAGTGCAGCGCGGCGCGCGCAGCTTCGGTGGCGTAACCGTGGCCCCAATGGTCGGCGGCGAGACGCCAGCCTATTTCGATTTGTCCGCGCGCTCCCGGTTCGATTTGTCCGCGCCGATCCACGCCGAGGTTTGCCTCGGCGGAGCCGGGGCGCGGAGGAAACGAGGACGGTCTGAGCGGTCGGGGCCGCAGCGAGGGAGTCCGCGCGGGGATCTCGAAGGGCACGATCGAGAGGCCGACGAAGCCGACGAAGTCGGCGATTCCGGGCGCTTCGACGGCCCAGAGGCCGAAGCCGTGCTCGGCGAAATGTGCGGCGATGCGATCGGCGAGGGCGTCGCTGGCGGCGCGGGCGAGGGGCGGACCTAGAAACTCGCTGACGCGCGGGTCGGCATTCAGAGCGGCGAACGGCGCGCGATCGCGAGCACGCCAGGCACGCAGCACGAGCCGCGCAGTTGTCAGGGTGGGCGTGGGCTTCGCGCGCATCTGCGGCAGCGTCGCGCGTAGCGAGCGCTGCGGCCACGGTTCTAGAACCCGTCTCAGAAATCCGGACCGAGCCCGGCACGTGGATTCGGCCGGCTGGCGAGGCGCGCGAGCGATGGCGTATCCGACGATACGGCGAGCGAAGCGCAACGAAGCCAGACGGACGAAGACGCGTGCCCGGCGACGGGAGGATTTCTGAGACGGGTTCTAGTGTGAGCGAATGCTCTCCGCGCGCACCGCCTGGGATCTGACGCCGAGCGCGCTCGCGCGCCGTGTCGAGGCTGCGAGAAGGCAGGGCATCCCGCTTCACGATCTCACCCACGCCAATGCCGCGAGCCTCGCGCTGCCGGGGCAAGTGCTCGCGAGCGCGCTTGCCGAGATCGCTCGCGAGGCTGCTGCGCGGCGATACGAGCCGGATGCGCGCGGCGAAGCGAGCGCGCGCGAGGCGATCGCCGCTTATTACGGCGCCCGCGGTACGCGCATCGCAGCGGAGCACGTGATCCTCACCGCGGGCACCAGCGAGGGCTATGCGCAGCTGTTCCGCGTGCTCGCCGATCCGGGCGAGCTCGTGCATCTGCCGTCACCGGGTTACCCGCTGTTCGAACATCTCGCGGAGCTCGAAGGGCTGCGCGCGGCGCGGTACCGGCTGCTTCCGCCGCGCGGCGATGCCGCGCGCTGGCGGCTCGACCTCGATGGCCTCGCGGCTTCTCTGGCGCCCGAGAGCCGCGCGCTGCTCGCGATCCACCCGCACAATCCGACCGGCTCGTTCGTCGCGCCGAGCGACCTCGCGAGCCTGCGCAGCGTCTGCGCGGAGCGCGGCATCGCGCTGCTCGCAGACGAGGTGTTCCTGGATTCCGCGGCGAGCGCGGAAGAGCCGAGCGTGCTCGTTGGCGCTGAGCAGGGGGCGCTCTGCTGCGTGCTGTCGGGCGCGTCGAAGCTGCTCGGCGTACCGCAACTAAAAGTGGGCTGGATCGCGGTGAGCGGACCGCCCGCGCTGCGCGACGCCACGCTCGCGAGGCTGGAGTTCGCGGCGGATGCGTTCCTCTCCGTCTCCCCGCTGCTCGCCCGCGCGTTGCCGGCGCTGTTCGCACGCCGCGAGGAGATTCGCGCCGCGTTGAACGCGCGCGTCGCCGCGAATCGCGCTGCGCTCGCAGCGGCGCTCCGTGGCGTCGCGGGCAGCGAGCTGCTGCCCGCTGAAGCAGGCTGGGCGGCGATCGTGCGCATTGCGTACGCCGGGGACGAAGAGGCGCTCGCGCTCGCCGCGCTCGACGAGGCGCGCGTGCTGATTCATCCCGGCTCGCTGTTCGAGCTCGAGGCGGCGGGCGCGTCGCACCTCATCGCGGGCCTGCTCGCGCCCGAGGAGGAATTTGCGGCAGGTGCACGCGCGCTGGCTGCGCTGCTCGCGAAGTGCGCGCGATGAAAGCGCTCGTCACCGGCGCCACCGGCTTCGTCGGCTTCCACGTTGCGCGCTGCCTGCGCGAGCGCGGCCACGAGGTGCGCGTGCTCGCGCGCAGTGCGGAGAAGGCTGCGCGCGTGTTCGCGAATGACTGCGTCGAGATTGCGCCCGGCGACATGACCGATGCGCGCGCCGTCGGCGAAGCGCTCGGCGGCTGCGACGCACTCGTGCATGCGGCGGCTTCGGTCTCGCTCGACCCGCGCGCGGCGGAGCGACTTCTCAGGGAGAACGTGCGCGGCGCCGAATGTGTGATCGGAGGCGCCTGCGACGCCGGCATCGCGCGCATCGTCTACGTCTCGAGTCTCACGACGATTTGGCAGCTGCCGGGGCCCGACCCATCCGCCGGGAGCCCCGTTCGCGAGGGCACGAGCGGCTACGCGCGCGCGAAGTGCGACGCGGAGCGCTTCGTGCGTGCGCGCCAAGCGCGCGGCGCGAAGCTCGCGATCGTCTACCCGAACGGCGTGATCGGCCCGCACGATCCGGGGCTCAGCGAGGCAGTCCGCGCGTTCCGCGGCTTCACACGCGCGACGCTCGCGACGAGCGGCGGGCTCGCGTCGGTCGATGCGCGCGATCTCGCGCTGTTCTGCGTGCGGCTGCTCGAAGCGGAGCGCAGCGGACGCTTCGTGATCGGCGGGCAGTATCAAAGCTGGGACGAGCTGGTCGCCGCGCTCGAGCCTCTGCTCGGCCGGAAGATCTCCCGCGTGCGCGCTCCCGGCTGGCTGCTGCGCGCGAGCGGTTCCGCGTTCGATTGGGTGCGCCGCATTCGCCCTGTCCGGTCGCTGATCTCGCGCGAGGCGATGGAGTACGCGACGCGCATGCGCGCGCTTCCGAACGATCCCGCACTGGGCGAGCTCGGAGTCGCGCTGCGGCCCCTAACAGATACCTATCGCGACACGCTGCAGTCGCTCGCCGAGCGCCGTCGCAGCGAGCGCAGCGAGCGAGCCCACGCTTCGCGGAGTACCTGAGATGTGGGCTGCGCAGCGGCGGCGCAACCCGAGCGGGAACCTCGCGGAAAAGTCGAGGTTCTCGGCCTCGGGGTGAGGCGGATCACGCCGCCCTGCCGGCCAAATCCCGAAAGTGCTTAGGACTTCGGGGGTGGCGAATGCGGTCGTCGAGATTGGCAGCGTGCGCTCTGGCGCTGCTCGGAGCGCTTGCACCGCTCACCGCGCTCGCGGTGAACGTCAGCGGCACCTCGGCCGGCCTCAACTGGTCGCCCGCGTCGGGCCCGGTCTCTGGCTACGCCCTCCAGGTCTCCCGGAACAACGGTTCCTATCGCGAGGAGGCGCGCGTCTCCGGCACTTCGGCGCGCGTCGCGGGCGCGGTCGGAGAGACGGTGCGCGTGCGCGTCGCCGCGTTCGATTCGCGCGGCCGGATCGGCGCAGCCTCGACGCCGTCGGATTCGATCACCTTCACGGCGACGGCTCCGCCGCCTCCGCCGCCGAGCGGCGGGAATCCCGTCGGCGATGTCGATGGCGACGGGATGACCGACGCGCTGGCCTATCACGCGTCGAGCGGGGAGCTCTCGGTGCTCCTGGTGCGCAGCAATGGCTCGCGCGAGTGGCAGACGATCGGGTCGCCCTCCGAGCGCGGCATGCGACCGGTCGGCTACGCCGACGTCGACGGCGACGGTCAGGGCGACCTGCTTTGGCGCAACGCAAAGAGCGGCATGAACGAGCTCTGGCGGATGAACGGCGCGGCCTTCACGGTGGTGGCGCTGCCGGACCAGCCGGCGGAATTCGATGTCGCATCGTTCCGCGATTTCTCGGGCGACGGCCGCGCGGATGCGCTCTTCCACGACCCGGTCGCCGGTACGAGCGAGCTCTGGACGCTGAACGGCGCCGGCCGCATGAACGTGCTCGCGGTCGATCCGGCGCCGGCCGGAATGTCGCTGGCCGCGGTCGCGGATCTCGACGGCAACGGCGCGCCGGATCTCGTCTGGCACGATCGCGACACCGACGCGCTCGAGGCGTGGCGGATGAGCGGCGCGAACCCGGTCGCCGTTTTCGCGCTGCCGGATGCGCCGGCAGGCGCGCGCGCGGCGGGTGTCGGCGACGTGAACGGCGACGGCGCCGAAGACGTCGCGTGGCGGAGCCGCGAGAACGGCGAGCGCATCGTGCGCGTGTGGTTCATGGACGGTATGAACGCCCCCAGCGCAGGCGTCGCGCTGCGCGCGGGAAAAAAGCTGCGCGTGCGCGGAGTCGTCGACGTGAACAGCGACGGCGAGGCGGAGCTCCTGGTCGCGCGCAAGAGCGGCTTCACGGCCTACACGGTGGACGACACCGGCACGCTCAATGCCGACGGCGAGATGGAGTGGGCCACGCAGGCGACCGCTCTGGACGAGGTGCCGGCTTCGAAGCGCTGGCGCTTCTTGGTGCTCGAATGAAAGGGGAGGGGAAGATGCGGAAGGAGGGGATTCGCGCCGCGGCGTTCGCCGTGCTGCTGCTCGCGGGGGCGAGCGGTGCGAGTGCGCGCACGGAGCAGCTGCGCTGGCAGCATCCGAGCGCGGCAAGTGTCGCGGGCTTCAAGGTCTACGTCGGCAACGCCGCGGGCGCCTATCAGACGACGCTCGATGTCGGGCTGCCGAGCGCTTCGGGCGGGGTGTTCAGCTACTCGCTGCAGGTGCCGGATTCGAGCACGGTGTTCGTAAGCGTCAGCGCTTATGGGCCGACTGGGCTCGAGGGGGCGAAGAGCAACGAGAAGCAGCTGCTCGGGTTGCTCGGGATGCCTGGGAAGCCTCAGATCACACCCTGATCTTGGTGCGTTGCTCCGGCGCGGCGGCGGGCGCGGGCCGGGGCCGGGCGCGCGGGGCGGCGGGGGCTCGGCTTTGCTCACCCGCGTGACCGCGATGGGCGGTGCCGTGAGGTGCTCGGGGTCGTTCCCGATTTGCTTTCGGCGTGCGCCCGGGCACGCCTGGGGTGCGCTCCGCGACCCCCGCCGCCCCGCGCGCCCGGCCCCGGCCCGCGCCCGCCGC
>Ga0187894_10006854_pt1 | contig 10976 bp, 9 predicted proteins | sample GBC1701081metaG_FD_136650 | JGI IMG/M metagenome (GOLD analysis project Ga0187894, IMG submission 136650) | White microbial mat communities from a lava cave in the Kipuka Kanohina Cave System on the Island of Hawaii, USA - GBC170108-1 metaG ...
CGACGACGTAGAACGGGGGCTTCAGCGAATAGGTCTGCCGGCCCACCGAGACTTCCTGCTCCTGCATCGCCTGCAGCAGCGCGGCCTGCGTCTTGGGGGGCGTGCGGTTGATTTCGTCGGCCAGCACCATGTGGGCGAAGACCGGCCCTTGAACGAATCGTAGCTGACGCGTGCCGGTGCTCTTGTCCTCCTCGATCACTTCGGTGCCCGTGATGTCGCTGGGCATCAGGTCGGGGGTGAACTGGATGCGGCTGAAGGTGAGCGAAAGCGTCTTGGCCAGCGTGCTGATCAGCATCGTCTTGGCCAGGCCGGGAACGCCTTCGAGGATGCAGTGTCCGCGGCAGAAGAGCGCCAGCATGAGCTGGTCCACCACCTCGTGCTGGCCTACGATCACCTTCGATAGTTCCTCGCGAATGCGCGTGTTTCCCAGGGCGAGCGCCTGGATCGCTTCGAGATCCTGCGAACTCATCTCAGTCGTCGCGCGGGTATCCACGTCTGGCTCCTTCTGCCGCGGCCGCTCACGCGGCGAACGGCGCATCCGGGATGCGATGCCCGGTCGTCTGGTGATGGGGCCGAGGGTGGCGGGCCGTGGGGAGGTGCGGTTCGCACAGGCCCGTCATCGTGCGGGGGGCCTTTCTAAAAAAGTATACGCCCGCCGCGCTCCCGGCTTCGCTCCCATTCAAGCGTACGAAACAGCTTTCCCGGCGGTCCGCGCGGCCGGTCCGGGTTTCGAATCCGGGTTCCTCTGCCGTTTGTAAACGCGGCCTGCACGGCATGTTAACATGAACCCGCCATGCCAGAACTTCCCGAAGTGGAAACAGTCGCGCGGCGTCTCCATGAGAACTTCATCGGCCGGACCGTCCGATCCCTATGGTGCAACTGGCCGCGGATGGTTGACCCTGGATTGCGGCAGCTTCGCCGCGACCTGCCCGGCCGCCGCGTCGAGGCGGTGGGGCGGCGCGCCAAGTGGATCGTCTGGCAGCTTGCGCCGGCAGGGCGGCTGATGCTGCATCTGCGGATGAGCGGCCATCCGGAGGTTCTGCCGGAAGGTACGACGCCCGCCAAACACGTTCATTTCGTGCTCGCGTTTGACGACGGTCGCGCCATGCATCTCGACGACGCCCGCAAGTTCGCCCGCGTCCTCTGGTCGCCTGCCGACGATCCGCTGGCGGATCTGGGCATGGAACCGCTCTCCGAGGCGTTCACGGTCGAATGGTTGACGCGCGCGATGCGTCGCCGCTCGCGTCGATTGAAACCCGCGTTATTGGATCAGGCTTTCATCGCCGGACTGGGGAACATCTACACCGACGAGGCGCTGCACCGGGCGCGGCTTCATCCGTTGCGCGCGACCGACTCCCTGCGGCGGCCGGAGATCGAGCGGCTGCGCGCCGCGATCCGCGAATCGCTGGAAACCGGCATCCGCCACAACGGCGCGTCGATCGACTGGGTCTATCCGGGCGGGGAGATGCAGGACTATTTTCGTGCCTATGGCCGCACCGGGTCGCCTTGTCCGGAGTGCGGCACGCCGATTCGGCGCATGGTGGTGGGGCAGCGCGGCACGCACTTCTGCCCGGCCTGCCAGCGGGCTCCGCGCGCGGAGGCGTCCCGTCCGGCGCGTCGGACCGGTCGCGGTTAGCTTTGCGGCGCGGGTTCGTGGCGGTCGAGAATGTCCGAATCGGTCCATGCGTCCGCGGCGCGATGGCGGATGATCTGGCCGGTGCTGAGGAAGATCACGTCCTCGGCGATGTTGGTGGCGTGGTCGGCGATCCGCTCGAGATTCTTGGCGATGCTGAGCAGATCGAGATGCGCGGCCATGATCTCCGGGGAGCGCGATGCGTTGGCCACGACGCTCTTGACGATCTGGCCGTAGAGCGCGTCGATTGCCTCGTCGTTGCTGATGACGATCTTGGCGCTTTCGGGATCTTCGTCGGTGTAGGCCTTGATCGCGTTTCGCAGGACGCGCCGCACGGTCGGCACCATCTGTTTCAGGTCGCTCGACTGATTGGCGACCGGCTGCACCTCGAGGTGGCGGGCGCGCTCGGCCATGTTGACCGCGCAATCGCTGATGCGCTCCAGATCGTTGTTCACCTTCAGCACGGTGCAGAGCAGTCGCAGGTCGATGCCGACCGGCTGGTAAAGCGCCATCAGGCGGATGACTTCCGTCTCAACATCCACCTCGGCGGAATCGACGTCGCTGTCGCGCGACACCACGCGCGCCGCGAGCGATGCATCGGACGTGAAGACAGCCTCGCACGCCTCCTGCACGATGTCCTCAACCTGGCTCGCCATGCGCAGCGATCGCCGGCGCAACTCGTCGAGCAGGTTCACAAAGTGTGCGGTCATTGAATCAAACCTTTCCTGCCATGTGAAGGCCGGCGAGAGGTGATTGGCCGAAGAGTCGGTAACTGTTCGGACTGACGCGGCTCCGCCGCGGACAGGCCCCCTCGCATCCTTTATAGCAATGATATCGTCTGAAAGTAGCAACTGTTACAAAGATTTGATTCGGATTTATCGCGACTTCTTCGGACGGGGTCGTTCGTCGGGGGCCATCTGTTCCGCGAGCTGCTTCGGCGCGACGTTGAGCCAGGCTGTCGCCAGCGCGTTCCGGACGGAGGTCTTGCGGGCGGACTTGAGCTGAACCTGGGTCGCGCCCATCCGCCCCCAGCCACCCTTGACCGGGGTGAAGACCTTCGGATCCGCCTTGATATAAGCCTTTTGCTGCTCGGGCGTGAGTTTCACCATGCCCCATCCGTCGTCGGGCCAGAGCGTCGCGAAGATCTTTTTCCGCACGCGGAAGTCGGGGTGGGACATGTGGCTGCTCTCGACCGCCTCCGGAAATCCCAACGCGAGGCGGCGAAAGTCATGGGGGGTCATCGGAGCGGCCCTGGAGATAACAGCGGCTTCATGCGGACTTCATGCCGCCGCAGGTCGATCAACCGAAACGGCCGGTGATGTAGTCCTGCGTCCGCGGGTTGTGCGGCGTCGTAAAAATCGTATTGGTCGCGTCCACCTCGACCAATTCTCCCATGTAGAGGAATGCGGTGCGGTCCGAGACGCGGGCGGCCTGCTGCATGTTGTGGGTGACCAGCACGACGGTGTAGTCCTGCTTGAGCTGGTCGATCAGGTCCTCGATCCGCTGGGTGGCGATGGGGTCCAGCGCCGAGCAGGGCTCGTCCATCAGGAGCACCTCCGGCTGAAGGGCGATCGCCCGGGCGATGCAAAGCCGCTGCTGTTGCCCGCCGGAAAGGGCCAGGGCGCTCTGATGGAGCTTGTCCTTCACCTCGTCCCAGAGGGCCGCGTGGCGGAGCGATTCTTCCACCAGTTCCGCCAGGTTTCCGCGATAGCCGTTGATCGTCGGCCCCCACGCGACATTCTTGAAGATCGACTTGGGGAAGGGGTTGGGCTTCTGGAAGACCATGCCGACCTTCCGCCGTAGGGCGACCGCGTCGCAGGAGGGATCGTAGATGTCCTGACCGTGGTAGTAGATGCGGCCGGAAACCTTCATCCCCCGGACAAAGTCATTCATGCGGTTCATGGCGCGGAGGAGCGTGCTCTTGCCGCAGCCGGAGGGGCCGATGATCGCCGTGACGCGGCGCGTAGCGATGGCGACGCTGATGTTCTTGACCGCTTCATAGCTACCGTAGCGGATGGTCAGGTTCTCGGTGCGGATGACCGGATCGCGCGGCGCCGCCTCGGCATGCCGCCCCGCCGCATCCTGTGCCGGGTGATCCCCGGACGATGCATGGGGGGGAGGAACGAAGGGTCGGGGCGTGGTCAGGGTGTTCACCATTATTTGTGCTTCTGATGCCAGGTCCGGATGGCCACTGCTGCCGCGTTCATGCTGAACAGGATGCCCAGGAGCACCACGATGCCGCCGGCGGCGAGGGAGCGGTAGATGTCCGCCGGCTGTTCCGTCCAATGATAAATCTGGAGCGGCATCGCCGTAAACTCGTCTCCCGGCCCGCGCGGGACGCTCTGCAGAAAGATCGGAATCCCCAGCACGATCAGCGGAGCCGCTTCACCGATCGCCCGCGACAGCGCCAGGATCACGCCGGTCATGATTCCCGGCAGGGCGGCGGGCAGCACATGATGCCAGAGCGTTTGCCAGCGCGTCGCCCCCAGGCCGAATGAGGCCTGCCGGATCGAATCGGGCACGGCGGTGATCGCTTCCCGCGCGGCGATGATGATGACCGGCAGCACCAGTAGAGAGAGCGTCAGCGCCCCGGCCCAGACGCTGCGGCCCAGCTGCATCCCGCGCACGAATAGAGCCAGACCGAGCATCCCGTAGACGATCGAAGGAACACCCGCGAGGTTGGCGATGTTGAGCTGAATCATCCGCATGGTGCGCGTGCGCGGGGCGTATTCCTCAAGGTATAGCGCCGCGCCGACGCCGAGCGGAATGGAAAAGAGCGTGGTGAGGAGGATCAGCCAGAGAGTGCCCCACAGCGAACTACGGATGCCCGAAAGCTCCGGCGCGCGGTCGGAGGGGAAATGAGTCAGAAACGCTCCGCTAACGTAGGGAAGTCCGGCCGAAAAGATCCGCCACAACAGGACCGACAGGCACGCCACCGCCGCCAGTCCGAAGGCGGCGCAAAGCACCGTGAACGCCCGCCCGATCGCCCGGCGGAAACCCAGCCGCGGATGAAAGCCTGCCTCGAACGAGTTCATTCGTAGGCCTCCCGGAAATGCTCCATGACACGCTGCGCGACGAGGTTGATCAGCAGCGTGATGGCAAAGAGCGAGAGGCCGACGGCGAAGATCGTCTGGTATTGAATCGAACCGGCCGGCGCGTCCCCCATGCTCACCTGCACGATGTAGCCGGTCATCGTCTGGATGCTTTCGAGCGGGTTAAGCGTGAGCTTGGGCGTCATTCCGGCCGCCAGGGCGACGGCCATCGTCTCGCCGATCGCGCGGGCCAGCCCCAGCAGCACCGCGGCGACGACACCCGAGAGCGCGGCCGGCAGCACGATGCGGGTGGAGACTTCGAGCTTGGTGGCCGAGAGGGCGTAGGCTGCCTCGCGGAGCGTTCGCGGCACGGCGCGGAAGGCGTCGTCGCAGAGCGAGCAGATGGTCGGAATGATCATCACGCCGACGACGATCGATGCGCTGGCGGCGTTGAAGACCTCCGTCTGCGGCAGAATCGGCCGCAGGATGTGCGGCGTAATGAAGGTCAGGGCGAAATAGCCGTAAACGACCGTGGGAATGCCGGCGAGGATTTCCAGGATCGGCTTTGCCGTCGCGCAGAGCCAGGGCGGGGCATACTCGCTGAGAAAGATCGCCGTCGCCAGACCGATGGGAAGGGCCACGACCAGCGCGCCGGCCGCCACCAGCATCGTGCCGGCCAGCAGCGGCAGGATTCCGTAATGGCGCGGTTCGAGCAGCGGCGCCCATTGAGACGCCGTGAGAAACTCGCGCAGCGACACCGCGCGGAAAAAACCGATCGATTCTGAGAGGAGAACCCAGACGATGCCCAGCGTGGTGAGCACCGAGAGCAGCGCGCAGCCGAACAGCGTCGCCTCGATGAGCCGCTCCGACCAGCGTGCCGATTGAACGGCCCGCCGCATCGCCCAGGCGGCCACGACGCTGAAGAGCAGCACGACCACGACCGGACCACGGGCGAAGCCGGTCCCGTTCCGTGGGGACGTTGCGTGTGGGGTCGTCTCATGAGTCGGCATTTTGGCTGCGGCGCGATATCGATCCAGCAGCGGCAGGGGAGCGCTGCCCGCGTCGGCGTAGGCCGTGCCGACCACCCGCCGGGCGAACCGGTCGCGTACGACGCCCAGCATCGACGCATCCAGCGCGACGAAGGGATCGCGTCGCTGCTCGACGATTTCAGCGGCCCGGTCGAAGAACATTCCGAGAAATGCCTGCACCTCCGGCCGGCCCGCCGCATCCGTGTTCACGTAGCAGAAGAGCGGTCGCGAGAGCGGTGAATAGGAGCCGGTGCGGATCGTTTCGAGGCTGGGGCGGATCGGTATGCCGTTCCCCGAATCGACCGCGAGCAGGCGGACCCGCGCGGCGTTGGATTCGTAGTAGGAGAATCCGAAGTAGCCCAGCCCGCCGGGATCGCCCGAGACACCCTGCACCAGCACGTTGTCATTTTCGCTGGCGGTGTAGTCGCTGCGGCAGGCCTTGGCTTTGCCGTTGACCGCCTCGGTGAAGTAGTCAAAAGTTCCGCTGTCGCTGCCGGGGCCGTAGAGCCGCAGCGGCAGGTCGGGGAATTCGGGGCGGATCTCGCTCCAGTGGCGGATCGTGCTGCCGGGAGACCAGATGCGCTGCAGTTCGGCGACGGTCAGATGGTCGCAGAAGTCATTGCCGGGATTCACGACGAGGGCGATGCCGTCCAGCGCGATCGGCAGTTCGATATAGGCGACGCCGATCTGCCTGGCCGAGTCGATCTCTTCGGGCTTGATCGGGCGCGAGGCGTTGCTGATATCGGTGCGAAGCTCGGCGTGGGGATCGAGGAATCTCTTGAATCCGCCGCCTGTCCCCGAGACGCCGACCGAGACGCGGACCTGCGGGAATTTCTCCCCGAACAGCTCTGCCGCCGTCATCATGATCGGGGCGACCGTGCTCGATCCGTCCAGCCGGACAGTGCCGGCCGGGACGTTGGGCGAGCCCTCAGCGGCCGCGCGGGGGTCGTCACTGCCGCATCCCGCCGCGCCGCAGATCAGCAGCAGCAGCAGCATCGCTGGGGGCGGATTCCGGCGGACTCGCATTCAGGGAATCCTCTTCAGAAGACTCATTGCGCTGCCGGACGCATCCGCCCCGCGCCGGGCGGTGAAACAGGACGATGGGATCGTAGCTGCCAAATGTTAAGGGAGAATTAACAGCCAGCACGCAGACAGTTGTCTTTTCTGCGGTAAGTTTCGAATGGATCGCTGGTTGCCGTGCCGATTTCTGACAATTCACACCGCCAGGTCTCGCAGGTGCATCCCGGATGCCCCATTTTTCACCCGTGGCTTGCCGAAGGCTGCTGCGGCAGAGTGATCGTGACGCAGGTTCCGCGACAGGCGGCGCTCTCCAATTTCACTCGGCCGCGCATCGCCGCCACCGCGTGGCGGACGATCGACAATCCCAGCCCCGTCCCGCGCAGGGGACCGGAGCGCGCCCGTTCTATCTGGTAGAAGCGCTCGAAGACCCGCTCCTGCTCCTCATCGGGGATCCCGCAGCCCGTGTCCTCCACCCAGAGCGTGGCTTCCTCGCCATTGACGCGCGCCTGCACGCTGACGCTGCCTCCCGCGTCGGTGAACTTGAGGGCGTTGTCGACGAGATTGTTGACCACCAACCGCAGCAGGTGCGGATGAGCGAGGATCGTACGGCCGTCGCATCCCGATTCGTCGATTGCCAGCCGTAACCCCTTCGCCCGCGCCGGTTCGGCGAAACGGCTGCGCAATTCGTCGAAGATGTCGCGCGGCCGCAGCGGCAGCGGGTCGAACCGCGCCGCGGGCGACTCGATCCGTGCCAGGTCCAGCAGGTCCGTCACCATGTCGGTGAGTCGCGCGCTGTGGCGGTCGATGACCGAGATGAATCGCGCTGCGTCGGCCGGCTCCTCCATCAGGTCCATGTGAAGCAGCGTTTCCACCGCCGCGCGGATCGTGGAGAGCGGCGTGCGGAGTTCGTGCGACGCGTTGGCGACGAAGTCGGTCTTGATCTGCAGTGTCCGGGCCAGTTCGGTGATGTTGGTCAGCACCAGCAGCCGGCCGACGGCCTCCCCTTCGGTTGCCCGCGGATCGCCCGGAAGCGCGATGTCGGAGGCCCGCGCCAGCAGATGCATCGTGCCGTTGGGGCTGTCAACGGTGAGCCGCGCTTCGGAGTAGCCCACTCCTCCGCTGGGTTCCTCATCGGCGGCGGAGGTGCGGCGCGCCGGAGGCAGCAGCATCTCCTGAAGGACGTGCCGCGCGATGCACCGCTCGACCGGAACGCCCGCCAGAGGATCCTTTCCATCGGCCCCGGCCCGGGGCAGTTGCAGCATCGCCGCCGCGGAGGGGTTGACCAGCACCACGGCGCCGCGCGGATCGGCGACGATGACCCCTTCGTGAAGCTGCCGCAACAGCGACTCCAGCGTGCGGCGCTGTCGGTCGATCGTCTGAATCTGCGCGCTGAGCCGGTCGCGCATGCGTCCCAGCAGCAGCGTCAGTCTCCCCAGTTCATCCGTGGTGGAGGGCTTCGCGATGGGCGTGCTGAGATCGCCGCGCGAAAGACTCTGCGCCACCGCGGTCAGGTCTTCGAGCGGCCGCGTCCAGATCCGGGCCAGTCCGAACCAGAGCAGCACCGCCGCCAGCACGACCGCCGCGCCGGTGATGGCGATGAAGTTGCGCAGCGATTCGGTCCGCTGTCCGATCCGGCTGATCGGAATTGCAACCCGCACCACTCCCTGCGGAGCCTTCGCCGGGCCGACGCGCCGCGCGACATACAGCGTCTCGCGACGCGTGGTGCTCGAGACGCGCGTGCTTTCTCCCCAGCCCTGTTCGCGCGCCGCGCGCACCTCCGGTCGGTCCAGATGATCGCTCATGCGCTCCGGCGCGCCTTCGGTGTCCGCCAGCACGCGTCCGTCGGCGGCAATGAGCGTGACCCGCACGCCGCCGGGGTCCGCCTCCGTGACGCGCCGGCCGAGGAGGGAGAGTTCGTCGGCATGCGCGGGGTCGAGTCGGTTCTCCACACCCTCGCAGAGTGCTTCGGCGAGCGTGCGCATCTGGCTCTGGAGCTGCGTGCGGTAGAGGGCGTCGACCCGGCCGACGATGAGCCAGACGCAGAGCACCAGCGCCGCGCCCACCAGGACCGCGTGCCCCGCGAACAGTTTCCAGAAAAATCGCCCCTTGGTCATGTCGGCCCGGTTCCCCATTGGGCAGCCGGCGCGACGCGGCGGGCGATCCGCCGCGAAGGGGAGTATCGGGGGATCAGGCTTCCGGCTCCTCGCCGCCGCCCGGCGCGCGGAACGCATATCCGACGCCGCGAATGGTTTGAATCCATTCTGACGCGGGACCGAGCTTTTTGCGAAGCGCCGCGATATGGACGTCGATCGTCCGGTTGGTCACCGCCACGCCCACACCCAGAACGGCGTCGATCAGCCGCTCGCGCTCCAGCACGCGGCCGCCCGCCAGCATCAGCTCGCGGAGCACGCGGAACTCGGTCGCGGTGAGCGCCACCTGCGTCTGGTGGACCGTGACTTCATGCCGCCCCTTGTCCAGCAGGATCGGGCCGATCGTGATCACGTCCCGGTCGCGGACGCTGGTATCCTCGCGGCGCAGCACCGCCGCCACCCGCGCCAGGAGCAGCTTCATCGAGAAAGGTTTGCGGATGTAGTCATCCGCCCCCAGCGCGAAGCCCACCAGTTCGTCCGATTCCTCGGATTTCGCGGTCAGCATGATCACCGGGATCGTGCTGAGCCGCGGATCGCGCTTCAATCGTGCCGCGACATCATCTCCGGAAAGCACCGGCAACATGCGGTCGAGAATGATCAGGTCCGGCGGCTGGCGCCGCAGCTCGGCCAGCGCCTGCTGGCCGTCTCCCGCCCGGCGGCAGGCATAGCCCTCGCGCTCCAGGTGATAGCAGACCGTGTCGCCCAGATCGATTTCATCCTCAACCACGAGGATCGATTTGACGGCCTGCATGGTGAAGCTTCCTGCGGCGGCGCTCCGCGCTTCCGATGGGAGCCTGGGCATCCCCTGGGGACTCGCGGGCGTCGGCGGTGTCATGCGTGCGTCCATGAGCGGCCGCGCTAGTGGTAGCCGACGCATATTAAGACTCCGGCGGGAGAGCGCTAAGACTGCGCGAAGATTATCAGGCGTCAGGCCGGAGGAAGAGTCCGAGAAAGGGTACACCGGACGGAATCGAGTATTCCCTGCTCACCCTCGCCGATGGCCGGACCGATGGCAGGTCGAACCCGAGGATGATCATGAGCACGCCCGTCCTGCCCGCCGGCCGCTGGAACGATCTGCTCGACGCCTCAGACGATCGGCGCGGCGAGCGGCGCGTGGCCGTTGCCGGGCGGCTGACCTGGCGCGGCAGCGACAACGATGTGACCGCCACCGGCTGGCTCTCCGACGAGTCGGACCGAAGCCTTTCATTCATCACGACGGCCGATCGGACGCCCATGCCGGGCGACCAGATACTGCTGCGTCTCCCCGGTTTCATCCGCCGCCGCTGCCGCGTGACGCGCGTCGCCCCCTATGGCGAAGGATCGTGGCTGATCGCCGGCCGCCGCGTGAATTCCGACGAAGTGACCCGTCCCACTCAACTGACCTGATCCGTTACCGCGGCTTGTTCGAAAGTGCCGCCGCGCGGGAAGAGGCCTCGCGCGCCTCCTCCGGCCGATTCAGCCGCGTCATGGCCTCCGCGATTCCCCGCCACGACTCCGCATCCGATGGATCGAGTTGTACCGCGCGCCGGAATTCGGTGGACGCCTGTTCATGGCGCCCTTCCTTCATGAATCGTCCGCCGCGCCGCCGGCACCATCCGGCGCCGACGCCGAGTGCGTCGCGGATTTCCACGTATCGGTCCGCCCGGGCGACATGGCCGTCGCCGGCCGGCTCGATCTGCGCGGCCCGATCGCGCTGCGCGCGCGCCTCGGCGCCGCGATCGAGACGCTCCAGAAGGGCTGCGAATTGCAGACGGATGGCGGCGTCACGCGGCGCGCCGCGCACGGCGATCGCCAGCAGATCGGCCGCCCGCGCGGGATCGGCGGCGGCGATCAGCAGGCCATGCAGATAGGGCCAGCCCGGTTCGCGCGGGTCCAGCGCGTGTGCGCGGGCATAACAGAGCGCCGCGCCATCCGGGAAGCCGTTCACGTCCAGTGTCATGGCGTATCCGCCCCAGGCATTGGCCGAGCGCGGATCGGTCATCAGCGCCTGCCGCGCGGCGCGGACAGCCTCGGCGGCGGGGAGCGGAAGGGCGGATAGGTCGGGCAGGGGCGGCTCCGCGATGGCGCCGCGGGCGAGCGCCTGCCGCGCTTTCGGGATATAGGTTGCCGTGGA
>Ga0187894_10006855_pt1 | contig 10975 bp, 8 predicted proteins | sample GBC1701081metaG_FD_136650 | JGI IMG/M metagenome (GOLD analysis project Ga0187894, IMG submission 136650) | White microbial mat communities from a lava cave in the Kipuka Kanohina Cave System on the Island of Hawaii, USA - GBC170108-1 metaG ...
ACACAAAATGTACCGTAGACTGTCCAGTCTGCGGAAGCTTGCGCTACTCAAACATTGTCGGAGAAAGAGCGCCTCCATCGAGGAACGAGTTCTCTTTGAGTTTCTCAGTGAATGAAACATCCGCAGACTGGACAGTCTACGGTACGTTATTCGAAACACGATTTCCCTATGGCCAAAAACCAAACCAAAAAGACCGTCGAAACCATCAAGCACAAAGACGCCTCGCGCAAGAACATCCCCACCGCCGAATACCAGTCGGTGATGCGCGAAGCCGATCAAGCGGGAGTCCGCGTGGCTTACGAACGGCGCAACCGCGATCTCGATCCGCAACTGGTCTGGCGCGGCAAGGACGAGCAGGATTGGTCGGATCTGGTCGTCCACGCGCCGCCGCTTTACATCCAGGAGAAGGTTCACCCGAAGGCGCTGATAGACGATTTGTTGCGCCGGTCAAAAGCCGGCAAGGGCGCCGGCGCTCCCGGAGAGCAGCCCGATCTCTTCGCCGACTTCAACGGGTTGCCGGAAAACGTGGACAAGACCGATTTCTACCAGCACGACGGACACTGGGCCAACCGCATGATCCTCGGCGACAGCTTGCAGGTGATGGCCAGCCTGGCCGAACGCGAAGGGCTGCGCGGCAAGGTGCAATGCATCTATCTCGATCCGCCCTACGGCATCAAGTTCAACTCCAATTTCCAGTGGTCAACCACCAGCCGCGACGTGAAGGACGGCAATACCGACCACATCACGCGCGAGCCGGAGCAGGTGAAGGCCTTTCGCGATACGTGGCGCGACGGCATTCATTCGTATCTGACCTATCTGCGCGACCGGTTGACGGTGGCGCGCGATCTGCTCGCGGAGAGCGGTTCGATCTTTGTGCAAATTGGGGATGAGAATGTGCATCGGGTGCGGGCGGTGATGGATGAGGTGTTTGGGGATGAAAATTTTGTGAGCCAGATCTCCGTAATCAAGACCTCTGGTCCGGAATCATCCAGAAGCCTTCCTGGCTCCGCAGACTATATTCTGTGGTATGCACGGGACTTATCAGACCTCAAATACCGTCCTCTTCTAAAGGCAAAAGACATAACGACAGCAAGTGGAGATACATTCAGATTCCTCAGAGGCGACGATGGCATACCTCACAGACTCAATGCTTCCGAAGTTCCATCTCCTAAGACTGCATACCAGTCAGTTACTTTTACAAAACCTGGGCCTGGTAGCCGGTTCGATTTTGAGTTCCAAGGAAAACGATACGACTCAGGGCATCGTTGGTGGGGAACAACGTATGACGGGCTAAATCGTGTGCGAAAGGCCGGCAGAATCGCGATTGCAGGAGCCACTATTCAATTTTTGAGGGCTTGGTCTGATTATCCTGCGTCACTATTGGACAACGTTTGGACTGACACTGGCACTGGAAGCTTTCTTGAGCCGAAGATTTACGTGGTTCAAACAATTGAGAAAGTGATTCAGCGATGCCTGCTGTTAGTGACTGATCCTGGAGATCTTGTACTTGATCCAACATGCGGCTCCGGCGCCACCGCCTACGTCGCCGAACAATGGGGCCGCCGCTGGATCACGATTGACACTTCGCGCGTCGCGCTGGCTCTGTCCCGCGCGCGGATTATGGGCGCGCGCTATCCGTATTACCTGCTCGCCGATTCGCCCGAAGGCCAGCGCAAGGAGGCCGAGATTACGAACACCCTGCCATCGACGCGGATTTGGAAGAAGTTTACAACACCGAGCGCCACCTGCTTTACGTCGCCTGCACCCGCGCGCGCGATCATTTGCTGGTGACGAGTGTGGCTCCGGCTTCGGAGTTCCTTGATGATCTTCGGCGATTGACTTAAATCGGTTTTGGTGTTTGGAGTTCCGCCTTCAGGCGGGCCGTCACAGATCGGAGCCGTGACGGCCCGCCTGAAGGCGGAACTCCAAACACCAGCGCCCTCTTACTTGTAGCCCTTCTTGTCAGATGACTTCTTCTTGGTTTTGTCCTTGTCCTTGGATTTATCCTTGTCACTGGTTTCGTTCTTGGCGTCCGTGGAATCCGTGGCCTTCTCAGCGGAATCCTTGTCTTTCGCCTTAGCACGGCGACAGAGGTAACAATGGCAATGATTATCACCAGAGCAATAACCTTACCCGTTATTTTTCGATTCTGAGAGTTGTTCATGATTCTCTCCTTGCTTTGCAAACTGGTTTAGGTTTCCAGCTTCACCGTCGGCTTGGTGTTGGGGAAAATCTTTTCCACCGTCGCCTGCTTGGGCATGTTATAGGCGTTCACCGGCTGCGAGCGGTTCACCCATAGCGTGTAATACAGGTGATCGGCGCGCGGATCGTCCGTGTTCGGATGCAACAGGATGGTCAATCCCAGGCTGTTGAGTTGCAGCCACGGCACGATGATCGGCAGCAGATCGTTGGTGAAGCCGAAATAGAACGACGGAGTCACGTGCGGGCCGCGCGGTTGCAGGTTCCAGTTCCCCAACTCCACCGGGAATCGCTCCATAGACCACTTGCGAACCAGCACGGCTTTCTCGTAGCTGTCCTCGTCGAAATAGAAATGCGCGTGGTAGCTCTTGATGTCGGTGTACGGTCGCGGGGCTTTCGGCAAGCCGTTTTCTTCGCCAGGGCGAATGCTCTTTGGCCGAGGCGTCGGCTCCTTGTAGGTTTCGTACCCCCACGGACTCTTGCCCACGTCAGGCGGAGGCACGATTGGCTTGAAGCTCAGACCGGCGGGCGTAATTAATTCCTGGCCCGCTACTTCGATGTTACCGGCAGTCAGGCCCGCCGCTGTCAGACCGGCGCCGATGATGAACTTGCGGCGCAGCGGCGAAAGCAGATCGGCCCACTCCTGATCTTCCTCAGTGTTATGGATGATTCTTTCTTCGTCAGACATAGCTTGCTCCTTTGATGTCGGTATTTGCTTGCTTTCGTTTGCTGGGAAAGCGGTTAGAAATTGAGCGCGCCGCAAGCCCTCGGCGATTGACTCAGCCGGCGGAGCGGCCGAAATCATCCTGCAAACGCACGATGTCGTCTTCGCCCAGATAATCGCCGCGCTGCACTTCGATGAAGATCACCGGCGCTTCGCCGGGATTTTCGATGCGGTGCGCTGCGCCGACGGGAATGTCAACGTATTCGCCCACGTTGAGAATGATGTCTTGTCCGTCGAGCGTGACTTTGGCTGTGCCCTGCACGATGAACCAATGCTCGGCGCGGCGCGCGTGTTTCTGGTAACTCAACCGTTTGCCGGGCAGGACTTCGATTCGTTTTACTTTGTATCCGCCCCCATCGGGGCCTTCGTCGAGCACAGTGAAATTGCCCCACGGGCGTTCGTCGTATTTGGGTGAATTGTTTATAGCGTTCGCTTCTGAAGAATGATTTTGACTCACTGCTCTCAACTCCCTCTACACGTGTCGCCAGATTGTTTGAATGCCGAAAGCTAACGCGTTTTTGTTTTCCGGCGCGCCGGCGCATGATCGCGCAGCCATGCGTTCAGGTCTTTTATGGAAGTGAAGTCCAGCAGGGCTTCGCTCAACTGTTCCAGTTTCTCTATAGGCAGAGCTTCAATGCGGGCAACGACGGACGATTTCAACTCTCCCAACCGCCGCCGCAACAGCCGCAGCACGATTGATGCCGCCCCTTGTCCCAATCCCTGTTGCAATCCCCTTTGGATAGCGCGGCGCTCGATTCCTGTTACGTATTCCATTTTTCGTTCCTCCTCGAATTCAGCTAATTCGTGATCGAATTTCTTCTCCAATTCTTCCGGCAGCATCATCAGCCAGTCAATGAAGCAGAACAATTGTCGCACATCTTCGGCCGTATACCCACGCTCGTAAAGCCCTTTGACCAGTTTCAGCTTCCAGCGATAACGCAGTTCCGGCGACCGTTTGGTCTCTAACGCCTTCAAATGCGTCATCACCACGACCGCAAATGGATTCTTGCTTGTCTTGAGTGATTTCCAGTCATCGGCATAATCCAACGACTTCACGGCGCGGAACTTCAGCCGGATCCCGGTCTCGAACAAGTCGTAGCCAAACTCCGACGGACGCCAGCGCGGGTCGTCATCGGTCAGGATCGCCAGGCTGACCACTCGCCGGTTGTAGAGGTTGAAGATGCGATAGTGGTAAACGAACATTCGGCGCCCGAATCCTTTTTCGCGCTTCCCCTGAATCTCGATGTGAATGAGCACCCAGACTTCGCGCCCATCGTGCAGATAGACCTTGACCAGCTTGTCGGCCAGACGGCGGCCGATTGCGGCATCGGCGGTGATCTTTTGCAGTTCCGTGTCCAGAAACACAAAGCCGCGCGACCAATTTATAGCCGCGTGAATGTCCGGGAAGAAAAAGACCATGAAGTGCGGGAAGAAGCGGACGAGGATGTCTTTCCACGGCGAATCGTAATCTTGCCGGGCAGGCTGATTCTGTTTTGAAGCGGCGGGGCGGGCGGCCTTCATTTTTTCTGTTTCTGCGTTTCCATTTCGCGCAGTTCGCGGCGCAGCACTTTGCCTACGGCGCTCTTCGGCAATGACGGAACCAGTTCAATCAGCGAGGGCACTTTGTATTTCGCCAGGTTGGCGCGGCAATATTCGAGCACCTCTTCAGCCGTTGTCGTCGCATCGGGTCTGAGCACGACGAAGGCTTTCACGGCTTCGCCGCGATATTCGTCGGGCACGCCGATGACCACGGCTTCCACCACCGCCGGATGAGCGAAGAGCACGTCTTCGACTTCATTGGGATAGACGTTGAAGCCGCTGACAATGATCATATCCTTCTTGCGCTGGACGATGTAAAAGAACCCGTCCTCGTCCATCCGCGCCACGTCGCCCGTGTAGAGCCACCCGTCGCGCAGCGCAATCGCGGTCTCATCAGGGCGATTCCAATAACCCTTCATCACCTGCGGTCCGCGAACGCACAACTCACCGTCTTCGCCGACCGCGACCTCGCGTTCGCCCGTTTCCAGATCAACGATCTTGCATTCGGTCGAAGGGAAGGGAAGACCGATGCTGCCAATTTTGCGCTTGGCCAGTGTCGCGGTGGAGTGCGTGGTCGGCGACGCTTCGGTCAGACCGTAGCCTTCAAACAGCATCGCGCCGCTCAGCTTCTCGAACTGTTCGATCACTTCGACCGGCAATGGCGCCGAGCCGCTGTTGAAGCGCCGCACGCTCTCCAGCCCGCAGGTTTTGATCTCAGGATGGTTGAGCATCGAGATGTAGAGCGTCGGAACGCTGGGAAAGAATGTGGGTTTGTATTGCTTGATCGCTTCGATCAGCAGGTTCGGATCAAATCTGGGGATCGGAATCTGCATCGCGCCGTTCCACGTGCCGAGCAGCAAGCCGACAGTCTGGCCGTAGATGTGGAAGTAGGGGATGACCATCAGGTAACGCTCGTCGCCCTGGCGGGTGAGCGGGCCGCCCCACATCCAGGATTGCAGCGTGTTCGTGTAAAGATTTTTGTGCGTGAGCATCGCGCCTTTGGGCACGCCCGTCGTGCCACCGGTGTATTGCAGCACGGCCACATCTTCGCCGGGATCAATTTGAACGCGCGGCAGATCAGGCTCGTTCACGTCGTTGATCAAAGATTTAAAAGCCAGCGTGCCTTCGGGCGCGGGCGGCGCTTTGTCCGGCATGGCCGAATAATCCAACAGGCTGGTCGTAATGACGTGTTCGATCGCGGTGTTGGCGCGAACGCTCATCACGATCGGCGCGAGCATATCCATCGCAATGATCGCGCGCATCCCAGAATCTTTGGCGACCATCTCGACTTCGCGTGGCGTGTAAATCGGGTTGATGTTGGTCACAATCGCGCCCAGCCGCACGATGGCGAAAAAGCCGACCTGATACTGCGGACAGTTGGGCAGCATGATACCCACGCGGTCACCATTGCTTACGCCCAATCTCGCCAGCGCAGTCGCGAGCCTGTCCACGTGATTTTTGATTTCACGGAAGGTGAACTGCGCGCCCATAAAGGCCATCGCCGGTCGATCGGTATAAGCCGAGCTGGCGATCTGCAGGATTTGATAAAGCGGTTGGTTCGGCGGGTTGATCTCAGCGGGAACCCAGAGGTCGTAATTTTTAAGCCAGGGTTTTTTCGCGTAAGGGGAATCGGATTTATCGGTCATTACGGATTGACGCTCCATTGTCGAATTGATTTTGCCGCAGCAGAGTACCCGATTTTAGCGCCAATGCAAGCTTTCGCGGATGGGGGATGGCGGGGTAAGCTGGAAGGGGATAAATCAGCGGAAACAGGGAGAGATATGGCTATCGAGATTCGCCCAATCGAAACGGAAGACGAGTATCGCGCTGTTGAACAGCTTCAGCGCGAAATCTGGGGAGTGCAGGACGTCGAAATTGTCGCTCACGAGATGTTGATGACCGCGCACAAAAACGGCGGCGTAGTGTTAGGCGCGTTCGACCGGGAAAAACTCGTCGGCTTTGTCTTCGGATTCGTCGGTCTGACGGCGGATGGCCGGGTGAAGCATTGTTCGCACATGGCGGGCGTGGCGGCGGATTATCGTGATCAAAATGTAGGTTATGCGTTGAAGCTGAAGCAGCGCGAGCACGCGCTGATGCAAGGCATCGAGTTGATCACTTGGACTTTCGATCCGCTGGAAAGCCGCAACGCCAGATTCAACTTTCACAAACTGGGCGCTACTTGCAACACGTACTTGCGAAATTTTTACGGCGCGATGCGCGATGCGTTGAACGCGGGGTTGCCGAGCGACCGGTTCCAGGTTGATTGGGCGATCGCCAGCTCGCGCGTCGAATCGAGGTTGCGCGGCGAATTTACCGGCGCGACTCTGTCAGATTTGCTGGCAGAAGGCGCTCTGCTGATCAATCCGCCGGTCACGGGCCGATTTCTCCGCCCGCCGGAAAAAGTATTGCCGTTTGAGGAGGCGCGCGCGCTTATCCAGATTCCGTCCGATTTTCAAAGTCTCAAAGCCGCTGACCATGAACTGGCGCTCGCCTGGCGGCTGCACACCCGCGCATTGTTCGAGGAAGTTTTTGCCAAAGGGTATGCCGCTACCGATCTGCTGGTTGAAAACGGGCAAGCCTTTTATCTCCTCGAACGAAATCCATCAGAGTAGACATCACACGAACTCATCGAATGAAAGAGGAAAGGCAGGGAATCAACCTCCCTGCCTTTTCTCTGCAACAGTTTTTATTTCGACCTTCGTTCGTTTAGTAGAGATTGAACGAGAAGTCTAAAGTGCCGCGCACGCTGACCGGCGAGCCGTTTTTCACCGCGGGCTGGAATCGAATCCTCTTCGCGGCCTCAATGGCTTTTTCGGTCAGCCCGTCAGGCAAGCCGCGAACGACTTTGACATCAGTGATCGATCCGTTAGCGTGGAACACAACCTGCAGAACGACGCTTCCCTGAACCTTATTCTGGCGGGCCTCTTCGGTGTATTTGGCCTTTTCGCGGTAAAGGATCGTCGGTCTGAGCGACGCGGTCATTGGCTCGACGCTGCCGCCGCCGCCAATGCCCATATTTCCGCCGCCAAGGTTGCCGCCACGACCAGGACCCAAGCCGCCGCCATCGCCACCGCCGACGCCTGTTCCTGCGCCGCGACCGATGCCTGCGCCTGAGCCGGGACCACTCGACGGAGGGGCGGGCACGCCGGACAAGTCACCGGTCGGGCCTTTCATCGGCGGCAATGCTTTCGGATCGACAGGGATTGTCATCGCCACAGGCAAGGATGGCTTGATCTTTGGTGGCGTCGGGTCAGGCGGAACGATTTGCGGTGTTAGAGCCATTTGAGGCGGAACGCCTTTGCTGGGAGGCTTGGGTTCCTGCCGTCCGCCGCCGCCGCCGCCCGAAGCTTTTTGAGGTTTAGGCTTGCTGCCGCCGATGGATTTCTCCTTGACTGCGCTCTCCTTCACCTTGAGATCAATCTTGGCGTCAACCGGAGCCAGGAGAGCCAACTCTTCCAGATGGGCTTCTTCAGGTGGCGCGCAGCGGGTTGGGAAGATGCGGCAGTAGAAACCGTAATTGTTGAGCAGAACCGAGAGCAGCAGGATCACGACCAGCGGAGTCCAGTTGGCGAACTCCAGCGCGACTTTGGGAACGGTGAATTTATTGCTGATCCGATAGATCAACTTGTAGAGCAGAAAACCGCGCGCCGCATAACAGGCGAGAAGGAAGCCCGCAAATCCGACGATCACGGCGTTGACCGGCAGAGAGTTGCCTTTGCTCAAGCGCGAGAGCGCCCAGATCATAAAACCGAATGTGAAGATGCCGGCCAGAGCCATCTCCGATCCGGCGATCAACGCGTTGCGGCGAGTGCGATTGGTTCCTTCGCCGCTCACCAATTCGGCGAAGAACTGTCGCGGATTGCGGCGGAAATCTTCCCACGCGCGCCCAATTTCGCCGAAGATGCGCTTAATCAGGGGTTCGTCCCGTAACAGGAATTGGAAGTCGCCAGCGGCGCCGGCTGGCACAGGAGGCGCGCTTTTGAAACTCTCGCCGATGTTTTTCAGCCCTGCGATGAGCCTTGAGATCAGGCCGCCCTGTTCGGGAAGCGAGAAGCTCAAGCCCGCAGGCTCAGAGGCCGGCCTGGCGGAGAGCGGTCTGCTTGGACCCGATTGAGGCGCCGGTTGTGATTGACGCCAAGGCTGCGATGCGGGCGGTGAAGTTTGAGTGACACCGCTGCCGCCTGTGATCGGCGCAGTCTGCGCGTAAGGCTGCGCCTCCGGTCTGGGAACGTTCTGCGCGTAAGGTTGCGCTTCCGGTCTGGGAACGTTTTGCGCGGGGCGGATCGGTTCGGTTTGCCCCGGGCGCATCGGCTCAGTTTGGCGGAAGGGCATAGTGGAGGGCGCGTCTTTCGGCTGCTGATTGATAATTCTGGCCGGCGCGGAAGGCGTCTCTTCCGGTGGAAATGGATTGGTGGCCGGCACGACCTCAGCGGCGGGCCGTTGGACGGTTTCGGCGATTGGAGTGGAAGCCAGTGGCTTCGTGCGCCGGACGTATTCTTCGTTGGTAATCAGGACTTCAGTGTCGTTCGGACAGTACTGAAATCCGTTCGGATATTGTTGTTGACATTTCGGACAAATTTTCATTCCAGCCTCACCTCTAATCGCGAATATAAGCTTCGCTTCAACCAAAATCAAGATAACGCCTTGTGACGACTAAGCTTTGAACGACAAATACGATAATTCTTGCGTGATCGTATGCATGATATGCAAGAAAAGTTCCACTCAGTGTCAGTCCGTTTACCCAAAGCAAAATCACTAGGTTGTGAAATCCTGGCGCTTCAATGATTAGTTGATTTAAGGGGGTTACAGATTGCTTGAAAGCCGCGAAATTATATTGATCTCAAGACGGTGGGGGAAGAGCGATTCGAAAGGCAGTGTGCGGCGCCGCGCGGACATCTGTCAAACGCAATATTTCGGCGGCGCGCCTTTCGCCTCCCGCCTATGGCTTTTTGTATTGTTCGAGCTTGCGATAAAGCGTTTTGCGGCCGATGTTCAGCAGCCTCGCGGCTTTCGCCTTGTCGCCGTTGGTGTAAACGAGCGTCTTGGTAATCATAATCCGTTCGACTTCATCCATGCTGATCGGGATCATCAGCTCGACATTGCTGATCTGATCGGGCGAGGAGTGGGCGCGGATTGCTTCGGGCAGGTCTTTTTCCGTGATCATCCGTCCGGCGGCGACGATCACCGCGCGCTCCATGCAATTTTCCAGCTCGCGCACGTTGCCGGGCCAGGGATAGCTTTTCAGAATGTGAAGCGCGCGGTCGGAAATTCCGGTCACCCGCCTTCCGCTCTTCTGCTGGAACCGCTCGATGAAGTAAGCGACCAGTTGCTCAATGTCTTCAGTCCGTTCGCGCAGCGCCGGCAACACTACCGGGTAAACATTCAACCGATAGAACAAGTCGCGGCGGAACCGGCCTTCCTCGATCTCTTTCTCAAGGTTTTTGTTGGTGGCCGCGATCACGCGCACGTCTGTTTTGATCACCTCGTTGCCGCCGACGCGCGTGAATTCGCCGTCCTGCAGCACGCGCAACAGACTGACCTGAGCGGCCAGGCTCATCTCGCCGATTTCATCCAAAAACAGGGTTCCGCCGTTGGCCTCCTCGAATCGTCCGATGCGGCGCGAGCGGGCGTCGGTGAAAGCTCCGCGTTCGTGGCCGAACAGTTCGGTTTCGAGCAACGTCGGCGGGATCGCGCCGCAATTGATTTTGATGAATTGGCGCGCGGCGCGGCGCGAATTGAACTGGATCAGGCTGGCGATCAGCTCTTTGCCCGTACCTGATTCACCTTGCAGCAGTACAGTCGTATTACTGTCAGCCACCGAGAGAGCCATCTCGATGGCGCGGCGGATTTTTGGCGACGAGCCGATGATCCGTTCGCCCGCGCGCGCGTCGTTGAGTTCGCGTTTGAGCCGAATCACTTCCGCCGCCAGACGGTCTTTTTCCAGCGCAATCGCGATCTGGCTGGAAATGCCATTGAGCACCTGCACGTCGTAATCCGAAAAGCGCGCCGATTCGTTGACCCAGACGAGCGCGACGATGCCCAGCACCTTCTCCTTGATGGTGATCGGCGCGACCAGAGTGGATTTGCCTTTGATCACGTGCGTGAACAGATAGCGCGCCAGCGGCGATTGGCGCGCGTCTTCGAGCTTGAGCGTGCGGCCTTCTTCCAGCAGTTCGCTCACCGCCGGGTGGTCGGGCAAACGCAGCGTGCGCGCTTCGCGGTATTTCGATTCAACCGATTTCCGCAGATCGAAACCGCGCCGCGCGCGCAGTTCGTCGAAGTGCAGGTATTCGCCCTGATTGTCCAGAATCGCGATGCAACCGTAATCGGCCTTGAGCAATCCGAGCGCGCGGTCAATGACGAAGTCGGTGATCTCGTTGAAATCGGTCCGGGTGTTGATGTCGTTCGAAATCTCGAACGACATCAACACCCGGACCGATTTCAACGAGATCACCGACTTCGTCATTGACCGCGCGCTCGGATTGCTCAAGGCCGATTACGGTTGCATCGCGA
>Ga0187894_10006856_pt1 | contig 10968 bp, 9 predicted proteins | sample GBC1701081metaG_FD_136650 | JGI IMG/M metagenome (GOLD analysis project Ga0187894, IMG submission 136650) | White microbial mat communities from a lava cave in the Kipuka Kanohina Cave System on the Island of Hawaii, USA - GBC170108-1 metaG ...
CCAAAAGCGCCGCCTCGACAACGCGAAACATGGGCATTGCCGACGATGCGAGGTCGATCACCACGGGGGCGCCGTTCCGGACTGGAAAGCCGGCAGCGACCGGATTGGTCCCGTACATTCGATCGTAGGACCCGTAGTGCGCCACCCTCTTGGCCGATCCAGAAAAAGCGAGTCCGACGAGTCCGGATTGAGCAAGCTCCCTTACGTACCACCCCATCACGGCCGTTCCCGTCAGCGTGTTACGCGTTCCTACTACTCCAAACCCTGTGTCCAGCGCGAGCGCGCGCGCCAGCTCCGTGGCTTGTCTCATGACCAGAATCCCATGCTGTCCGCCCCCGTCCAACAGCGATGAGACGGATGTCTGGTTCAGTGTGACCGTGGGTTTGGCCGCGATGGCGGGCGCGATACCCTGAGCGACCCACAGCACAAGCTGCTGGTAGTTCCCCCGGAGGTGACCATAAGTCAATACCTCCGTTATCGCGGCCACCTCATCAGCCGCGTAGTCAGCCAGCTCAAGAGCCCGTTCGGTGGCCTGTCGCACAGCTAAGATGGGAATACGTAGCATGGTTGTAATCTCAGCCTGGACCGGCAGCCCACACCCGCTACGCCGAGCTAGCTCGTTCTGAGGACAAACGGCTGTGGGACCTGCCCGCTCAGCTCACACCACACGCTCTTGGTCTGAAGATACTCGAGAGCGGACTCGAGTCCGTTCTCGCGACCAATGCCACTATCCTTGTATCCTCCCTGTGGTGAGTTAAAGGTGGCGGCACGATACATATTCACCCACACCGTGCCTACCTCGAGTTCCTGAGCCATCCGGTGTGCCCGCGGCAAGTTGAGCGTCCAGACTCCAGCGGCTAGCCCGAACCGGGAGGCGTTCGCCAACGTGACAGCCTCCTCCTCGCTTTCAAACGGGAACAGCGTTAAGACCGGGCCAAAGATTTCGTCCCGTGCGATCGCGCTGGTCGCTGGCGCACGCTGGACGATCGTCGGCTCATAGAAGTACCCGCGTTCCAGACCTGGGATCACTGCCCTCTTACCGCCCGCGAGTATCTCCGCACCCGTAGCTTCAGCCGCGGCAACGCATTCCTCAACCTTCGTAAGCTGTCGAGTGTTCGCGATCGGGCCCATCTCCGTGTCAGCGTCCGTGGGATCACCGAGCCTTATCTGCCTTGTCCGTCTCACAAGCCGATCTACGAACTCGTCGTAGACCTCGGCTTGGACCAACGCCCGGGACCCCGCGACACACGACTGGCCCGCCGCGGCGAAGATACCCCCCAAGACCCCTGATTCCGCGGCGTCAAGGTCGGCGTCGGCGAATACGATATTCGCGTTCTTCCCCCCTAGCTCGAGCGTGCAACGCGCTAACCGGCTTCCGGCCGCTTCGGCGATCCGTCGCCCGGTATCACTGCCGCCGGTAAACGCAATTTTGGCTACGCTCTTGTGCTTTACCAGCTCAGCCCCGGCGGCTGCACCGCCGGTGACGACATTCAAAACGCCCCGCGGAAGCCCTGCCGCCTCGGCGAGTCGGGCGATCTCCAACGACGAACCGGGAGCGAACTCAGAAGGTTTTAGCACCACCGTGTTTCCGGTGGCCAAAGCGGGAGCCAGGGCGAACATCGATACGAGTGAGGGTGAATTCCAGGGCTTGATCAGTCCTACGACTCCAAGCGGCTCTCGCAGCGTGTAATTCAACACACTACGGGACTCAACGGGAATTACCCTCCCTTCGAGCTTGTCGGCCAAGCCACCGAAGTAATACAGCCAGTCGGGTACCGCCTTCAACTGGCCTATCATCTCCTGGAGTAACTTCCCATTCTCCTGGGTCTCCATCCGGGCCAGCCGGTCGGCGTCGTTCAGGATCAAATCGCCCCATCGCATCAGCACTCGCCCGCGCCGAGTCGCCGACATTCTCGACCACTCCCCGCGCTCGAAGGCGGCTTCCGCCGAGGCGACGGCGTGATCGACCTCGGTGGCACCCGCCTCTACATACGACGCTACCGGATCGGCCCTGGCTGGATCGATCGTCTGGAAGGTCTCCACATCAGGTGGAAAGACCTCCTCTCCGGCTATGTGCAAGCCATGTAACGTTACCCCTGTGGGCGCCATACCGTGATGGTCGATCGCCAACGAACGTTCAGTAGCCAAAGGTATGCACCAGCATGCCCATGTCACTATATTGATACTCGGACACGCCCTTCTTAAGGACGGCCGTGTAAACGTTAGCGTATAGGCTCACGCGCGGTGAGGCGGCGTTCCAGATCTGGTAGATCTGGTCCCACAACCTTTGCTGCTCCTGCTCGTCGGTGGTCTCGTACGATTGTGCCAGCAGTCGATCGGCCTCGGGGAGACAGATGTTACTCGAGTTGAACTGCGAGTCGCACGCCATGTCATACGATAGGAGCCACTGCGGAGTCTGCACTGCTGGACCGTCTGTTCGGAGAATCATGTAATCGTGCTTCTGAGTAAACAGACGCTCGGTGTAGGCGGCATTCGACAACTGCCGGATCTTGACCTCTATCCCCAGCGGCCGCCAAGCGGCTTGCGCAATCGTCGCAAGCGCATTCGCGTTGGTGTCCCCACGTAGTGTCAGCAAGTCCACCTCGATGGGCACCTCGACGCCGGACCGGTCCATTAACTGTTGCGCTCGCTCGAGATCGGTCGGCCGAGGCTCGGCAAGCTCCTCGTTGAACCCAACGAACGTCGGCGGCAAGGGTCCATAGTAGAGCTGCGCATAACCGTGCGCGACCTCTTCCAGCGCGTCCTTGTACGGGAAGGCGTACGTCAAAGCAGCTCGCAGGTCCTTATTGGTCCACGGCGGAACCTGATTCGGTAGCGCTACAAATGTGAAGTGTGACTCAGGAGTAGCGATGATTTCGCAGCAAGGATCGTCTTCGAGGCTCTCCACCGACTGCTTTGAGAGTCCAATCGTCACGTCAGCCTGCCCGGACCGAGCCTGCAGGAGCAGCGTTGGGTCAGACTCGATGAAGTTTACGATGAGACGGTCCTCCACCGGCGGCTCTCCAAACCAGTTCGGGTTGGCCTTGAACACGGCTCGCACTCCCGGCTGATAGCTCTCAAGAACATATGGCCCCGAGCATGCGCAATGAGTTGCCATCCAGGAATTGAGCTCGCCTTCTTCGACACCGCCGTGGGCCTCTACCACCTCGGGGTCGACGATGCCGAGCGCGTCTAGACTCCACGCTCGCAGCACTAGATCGGGCGGTAGGGCACGGCTAAGGTGGATCACTACGGTACGCGGATTCGGAGCGGTGACGGAGCGCACTACGGGGTCGGTCTGGCCCACGTTCGTGTAGTAGGCACCGATCGCACCCATGGTGACATTACGGTCAAATGTGTACTTGACGGCGTCTGACGTGATGGGTTTACCGCTCGGGAAGCGGGCATCCTCACGCAAACGGAAGGTGTAGACCTTGTTACCTTCTGTAATTTTCCATGACTCCGCGAGGTAAGGCTCTATCTCCGCTTCGGGGTCATGTCGGATGGTATCGCCAGGTCCCGGCTTCACGCCTGTCTTGACCAGGCTCACGTACATGCTCTGAACAAAGCCGCCATCTGGACCGACTACGGCAGTTGGATCAAGAGTCGCTGGGGGCGTGGAGTAGTTGACCGTAAAGGGTCCCGAGCGGCCGGACCCCGCGTCGGTGCTCGCACTGTCCTCGCTATCCGAACCTCCCCAGTCACACGCCGTCAACAGAACTGAGCAGCAGGCCAGTAACAAAAATGCCGAAGTTAGCCGAAACCTAGGGCGCTCAGCGCCTCGATAGCTATCGCAGATCACCTTCGCGCATCTCCCTTCTTGGTCCCATTACCTCCACGCGGGCAGCGGCGCCCGACCGCAGGAGTGGCGACTTCCCCCTCGGAAACACGAGGAATATAACAGCGTCAAGCGAGAATCGCAAATCGACGGCTCCTGGGCGCGCCCGGGAGGCGTCTTCGGAGTCCGAGGAACAATGATCTTCGGAGTCCGGGGAACAATGATATTGACAGTCATATATTCTGTATCCGTGGAAATGGGGCACGAGGAGTCCGGCGCCGAAACGCGGACGGGGGGCGGTCCTCACGGCTCTGGATGCACTTCACTGAGCTGGCCCGCTACGCGAGGCAGGCGCCGCGCGAGATGGTCCGTGGGCAAGCGAACCGGGTCGTGATGAAGAAACTGCCGACATGACGACTGAGGCACACGTGGGGATCGACGTCCCGGCTGGGCTGCTGATCGACGGTGAGTGGATCGAAACCCAGGTTCGCCACCCCGTCGTCGACAAGTACACCAACGAAGCGATCGGCGAAGTGGATGTCGCGGCTGCCGAACATGTGACACGCGCCGTCACAGTCGCCGATCGAGCCCAGCGGGACGGCCCCCTTGCGCCGTACGACCGCTACACGATCCTTACCGAGACGGCTCGCCTCCTCGAGGCGAGATCCGATGCCTTCATCAGGACCATCGTCGCCGAAACCGGCTTCACGGTCAGCGACGCCGAGCGGGATCTTCGACGTTGCCTCGAGACGCTGGCGCACTCCGGTGAAGAGGCAAAACGGATAGTCGGCGAGATCGTCCCAATCGAAGGCGCGCCGGCGCAGCAGGGGCGGATGGCCTTCACGATGCGGGTGCCGGTGGGCGTCGTCGCCGCAATCACGCCTTTCAACTCGCCGTTGAACACCGTCGCCCACAAGGTCGGACCGGCGCTGGCGGCCGGGAACGCCGTCGTCGTCAAGCCCGCGACCGCAACACCCCTGACGGCGGCCATGCTCTGCCAAGCTCTACTCGACGCCGGATTGCCGCCGGGGTTGATTGGGCTCCTGCACGGTCCGGGCGGGACGGTGGGACGCTGGCTCGTCTCCGAACCGGCAGTCCGCTTCATCACCTTCACCGGCAGTACGGAGGTTGGCTTGCGGATCCAGAGCGCGGCTGGGATTCGCCGCACCCAGATGGAGCTCGGCAGCATCGCCTGCACGATCGTCTGTGCCGACGCCGACCTCGATCGTGCCCTGCCGAAGATCGTCGACGCCGGCTTTCGAAAGGCTGGGCAAGTCTGCACCTCGCTGCAGCGCCTCTACATCGCGCGTGAGCGATTCGCCGAGCTGCGTGACCTGCTCAAGACCGCGGTTTCCGATCTCAAAGCCGGCGACCCCCGCGATCCGGCGACCTCTGTCGGCCCGATGATCAGCGAGAGTGAGGCCCAGCGTGCCGAGGACTGGTGCAACGAGGCGGTCGCCTCTGGGGCCAACCTTCTCGTGGGGGGAATGCGCGATGGTCCTGTATTCCATCCAACCCTGATCGAGAAAGCGCCAGCCGAGAGCCGTGTGCTCAATCAGGAGGTCTTTGCCCCAGTCGTCTCATTGCTTCAATTCGATGATCTCTCCGAAGCGATCGACGAGGTCAACGACACGCCATTTGGACTCGCCGCGGGAATCTTCACCGCGGCACTCGACGGCGCGCTCGTCGCGGCGCGCAGACTCCATGTCGGGAGTCTCCATGTCAACGAGACGTGTAGTACCCGCGTCGATCTGATGCCCTACGGAGGGCTCAAGCAGAGCGGATTCGGCCATGAGGGCCCGCGTTATGCGATCCGAGAGCTCACCGAAGAAAGGTTGATAACCATCTCGCCTACATCTAGGGCGTAACCGGCTGGCCGGGTTGCTCCGTCGCCTGGCTATCCAGCATCTCCACCGCCGCGGCGAGCACGTACTGCCCGCTCTCTTGATACGTCACCATTCCCGCGATCATGATCGCGAGCGACAGCACCTCAGCGATTTCCTTCGCTGTGGCGCCAGCGGCCACCGCACTCCGGGCATGGAATATCGGTGGAGGATTTGACCGCAGCAGGGCACATTCCATGCCGAGAATGACCAGTTCCTTTTCCCTCGCGGTCAACGCCCCGGTTGGTGGCTGAGCGTAGTTGCTCGACCGCAATCGTAGATACGTCTCCACGGTGCTCGGAGCATGCTCGTAGAGCAGCTCGAAGTTCCTCTGGATCTCAGCGTCATCGGCGTAGAACGCTCGAATGAGCTCTAGGGTCGAGTCCCCCGCGTGCTTTTCGTCGCCTGTGTTCGAATCTCCCATCAATACCTCCATCGCTCAACGCGTTACCGCGCTACGCCTCCCGGGTCTCACACGTGCGCCCTAGGCTTCGGCCGCGGACACCATGGTCTCCACATCCGTTCGGACGATCTGACTCTTGGGATCAGGCCATGCTTCGTGTCGATCGGGCGCATCCAGATACCTCCGCTCCGCTGCCTCGAACTCTCCTGCGTAGGACTCCGGAAACGAGACAATCCACACGAACTGATTCGACTCCTTTACAAGCCACGACCCATGCACCTCGAAGCCGTATGCTCTTCTTATCGGTGGGATGACTCGCATCCATGTACGGGCGAACTTCTCCAATGCACCATCTTCGATTGTGTAACGTCGGAGCTGATATTTTCTCGTACGTTCCATCCCCTGTCACCCGGCGACGGTCACGCCGGTATCGGCGCGCCTACACTCGGCCGAAGAATCCCATCCTTGTCCATCTCGCAGCTCCCCTCGCGAATTCGGTACTCGTACCGCCCAGCGCCCGCAAGGTCGCGAATATGTTCGTACTCGAACGGATCTACGGAGTAATACTTGATGCGATCACCGGCACGAAGTAGCACACCGTCAGGCGGAAAGGCACTGTTGCGCGGCACCGGCTGGAACGTCTCTACCGCCAACCTTCCGAGAAGCTGATAGCCGCCTGGACTGGCAAAGACATAGTGGGCGGTCGCCTGACCGGCTAAGCCGATGGCGCGCACTGGTGTGAAGTCTCTCGGCTTTCTATACTTCGGCGCCGTAAGTGCGCATGCGTCATCCAGAGGATAATGCACACACGATCCGGGATGAAAACCGATCACGGTGGACCAGTGCTCAGTGCCCGTATGGCGGGCGACCACTTCGTCTGTGCTAATTCCATTGTGCTCCGCAACGAAGGACAGGTTTTCCGGCACGTGATATCGCCGAGCGGTTGCCGCGCTCCAGGGGTCGCCATACCACACCGGCAGCTCAACGACGCGTGACGGTAACCGTCGTAGCTTCGATGCAGCGGACAGCGCGTCGAGGACGGCTTCCTTTACTTTGTCATGAGACGTCCGCCGGCGGTCCAGATTGATCCCGAGCGTCCGCATCGTCGGTTGCATCTCCACGAGTCCGGGCACACCCGACTCCGCGAGAACCCGTTTTAGCGCGATCACTCTGAAGCTGAGCGCCAGATTTACTTCGTCTCCAAACTCCACCGCTAGGTAGCAGTCGCCGAGAGGCCGAAAGACGGGGGCAGAATAGATCATCGCCTGATCATGCGATGTCCACCGGTCCAACCGTCCACCCGGACCGTTCTATACCCTCATGAATTGCGTGAATCACCTCGAGCGCATCCGGCGTGTCACCATGAGCGCAAATGCTTTCCGCGCGCATCTCAATGAGCGAGCCGTCAACGGTCTTCACTCGGCCGTCTTCGAGTAGCCGTCTGACGCGTGTCTTCACCTCGTCCGCGGATACTGCTCGCTTGTGTCTCTCGAGGACGGTAGTTCCGTCGGAGGCATACTCCAAGTCCGGATAAAACTCTCGGACTATCCGCGCGCCGCGTGCCCCCAGCGCGTTGGCCAGAAGATTACCCTCCGCAACCGGCCAGTACAGGGCCGGCCGATCCATGGAGTCAAAGAAGGCGTCCGCGGCGGCCTCAGCGAGCGCTCGGTCACGGCGAAGCATGTCCAGGGCTCCGTGCGGCTTGACGTGATTTAGAGTCAGGTCCTGTGCGGCCAGAAGGGATACCAGTGCGCCCACCTGGTAAGCGATATACGCGTACGTATCACTCGGGCTGATGTCCATCGTGCGGCGACCGAATCCGAGCAGGTCCGGTAGGCCGGGGTGAGCGCCGATCCGGACTCCGCTGCGCTTTGCCACATCGATGGTCCGCAGCATCGTGACAGGGTCGCCAGCGTGGAACCCGCAAGCGATGCTGATGGTGGTCACCAGCGGAATTACATCTTCGTCTCTTCCTAACGTCCAGTTGCCGAAGCTCTCTCCGCAGTCAGAGTTTAGATCAATCGATGGCACCTTCTATGCTTTCACCCGCCCAGGGAGGCACCTCAATCGGCAGACGGAGCCCTGGCGCAAGCGCATCACTCACCCTCGCCGCGTGCACCGTCCTCGCTACGGTGGCCTCGTCTCCCGCCAGACCGGCGATCTCAAACCGGAGAGTCGATGTTCCGGTGATCGCGACGACGTCTCGGTCAATACCGTTCTGGGCGAACCGCAACGTCATATCCAGATTACGACCAGGACCGCAACCCAGCGTGACCGTCTCAACAATCCCTGTCACCGTAACATCATCGGTAATGGGCGTCCGGCTGAACTCTATCGCGCCTACGGACCAACTCGCCGCGAGAGCACACAGCCTAGCCGACTCCACCAGGCCACGATGGCCAAGTTGACCCGCTTGCTCAAGCTCTTGCCAGGCTGTGTGCTCTAGACCAACCCCAAGCTTCCGGCTGAGCTGCTGGCGCCTGTGACCTAAGTCGACCTCTCGCTTCACCTCTATGCGTTCAACGTCGAAACAAACCGTGCTGGCGAGGGCGGGGACGACGTCCATCGCAAAACCTGGATTGACTCCGGCGCCGACAACACTTCTCCCGTATCGCCGCGCGACTGCGTCGAGCTCCGCCGCGGCTTTCGGCGCGGCGGGCGAGGGAAATGCCAACTCCTCACAGGTTGACACCACGTCCATCCCTCTCTTCAACGCGGGAGTAACCTGGTCAACGAGTGTCTGCAAATCCGAGGTGGTCGAAAATATGGCCGTGTCCGCCTCAACCGAGACGTCGTCGATGCGCTGGTGGACCGGAATCCCCAGCTCGAGGCCGTCGATATTCGCCGGGTCTATAGCGGCGACGACGTCGATATCATCTCGCCGGTCGCATGCTCGCGCGACAGCCTGTCCAATCGGACCGAGGCCAAAGCACATAACGCGTGACATCGATCTAAGACGCGGCGATAACTCGCTGATCCCGAAGGTCCGTTAGCGCCCCGGTGAAGGCGGTGAGGGCGAGCTGAAGCTCATCGTCACCATGTGCCGCTGAGGTCATGCCACCGTTATACGAAAATAGATCTACGCCCCGCCGGCGAAGGGCACGTCCCAAGGCGGCGACCACCGGCGGTTCCATGCTCAACAGGTCTCTAGGGGTCACGGACTCCAGCGAGCACTTTGCCGATGAGGGGTCGTGCTTCGAATCAGCTCCCTCGAGGAACAGGTGAAAGACGGAGGATTCGCCGTAGCTAAATCCTCGTATCGACAAGGAGTCGACCAGCCGTTGCAGCTCAGCGCGTAGCTGCTCAGCGTGACGGTCGGCGGTTGCGGTGGCTGTCCCTGACTTCACCTGCTCGAGCGTTGCGACTCCCGCGGCGGCTGATACGGGGTGGCCATTGAACGTGCCGTGATGCAGAACATAGCCGTCGCCGACGCCCGGGATCATGTGATTGAGGATGTCAGCTCTCCCGGTGACACCTCCACCCGGGAAGCCACCACTGATGATCTTGCCGAGGGTTGTCAGATCTGGCCGAATCCCATCCCGTGCCTGAGCTCCCCCGGGCGCAAACCGGAAGCCGGTGATGACCTCGTCAAAGATCAACAGTGTGCCATATTTGGCGGTTAGGGCACGAGCGATGCGGGCGAACTCAGGCGGAAGAGGTACGGTTCCCCACGAGGCGCCCGAGGGCTCGAAGATGACGGCCGCAACCGTCTCTGTCTTCAGGAGTTCCTCAAGCTGCCCTTCTAAATCGTCAGACGCGATGGTGGAGACCGTGCCCACCACTTCATCCGGTACGCCGGCGCTTGCGGGACTGCCAAAGGGCGGCCGGTAGCCCAACATTCCATAATCGTGCCACCCGTTGTAGTGCCCGTCCAACCGGGCGACAACCGATCGACCTGTGTGGGCCCGAGCAAGACGCAGGGCCAGCATGGTGGCCTCTGTGCCTGAGGAGACGAACCTCACTCGCTCAGCGGATGGAATCAGATCCTTCACCATTTCGGCCCACTGCACCTCTAAGGCGTGGCTGGCCCCCGGCACGCCCGGCATGTACTTCCTAGCCACCGCCTGGACGACCTCAGGGTGAGCATGCCCGAGAATCATCGACCCCTGACCGAGGGCGTAATCGACGTACCTGTGCCCGTCTACATCCCATTTATATGCTCCCTCACCGCGCGCAAAGAACAGCGGAAACGGGGAAGCACTGCGCATATTGTGATGAACTCCGCCAGGAGTAGCTTCCAAAGCGCGGTGAAACAAGCGATACGATTCGGGATAGTCCGACTCCCAACTCCGAACTGAGCCAACCGGTCGCTTAGTGGTGACTGCGCTCATTCGAACTCCTTGATTTGGTGAAAGCTAGGTCTCCGGGACCGAGGTGACTCGCGAACTCGGGATGCCAGGTTGCTCACGTATGCGTCATACGACGGTCAGCAGCCAGGCGCGATGGAAGGGCGCCGGCGAGCGAGCAAGCAAGCACTGCCTTGCCCTTCGTGATAGTTCGCGAGAATATACAAGCGCGGGTCGACGATGTCAAGCGCCCGAACCGGGCTGGTGAACGACGTCCGGGTCGGTATCGGGGCCTCAGTGGCGCCTCGGATCAACGGCCTGCTCCGCCGCCTGGGCTCGGTACTCGGCCGCCTCAGCGCGGTGGGCCGCCGCCTCAGCGCGCTCGTGAGCCGCCTGCGCCCGATGCTCCGCTCCCGGCCCCTGCTCCCACGTCAGGGGCTCACCCTGGCGGCGACGGCGGACGCGGAGAATCACGTTCCAGAGCAGCGTATAGACCCAGTCGCCGATTGAGACGGGAAGGCTGTACAAGAGCAGCACGGCGATGTAGTTGCCGATACTCACGGCCGGCCGGAACAGCGGCGGCTCGGATACATGAGGACCACCGCCACTCGCTCGAGC